>Ga0315289_10009723_pt1 | contig 13815 bp, 13 predicted proteins | sample YL17G11_40_MG_FD_203452 | JGI IMG/M metagenome (GOLD analysis project Ga0315289, IMG submission 203452) | Sediment microbial communities from Yellowstone Lake, YNP, Wyoming, USA - YL17G11_40 | ecosystem: Environmental > Aquatic > Freshwater > Lake > Sediment | place: USA: Wyoming | collected...
TACATCATCAACAGCTATATCTGGCTGCACTTCAGTTCCGTCTTTTCCTACAGCAACCTCATTTGAAATAGAAGCAACAATAACATCAAATCCGGATTTTTCCAATTCGTCCCTTGTATCTCTGTATTCAATCGGCTGAAAATTCAGTTGTGCAATGATTAGTAAGACAGGTTTCATATTTAAAACACCCTTAAAGCTTTCCTTTAAGCTTTAATTCCAAAGCAAGGTCTTCAAGCTTTTTCAGATCATATTTTACAGAATCAAATTTCCTTCTTATATCCGAATCTCTAAAATCAAATTTGAGCAGCTCTCCATAAATCTCGCTGACAGTCTCTTTTATCCTTTCTACTTCATTATATTTGCCTTTTCCAGCAAACTGCACAGCTTTTCTTCCAAGCTCTCCTGTCAGGTCTATTAATCCAAACAGATATTGCTCTGTTTTGACTTTCAATGAACTATGGATAGGAAGTTTCTTGTGTTCAATAAAGTTGTAATAAAGCAGAGCCTCGACATATTCTGATATAGAGACCTCATAAGCTCCTACAGAATAAAGCTTTTGATGGCTTGAAACTATCTTTTCAGCTTCTTTTTTCTCTTTCTCAATCTCTTTGACTAGTTTTTCAGCTTCTTTTATATCATCCCTATGGACAGCATATATTATCTGTTTTGACAATTTCAATATATCCCTGCTTTTCTTTATAAGAAGCTCTCGATTATCATCAAAGCTGTTGAATTCATCAGCCATGTCCTTTAAATCCTTTTTATCAAGCATCAGTACTCCCCTAATATTCCCTAATGCCCTTATATTTAAAAACCTTATGTAAAACTATGGCAAAAAAGCTGTAGAATAGAAAGCTTTATATACAAAAAACCTTTAAAAATTGTTATATGGCAGAAAGTACATTTAGAGGTGTTTTAGGATTCTTTCAAGATATTGGTGTTTATGATGTTGTTCTTCCATTCCTATTAGTTTTTGCAATAATTTTCGCAATATTAGACAAAACAAAGATATTAGGATCAGAGAAAGTAGGGGATAGAGTCTATTCAAAAAAATCCCTCAACTCAATTATTGCTTTTGTAACAGCTTTCCTTGTGGTTGCATCAACAAAGATAGTTGCTGCAATAAACACTGCATTAGCCCATATCGCATTGTTGGCTATATTGATTGTTTTTTTCCTTGTTTTGATAGGAACATTCTTCAAAGAAGGGGAAGCAGTAGCTCTTGAAGGAAAATGGAGGGCCTTTTTCATGACTGTGCTTTTTGTAGGCATTGTTTTGATATTTATGGACGCTATAGGCTGGCTGAGTGATTTATGGGATTATCTTGTAGAGCACTGGGAAACAAGATGGGTAGGTTCATTAATACTTATAATTATTATAGTCGTATTTATGTGGTTTATAACAAAAGAACAAAAGCCTGCAGCACCTGCTGCAAAATAAGAGGTAATAAACATGGTATATTTTAATTTTGAAAACACGATAGAAGTCCTTGATTCATGGGGTGTAACTGACGTACTTATTCCTTTCTTATTAATATTTACAATTGTATTTGCTATTCTTGAAAAAACAAAGATATTCGGAGAGAATAAAAAGAATATTAATATAATAATATCATTAGTTCTAGGCTTGAGCGTTGTTATCCCTCATGTCACAGACTCTTATCCTGCTGGTTCTGATGTTGTAGATATGATAAACATCTCATTGCCACAAGTAGGATTAGTTGCAGTAGCATTTATCATGCTGTTAATATTAGTAGGAATATATGGAAATAAATGGATTGGCAGCGCTTTGTCAGGATGGATGGCTCTTATTTCAGCAATAGCTGTTTTTGTTATATTTGGTGGAGCTGCTGGATGGTGGGAATCTGGATGGTTTTATGATGTCTTTGGAGAAGATGCTATATCTCTATTTGTAATGTTGATTGTATTTGGCCTGATAATATGGTTTATAACAAAGGAAAGTAGTCCGTCAGCAAAGATTACTGACTGGCTAAAGGATGTGGGAGACTTCTTTAAAGGAGGCAAGAACGATTAAAAATGGCTTCAGTACTTGATTTAGGGTTATTGGGGTATTTTTCTGTATTATTTCCTGCTTTGCTTGTCTGGGTAGTCGTATTTGCAATACTCCAAAAAATAAAGATATTAGGTGAGGGAAAAGGAATTCATGCAGTTGTTGCAACAGTATTAGCATTTGTAGTAGTAGCTTCTGACAAAATAGTGACAGTTATAGGTTTTATATCTCCATGGTTTGTTTTATTATTCATATTTGGATTCCTTTTATTAGTTATGTACAGGCTTATGGGTGTTCCAGAAGAAACTATATCTAAATTTATTTCAACAGATGCTCCAGTTATATGGTTTATATTTGGTATAAGTATTTTGATTATAGTTGCAGGATTAGCTAATGTTTATGGCCAGGGTCTTTTAACAGGAGAAGGAAGCGGAAATGTGTCAAAAACAGCGTATGTGACTGGAGTAAGTGGAGAAGGTACAGCTACAGCATCTTTTGCGCAAAATCTGTCAAGAACGTTCTTCCATCCAAAAATAATAGGATTGCTTCTAATATTCTTAATAGCAGTATTCACTATATCCTTGTTAGCTAGGCATTAAATTAAAATTTACTCAGAATTGCCTTTCTTTTTCTCTATCTTCTCAGTTAATCTAGAAAGTCGACCTACATTCTCGGTAAAAGAAGGGAGTATTTTCTTAAAAACAGATTCCATTGCTCTGATGTCTGATCCTACGCTCTTTATTCCTTTGTCATACTCTTCAATTTTCCCTAGGACTCCTTGGTGTAATGACTCAAATCTTTCTTTTAAGTCTTCCACTCCCTGCTCAAGCTTTGCAATCTTTCTTTCTGTACTGTCTTTCCAAGCCAATATTTTATCGACACTTTTCATTAACTCTTCCCACTTCTCATCAATTATTCCTTCTGCAACCTCTTCTACCATATCTCTGGTTGCAGCTCCAGCTGTCTCAGGCTGTTGCTCCATCCTAACTCCTGCAGGACCAGCTATTGGAGGCATTCCTCCTTCAAAACCTGGTGGAGGAGGTATATTTGGCTGACCTTGCATAGCAGGCGCTCCAATAGGTTCTTCAGGAGATCCTACAATCCCCCTGATATCAGCTTGGCTCATAGCATCAGAAATTTTTATAAAATTATATCCTCTTGACTGTAAATCTTGTACAATCTGACTATCAGAAATGCCCTGCTGCCTCATTTGGATAACAATGTCTGTAGGAACATTTTCTAAAGGAGAAATTGAATGTGCTGCGTTTTTTTCAGGTTTTTTGCCAAATAAAGCCATTATCTATCACCAATATGATTTATTACAAAAAGGTATATATACCTTTCTATTTTTATTTTATTTCCGGTTCTGCTTTCTTCTTGCTTGCTTTCTCTTTTATAATTTCTTCAATAATTCCAATAACCTCTGCTCTAGTCACAAAATTAAGAGGATCCCATAACTCTATATACTTTTTTAGGGTATTTAGGTCCTCAACAACTGCAAAATTTTTTAATTCTGAAATCACCTTTGTTAGAGTGCTTCTGATTTCAGTAATGTCTCTTTTCTGTTCGAGATTTATAGAATCAGCAGCCTTCAGTTCGTCAAAAATTCTTTTTCTCTCAGTAGTATTGCTTTTGTCCATAAAATGTATCTTTCTGCTAATATCATTATATCTGCTCTCCAATGTCCTTAATCTTCTGTCTATAGCATTAATTGACTCAAGAATGTCTACATTGCTCGGCCCAATAGGTTTTTCTTCCTTTTTCTTGAATAAACCTAATCCCTGGCCTCCTTTCTTTTCAACAGGTTTATTCTCATCAAAACCAAAAGATGTTGTATCAGGATTATCTACCATTTAAATCTAATCCTTCTAGTAATTTAAAAATATGTGTTATTATAGGTTAGTAGTCATCGATATCCCAAAAAACGTTTAAATAAAATCTCTATTTACATTTATATTATAAAATAATATTTTATATTATTTAATATAGAAAAACTTATAAAGTATTATAAAATATTATATTAAAGCAGTCAGATATTATGGGGAAAAAACCAATTTCAGCAACTATCGATGAGAATCTGATTAATTGGATTTCTAAGCAGATTAAAGAGGACAAAAAATACAGGAATAAATCGCATTTAATAGAGATTGCATTAGAAAAGCTTAAGGAGGAGTCAGAATAATGCCTGCAGAAGCTGAACCCTATTCTTATGAACTTATAAAAGAAGGTGAGGAAACAGTGCTTAGAATAGACTGCTCTGCCTTAACATATGTCCCTTCATTAGAAGACAATGCTGCAGTAATGTCAAAAACAATAGACCTATTGATGGAAGTGGGTGTTGTTACAAAAATAATATATTTCCAGAAAAGAGATTATGAATATGAATTTTATGATACTGAATTGATAAGAGAGATAGCTGACCTATATAAGGCTCTTTCAAAAAGAGATGATTTATTCTCGTACACAGCTATAGGGCCAGAATGCCAGCAGTGGTTTGGAGGCAAATACAGCAAAATAAGGCTTTTGATTTTCAGAATGCTTAAAGAAGACCCTTTAGGGGCCTTTGTGCAATTAAGAAGAGATTTAAGAAGAGAGATTATAGAAATGGAAAAGATGGCTGATGAAAGATATGTCTCATGCCAAAAAAGATATGTCTCCCTATTAAATTTATTGATTAAAGAACTGGAAAAAACTAAGATTGTGATTATAGCAAAGCCGTATCTCGCAGGTTATGAAATTGGAACAAGGGATGTCTATAGAAAAATCTTCAGGCCGACCATAAAGCCGGATTTTATGTATACCAAATTGATGGCCTCTTTCCCAGAAGAAGGGAAAGAGATAGGGTCTTATGCTTTGGGAAATGGTGAAACAGAAGTTACTATATTCGATCTTCCTGATACAGTCCATTATCTCTACCATCTTCTGCCTCCTGAATTCAAATTATCAGAGGATAAATATGATATATTAGATGCAGCAAGAAAAATAATGGCTGAACACAAGCCAACAAAACAAGAATTTATAGATCCTGAAAGAATGAGGAAAGTTTTCTATAACGTCGGACATGATCTGATAGAAGAATTAGCTAATCACAAAGGCATTAGATTAAAACCAAAAGAAATAGACGAATTAACAGAGATACTAATAAGATATACAGTGGGCTTCGGATTAATTGAAGTTCTTCTCCAAGATGAGAATATTCAGGATATTTCAATAAATTCTCCAATGGGCCATATTCCTATGTTTATAGTTCATGCGATATATGGCGACTGTAAAACAAATATAATCCCTACATCAACAGAGGCAGAATCATGGGCTTCAAAACTAAGAATGGTTTCAGGAAGGCCATTAGACGAAGCTAACCCTATATTAGATACTGAAATAGAAATTCCATGTGCAAGGGCAAGAGTCGGTGTTATAGCTCCTCCTCTAAACCCCACAGGAATAGCCTATTCTTTCAGAAGACATAGGGACAAGCCATGGACCTTAGCATTGTTTATTAAGAACAGGATGATAACTCCCTTAGCTGCAGGTCTGATAAGTTTTATAGTTGATGGAACAAGAAGTATTCTTGTAGCAGGAACAAGATCAGCAGGAAAATCTTCTTTCTTAGGCGCAATATTGGTTGAGATGATGAGAAGGTATAGAATCATAACTATAGAAGATACTTTAGAACTTCCGGTAGACTCATTAAGAAAATTAGGTTATAATATACAGTCTATGAAAGTAAGATCAGCGCTTGCAAAAGGAGGCACAGAAGTTCCTGCAGATGAGGGTATTAGGACTTCTTTGAGGATGGGAGATTCTGCTTTAATAATTGGTGAAGTAAGAAGCACAGAAGCTCTTGCATTATATGAAGCTATGCGTATCGGAGCTATGGCAAACACAGTAGCAGGAACAATCCACGGAGATTCTCCATTCGGAGTTTTTGACAGGGTTGTTAATGACTTGAAAGTCCCGCGAACATCATTCAAAGCTACAGATATAGTTCTTGTCTGCAATCCAATAAGGTCTCCAGACGGCCTTCATAGGTTTAGAAGAATGACACAAATAACAGAAGTAAGAAAACAGTGGGAAAAAGACCCTATGATGGAAAATGGTTTTGTTGATATGATGAAATATGATGCTACAGCAGACGAATTAATCCCTACAGATGAATTGATAACAGGAAACTCGGATATACTTAAACTGATTGCATCGAATGTAAAGGAATGGGCAGGAAACTGGGATGCTGTCTGGGATAATGTTCTCTTGAGGACAAAAACAAAAGAAACCTTGGTTAAATATAGTGATGACGAAGGAATGCCAGAACTTCTTGAAGCTGATTTCGTGATCTCAGCAAATGACCAATTCCATAAGATATCAGAGCAAGTAAGAGAAGAAGCAAGCTTCCTAGACAGCGAAAAGATTTTTCTAAGATGGGATAATTGGCTTAAAAAAACAATAAGGAAAAGGAGAATAAAATAAAATGCCTAATGGCGCAGGCCCTGGAAGAGAGGGTATCAGAGAATTAACGAGTAAATACAAACAAAGGCTGAGTTCTGAATTTAATATAGCTGAAACTCCAACTCAAAATGTAAGGCATATTTTTTCAAGGGAGTATAAGCAATTCAAGGAAGAATATCTTCCAAAAAGGATGGATTTGTATGAAAAAGCGTGCAATTTCAGTGAAAAGCTTTTGAAAATGAATCCTGACAAAAAAGAGGCGGCAAAGCTAGAAGAAGCGATAAAGATATCGCACTTAAGCATGGCTCCATCAGGTGCTGTTTCATTCTCTATACTGGCTCCGATAGCAGTTATTTTGTTGGGCTCTTTGTTAGGATATGGCCTGCCTATATTCCTTGGAGCTGGTGAAGGGTCATTATTTTTGATTGGGTTCTTTGTTATTACGGGAATTGTACTATTTTTTACTCTAAAAAAGGTTCCATTCTTTTTCGCAGACAGTTGGCGTATGAAAGCGTCCAACCAGATGGTGCAATGTGTTTTTTACATAGTAACTTTCATGAGGCACACCTCTAACCTAGAATTAGCATTAGAATTTGCAGCAGAACATCTTACACCCCCTTTGTCTCTGGATTTAAAAAAAATCCTTTGGGATGTTGAAACAGGAAAATATGAGTCAGTAAAGGAATCTCTTGACAATTATTTAGAAACTTGGAAAGAATGGAATGTGGAGTTCATAGAAGCTATACATCTTATAGAATCTTCATTATACGAACCAAGCGAAAGCAGACGCCTAGAGCTCCTAGACAAATCTCTTGATGTTATACTCTCAGAAACATATGAAAAAATGCTGCATTATGCCCACAATCTTAAATCTCCGATAACCATGATAAATATGTTAGGAGTAATTCTTCCTGTGCTCGGTCTAGTTATATTGCCTTTGGCAATAAATTTCATGACAGACGAAAACGGAGTCTCATTAGTAAAATGGTACCATATTTCTGTGATTTATAATTTTGCTCTTCCAGTCGGAGTTTATTTTCTTGTAAAATCAGTTCTATCAAAAAGGCCTACAGGCTATGGAGGAAGCGAGATATCGGACAGAAGTAGAGGGGGAGTAAAATATAAGGAAATAAACTTATTAGGGGTAAAAATAAGAGTAGACCCTGTAGTTATATCTGTATTTATAGGGATGGTATTTCTTATGTTAGGGATTTCACCTGTTATCCTGCATCTTATAGGCGCCCCGGATATAGGAATAAATTTATTGGTTGAAGATGAAAGTACAACATGTAAAAAACAGTTCTGCTTATTGGATTACAAGGAGATAGAAGGACAAGATGGTTCTACAACTACAGCAGGCCCCTATGGTTTAGGAGCTACATTGCTGTCTATTTTTGTAGTGCTGTCATTAAGCGTTTCTATAGGATTTTATTATTCATTAAAATCAAAAGATGTGATAAAAATAAGGGAAGATTCTAAGAAACTGGAAAATGAGTTTGCCTCTGCATTATTCCAATTAGGAAACAGGCTAGGGGATGGTTTACCGGCAGAAATAGCATTCGAAAAGGTTGCAGCTGTTATGCAAGATTCTGCATCCGGAAGATTCTTCAACTTAGTAAGTTCAAATATCAGAAGATTGGGTATGTCTGTAAGTGAAGCTATATTTAATCCAAGAATGGGGGCTATAGTTTATTTTCCTTCCAATCTTGTTGAATCATCTATGAAAGTTTTGACTCAGTCTGTAAAAAAAGGCCCAGGCATAGCAGCGCAAGCTTTAGTAAATGTTTCAAGATATATAAAAGAGATACATACTGTTAATGAAAGATTAAAAGACCTTATGGGCGAAGTTATATCATCAATAAAATCCCAAATCTCATTCTTAACTCCAGTTATAGCTGGAATTGTAATAGGTATAACCTCCATGATAGCAAGTATCATGAGTAAATTAGCAGCTTCGCAAAAGAAATTCACTGAAAGTATAGGCGGAGAAGGCACTGCAGAGTCTTTAGGCGGCTTAGCAAAGTTGATGGGTGGCCAGGGAATTCCAACTTATTATTTCCAGATAATTGTGGGAATTTATGTAGTTCAAATCATTTACATATTGACTATTATGGCGAATGGAATAGAAAATGGTGAAGATAAGTTGGCTGAAAGATACAGTCTAGGAAAAAATCTGTTAAAAAGTGTTACATTATACTGTTTTATAGCTGCAGCTGTGATTATTATATTCAACTTGGTCGCTAGCCAGATAGTAGGTGTTGTTGGCGGAATTTAAGCATTCTATTTTTCTAAAAAGAAATATGGGAACGGGGGAACTTTCAACAAAACATATAACATGTTTGATATTTGAATCCCCGACAACTACGTTTCAGAATTTTTTCTTCAGCGTAGTGCTCTCCCAGGCTGAGCTACGTTCCCTTAAGCATGAAAAAGAAGTATAGGATTTATAAATCTTTTGAAAGAAATGTTTACAAGCTTTCTCCTTCTTCTTTATCAGATTTCCTTTCCTCAAAATCCAGATACCATTTTCTTGATGACTCGTCGAACCTGAAAACGACATTATATCTCTTTTTTAAGTCCAAAGAAAAAAGTATGGGCATAGGTATTGTTGTCTCAAAACTGCTTCCCCTCTTATACAACCTTCTTTTTATTTCAGCCATAAAATTGTTTAGTTAAGATGTAATTTTTTATTGTCCGGACTCAGGATAAGTATAACATTCTACTGCTTGCCTTACTGTTTTACCATTATAAGTCACTTCAACTCTAACGGGCTTGGTATAATCTCCGCTTAAGTCAAAAGAGCAGATATCAGAAGATCCAGGTGGAAGCTCTTTAATGCTTTGCTGTTTTTCTGCAGCAATTAATCCGAAACTGTCCACAATTTTACAGTCTATATTGTTATAATAATCGGCAGCATAATTATCAAGGTTAATGGAGAGAATATACCTATCTTGGCGATATTCGCAAGAACTTATTATTCCTAAATCACTTTGTCCAAATCCTTTCATATCTGAAAATATGCTGGATAAACTAAAAATTCCATAAAGATTTGAAAGAGTGAATATTAATACGAAGATTATTGCGCAGATAGATAAAGTGTAATCGCGAAATTTTGCTGAATTCATAATCTAAAGAAAGGCTTTTTATTATATAAAACTATCGTTAATCGGATATAAGTTTGCCTGCAGAAGAGAACTTAATCCTTCCATCAATAAAGCTTAAGATAACCTCTTTTAATTTAGGAACTTCGACTCTTATCTGGGACGTAGTGTCCCTGTCTCTTATAGTGACAGTATTGTCTTTTAATGTGTCAAAATCAACAGTTATACAATAAGGAATTCCAAGCTCATCTGCTCTTGCATACCTTCTTCCAACACTTCCAGAACTGTCAAACTGGCATGTAAATTCTCTTCTCAGCAACTCATAAACCTTTCTTGCCTCATCATTTAATTTATTCACTAAAGAGAAGACTCCGACTTTTACAGGAGCTATTTTTGGTGGAAGTTTCAGCACAATATTTCCTCTTTCTTTGTCGTCATTATACGCTCCCGTTAAAACTGCCAAAAATACCCTGTCCATCCCAAATGTCGGCTCTATTACCCTTGGAATTATTTTTTGTTTTGTAGATTCATCAAAAACCTCAAGTTTTTCCTTGCTCTCTTTGATGTGCTGATTAAGGTCATATTGCCCTCGATTTGCATTTCCAGCAACCTCTTTTGAGCCAAAAGGATATTCATAATCAATATCAAATGTCGCAGAAGAATAATGGGATAATTCTGATTTTTTGTGTTCTCTTATTTTTAATTTATTCTCATCAACCCCTAATGATTTGAACCACAGCAGCTGTTCAGCAAGCCAGTAAGCATGCCATTCTTCCATCCTCTTTTCTTTAAGCATCTTTCCTATTGTTGTCTTTTTCAGCTCAGTTTCTCCTTTCTCCTGAGTCTCAGCATCCAGCAATCTTAACTCCACATCAAGGCGCTCTTTATCAAGAATCCCGCATTTTTTCTCATCAGGATGTATAAAAAATTCAAATTCCCCTATTGTGAATTCCCTGCTCCTGAATATAAAATCCCTTGGAGCAATCTCATTCCTGAAGCATTTTCCGATCTGTGCAATCCCAAAAGGAAGCTTTACTCTAGCTGTCTCTGAGATTAGCTTGAAATCCAGGAACATTCCCTGTGCTGTCTCTCCCCGGAGATAAGCGATTTGCTTGTTGTCAGCTGACCCGACTTCTGTTGAAAATAACAATTTCAGCTCTTTTGCAGTACTTACATCCAGCTCTCCGCTGCAGAAATCGCAAGCAACTTTTCCGACATCTGCCTTGTCTACTTTATTCACTTTCTTGCATTTTTTGCATGTAATCGCAACATCGCTGAAGCTTTCGATATGTCCTGAAGCTTTCCATGTCCTTGGATGAGATATTATGCTTGCGTCAATTCCGACCATATCTTCCCTGTCTTGGGTGAAATATTTCCACCAATGGGCTTTTATATTGTTGAAAAGCTCAGCTCCTAATGGCCCATAATCCCAGAATCCAGACATTCCCCCATATATTATAGAGCTAGGATATACAAACCCCTTTCTTTTGCAGAAAACGGAAATATCTTCTATTGTTATTTCAGGCATAACACTTGAGAAAGAGACGCTGTTTTTAAAGTTTTTGATAAAAAAACTACTTCATAAGGTATTCAGTTTCCTCATTATCAAATCCAAACTCATCAGCCATTTCCCCAGCCATCATATCATCATTCTTGAATATCAGCCTATAAAACTCCATGTCCTTGATGATATTCTTAGTAGAAGTATGTGTCTTTTCAGCAATCTTCTCAGCGATAGAGTTCCTTTTCATCGATTTCTGCTTTGCCCACCATAGTTTCAAAAGCCTTCCAGTGGGCTTATACTGCACAAATCCCGGATTTTTAGTGTCTTTAGACGCAGCAACTCCTGCTGAGATCAGATTTCCAGCATAGACTAAGAATCTCCAATGCTGCCATCTCCTTATCCTTCCTAAAAAAACGTCTGCTTTGCTCATTTTATCATAAGCTCTGCAAAGATCGTCAGCTTTTTTGTATTCAAGAGGGATATTTTCGTCAAGCCACAGCATCTGCTCATTGATGTCTTCAGAAACATTCTCAAACGCATTCAAAGCAACAGAAGAATCAGTTGACTTGAAAACCTTTACAAGGGCATTGAGCATAGTTTCAGTCCTGTCTCTCTGCGATAATTCATCAATGCTTTCTTTTGTAATATCTCCATGTACAGCAGTTATTATCTGCAGGTCATTTATAGCTCCTCTTAAATCTCCCCCGCTCCTTCTTGCAAGAGTTTTAAGATGCTCATCGGTGTATTTGATTCCTTCTTTATCGCATATCCTTTTTAATAACAATAATATAGAGTCTGTATTAAGCTCATTAAAGCTCATCATCTCAGACTTCCTTCTAAGAGTGCTGAATTTATTGTCATAAGGGTTGTTTGCAGTTATTATTATAGGAAAATAGCTGTCTTCCACAACATTAGCGACTTCTGCCAATCCTCCATAATCCTCTCTTCCTGCAATTCCGTCAATCTCATCTATCAATATTATTTTATTCCTGAAAAAAAGGCTCATCTGCTTAGAAGCAGCTCCAACAATAGATTTTATAGAGTCTTTATTCCTTAAATCGCTTGCATTCAATTCAATAATTTCAAGGTCCATGCTATGAGCAAGTGCATAAACAGAGCAGGTCTTTCCGCATCCAGGAGGCCCATAAAGAAATGCTGCCTTTTTCTTCTCATTCTTGAAATTGACTATAAACTTCTTTAAGCTAGAAACAGCTTTATCCTGTCCAATGATCTCTTTTTCGCTCAAAGGAGCATATTTTTTTATTAAAGTAACCCCCATAATAATTTACAAATTAATCCCATTTATAAACTTTTTTAGATAAAATCTATTTTAACATAACATTTATAAACAAAAACCTTAAAATAAATAGATATGGAACTTCCTAAAAATTATGATCCAAAGCAGGCAGAAGTTAAATGGCAGAAATACTGGCAGGAGAATGATATTTACAAGTTTAATTTTGATGAAAAAAAAGAAACTTATGCAATAGACACTCCTCCTCCGACAGTTTCTGGAAAGATGCACATAGGCCATGCTTTCTCGTATTCTCAGCAGGATTTTGTAGCAAGATATCACAGGATGTCTGGAAAAAATGTTTTCTATCCTTTTGGAACAGATGATAACGGCTTGCCCACAGAAAGGCTGGTAGAAAAATCAAAGAAAGTGAGGGCAAGAGACATGTCAAGAGAGGATTTTATCAAAGTCTGCAACGAATTCCTTAAAGAAGAGCTTCCAAAATTTATCTATGACTGGAAAAGGATAGGGATAAGCTGTGATTTTAATATTTATTATTCAACTATAAACGAGCACTGCAGAAGGATAAGCCAGTGGAGCTTCCTGGATTTATACAAAAAAGGAAGGATGGAAAGAAAAGACTCTCCTTCAATGTGGTGCCCTGAATGCCAGACAGGAGTCGCTCAAGTAGAGGTTAAAGATAAGGATATAGAATCAACTTTTAACACAATAATATTCAAAGTAGGAAAAGAAGACCTGCATATTGCAACAACAAGGCCTGAATTATTGCCTGCATGCGTTGCTGTTTTCTATAATCCTGAAGATTCAAGATTCAAGAAATATAATGGAAAAAAAGCAAAAGTTCCTTTGTTTGATTTTGAAGTTCCAATAATGGAGGATATAAGGGCTGATCCTGAAAAAGGGACAGGAATTGTGATGTGCTGCACTTTTGGAGACCAGACAGATATGGAATGGCAGAAAGCCCACAATCTTCCGATAAAAGAAGCGCTAACAAGAAATGGAAGAATAAGCGAGATTGCAGGAAAATATGCTGGATTAAGCATAAAAGAAGCAAGAGAGCAGATAATTAATGATCTGAAAGAATCAGGATTGCTGATAAAACAGGAAAAAATAACTCACAGCGTTAATGTTCACGAAAGATGCTCTAGGGAAATTGAATTCATAAAAAGCAGGCAGTGGTTTGTCAGATACCTTGATTTAAGGGATGATATGCTAGAATGGGGGAATAAATTAAAGTGGTATCCTCAATTTATGAAAACAAGGTATGATAATTGGGTTAAAGGGCTGCAGTGGGATTGGCTTATATCAAACCAAAGATATTTTGGAGTGCCGTTTCCAGTATGGTATTGCAAGAAATGCGGAGAAGTAATCCTTGCTGAAGAAAACCAATTGCCTGTTAATCCATTGACAGACAAGCCATTAAAAAACTGCAGATGCGGAAGCTCAGACTTTGATCCTGAAAAAGATATCCTTAATACCTGGTTTACAAGCTCTATGACTCC
>Ga0315289_10009725_pt1 | contig 13814 bp, 11 predicted proteins | sample YL17G11_40_MG_FD_203452 | JGI IMG/M metagenome (GOLD analysis project Ga0315289, IMG submission 203452) | Sediment microbial communities from Yellowstone Lake, YNP, Wyoming, USA - YL17G11_40 | ecosystem: Environmental > Aquatic > Freshwater > Lake > Sediment | place: USA: Wyoming | collected...
ACAATCCGCGCTTCGATCCAAATCCCAACACGGGGAAGCGCCTGAGGCTCGATTCCGAAACGCGCGTTGCGGTGAATCGCGTCCACCACGATGCGGCGCACCCGTCGCGCATCTTGCTCCCCATCGTACGCATTTATGAGCCCAAGAAGCCTTCTTGACTTCGCCCGTTCCGCCGAATTATAAATATCTTAACGCCCATTAGGAAATAAAGCAGGTCCAATGCCCGTAACCGGTCAGACGCTTCTTCATTACAGAATCCTCGAGAAAATCGGCGAAGGAGGCATGGGCGTCGTCTACAAGGCGCTCGATACGCACCTGGACCGTCATGTGGCCATCAAGGTCTTGCCGCCGGATAAAGTCGCTGATGTGGAGCGCCGGCAGCGGTTTGTCCAAGAGGCCAAAGCCGCCTCCGCGCTCAACCATCCCAACATCGTCGTTGTCCATGACATCACCGAGGACCGCGGCGCGAATTTCATCGTCATGGAATATGTGGAGGGCAAAACCCTTGACCAACTGGTCGGCCGCAAAGGATTAAAGCTCAACGAAGCGCTCGGCTATGCCGTCCAGGTCGCCGACGGGCTGGCCAAAGCTCATTCCGCCGGAATCGTCCACCGGGACCTGAAGCCGACGAACATCATGGTCACGAGTGACGGCCGCGTCAAGATCCTGGATTTCGGCCTGGCCAAGCTGATGGAAGAAGGCGGAGCTGATGAATTCGGCCCAACGCGCACCTTGGGCCGGCCTGAAAGACCGCGCACCGAAGAGGGCTTCATCGTCGGTACGGCGGCCTATATGTCGCCGGAGCAGGCGGAAGGCAAAAAGGTGGATGCCCGCACCGACATATTTTCGTTCGGCGTCGTGCTCTACGAAATGCTCACCGGTCAAAAGGCCTTCAGCCGGGATACTAAAATCGCGACACTGGCGGCCATCCTTCGCGAAGATCCAAAGCCGGCCAGCCAGATCAACGAGACGCTTCCGCCGGACATCGAACAGGTCTTGGCGCGCTGCCTCCGTAAAGATCCGCAGCGGCGGTGGCAGAACATGTCCGACCTCAAGGTCGTCCTTCAGGACCTGAAGGACGACTCGGAATCCGGAAAGCTCCGCGCGCCCCAGCCTGCCATCGCCAGGCGCCGGAGACATCCATTCGTCTGGATCGGCCTGGGATCGCTAGTCCTTACCGCGGCCATTCTCCTCTGGATTTTCTTCCCGAGAACATCCGCCATGCCGGAGTACGATATCCAGCGCCTGACCTTCGATGCCGGCTTAACCTCGACTCCGGCTGTCTCTCCGGACGGGATGATGTTTGCCTACGCTTCAGACCGAAGCGGCGACGGCAGCCTCGATATTTGGGTCCAGCAAATCGCGGGAGGGACGCCGCTCCGACGGACCATCCACCCCGCCGATGACTACCTCCCGTCTTTTTCCCCCGACGGCTCCAAGATCGTTTTTCGTTCCGATCGAGACGGAGGCGGGATCTATGAGGTGGGCACCTTGGGCGGCCAGGAACGCCGGATCGCCGACCGCGGCTTTTATCCCCGGTACTCCCCGGACGGCGCCTGGATCTCTTATATCGAGATCCCGGCTTCCCTTGAAACGACTCTGACCAAAATGTTTCTGGTCCCCGCTCAGGGAGGGACTCCGGTCCCCTTTCAGCCTTAGTTTTGCATCGTCGGTCTGGGCGAGGGCTCGGCCCCGGTCTGGTCTCCGGACGCGAAACATCTGATATTTAGCGGCCGGCGGACGGACGATCCGTCCAGCCTCGATTGGTGGGTCGCCCCGGTCGCGGGAGGCCCGGCTGTCCGCACGGACGCCCATCGCAGCTTGTCTTTGCCTCCGATCTGGCAGTGTCCGTACTCCTGGGCTGGGTCCGATATCTATTTTGCCACGGGCACGACGGTTGAAGGAGTCAACCTTTTCCGGGCTACTATCGATAAAAACAGCTGGAAGGTCAGCGGACCGACGAAGCGGATCACGTCCGGAGCGGGCATGCAATACCAGACATCAGTCCTGCGGGATGGCCGCCTCCTTTACGTCAACCTTAATTGGATCGCGAATATCTGGACCCTTGAAGGCAGACCGGATGTTGGCCTGATCAGCGGCAAGCCGGTTCCGGTGGCCCAGGACCTCATGGCCAAGTTCGAGCCCAGCCTCAATCGGGATGGGTCCAAGATAGCCTATAGTGCCTTTGGCGGTTTTAAAACAGGCCGCATCGAGGTGCGGTTGAAGGACCTGGCCACCGGCGGAGAAAGAATATTTCCGCTGAGGGCCAGACAATTCGGTCAGACACCCCGGTTAAGCCCCGACGGAACCGTCCTTTCTTACCGCGATCTCGTGGAAGATAAATTCCGGACATTTATAGTGATCGGACTTGATACCGCTGGCCGGGATGTCTGCGATTCCTGTGTGATCCTGGGATTCTATGCGGACTCGAACTTTGCCCTTATCCAGGAAAAAGGGGAGCGGCTGCTGAGATACAATATCGCCACAGGTGAAAAGAGGCTCCTTCTGGAATCCGGCGCCGGCAGGATCATGGACCCCGCGCTGTCGCCCGACGGCCGCTGGATCAGTTTCGTCCTGGGAAAGCCGGACGGACGGGTGGCGATCTATATAGCCCCGCTGGCCGGAGGCCCGGCCCCCGAGAAAGACTGGATTCTCCTTTTTGAGGATGAACATTATCTTGGCTCGCCGGGCTGGTCTTCTGATGGAAATTCTCTGTATTATCTTTCGGAAAGGAAAGGCTCTTGCTCTGTCTGGGCCCAGAAACTCGACCCCCGGTCGAAAAAACCGGACAGAAAGACCCAAGCCGTTTATCGGACCTCGCAAAGCCGCTTCCAGTTGAATCTTCCGCGAGGCAACGGCACCCTTGCCGTCGGAAAAGACAAGCTGGTCATATGGATGGGCGAGGCGACGGGCAATATTTATATGGCCACGCCCAGAAAGCGAAAATAGGGAAAACGGGGTCAAACCTACTCATTACGCAAGAAGGCATAACGGGGTCAAAGCTACTTTTTACGCAGGTCCCCCCTGGAAAACTATGCGTAAAAAGTTGCTTTGACCCCGTTATGAGAACGGATTTAGCCACGATCTTTCTCCTTTGCAGTTCGTTGAAACAAAAGCTCTGCCCTCCCCCTTTCATCCACACCCCGAGTTGACTCTTTCCTCGTAAATCAATATTCTATAATCATCCCGTGGAGGGGCGAAACTGGAGTTGAATCATGGCTGAGAAATTCGGCCAGTCGAAAATCATCGACGTGTCTAAGCTCGTTCACGAAAACAAAGAAAAATGGGTCAACGTAAACCTCGCTGAGATAAATGATGCCATCGTTCGACTTGGGATATTTGAGGGGGAGTTTCATTGGCACAAACACGACAAGGAAGATGAACTATTTTTCGTTTTGGAGGGAAGGCTTCTCCTGGACTTGGAAAGTCAAACTGTCGAACTGCTGCCCAATCAAGGTTATACTGTGCCGAAGAGAGTGCTTCATAGGACCAGAGCCAAAGAAAAAACTATCGTCCTCATGGTGGAAGGAAATACGGTTAATCCCAAGGGGGATTCTTGATGTCGAGGAGGCCAGATGAAGCTGGCGCGATCGAGGTTGAAGCCCTAGGGCGTTTCTTTTTTGCGGGTCATTCATCGGAAGGAAGGGTGAGAATATGGAAGAATGGATTGTCAAAGATATTTTTTTGAAAGCCAAGAAATCTTTAGAAAAAATGAACGAGTCGCTTCGTCTGTTTAAAGAATTTGTCGAAGAAGGAAAGACTCAGGATCTCAAGAAATATTATTTGGCCCGGACATTTCTCAAAGAGGGACAGAAATATTGCGAAGAAGTGATCAAAGATGCAAAAAAATTTCTTGGCCCTCTGCCGGCCTATCTTTCAAAGGAGATTGTCGAGGCCAGAACTCAACTTCTTAAAGCGACAAAGGTCGTTGCCTTGAGTCAAGATTATGAGGGATTGGTCGCTGAACTTGTGGGAGATGAATTCTTGAAATCGTTCATGAGCTCCGAAGAAATAAATGAATTCCTTAAAGAGAATTATCAAAAACAGCAACTGGGAAAACGGAAGCTTCCGAACATCAAGGCCAGGATGGTCATCGATAAGCTTAAGAGAGTTGAGCGTCAAGGGTTGGCGGGACAGAAGAGGGCCTCCGAAGAAGCTCAGAAATTAGCTTGATTCCGATCACGCAAGAATGGATTGGCGGAGGCTTCTTGTCCGCTAGGCCGATCACGTGAGTCACACCGCAGGCCTTCAGCTCCTCAAAAACTGATTTCGCTCGGAGCATTGTTCAACCGCGGTTTTTGTCCCATCTTCGATCTTTCTCTGATCTTTTTCCAATTTCAAATCAACCTCATGAGATCATCCACGGATAAATGCGCTTGTTTCAGGAGATGAGATAATGTAGATCGCTTGATTGGCTGATGGGAAGGAACCGTTAGTTTTAGAAGTTCAGCGCCTGCTCGCTTCTGAAGCCGGACGTGGCTACCTTTTTGCCTGACGACGATCCAGCCATCCCTGCGCATGGCATGGATGAATTGGAGATATCCGATGCTGGGGACTTTGGTCACAGGGTGATTTCAATAAGTTCGGAACCGGGGGAGAGGCTCAAGTCATCATCAACTGGCTCTAAATAAAGCTCAATCGCCTCACGAATATTGGCCAGGGCTTCTTCCTTGGTATTCCCCTCACTGATGCAGCCCGGGAGCGCGGGCACGATGGCCGTATATCCTCCCTCCTCGCTGGGCTCTAAAATGACCTTCAATTTCATTCTTGGCTCCATTCTTTCAGTGTTCATAATATCACGCTCCTCTCGTTTAGGCAATTCAACATCAGATACGGAAAGGACGATACGGCCGCGCTTAAAATCTCATTCCCGAGGAAAAGAGAGGAAAGGGTGGCCAGGATCAGACAAAAAGCCGCAGCCGCCGGCCTCGATGTCCGTCGTCTCCCGTGCAATTCCATGGATGACTGTTGTCCTTCTTAATGCGCCCGGCCGGAATGCCCTCCTGCCGGGATATAGACGGACTTTTCTTGGCCGGGGTTTGCCAGAAAAACTGTTTCCTCTTCTTGGAAATGCAGCGCTTCGCCTTCTTGCAGCCGGATCTCTTCGTTCTCCGCGCTCAAGGAAAGGTTGCCTTTGACAGCCAGAAGGATTTCTTCGTGGCCGGCACCAGGGCAGACTTTCCGTCCTCGTTCTCCCGGAGCCAATTCTCCGTAAATGAGATAGCAAGCATGGGTCCTGAGGTCCCTTGCACCCAGGACATACTCGCCGCCGGCTTCGAGGGCCATCTTCCGGAGGGAATAGATTTTGCGCATCGTCTCCTCCCACTTTCTTAAGAGATACGAGAATAATCCAATCATCATTACGACGCAAGGGATGAAAAGAGGATCAAACCTACTCATGACCCAGCTTCCCCGATTAATTAGGGGCAAGGAGAGATTTTATCCCCGATCTTTCCGCCGAAGTTGAAATTGATATTGTTTCCCCAATGATGATAATCTCTAATCTGCCTCATCCCTAGCGGAATCAAAAAAGGAGTCTCCGATGCGTCCATTCATAGACCGTCTCTCATCCCGGGTTCTATTCCTTTTGCTTGCTGTGTCTTTATCTGGATCGGCTTTGCCGGAGGGGGGCCGGCCCGGTCCGCTCCCGGCGAATTGGGGCATGCGAAAGGCCGTCCCATTCGAGACGCTCCGGAAGGACTTCCGGAACCCGGACATGATCTATGCGCCTTTCGTCTTTTGGTTCTGGGACGAGCCTCTCGACTCCGCCAAGATGGCGGAGATATCCCGCGTCCTGTCCAGCCAAGGCTTCAGCCCCGGCTATGCTCATGCCCGCAAGTCCATGGTCAAAACTCCCGACCTTCCGGACGAAGAATGGCTGGGAGATAAATGGTTTGCCGCTTTCGGTGACGCATTGAAAGAAGCCCAAGCGCTGAAGAACTATCTCGGCTACTGCGATGAATATTGGTGGCCCAGCTTGCAGGCCAACGGCCGGGTGCTGAAGGCGCACCCCGAGCTGCGGGCCGAGTCGCTCCGCTGGGAGATCCTGGATCTGCCGGGCGAGACCGAAGTTCAGGTGCCTGCTTCGTTCTTCGCCGTCGCGGCGGAGTTGGATTCGCCCCTTCCCCCAGCCGTCGCCGGCGAGAAAAGGCCGCCAGCCGTGATCCGAAGCCGGACGCTGCAGGTCATCGGCGGTGGCGCCCCCTTCGCTTGGAAGTCTCCTGGGGAAGGAGCGTGGCGCATTTACGCGTTTAACAAGTATAACCATAACGGGGTCGACGGAGGGCAGGTCAACTACATCGATGCGCGTCTTGCCCCTGCATTCATCGAGATCGCCTTGGAACCCTACGCCCGGCGTCTTGGCAGCCGGCTCGGCAGGTCGGTCCCCGGCGACTTCATCGACAACGAAGGCGACTACGGGTGGCAATTGGCATGGTCCGACACGCTTGAGCAGCGCTACAAAGAACGTTACGGACGTGATATTCGGCTCTGGATGCCTCTGGCTCTTGATCCGGACAGTGAAGGCCTCTTTGCGAAGGCCCGCTGGGAATGGTTCGATGTTGTCTCGGACATTTACGCGGAGACGTTCCGGGCGCTGACCGACTGGCACGAGCAGCGCGGCATGTACACGACTGCCCACTTCTGGGAGGAAGGAATTCAACCTCAGGTGAGCGGGGTCGGAGACCACATGAAGATGCTGCGCACGCTGACGATGCCGGGGCAGGACTGCCTTGGGCGGAAACCGCTTCGCGTCCATGACTTCAAGGAGATCGAATCGGTCGCGGAGTTCCAGAACGCGCGCGCCGCGACGGAGCTGATGGGCGCCGGCGGCTTCGAGGGGACGCCCTGGGGGACATTCAACCCGCCCTTCCTCAAGCAGGCCGTCAACGCCGTGACCGCGTGGGGGATGAGCCACATCATCCCGCACGGCGTCTTCACGACGCGCAAGCTGACTGGCAATCCCTGGCCGCCTGACTGGTACTCGGAGAACCCGATGTTTCCGTACTTGCACCTATGGACCGATTTCGCCCGGCGGGCCAGCTTTGTCAATTCGATGGGCCGCGCCGTTCCCGACGTCCTGCTCTTTAATCCGATCGAATCGGCCTGGATCCATGCCGACGCGGATCTCCTTGACGTCGAAATGTGGTCTTTCTCCGAAAGCAATCCCCAAGGGAAACGGATGAATGAGATCGACCGGGTCTATGCAAAGGCGATCGACGAATTGACGGCGGCTCGGGTCGAATTTCTGGTCGGCGATCGCTATTATCTCAAGCAAATGAAGGTGAGAACGGCGAATCTCGTCCGCGGCCAATTCACCTTCCGGACGCTTGTCCTGCCGGCGCTGGATATCCTGTCGCTCGAGACGGGCCGGAAGATCGTCGATTTCGCAAAAGCCGGCGGACGCGTTTATGCCTTGGCCGAGCTTCCGACGGCATCGGCGGAAAAGGGGATGGGCGATGCCGAGATGAAAGACCTGATGGACACTCTGCGTGCCCAGCCGACGTTTATCGCATGTCCGGAAGGCGGACTGAAGCCGCTGCTGGATCAGCCGGCGCTGGGCCTCGAAAGCCCGGTCCGGTTCATGACGGGCGCCTTCCCGATGCTGCAGCACCGCCGGCGCATCGATGGCCGGGATTTCTACTGGCTCGCAAATAACACAGATCAGTGGCAAACGTGCGAGGTTACTCTTCGCGATGTCCATGGCGCAGCCTCGATCTGGGATTGCGAAACCGGCGGAATTCGCCCGATAGCCTCCAACGACCTGAGTAATGGGAGCAAGCTCACCTTGGTCTTTAAGCCCTACGAAGCCTACTGGCTCGTCTTTGATCCGAAGAAAGCGGCGACGCGCGGCCAGCCGGAGCGCAGGCCGGAAATCGATGTTATCACGACGATCGATGGACCTTGGAAGGTCTTTTGCGATGCAAAGATCCAGCCGGTAATGGAATTTTCGATGACGCCGCCTGCGGAGTTCGCCAGCGGTGTGGAAAAGACGCTTGAGGATTGGAAAGTTTGGGGCATGGAGAAGTTCAGCGGACTTATGGACTATTCCAAAACCATCACTTTAGATAGGGTGGGGAAAGGGCTGCAGCTCGATTTGGGGAAAGTCTGCCATGTCGCCGAGGTCTGGGTGAACGGCAAGAGCTGCGGTGCCCGGCTATGGGGCCCTCATGTATTCGAAGTCGGCGGTGCGCTGCGCCGCGGCGCGAATGAGGTCCGGGTGCGGATCGCGAACCTCATCAACAACAGCTACGGCGAGTTCACGGAGTCGGGCCTGCTCGGCCCCGTCCGCCTGGTCAAAGCCCGGAAGCCCTAAGTGTGACCTTCTTTCCAAAAGATCTGCCAGAGCTTATCGGCCGGGCTTAGTTCCCGCTAATCTTAATCGACCGGGCATAAGTGTTGTTGCTCTCGGAAATCTCTGCCACGATCTCTCCGGCATCGGCCTTGGCAATAATATACTATGTATCGGTGGCAACCCCTTGTGCAATTTCCCCTGTTAATTTTGGGAAGAATTGATCAGGGTCAAAGCTACTCTTTGCGCGCGGCCCCCCCCTAGAAAACGATGCGTAATGAGTAGCTTTGACCCCGGATTGAATTTTGGAGCGATTGACAGAAATCTTCACCCGACCTATATTCTATTTGTATCAGCCGCCCATTTCTTCTAAGCCCTAAAGCGAAGAAATCTGTGCGCAGCAAAAAAGGAATTCTTTAACAAGATAATCGAATCACGATATCGGGTCGGCGTGGTGAGCGGCAAAATTGTTAAGGAGCCATGAAATGTACCTGTTCCTTATTCCCTTGCTGATAGGATTTGCCTTCAACTGGGCCAGCGCCTTCACGGATTTTTATTCCCGGCGCTTTGGGGAACGCAGGGGACGTCTGATCAGCTTCATCACCAGAAATATTTTAGGAATTCCGGTTTGGGTCATTGGCCTGGTTCTGGCATTTCGAGGATCCGCGCCGTCTTTGTTCATCCCCAGTCCGGTGACCGATATTCTGGGCTGGCTGCTGGTCGTGACGGGAACGGTTCCCATGTTTTGGGGACTTGCCTTTTTAGGGCGGCGGTCTTTTAGACCGACCCGACAAGACACGCTCGTCAGCGCCGGCATCTATAAATACATCCGCCACCCTATCTACACCGGAGTCCTGCTTGAATTTGTCGGAGGCCCACTGCTGCATCCAATGATCCCGGCTGTGATAGCCTGCGCTCTCGGCTGGGGCTATATTTATGTCCAAGCTCGGCTGGAAGAATTTGATTTGATACGTCGGATTCCTTCCTACCGCCAATACATGGACCGGGTCCCTCGCTTTTTCCCCCGCCTGCGGAAGAAATGATCGGGGTCAAAGCTACTCTTTACGTATCGTTTTCTAGGGGGAGCCTGCGTAAAGAGTAGCTTTGACCCCGGAATATGACCCCGGAGTAGGCGGGATTGCCAAGCACGTCATTTTCACATACTATAGGTGTCAAAATGCGTCGCGATTCTGTCGGGGATATTCGTGAGATCCGGGCGGGTAAGAGCAAGAATATCCGCATCCTCAAAACCGCCATGTTTCTGCCGGATTTTATCGCCATCGTATCTTTTTTTCTCGTCCTCAATTTCGTCGTCGGCCTTGTTTTTTCCAAGCCGAGCTCGTTTTCGATAACATACATTGTGGGATTGATCGGGCTGGCCGCCCTTTACGCCTACCTGCTTGCGAGATTTCAATACTCCATCGCCCGAAAAAATGGGGCGCAGTTTATTTTAGGGCGATTTTCGGTGAAACCTCTAGACCTCAAAAACAGCTTCCACGGGCAATACTTGGAGATTGTCGAGGAAATGGGCAAGGCTGCCGGTTTGCCCAAAATTAATATCCATGTCATCTCCAGTTTATCGATCAATGCCCTGGCACTGGTCGAGCCCGATGGAACGCCCTGTCTTGCCCTGACGGAAGGGTTGCTCGCCGGATGTACGCGGGACGAGATCAAAGCTGCCGTGGCCCGTGAGATAGCCCTCATCGACCAAGGCGACGCGCTCTATAAGACACTCGTCTGCTCGCAGGCGGATTTCCTCGAACGTTTCCGTCACGCTTTCGACCGCGAAGAGCTGGAGGAAGGCTCCTTATCATTTTCGCTGTCGTCGAGGATCAGGCGCTTCTTGAGTCGATACATCAACCCTGAGCAAGAGATCCGGGCGGATGCCGCTGCCGTCGGGTTTGGCCGGAATCCGATCACCCTGGCCCAAACGCTGGCCAAGGCCTTCGCCGCCAATTGCTCCGCGAAAGGTTTGGGCCATACTTACGCCCCCCTCTTTTTCATCCCGCCGGAACCGGCAGGCAAGAGCCAGGATGCGGCAGGCTGGCTGGCCGGCATCTATCCGCCGCTTTTGACAAGGATTCGGCGGCTTGCCATCATGGCCGGCCAAAAAACCGAGGACATCATCCCGCAGGATATCCTTCAGGGCCTCATGAAAAAGGTAAAAAACGTTTAACCTCGCCTGCGGTATTGACTTTCCCTTGTCTTTGACTTAATTTGAAAGAAAGGAATAAGCAGGCTATCTTCAGTAATATAGAGGAGGGTTTCATGAAAAAAGCTTTTGTATTTGGATTCGTGCTTCTTCTCTTTGCCGCCCTTCTCCCGGCCCAGACTTGGCTCACGGGCTCGGTCGACGACGCCCTGGCCAAGGCGAAGGCCCAGGGGAAGCTGCTGTTGTTGGATTTCTTTGCTTCGAGCGGCTGAGGGAGCTGTGTACTGCTGGGTCAGCAGTACTACGACAACCCGAAATACGGCAAGTTCCTGGAAGAGAATTTTATCCTCTACCGGGCGCCTCGAGGAGACAAAACCGGAGATGCGGTTTTCAAGAGATTCGATGTCTCCGGAACCCCGTTCCTGCTTTTCATCGACGGGAACGGGAAGGAAATCGACTGGATCCGCGGTTATAGCGCCCCACCCGATAAGTTCCACGAAAAGGTCAAGAACGTCCTTCAGGGGGTGGATACATTCAAGGTTCTTGTCGAGCAGGCCGCCAAAAATCCCAAGGATGTGCCGCTTCTAGCTAAGCTGGCCAAGAAATACAGCGACCGCGACCCGGTAAACACGGAGAAAGCCAACGCGCTCTACAGACAGATCGTGGCCATCGATCCCGATGGCAGGATGGGAATGACAGAGTACGGCAAGAATCAGGTTTCCTGCACCGAGTATGCTGAGTTTTCGCTTGGTCAAGCGGTTTTGTATGCCCGGGGATCCCAGCGCAGTCCGGAACCTCTAAAAGCCTTTGTCCAAAAGTATCCCGCCAGCAAAATCCTGAAATCAGCATACATGGGCCTCAGTTCCTTTTATGCCTATGCTCCGGGCCCGTACAAAGAGGAAGCTTTCCGGTTCCTCGAAGAGGCCGTGGCAAAATATCCAGACGATCCTTATTTCAGGCTCTATTACGTCTCCCGAAGCATGAACAACAAAGAGAATATCGACCGGGGGATCGAGATGGCCGAGGGCATGGGCGGGATGGATTACGCATCGATCGCCAACTACCGCGCCCGCCTCTACCAGCTCAAGGGAGATCTCTCTCAGGCCGAGGCGGCCTACGGGCCGGAGTTCATGGATGGGCGGGTGACGAGCCTGGCCAACTCCTTGTCCTCCTATGCCTCCTTCTGGATGCAGCAGAAAAAGAACCTTGACAGCGCCGAAAAAATGTTGCAGACGGCCATTTTGCTCCAGCCGGACAATGCCTATTTCCGGCAATCCGCGGCCGGTTTTTATTTGCAGGCCGGAAAGACGGACAAAGCCCTTGAAGTTTTTGGACCGGAGTTCATTAAGATCCCCAAGCTTAATGCCTCTGCTCTAATGACCTACGCCCGTTTCTGGGTGCAAAGGAAGCAGAATATGGACAGCGCAACGGCAGCCATGGAGTCGGCCCTTAAGTTGAGCCCCGAGGATGCTTATGTCCGCCAATCCGCGGCCCAAGTCTTCATCATGATGGAGAAGCAGGACAAGGCCCTGGAAATTTTCGGACCAGCTTACATCAAAACCCAGGACAACCCTTCGACTCTGTCAAATTATGGCCGCTTTTGGGCGGGGCAGAAGAAAAATCTGGAAAGCGCCTTAGAAGCAGCCAAGAAGGCGACCACCCTCGCCGATCAATCTCCCAACCAGTCCTATCTTTGGAATGCTTTGGCCGCCGTCTATCTTGCCGCGGGAAAGCTGGAAGAAGCCCTGAAGGCCGAAGAGAAGGCCCTCTCTCTTGACGAAGGATACAATACAGAATTCTACCAGACGCAGTTGAAGAAGATCAAGGAAGAGATCGAGAAAAAGACAAAGAAATAACCGTAACCGTTTTTAAGTCGATGGTCAGGGAAAATTTTAAACTTTCTCACTATGCATCTACCTCAAGATAGCCTCGTGTAATGCGTAGATTTGACCCCCTATTGATTTTCCATCGGAGTTATTCTTTGGCCGGACGGCCGATTAGAGATAGAGGGCCAAAAAATGTCCCAAGGCGAGATAGGTGGGATAGCCGATGAAGCGCGCTATTTGGCTGAGTGATATTCATCTGGATCACCTTCCTCCGCCGGATTCTGCTCTCTTCCTGGAGTCCATCAGGAAATTATCGGGCACCTCGATTTGGATCAGCGGTGATATTGGCCGAGCCGATACGATTGTGGAATTTCTCAAGCAGATGGAGTCGGCCGTGGAGCAATCCATCTATTTTATCTTGGGGAACCATGATTACTATCTGAGCTCGATACAAAACGTGAGATCCAGGGTCCAAAAAGCTTGCGGCAATTCCCCAAGGCTTTGCTGGCTTTGCGATTCCGATGTCGTAGGAATTGCCCCTGACGTCGGGCTGCTCGGACACGATGCCTGGGCGGACGGCCGGCTTGGAGATTATGAAGGATCCGACCTGCTTTTGAACGATTACATCTTGATCCGGGATTTCAATCCGTTCCTCCAAAGGTCGGAAAACGCCGGCCAATCCTTCCCGCTCAATCCCCATGATCTCATGGATCTTATTTACGGAAAACAGACAAAGCAGAATCGACTTTTGATCATGCAGGCCTTGGCGGATGAGGCGGTTGAATATATCGAGAGGCGCCTTCCTGCCGCCCTCCAAAAGTACAAGCATGTCTATTTTCTGACCCATGTTCCCCCGTTTAAAGAGGCCTGCTGGCACCAGGGCAGAATTTCTGACGACAACAGCCTGCCGCATTTTTCATCCAAGGTTGTGGGCGATACGCTCGTCCGCATTATGGAAAAGCATCCTGATCGACAACTCACCGTGCTGTGCGGGCATACCCACAGCGGAGGCGTCGCTCAAGTCCTCAACAATCTAGTGGTTTATACAGCCCAGGCCATCTACGGCAGCCCCGATATCCAAAAGCTTTTTTCTTTCGAGGATTGAGCAAATTGACGCGGGGAGAGGGCTGGTCAGGATGATAAACCTAACGAGGAAAGGGGACCGGACTTCGCCTGCGCCCTAGATAACTTTGTCCAATTGGACTTTGCAGGTGGATATCTTTTTTGGCGGAATATCGGAATACGCCGAAAAAGTCTTGATCGAGCCATTGGGAAAACTCGTAAAATCTATAAACGAGTTGCTGAGCAGGGTTCCTTCGGCATCATAGAGGGCGATGACAAATTTGGCGATGATAAAGTCTTTTCCGGCGCTGTTTTTGATTTCTCCGACGACCTCCGTGATTCCATGCGAATCGCGAGAGGTGATTTTTCTGGCCGCAAATCCGCCGCCGATATCCTGGAATGTCTCACGCCGGGCCCGGTCATCCGCCTGCAGCTTTTCCTGTTTCAGCCTGGCAATGGCGGCCGCTTCATCTCTGGCTGTTTT
>Ga0315289_10009728_pt1 | contig 13812 bp, 11 predicted proteins | sample YL17G11_40_MG_FD_203452 | JGI IMG/M metagenome (GOLD analysis project Ga0315289, IMG submission 203452) | Sediment microbial communities from Yellowstone Lake, YNP, Wyoming, USA - YL17G11_40 | ecosystem: Environmental > Aquatic > Freshwater > Lake > Sediment | place: USA: Wyoming | collected...
TGGGGGCAGGTGGCCGGGAAGTAGACGAGGCGATGAGAAACGAGGGGGGGAAGAGGGAGGGAGGGAGGGGAGGGAGGGAGAGAGGAGACGAGGGAGGGAGAGAGACAAGAGAGAGGGAGGAGACCGAGAGAGATACAACAACGGAAACGATACTCTTCTATTACACATACGTGAAATGCAAGAAAACACATCAAAACACCGAATTGAACAAAACGAAGGGAGAGAGCGCGTGCGAGGGGGGTGGGTGGGGTGGGGCGGAGGTGAGAGGCGTTGGAGTGGAGGAGGAAGCGAGCGAAACAAGCGACAAAAAACGCGAGTTTTTTTTTTTTTTTACACCTCCAGATTCTCTTGTTCTTCCTCTTCTCTCTTCCTCTCTCCCCCGCGCGGAGCCCTCTCGCTCGCTCGCTCGCTCTTTTCCGCACACTCGCAGACATGTCCCGCGTGTCCGCAGCCAGGAGCGCGCTGCGCGCGCTGGCCGCGACGGCGACGGGAGCGGGAGCGGCAGCGCCGGTAAGAGCTGCTTTCTTCCTCCGTGGAATTTTCCCTCGCTCGCTTTCTTCTCGCTTTGCTCGCTGCTCTGCTTGGGGCAGCGGCGACGTTCTTCGCTGCCTCTCTTCCTCCAGCCAGTGAGGAAGAAGCTCTCGTTTTTTCTCGCCAGACTGCCGCTTCGCGGTCCGCTCCGGGCCCCGCGCGGGCGAAATGAAGCAGAAAGGGCCTCCTTGGCCCGCAAAAGCACGAGCTGAAAAGCACGCGAGTGCATTTTCCCTTGCAAGGGCCGTGTCGCATTTTTTTCTCTTCTTCGACTTTTCTTCTTCTTCTTCGCCTCTCTCTCTCTCTGCAGCCTTGCTCGACCGGTCCTCTGTCCGCACTGCCGCACGCGCACTCGCACAAGCTCTCGTTAGGGGGCAAGAGCGTGCGTGTTTTCGAGAGTTTCCCAGCTCACAGAGACTTTTTTTTTTTTCCGTTCCAACTCAACGAAAAACAAAAAAATTACAGGCATCGTCCACCGTCGCCGCTGCCGCCGCCGCCGCTTGCTGCTCCTTCGCGCCCTCGTCGTCGTCGCGCCTCGCCTCTTTCAGCGCCCAGCCCTCGAGGGGCTTCGCTGCCGGGGCGTCGACGACCGACCTGACCTCGGAGATCGAGCACGCCACGGGCCTCGAGCGGTGAGGAGATTAGAATTGAGAGAGGGAGGGACTTTTTTTGATTCCCCTCACGAGGGCGAGGAGAGGGAGAGAGGGGGAGAGAGAGAGAGAGCGCTCACCACCACCCCCTCAACAACCCACCACCACCAACCACCACACGCAACAAAAAAAAACAAAAACCCAGCGATGAGCTCCTCTCCAAGGCCTCGGGCAAGGACCTCTTCCACGAGGACTGGCTCGACGCCCCCTGGGGCACCGCCGAGGCCCCCGTCGTCGTCACCAGCTCGTTCTCCGAGCGCGTCGTCGGCGTGCCCGACTCGTACGACGACTCGATCGTGTGGTGGGGCACCGTCAGGGAGGGCGAGGGGCCGCGGCAGCTGGTTGAGGGCGGCGAGTACTTTGTGCTCAAGAGGGTCGGGGACGGAGGGCATCACTAGAGGGCTGGAGGAGGAGGGGACGGCGGGGAGGCGATGGCGGAGGGAGGTGGAAGAAGGAAAACGTTTTTTTCCTCTCCATTTTTTTTTCTCCTCCTCTTTTGCTCTCCCTCTTCGCTTTCTTCTTCAATTCATTCGTAGTCCTTTTTTTTAGTGAGGTGTAAACACAGAAGTGAGAGAGAAAACAACAGGTATATCAAAATCCGGAAGAGAAAAAGAGACGAGTCGAGTTAGGGTTTGCGACCGCGGTTTGGTGCGCGCGGTTTTTCTTATTTCCCTCCTTTTTTCTCCCTGTCTCGTCCTCTCTTTCGTTTGTCTCTCTTCCCGAGCTGCTCGCTCCGTCCTGGCCCTCCGAATCTTTTCTTTCAAGCAAGGGGTTTGTCGTTGAGATTGGTTGTTTTGTTTACAGTGCGGTCGATGGTGCGGAGGGGGGGGGGGGGGGGTTCCAGATAAAAAACAAAAAAGGGGGAAAGAAAGTGCTTTTTTTCCTTCCAAGTGTTTTTTTTTGGGGGGGTCGGATTTCGTTTTGGATTCAGGAGGTTCTCAGCAAGCGGCCCCTCTTTCAAAAAAGGGGGTTAAACTCTCACTCTCTGCTGGCGTCGTTGTTTCGCTCGTGATTGGTGCAAGCGTGGTCGGAAGGGAAGGGAAAGCGGAGGCATAAGAAAGGGAGGAAAAAAAGAGCCCGAGGACTTTTTTCTCTCTTCTCCTCTCTCTTTCTCTCCTCACAAACAGACGCAAGACGCCTTGTCGACGTAGAGCCAGTAGCACCACTCGTTCCCCTTCTTGGGGTTTCTGCACAGGGCCGGAGCCGGGCAGATCTCAAAGGGCCCGGCGCAGGCTCGGAGCTTGGTCGCCGCCGTAGCGCCGTTGTTGTTGTTGCCGCCGTCGCCCCCGCCGCCAGCGGGAGCAGCAGCAGCAGCTGGCGACGCCGTCGCCGCTCCGACGCCGCCGGAGAGCGTGCGCCCCATCCCAAAGGTCATCAGAGAGCGATGAGCATGTGTTGTCGAGGGAGGAGGACGAGGAGGAGGAAGAGAGGCCGCGGCTGCTGAGGTTTTGGGGTGACGGGGGGAAAAAGATATAGGTGAGAAGAAAGGGAGCAAAAGAAAAGAGTACGGGGGTCGTCGACGGCACCCCCTCTTTTCCCAAATGTCTTTTCTCGCGACGCTTTCGTCTCTTTATAATTTCTCAATCAAGCACACGCGACACTGCTCATTCGATGAGGCGACACCATCGGCGGACGTGCTGGAGCGTGCAAATCCCTCTACGCGCTCGGACGCGGCGCAGCTTCTTTTTGAATGCTCCGACAAAAAAAGAGAGAGATGCCAGGTCGCCGCCGTTACCGTCGAGAATTCCCCCAACCTTTCTCTCGCGCCTCGCGCCGCCTCTCTCTCGACACCTGCATTCGACCTACCGAGATGCACGGTGCACATGACCATAATGACGAGCGTCGTGAGAGAACAAGGGTACCAACACCGTCGCCGGCGTGGCCGCTGCGGGCGCGGCATCGTTGGGTTTTCAAGAATGGAGCGAGTTTTTTCCCCCGTTTTTCGACGTCGGGTTGTGAGAGGGCGAGTTTTTTCTTTCTAAATTCCGCCTCGCAACGCCGCCGCCTCTTCCACGCGTGCGCGCTCAAAGCGCGGTCTCTCGTACCCTCTCTACTTAATTGTCAAAAGAGAGCAAGTGACTTGCCGCTTTTGCTTTTCCGAATTCCCCGTCTCCGTCGTCGCCGTCGGGTTTTTGATGAAAAGGGAAGAGAGAGAAAAAAAAGACCCTCTCTCCTTTTCCCTTCCCTCTCAGTCTCTCTCGATTCTCAAACGGATTGGATAAAGAATGATAGAGAATTACACGTGCGCAGAAAAGAAGACCGCAGAAAAAAGCTAGGGAAACAGAAAGAATAAAGGATGCTCTCTCTCTCTCTCTTCTCTCCCTCTCTGAAGGGGGAAAAAAAAAAGACTCCCCTTCCCTACTCCTCCTTCACCCACTCCAGCTTCCCTTCGTCCCACTGGAAAACCTCGAGCGGGTTGAACCTCAGGTCGTAGGTGATCTCGTCCAGCGACCCGTCGCCGGCCGAGTTCGGGTTCCGGTGCACGAACGACCCGTGCTGCCCGTGCTTGACCTTTTTCGCCGCGGCGATAAAGTCGTCGAGGTTCCCGATCCTGTCGCCGTTGAGCTCTGAGATCACGGCCTTGGCGCCCGCGGCCGTGTTGAGCGTCGTCCCGGAGTCGCTGTAGGCCATCATCACGCCGTCCGTGTCCACCGGAGTGAAGTACACCGTGCGCTCCGTCAAGTCGTGGAAGGCCCCGCCAGCGAACCGGGCGAACCTGCGCGCCTTGAGCGCCTCGAGGTCGTGCGTCGGCATGTCGGCCTCGACGCGGGCGCCGTTGCGGTAGAGCACCACGGGCACGGTCCGGTTGACGTGCTCGTCCATGATCCTGTCGAGCGCGAAGAGGTCGTCCGCGAGCGTGATTCCGTCGGCGGAGAACAGGACGTCGCCGGGCTTGACGACGCCGGCCGCGGGCGCGCCGGGGTTGATCGTCTTGACGATGATAACCTTGGGCGTGCCCCCGACGCGCGCGGGGCGGGCCGCTGCTGCCGCGGCGGCCGCGTCCGCCGGCAGGCGGAAGTTTCGCGTGGCCTCGCCCAGCGGGACGAGCATGCCGACGACGCCGGCGTCGCCGCGGTAGGCCTTGCCCTTTTTCAGCTTGTCGAGCGCCGCGGTGACGTAGTCGATTGGCACCTCGCGCGCCGCGGACTCGTCGCCTGCGTAGTTTACGGCGACGACCTTGCCCGAAGCGTCCCTTTTTTTTTGAAGCGAACGAGAGAGAGAGAGAGGTACGAGAGAGAGTGAGAAGAGGAGGAAAAGGAAAAGACGAGTCGAGGGGGAAAAAATGAGTTTCGTTTCTCTTTTTTGACCTGTGCAGAAGGCAGCGACGGACCCTCCCTTTTTTCCAAAGGGCGCGAGGGCTTTCAACGCTCTCGCGCGCTCGCAAGGAACCCACGAGCTTCTCGAGCGCGCATCGAGAGTTGTCTCTCGAGAGTTGTCGACGCCTTCGCCCTCGACGCACTTCAAAAAAAAAAGAAGAAGAAAAAAACTCCTCACCAGACCGGCGACCCGGAAGACCCCGACGAAGAGTCGAACGTCGTCTCGATGTCGAGCGACGGGCGCACGCCCGCGGTGTCCGACAGCGCGCGCAGGTCCGAGACCACGCCCTCGATCGCCGAGAACACGTAGCCCTCGTTGTTCCCGATGATCAGCACGGGGTCGCCGACCCGCAGCGTCTCGGCCGAGCCCAGCTCGACCGCCGTCAGCTCGTAGGTCGTCTCGTTCGGGTCGACTTTCAGCACCGCAAAGTCCTGCGCGACGTCGTAGTACACGCAGCGCGCCGGCGCGAACGATCCGTCGTTGAACCGGACCTGGTAGACGGTCGGGCTGACGGTCGAGATGTGTCGGTTGGTCACGACGAGGCCGCGCGCGGCGTCGACGACAAAGCCTGTGCCGGTCGCGGCGGTGCGCTTGTCGTCGACGAGCGCGACGGGCGTGGCGAGGTCGATGTTGACGACGGTCTTCTTGAGGGCGCGGACGACCTCCGGGGGCCACGGGTTTGAGGAGGATGAGGACGAGGAAGAAGAGGCGGAGCTTCCGACGACGGCGTCGACGTCGGCGACGGCCGGTGTTGAGGTCGAGGAGGGGGAAGGCATCGCAGCAGCAGCCGCCGCCGTTGTCCCTTTCGACGCTGTTGCTGTTGCTGCTGCAGGAGCAGGAGCGGGCGCATTAGAAGGCGCGGCCATCGTCGACGTTGCCGTCGCAAAGATCATCAGCAAGAGGGCCGCCGTCGCCGTCGAGGCGAGCGAGGAGCGGCGTCGGCAGCCAGCCATCTTTTTTCGGTTTTGGTTTCTAGCCCGTCGTCGACTTCGTATCGCCCCTACTTTTCCTTCTCAGCTCAGCTGGTCTCGTCGAGAAGCTTCTGAGTTGTACGTGTTGGGGGGGGGGGGATTTGGAAGTCGATTGGCGCGAGTTTGTTTTCTTTCAAGAAGAGAGGGGTCTTGTCGAGGTCGAGCGCCGACGAACGAGAGGAAGAGCACGAGCGCGAGAAGAATCGATGGGGATGCAGCTCTCGAAAAGCAAAAAAAAACAGCAGCGGCGCTCCAGTTCTCTTGGGTTCGCGCGTGCCTCGAGTCCGCACTGAGAGGCAGTGCCTTGATGCGTTCGATCGCAAGGGATGCAGGGAAACCGAAAGCGAAGGAGAGAGAGCGAGAAAGAGCGCGCAGACGGGATGAGGGGGAAGGCCCTCGACAACACAGAGCAAGAAGGAAAAGCAGCAGCTGCTGCTCGGGCGTCTGCTCGATTTTCAATCAACGTCGACCCACCTCGAAACGAGAGCAGGGGGGCGAGCCTCTTCTCTATCTACGCACGCCGATCGCGGACGCCCCTCTGTGCGTGTACACTCGTGCCCCCGCTTCTTTTCTCCGAGAGAGAAAAGATACAGAGAGAGAGAGTGGAGAAGGGAGGAAGTTTGTGAGTTGAAGGAGAAGAAGAAAAACACACACACTCTTTCCGAAAAAAAAGTAGGAGAGAAAGAGGAGGAAGGCGTTTTTCTCTCTCTGTTCTTACTTTCTTTCGTGCGCCCTTAATCAGAGAGAGAGAGAGAGAGAGAGAGATAGAGAGGGAAAGGTACGCGACAGAAGCAGCCGTCAGGGCGGCGCAGAGAGCACAATGGAGCGTGCGAGCAGCTCAAACGGCCTGGAATTGTTCCTCTATTCATCCGCATGGCCGATCGAGAGGAAGGCGCGGCGCAAGGGGAGCAGCGAAGAAAGGAAGAGCATCGAGCGTCGGCGACGGAGAAGGAAAAAACTCCATCCGTCCTCCCTCTCTCGGCCTTCCACAGCTTCTCCTGCAATGCCGCTGCGCACGCACGACAAGGCCTCTGCAGCTCCCGCAAGAGTTGGGATCCGAGCGCGGGCCGTTTTGGAGTTGTGGGCAGCTGCTCTATGGGTGCTCTCTCGCCCCCATCGCCGCTCCAACTCTTTGCTCGTTCCACTTCCCCCCCTGCAAAAACCTCGACCTCCCTCTTTTTCTCTCCTTTCTCTCTCTCTTCCTTCTCTCTTTCGCTCTCACGCCGCGCCCTTTCCAACCTCTTCCAACCTCAGCGGTCAAAAACAGGGCCCCGCATCTTCTTCCGTTCTTTCGCTCGCGGGGGAAAGATGACAACGACGACCAGGGCGACGACGAGGCGGCGCCGCCGCGGCGCGGCGACGGCGACGGCAGCGGCGGCGACCGCAGCAGTCTTGCTCGCGGCGCTGCTCCTCCTCGGCTCCTCCTCCTCTGTCGCCGCCTCCGCCTCCGCCTCGATCGCGCCGCCGCGCCGATCGCTGCTCCAGCGGGAGGCTGCCGGAGTCGCCCCGGCGGTCGCTGGCGCGGAAGCCCCGGCAGTCGCTGCCGCGGCCCCCAGAGCTGCTGCCGCTGCCGCTGCTGCTGCTGCTGCTGCTGCTCCGGCTCCGGCTGTCCTTGCCGCCGCAAAGGAGTCTCCTCCTGCTGCTGCTGCTGCTGCTGCTGCTCCTGCCTCCGGCGACGCAAGCGCCAACGCCAACAGCAACAGCAACAGCAACAGCAAAAGCTTCTTCTCCACGCCCGCGGCCGTCCGCGCCGTCCAGGACTCGGTCGTCACCGTCAGCGCGCTCCGCTCGATCGCGCTCGAGGGCGACGCCCGCGGCGCGGCCACGACCGACGGCTTCATCGTGCACGCCGACGAAAGCAGGGTCGTCGTCGCGACCGACCACGTCGGATCGGCCGTGCGCGCGTCCCCGGCGACGTACACGATCTCGTTCGCCGACGGGGCGTCGGTCAAGGCCAAGGCGCTCTACTACGACCCGGTTCAGGACTTTGCCTTTCTGCAGTTTCCCGCAGCCGAGGGAGGCGGAGGGGGGGACCCTTCCGCGTCCTCGTCTTCGAACTCCTCCTCCGCCGCCTCCGCCTCCGCTGCCTCCCCATCCTCCTCCTCTTCCGCTTCTCCGCCCGCTCGCGCCTTCAAGGCCCTGCGGCTGGGCACGGGGCGCAACCTCACCGTGGGCCAGCCCCTGGTGCTGATCGGGGAGCAGTCGGGCGTCTACACCAGGCGCGACGGCGTCGTCTCGGAGCCGCGCGTCGTCTCGAGGGACGTCGCCGGCGCCGGCGCACGCGTGCGCACGACGTTTGAGCGCGTCGACGCGATGGCGGGCGCGCCCGTCTTCGACCTCTCGGGGGCCGTCGTGGCGCTGCACTCGGGCTCGGCGGACTCGTACTCGAAGGAGCTGCCGATCGACTACGTCACGACGGCGCTCGAGAGCCTGCTCGCGGGGGAGAAGGAGGGCGGCGAGGTCGGTTCCAAGGCCAGCAAGAAGAAGACCATCAACGGCAAAAAGTCTTCGTCGTCGCCTCCGTCGCCTCCTCCTACCTCCGCCGCCGCGCTCAAGAACCAGCCCAAGCGAGGGGACCTGGGCGTCGAGCTCACGCTCCTCCCGGCCGGCGTCGCCCGGAGGAACTACAAGCTCCCCGCCGGCGCCCTCCCTCCCGCGGCCGCGGCGGACGGCGGCGCGCCGCAGGTCATCCAGGTCGTCGCACTGCAGTCCGCCGTCGCCGACCGCGCCGTCTCGTCGGGAGGGAGAGAGCGGTCCCCGGCCGGCGGCCTGCAGCCGGGCGACATCATTTCGTCGGCCGACGGCAAACCCGTCCGCGACGACCTGTTCCTGCTCGACCGCGTGCTCGACGCGTTCGTCGGCGGCAGCGTGCCGCTGACGGTGTGGCGCAACGGCACCGAGAGGAGGCTGCGCGTGCCCGTGCGGGACCTCGAGGCCGGGAAACTGCGGCGGTTTGCGCGGTTCGGTGGCGGGGTGTTCCACGAGCTCTCGGAGGAGTCGCGGGCGAAGCTGCAGGCCGCCGGCGCGGCGGAGGGCGTGCTGATGACGTACGCCGACAGGGGCACGCCGATGGCGAGACTGACGGCGGTGGTGAGTTTTTTTTTTTTTTTGAGGGGGAGGGCGGAGGGTGCGGGGGCGGAGGGGGGCGAGGGCGGGGGGCGGGGGCGGAGGGGGGCGAGGGCGAGGGCCCCCCCTATCTTTTTGCGATTCGCCTTTGACCTTGCTTAAAAGTGCGGGGACGATGCCCCCTCTTTGCTTGCGCGCCGCCGCCTTTCTTCTCTCTGCCGCGCGCGCGGGCGAGGGAAGAAGAAGAGAAAGAAAAAGAGAGAAGAAAAGCGACGAGCGAGAAAGCGTGCCGTCTTGATTTTCCGTTTTTTTTTCTTTCTTCAACAACAAAAACTCTCTCGCTCACTCTTTTTGTCCCTCTTCCGTCCCATCCCTCCCCCCTATACAAAATCCACCAACCGCCCTGCGTCCTCTCCGCATCCTCCCCAGCCCGCGGCCGCGACGTCCCGCTCCAGCCAGGCCAACGAGAAGCTCAGCGACGGGTCCGGGCAGATGCTGATCACCGAGCTCAACGGCAAGAGGATCTCGGGCCTCGACGACTTTGCTGCCGCCGCCGAGGGGGTCGCCCCGGGCTCGGCGGGCTACGTCGTCGCCCGCGACCTCTCCTCGACGGCGAGCCCGATCGGGGGCAAGGTCAGCGAGCTCACGTTCAACGTCGCGAGGTACCCGCTGCAGCTGTTCGCGTGGGACCAGGCCAAGCTCGACTGGGTCGTCGACGGCGGCGGAGGGAGAGGGAGCGGAGGGGGAGACAAGAAGAAGGGAGATGCCGCCGCCGCTGCTGCTGGTGGTGGTGCTGGCGGAAGCAGCAGAAGCAGCAACGACAGCAGCAGCCGCAACGACAGCAGCAACGACAGCGTTGGCGGTGCCTTGGCTGCCTCTGACAGCAGCGAAGCCGCCGCCGTCTCGGCCCCTTCGGGGCCCGTCTCTGCACCCTCCTCGTCTTCAAAGGCGGGCGGCGGCAAGTCCGGCGGGCGCTCGCTGCTTCAGCAAAACGCTCCTTCGTCTCCTTCCTCGCCTTCGAGCTCGACTCCCTCGTCTTCTTCTCCTTCTTCCTCCAACGAGCCCGCGGCGGCGGACGCGACCTCGGGCAGCGCTTCCGCAGCGGCGTCCAGCGGTGGCGGAAGCGCTCCCGTCGACGCGCCCAAGCCCGCCGTCGGCCCCGGCGCTGGCGCCGCCGCCAACGCCGAGGGAGGCGCCGGAGGGCCCGACGGCGGCGGCAAGGCAGGAGGAGGGAGCGCCGCCGCCGCCTCCGCCACCTCAGCCCCGTCCTCCCCTCGCGCGGCCTCCAACGTCTGGTCCCCGGAGGAGCGCGCCCGCCTCAAGCGCGGCGTCGTCAGCGTGCGCGCGTCGACGGACATCCCCCTCGGGAACGCCGTCCGCGCCGACGCGAGCTCGTCGGGCTTCATCGCGGCCGAGGACGGCGGCCGCCTCGTCATCGTGACCGACGCCAGGGCCGACAACTCCCCGACGGACTACACCGTGTTCTTCTACGACGGCTCGTCGGCCAAGGCGAGGCCGCTCTTCAGCGACTACGCGACCTTTTTGGAGGTCGAGCGCGGGGACGCGCCGAAGAGGGTCGAGGTGCTGCCCGTCGGCTCGGGCCTCGCCGACGTGCCCGTCGGCTCGAGGCTGATGATGGTCGCCGCGTCCGAGGACGGCACGGCCTCGGACCAGGAGGGGACGCTGCTGGTGCGCAACGCGCAGCTCCAGACCAACATCAACGTGGCGAGGAACTCCAAGGCCGCGCCCGTGCTGGACTCGCGGGGCAGGGTGGTCGCGGTGCACGCGAGCAACTCCGAGGCCGGGACGCTGAGCTTTGAGACGCCGGTGAGGAGTTTTTTTTTTTTTTTTTATCTCCAGCTTCTTTTGCTCGACCTCAAAGACAACGCGCGCGTCGACATAGAGTGCATTCTCTATGATCGAATCCTCTCTGGACGCGCGCAGGACCTTCAGTAAAAAAGAGTCGACGATCGCGGGCACAGTCAGAAGCGCTCTTTGGCCGCTGCTGCAAGCGAAAACAAGCCGTACCGGAGGAGCCGATCTCACACGGGAGGGCTTTGAAAAAGAAAAGATAAACGACGTGCTCACTCTTCTCGTCGTTTCTTTTTTCCCCCCCAAACCAATCACCATCACCAGGCCGACTACATCAAGGCCCAACTCGACGCGCTCAAGTCGTCGATGTCGTCGTCGAGCAAGAACAAAAGCAGCAACTCGACCGACGCTGCCGCTCTTCCCGCGCCGCCGCCGTCGTCGCTCGTTGGGATCTCCTTTGAGCCGATCTCGGTCGGGGTCGCGGCCAAGCACTACGGCCTGCCGCAGTCTGCCGTCGACACCGTCCGCGAAGGGTGAGGGGTTTGTGTTTTGCGTTGAAGGAGCGGGGAGAAGAGAGAGAGAGCGAGAAGGGAGAAGAGAAGAGACTGGCGAGGTGCTTTTGCGCCGCGGTCGTCTCTCTCGCTCAAAGAGGGGAAAAAACATCGCTTCTCTTCCTCTTTTTCCAGAGGGGAGTCTGACGGAACGTTTTTTTCTCGCCCCCTCTTGCCCCCTGCGGGCTCGGCAGGGCAGTCCTCTGCTCCAGAGAACGAAAGAAGAGAGAGAGAGAGAGAAAACCGAAGACCGGCGCGAAACCTCACTCGAAACAAATACGCAACACCCTCCTCCCCCCCCCCAAAAAAAAACACCAGCTACGACAAGGGCGGCGTCCCCTCGGTCACCCTGCTCGCCCAGGTCCCCTCCTACTCCGCGGCCTCGGGCGTCCTCGAGCGAGGGGACATCGTGTTCGCCGTCAACGGGACGCTCCTGCGCGACGACACGGCGCTGTTCAGCCTGGCCGCGGACCGGGCCGTCGCGACGGGGCCCGGCGCGACGCTGCCCGTGACCGTCTTCCGCCGCGGCGAGCGGCTCGAGCTGGCCGTGCCCGTGCGCGACGCCAACGCCGAGAAGATCACGCGGTTCGCGCGCTTCGCCGGCGGCGTGCTGCACGACCTCAAGGGCCTGCCGCGGTGGAAGTACGGCGGCGGTGGCGGCTGGGACGCGGGCAACACCAGCGTCAACAACGGCACGGGCCTCTTCCTGAGCTACGCCGCGCCCGGCTCGAGCTGGTCGGCGCTGGCGAGCTCCTCCGGGGCGGACTCGGACCTGACCAAGCGGCTGATCCTGAGCGTCAACGGGCGCGACACGCAGGCCGGCGGGCTCGACGAGTTCCTCCGCGCCGCCAGGGAGATCCGCGACGGCGACGAGGGCTTCGTGGTCGCGAGGAGCCCGCTCGCGGCGTCGCGGCCGGCCGGGGTCGCGAGCAAGGTCGCGTTCAACACGCGCTACGACCCGCTCGAGGTCTTCGAGTGGGACGAGAGGAGCAAGGAGTGGAAGCAGGTCAAGGTTTGAGGGAGAAAGAGGGGGGAGAAGCGAGGAAAGCGTTTGAAGAAGAAGAACTTCTCAACCTTTTTTCCTCCTTATTTTCTCTCCTTCTTCGACTTGTCCGAGTGCGCGACGACGGCGGCTGGGCAGCGGGGGGTTTGCCATTATTTTTTCTCCTGTCTCTTTTTTCCTTTCCTGTCGCGATTCCTTTTTCGTCTTGTAGAGAGTAGAGAGAAGAAAAAAGAGAGTTCATGGTAGTGCACTTTTTACAAAAAATCATCTTGTTCTTCTTTGAACTTCAGGAGGCAAAGGCGCCCAGCAAAAAAAAAAGAGCCCGTTGCCTGAAGCCAGGAGCGCGCGCGGGAGTTGAGAAGTTGTGAGTCGAGAAGAGAAGAAGAGCGAAACGCGACGCGCGTTTCTTCTTTTCACTCTCCCGGGTTCTTATGACTTGCCCAGATGGGCAAGTCATAAGAATTCAGAGAGAATGGCACTGGAGCTTTTGAGAAAACGAGGCGCAACTCGGACGACTTGCGACGAGCTTTTTTTTCCCCCCTCTTTCGAAGCAAGAAGATCGGCTCTCACACTTTTCTCTCTCATCCTCTCATGGGGGTGGGTGGGTGGGCACGTTCGCTGGAGAGAAGGAAAAGACTCGAGATGAAAAAAAAGTGTGAGCTTGAGCCTTTTTTTTCCCCACCTCCCGCATCCAGATCTGCTCATCTCCGCTGCTCATCTCGGCTCTCGGTAGCGGGAAGGACATCAGCAGCAGCAGAGGTCAAGGGGGGGGAAGACCTTCGAATCAGTTGCCGAATAGCGCGCGCGTGAGTTGAGAAGTTGTGAGGTGAGAAGAAGAGCGAGAGAGAAAGTGCAGCGAGAGAGAAACTGGAGCGAGAGAGAAACTGGAGCGAGAGAGAAACTGGAGCGAGAGAGAAACTGGAGCGAGAGAGAAACTGGAGCGAGAGAGAAACTGGAGCGAGAGAGAAACTGGAGCGAGAGAGAAACTGGAGCGAGAGAGAATTCGCTCCCGAATTCTTATGACTTGCCCAGATGGGCAAGTCATAAGAATTCAGGGGAGTGGCAATGGAGCTTTTAAGAAACTGGAGCGAGCGAGAAACTCTCCCGAATTCTTATGACTTGACCAGATGGTCAAGTCATAAGAATTCAGGAGAGTGTCACTGGAGCTCAAAAGTTCTACTATCACAACCTCTCTCTCTCTCCCCACCCTCTCACGGAAGGTGGGAACGCCCTCTTCCCGCCCTCTTCCTTCCTCGAACCCCCTCCAACCCATCAACATGACCAAGTGCAGCTTACCCCTCAAAGCGCGCAAGAACAACGCAAAGTCCTCCGCGGCCCGCGACGCTGCTGCGCAAAGACACGTTGACCTGGGCGACGCCAGCGCCGGCGCCTCCATGGAGCCTCCTCGCGTTCCGGCGCCGGCCCCGGCTCCTCCGGCCCCGGCTCCCGCTTCCGCCCCCGTTCCCGCCCCCGTCCCACCGCCCGCTCCGGCAGGAACAACGAAAACGGGGCTTTCGTTTTACAACTGGTGAGTTGGGCTGTGTTTCATTCCTTCTTTTTTTCCGCTCGATCTTGCGATCCTGTTCCAGTTGAGACATTACGAACACTCTCTCTCGCCCCGTCGCGCCGAGGCTCTTTTCTTCTTTGTGCAAAGAAGAAAAGAGCCTGGTAGCTGCGAGAAGAGGGAGCGGAGTATGCGAATTACGCGGTACTAGCCCCAGGCGAAAGCTGAAGAAAGAATACTTTTTTTTCCGCTCGATCGTGCGATCCTGTTCCAGTTGAGACATTACGAACACTCTCTCTCGCCCCGTCGCGCCGAGGCTCTTTTCTTCTTTGTGCAAAGAAGAAAAGAGCCTGGTAGCTGCGAGAAGAGGGAGCGGAGTATGCGAATTACGCGGTACTAGCCCCAG
>Ga0315289_10009730_pt1 | contig 13808 bp, 17 predicted proteins | sample YL17G11_40_MG_FD_203452 | JGI IMG/M metagenome (GOLD analysis project Ga0315289, IMG submission 203452) | Sediment microbial communities from Yellowstone Lake, YNP, Wyoming, USA - YL17G11_40 | ecosystem: Environmental > Aquatic > Freshwater > Lake > Sediment | place: USA: Wyoming | collected...
TATCTTCACCTGGCATTATATCTATTGTTTTCATACACTTTCTAATATCAAGAACTATTTAAATCTTTGTATTTGTTGTTACTTTATAGGAGGTATTATTTTAAAATGAATTTAAATATGTGTTCTTTCTTCTAAAAATATGCCTAAAAAATATGAGTTGCTCGCCCCTGCAGGAAACTTTGCAATGCTTGTTACAGCAATAAATGCAGGAGCAGACGCTGTTTATTTTGGCTTGAGTGATTTTACAATGCGTGCAGGAGCAAAAAACTTTACAATAAAAGACCTTGGCAAAATTGGGAAAATATGCAAACCAAAAAGAGTAAAACAATATATCACCTTAAATTCTATAATTTACGACGACGAATTAAACAAACTCGAAGAGACAATAAAAAAAATTAAAGGAAAAGTAGATGCAGTAATATGCTGGGATTTAGCAACAATAGAATTATGCAGAAAACACAAAATTCCTTTTTTTATTTCAACTCAGGCTTCAGTATCAAATTCAAAAGTAGCAGAATTTTACAAAAAATTAGGGGCTAAACGAATAATTCTTGCACGGGAACTAAATCTCCAGCAAATTAAAAATATCGCTAAGATAATTGATATTGAATGTTTTGCCCATGGAGCAATGTGCGTCGCTGTTTCAGGAAGATGCTTTACTTCCCAATTCTTGTTTAACAAATCAGCAAACAGGGGAAAATGTTTGCATCCATGTAGAAGAAGCTATATTGTAAAAGACACTCAGGAAGGTTATGAACTTGAAGTAGAAAATGACAAAATCTTTTCAGCAAAAGATCTTTGCACCTTGCCTTTTATAGAACAAATGAAAAAAGCAGGGATAAGGAGTTTTAAAATAGAAGGACGAAATAGAGACCCGCGATATGTTGAAACAGTTATAAGGATTTATAGGAAAGCGTTAGATAAAAAACTTTCAAAACAAGAAATTGAAGAATTAATGCAAGAATTAAAAAAAGTATATAACAAGGGATTTTCTTCTGGATTTTATCTTGGGCTCCCAACCTCCGACGATTTTTCAAAAATAGAACACAGTGCTGCAACAGAAAAAAAACAATTTGTAGGTAAAATAATAAAATATTATCCAAAAATAAATGTTGCTGCAATAAAACTCTCTTCTGAACTTAAAACAGGGGATAATATTGTGATAATTGGTGACGAGACAGGATTAGTAAAATCCAAAATAGAGAAAATAGAAATAAAAAAACAGTCTGTATCTGAAGCTAAAAAAGGGCAGGAAATAGGAATAAAAATTCTTCAAAAAGTCAGGAAAAACGACGACGTTTATTTATTAGTTAAAAGATAAGGGTGGAAGGAGAGAATCGAACTCTCTTTTCGCGAGCCACAGTCACGCGTACTACCAATGTACTACATCCACCATAGTTATAAGAATAAAATTTGATTTATAATATTTACCATATTTATTCAATTAAAAATCTGCACAACAAAACTCCTTTATTTTATTTCCCGTCTTATTTTTTCAAAATCCCTATAACTTAACATTCTTTATCTTCCCATCCCGAGCATCAATTTAAGAATTTTAACTATTTATAGTTCCTGAAAAAGTAGAACCAGCTGCACAAATATGCTCTTCACCACCTTCACCAGTAAAATAAACAAATACTTCTGCTTTTGATGGATCTGTAACTTTTGTTACAGTTGAATTTGTTTTTGTTGCAAGAACTGCAATATTTCCCGCTGTATTTGAAATCGCACTAGTTCCTATATCGTTTGATATTATCATTTTCACACCGCCAATTACATCATTCCCTTTTCCTGGATCCCGCTTTACTACTACTGTACATGTAGTAGTTGCAGAACAATCTACAGAAGTTATTCTTGCACTAACATCCAAACATTTTGAAGCAAATTCTGTTTGCTCAACTCCTCCCTGAATTATTCCTTGAACAACAAACCATACTATTCCAATAACAACCATTGTAAGCCCGACTATAATTACCACAGATATTATATCAGACATAGCTTTTTTGTTTTCCATCTCTTTTGAATATTAAAAATAATACAACCCTCTTTTTAAATCTTTTTATTAAAATTGTCCAATAATTCAAAATATTCTTTCCTGTCGATGACTTTATCGTTTTCTGACAAACCAATTCTTTCTGCAAATTTCCAAAATGCCTGGGGCTTGTATCCTTGTTTTTTTAAAGAAGCAATCGTCGGTAATCTCTTATCATCCCATCCAAAATATTTCTTTTGTTCAATTGCTTTTCTCATTTGAGTTGCAGAAAGTTCCATATCTTTAAATTTAAATCTTCCCAAAAAACCAACCCAAGGAAATTTTTTCCCTAATGCATTAAAAATCATTTTCTGTCTTTTTGCATTGTCTATATGTTCTTTTGCCCTGATAACATGAGTCATTTTCATTTCAATATCGTCGACAGCAACAGCCAAATTCATCAAAGGCCAAACTCGATATTTTTTCTTTTGTAGAGGATGAGAAGTTAGATTAATTCTTGCCAAAGGAAAATCTCTCATTGCAGGATTTCTATCTTTCATATTTGACTTAAATCTCAAAACAAATTCTTCTTCTTTTCCGCTACTCAGCATTTTTTTCCATCTTTCCAAATTCTCCGACGCTGTTAATTTTCTGCAGGGGCACTCTTTTTTCTCCTTAACAAATTCACGGAATTTATCTCCAGAACAAGTGCAGACATAAGCAGAACTTTTTTTTATTAATTTTTCAGCATAATCATAATATAATTTCATTCTTTCTGACTGAACCACAATTTGTGCAATTCCGTCAAAAAGCCACTTTGATTCTTGTTCAATCATTTTATACGCTGGTTTGTAAATATTCTCAGGATTTGTATCTTCTATTCTTACATAAAACTTTCCGCCGTATTTTTTCACATAAAGAAAAGAAAGACAAGAAGTCATTGCATGCCCGACGTGAAACGGTCCAGAAGGAGAAGGTGCAAATCTCATAATCACTTTTCCTTTTTTCGCTCCAGGTAATTCAGACAAACCCTCGCGGACTTTTCTTTCACTTACAAAATTTTTTAATTTTTCAAATTCTTTTTCCTGTTCTTCCGACGACAAATCATTGATTTGTTTGACAATTTCAGAAATTTCTTTCCCGTATTTTTTCATATCTTCTTTTTTCAAACCCTCGTTAAACAAAGCAGAAATTACAGCTCCTTGCTGTGCTTTCCCCTCGTGATGAATGGCATTCTTCAGAGCATAAGCACGAACTTTTTTCTCGTCAATTTTCATATCAAAAAATAGAATTTCAAGTTAATAAAATTAATCTTTTTATTTATTCAAAGAAGTTGTAAAAATTAGAGAGTTGTTGCTCCATCTCAAATATAGTTTTATTAAATCCCCCATATCCTTTTAACACATTATTATTTTTATCAACTATCTCAAAGAAAAGTTTTCTGCCTGAAAGCTTTAATTTTTTTATTGCATCTAACTGTTCTTTAGTTGGCTTTATTTCTGCAATAAAATCAACATTTATTTCATTTGCAGTCGTCCTTATTCTCAAAGCACCAGTTTCGCTCCCATAATCTATATTATTTAACATTATTTTTTCAAAATCAATTATCTTTCCGTCATTAAAAAGATAACCTGATTCATCCTCTTCCATTTTTATTTTTTCCTATTTTTGTCTAAAGCACAAACCAATCCATATTTTCTTCTGTTTATTATTGATTCTGGTATATTTTTAATTCTTGCAACAGCAGATATTGGCTTTTTCCTATTTTCATTGTCTACTAGTTCGTTTATACTGAAATTTTCTGCTGCTTTCATTACTTTTTCATCACCATAAGGAAGCCATATATTAATTCCAAAATGTTTACTGAATATATCAAGTATTCTAAGATGATTTGGAATTAAGCCGTCCATAAAATAATTTAAAGCAGATTCTCTGTTTTCTTCTAAGGTTTTTGTTCTATTATATATAGGAAGATTGCTTGGATCTATGTGTGCATAATACCCTCCTAATAATTCATCTATACAATCACAACAAACTAAATTAGATGTTGATGGTTTTATTGTATTAAGAAGTTCGTAATAATTTTCTGATTTGTTTATTTTTCCTTCTTCAAATTCTGCTTCTAATATTTGGTTGGCTTTTTCTATATTTTCCTGAGATTCTTTTATTAAGTACCTTTTGTGTAAAATGTTTTTACCACCATTAATAAGTTCTGAAGCAAATTTACTTGCATAAGTCATATCTGGATGAGTTTCTTCACCTGCAATTGTGTGGATTGTTACAGGAAATCCTAGATTTATTAAAGTTGTAAGAACAATTGTTGAATCAACTCCGCCTGAATAAGCCAAATGAATTCTATCTTGTTTTCTTAAAATAGAATTTCCAGTCTTATATATAGAATCATCTATTGCAGAATTCAAATCATTGACTCTTTTTTCTAATGGTTCTCCATTTAAATTAGAAAATTTATGATGTTTTATTCTTTCATATAATCTATCTTTATCAATTATCATTTTTTATCCTCCCACTTTCAATATGCCAACCCCCTTCTGGGCAACTTTCCTCAAATACAACTAAGACTTTTTTAGACATGACATCATGACCTATTGCTTCTTTAACATTAATTTTATGTTTTCCACATTTACAATGAGTTATTGTATAATTTAATAAGGGATTTATTTTAATATGTTCGCCTCCACAATGATGAACTTCATGCTTTAATGCACTTTTACCTTCATGATGTATATGGTGAAAAAGAGAAAGCACATCAAGATTATTTTCTGATATTTGGTTTTTCTGCTTTTTACTTTGGCTTAATATAATTAAGATAATTGCACATACCACCACAACCTCTACAATAAATAAGACTTCATAGGTTATTTCTATCATTTTTTATTTACTCCATTCATACCTTTTCAAAGAATAAGAAGTATATAAATATTTGCATTTAATAGTAGTAACATAAATCTAAGTCACACTTTTTATGTTTGTTTTTCTTTCCAGAAGTTCAATCCTCTGGGAAAGATGATAAATCTGGTTTGACAAATCTTCAATTTTATTAGTCATATCCAAAAGTCGTTTTGCAATTTTCTGTTTTTTATCGTCAGAATTAGCTGTTAAATCAGCATAATCAGAATCTAAAGGTTTTTGCGTCTGGCTCTGCCCGCCTGCCAAGTTCGCAAGAAAACTAAAATTATTTCCCTGTTCAGAAGGTTTTTCTTTCAGTTTTTCATCTCGCTGATATCTTTCAGTTAAATCAATTACATCTTTTTTCTTTCCAAATCCAAATAACCCCATAATACATTTAGAAAGAAAGTCTATTTAAATTTTTAGATATTATAAAGCAATAAACATTTTTAAACAAGGCAATCCTTTATTTGATATGCCTGAAATAAAAGCAATAAATGAAATAATAGAAGAGATTAGTTCATATTATCAAGAAAGAAAAAAGAAAAAAGAAAAAAAATTAATAGACGAGATTCCTGAAGTTCTCCATACATTAGTTTATGATTCGTCGGCAGAAACCTTGGAGCCGATTTATTTTTTCATTCTAGATTTGATGAATGATTTTGGATTAAAACCAGAAAAGCTCGTCGATAATTTTTCATCAACTCCAGGAAGTGCAAATTTTTCAGAAACAGGGATTAAAGCTTCGCGATTACAGGATGAGGCAATGAAAATTATGGGTTCAATAAACACTGTTTTGCGAAGTGTAATGAACATTATCTATGATTTAAAAGATTTTAAATTAAGATTATCACATTACGATGCATTGAAATCTAAAAACCAACAGGAAAAAGATGCTTCAATTCTTTCTTTAAAACAAATATGGATGGATAAAGTTGATATACTAAAAGGAAATTCAAGCATCAAAGCAATGGCTTTGGGGCAGGCAGGATTTCAAACATTAATTGATGCATTTTTAGTTGCAAAAACTTCAGAAGACGTCGAGAAATTGGATTTGAACGACAGAGTAAAAAGAATATTAATTCCAAGAATACAGGAATTTAATTACTGGATTGAGAATTCTGAAAAAGAACTGAGAAAAAGATATGAAATTCAAAAAACTTATTTGAAAAGTCAGGTAGCAAGTTTGCAGCTTTATTCTCGTTGGGTAAAGCCGTATTTGAAAGCAACACAAAATCTTGAAATGAAAGAACCTGGAAGAAACGCGAATCTTGTCAACATGTTCAACACTTTAATTTTAGAATTAACTTTATTAGGGAAATCAAAATTAGATGCGAAAAAATCTGCACTCGCAGGAGAACTCCCTCTTGAATTTCAGGATTTGAAAACAAAAAGAGATTATTATTCCTGCATATTGGTGGATTTTAATTTTAGAGCAATTCCAAGACAGGGAACTTATATTGGAAGATCAGAAATAACATTCAGAGCATATGCTTTAAACGACGACGAATTAAACAAACTCGACAAAGAAATTAAAAAATCCGACTTAGGAGATGCTTTAAGTTTGATTGAAGGTATGACAACAGAAAGCTTGGAAACATTAAAAGAAGATATTAATTATTTTTTAAAAGAACAGGAAAAAAAGGAAGAAGAAAAACCAAAAGATGAATCAAATCCTTTCGCAGCTTTAATAGGAAGATATGACAAAAAAGAAGAAGGAAAAAAAGAAAACAAAAAAACCGACGAGGAAATTAAAATAAAGCCAGACAACTGGATTGAAAAAGAGCATATAAGAAAAGTTGCAGCAAAAGGAGCAGAAGAAACATGCTTCAAATTATTTGATATTTACAAAAAATCCCACGGTATGGTGAGTTTTACTTAGAAAAATTTATAAATATCAATTCTTGTGCGTGATTATGGAAAAAGAAAAAAGTCCAATTAAACAATTAGATGACTTGAAAAAAGAATTATGCACTTGGTTTAAGGGAGTATATGAAGGAGGAGTTTCTGTTAATAAATTATACGATAAAGGAAGAATTATTAAGAAAAAAATAGGGAAAATATCTTTTAACATTTATGATTTAGCATTTATGAATCTACCTATTTTTTCAGATTTAAAAGAATCTTTGGAATTTATCGACGAATTACATGATTCAGAAACAAGAAAATATCATTCAAAACATTTAGAAGTAATTTATTATCACATGAGGAGATTAAGTTAAATTTATTATTTGTTTTTCTTTCTATATTTATACATTTGTTCAATTTCCCAATGTCTATGTGAAACTTGAGATCCTTTTGCGGGTATTGTTACTGTTCTTTTAAATAAAGAACCTCCTATTTCCCATTTGTCACTTCCTGTAACAATTTCGTGGGTCTTTCCTATTTTTCCAGATTCATATAAATCTTTGAGTGTATGATTAGGTAAATTTTTATATTTTGGAGAACCCCAATATCTGCACAAAGAAGTTCCTTGAGGATATTTTTGTTTATTATCAGCGGCTCTGATTGTTAAACTTCCTAATTCAATCCATTCTTTAGATTCAACTTTTTCCTTCAATTCATTAAAAATTCTTTTTGCATCTTCTTTTGGAACACCCAATTTCACTGCTTCTCTTACAGAATGTTCTAATTCTCCTTCCTCTTTTCCGACGACAAATAACACAATTCCTACAATTACAAACACCACCCCAAAAATTGAACTGACAAATTTTTCAAAATTTTCTCCGACAACATAACCCGAAATTTTAGGAAAAGGACTGAGAATTGCTATTCCAATTACAATTAAAATTATTCCAAAAATATTATTTCCCTTTTTCATTTAATAACAAAGAAATATAATTATATAAATTTAATCAATCAAAAAACATAAATACTTCTAATCCGTCTATAAATCATGCCAAAAGAAGAAGTTAAAGATTTAGATGATGAAGAAATTGAAGATGAAGAAAATTTAGAGGAAGAAGTTGAGGATGAGGAAGAGGGAATTGAAAGCGAAAGATTAATGGAATTTCTCCAGCAAAGGCAAAGAGCATTTTCTCCGACGCTGAATCAGATTAATTTTGGAGGACAGGAAACTTTTTTAGAGCAAAGTGTTGCCTCTGCACCTGTTTCAAATGATTTTGAAGAAAACCCGATGAAATATTCTTCTGTTGCAGAAGAGAACAAAGCAAAATATACTACAATGTCTCCAGAAGCTTTGTCCCCTCGACAAAAAGGAGAGGTTATTCATCCAAATTTTTTAGATCCTTTTCACGGAAGAGGGATTGAACCTTTTGATGCAATGCAACCGCAAAGAATGGATGCTGAAATGCATGATTCAAAAAAACAAGAAGAGAAAAAATACAACGTAGAATTTAAAAAAAGAGACTATTAGGTAGATATATAAAATAAAATTATCTAATAATAAAGAGGTGAAAATGTCAGAAGATTTTGATATAAAAGAAATTTATCAAGGAGGATATTCTACTCTTGAGCCAAATTATGGAGAAGGTTTTACAGGATATAGAAGTTCTGTAGCAAACTTAGGAATTACAACAGACCCTCGGACAGCAGATATTTTAACAGAAATTTCCCAGAAATTAGCACCAGGACAAAAAACAATTGAAGTGTCTATGGTTTCTCCTGAAATTTTTGAGTCAGTTCCAGAACCATATTTAAAAGAAGCAAACAGATTGAGCAAATTAACTGGCGTTGATTTGACTGTGCATGGTCCTGTTGTTGAGCCGTCGGGAATTACCAAAGAAGGATTTAGCGAAGGAAACAGAGAAGCTATTGAAAGGCAAATGTGCGTCGCTGTTGAAAGAAGCCACACTTTAAGTCCTGATGGAAATGTTCCTGTAACTTTTCATTCATCAGGAATGTTGCCTGGCCCTGAAATAACCAAAACAAAAGAAGGAGGGAAAGAAATAGAAAAAATGCTTGTGATAAATAATGAAACAGGACAAATTACAGCAATTAAAAAAGAAGAAAAATATTATCCTCATGCAGAAAATCTTGAGAAGCCAGAAATTTATAGTGTAAAAAAACAATTAGATGCTTTGAATAATACAGAATGGGTAAACTCTTTGACTGCTTTGATTACACCAAAAGAACAGGCAGACAGAATGATTGCAGAAACACAACCTCTTGTACGAGAAATTGTAAGCAAAATAGAAACAAGAGAAATAAATCCTAATTATTTAACACCGACGCAACAGGAGATTTGGGAAAGATTTCAAAATGCAGGAGAAACATTGCACGATATTCAGGCTCATTTAAATGCTTCATTTAACAAAGCATATACTTATGGAACAGAAGAAGAAAAAGAAAGATTAAAGAAATTTTCAAAAAAATTTTTTGGGGAGATAAATGAACTTTCTCCTCTTGATTTTAAAGAACAGTCAAAAGCATTGCAACATCTGATGTCTGGATTAAGAAGCGTCAATCCAGAAACATACCAGTCTATCGACAATTTTACCCTCGACAAATCTTCAACAACTTTTGCAAATGTTGCATTAAACTCTTACAAAAAATTCAAAGACAATGCGCCGATTATAAGTATTGAAAACCCTCCTGCTGGTTTTGCATTAAGCACAGGCGAGGAATTGAAAGAGCTTGTAGAAAAATCAAGAAAAAAATTTGTTGAAGAAGCTGTAAAGCAAAAAATTATGTCAGAATCTCAGGCAAAAAAACAGGCAGAAAAATTAATTGGAGTTACCTGGGATGTCGGGCATATTAATATGCTGAGAAAAAGCGGATTTGAAGAAAAAGATATTGTTAAAGAAACAGAAAAAGTCGCTCCTTTTGTAAAGCATGTTCATCTTTCAGATAATTTTGGTTTTGAGCACACAGAATTACCGATGGGAATGGGAAATGTTCCTTTGAAAGAAATAATGGAAAAATTAGGGAAAAAAGGTTTTGAAGGAAAGAAAATCGTCGAGGCTGCACAATGGTGGCAGCATTTCAAAAGTTCTCCAATGCAGGAATCAATGCGTGCAATGGGAAGCCCAATTTATTCTGCAAATATGCAACCTTACTGGAATCAAGCAATTGGTTTGCATCAAGGGTATTTTTCAGGTTATGGTTCAATGTTGCCTGATGTTAATTATTCGACGTGGGGAGCAGGATTTTCAACTTTACCAATGGAATTAGGAGGACAAATGCCAGGAGCACAAGGAAGCAGATTTAGCGGAAAAGGGATGGAATAAAATGAATTATGTTAATCGATATATTATAAAAATTTTAAAAGAAAATAAAAAAGATGTAATAATAATCTCGTTTGTTGCAACAATAGGCTCGTTATTGTCTGTTGTTGTCCCGTACATTTATGGAAGGCTGTTTGATTTGGCGATAATTCCAAACACTTCTTTTAATCTTCTTTTATCATTGGTTTTTATTTGGCTGGTTGTCAGTTTAATTTCCAACTACACATCAAACAGGGCAACATATCTCGGAACAATTTTTGGTGCAAAGATTGCGTGGGTTGAAGAGGCAAAAGCATATGGACATTTTTTGACTTTACCTATAACCTTTCATAAAAATAAAAAAACAGGAGAAATTCTGAATAAACTCGCAAGAGGTTCATGGGATATACAAAGCCTAATTCTTAATCTTTCAAATCTGTTTCCACAAATAATTGTTTTAATTTTTGCGACGATTATAATTTTTGTAGTTCAATGGCAATTAGCTTTGATTTTATTCATTTCTTTTCTAATTTATATTTTAATCACAATAAAATTTTCGAAATCCATCGTCGATGCTCAGGATAAGTTCATGCAAATTGTTGACAAACAATATGGAAAAGTTTATGATAAATTAAACAACCCGCTGTTAATAAAAAATTTTGCAATGGAAGAAAAAGAAAAAAAGAATATTCTCACCTACTTTTTGAAAATTTTGCCGACGATAAAAAACGTTTCAAAAAATGATAAAAATGTTTCACTTTATCAGGGAATAATCTACACTTTAAGTTTTGTTGTAATCCTAAGCAGTGCAATCTTTTTCTTGCGAAAAGGAGAAATTAGTGAAGGGCAGTTCATAATGTTTTTTGGTTACATCAATTTGGTATTTAGCCCATTGTATATGTTAACTGAATTTTACAAATCTTTCAAAAAAGCATCTGTCTCACTGAAAAGAATCCTTAAATTTGAAATGCTAGTTCCTGAAGCTATGAAACACGGGAATCAAACCCTTGATGATTTTAAAGGTGAAATAATATTTTCAAATGTTAAATTTGAATATAACAAAAACAAACCTATTCTCAACGGAATTGACTTAAAAATAAACTCCGGGCAAAGTGTTGCTTTGGTCGGGCAAAGCGGAGTTGGAAAATCAACTCTTGCAGAATTAATTTTAGGATATTACTCCCCTTTAAGAGGAACCATTTACCTTGACGGTGTTGATATATCTAAACTAAAATTGCAATGGCTCAGAGAACAAACAGCTATTGTTCCGCAGGATTTATCAGTATTAAATGATACAGTTTTAAATAATTTAAAATATGTTGATTCGAAGGCATCCTATAATCAGATTATTGATGCTTCAAAAGCAGCAGGTGCTCATAATTTTATTATGAAATTAAAGAAAAAATACAACACTCTCATCGGAGAAAGGGGTGTAAAATTATCAATGGGGCAAAAACAAAGACTTGCTCTTACTATGGCATTTTTAAAAAATCCGAAGATATTAATTTTAGATGAGCCAACTTCTGCATTAGACGCAGAATCAGAAAAAATAGTTCAGGAAGGAATAAAAAGATTAATTAAAAAAAGGACGACCATAATAATTGCACACAGATTTTCAACAGTTAAACAAGCAGACAAAATTGTTGTTTTAGACAAAGGAAAAATCGCTGAAGAAGGAAACCACAACCAACTTATAAAAAAGAAAGGAATATACTATCATTTGTATAATTTACAAATGGGGTTGAACTAAACATTTAAAAAATAAAAAGAACTATTTAACTTATAAAAGATGGTGAAAAAAAAGAAAACTTCTGAAAAGAAGAAAGAGATTAAAAAGAAAAGTCATGCTAAAAGAGTTGATTTGAAAAAATTTCCTACTCTAAATTTTAAAGACGAGGAAGATATTGCAATGGACTTTGCAATAAAAGTTTACAAAAGATTTAACAAAATAATAAAAACCGTTTCTCTCTTCGGTTCTGCAGTAAAAAAGGAAACTTCAACTGGTTCTGACATAGATATTTTGATAATCATCGACGACGCTTCTATTAACTGGGACCAAAAATTAATTCTTTGGTATAGAGAAGAATTAAACAAAATTTTAAGCGAAAATCCTTACAAAAAAGAAATTCATATAACCACCATTAAATTGACGACGTGGTGGAGAGATTTGATTAAAGGTGACCCGACTGTGATAAATATTATAAGATATGGAAAACCTCTTATTGATTTAGCAGGATTTTTTGAGCCTCTGCAATATCTGCTGGTTAAAGGGGAAATAAAACCTTCGCCAGAAACAATTTACAACTGTCTGCAGAGAGCACCTCTTCATTTTTCAAGAAGCAAGCTCGCAGAATTAAATGCAATTGAAGGTTTGTATTGGGCAATGGTTGATTCTGCTCACGCAGCATTGATAGCAAAAGGAATTGTCCCGCCGTCACCAGAGCATATTTTGGAATATCTTAAAACAGAATTTGTCGACGCTGGAAAATTAAATGTGTCGCATGCAACAAATTACAGGGATTTGTATATTCTTCACAAAGAAATCGCCCACGGAAAAATCACAGAACTCAGAGGTGTTGATATAGACAAATGGCAGGACAAGACAAGGACATTTATGCAAGAAATGAATCGGTTGGTTAAAGAGTTAATTTGATTATTTTTTACGTTCGCTAACGCTCACGATTGATATGCTTTGAATCAGACTCCGTCGCGATTCTTCGCTGAGAAATAAATTACATGATAAAAATTTTAAAACGTGTTTTTCGTTAGATTATTTTTTATAACCGAGTGCATAGCACGAGGTTATTGAGCGAACGAAATGAAGCGGAAATTTTATTTCTCAATTATTTCTGGTTTTTTAATTTCATAAGGAATTAAATTTAAGTTTCCTGTTGAATCGCATTTTAGCAAATAATTTGTGTTTTTACTTTTGTCGTATAAAATTGTTTCTGTACTATCGTTCATATTTATATCTTTAGAGATTATTTCTAATTTGCTTGGTTGAGGATAATTTTTTTCTGTTGGTTTTGGATTTTCTCCCGTGAAATACATGAATAGTGGTGCACCTATGAATGTCCATCCTAAACTCAAAGATATTACACTTACAACTATTTTTTCTGATTCATTCATTTTTCTTCTCCTTTATCTTGTCTTTAAGTCCATACAATCCATTTTCAATCTCTATATATTTATCACCCATCATAATTGTACTATTACAATTTACACAATTTCCAAATTCTAATGGTTTTTTATCGCCGATAACTTCTTGCTGTCCGATATATTTAATTACTCCGTGCGTACATGGTAATTTATTATCAATTGTGTTCATTTTTCTTCTCCTCTAACTCTTTCCAGTTTTTTTATTGTCTCTGCTTTTGAAAGAGCCCATGTAGCAACTATTGCTGGTCTGAATATTGCTGGAGGTTCTTTGTATGTAGTTCTTAACTCATTCTCCAAATAAACTATTTTTTCTTGTCTTGATAAAGAATTATAATAATTTTGGTTATTAATCCTCTCTATTTCTATAGTTCCTAAAGATATCAAGAACAATGCAGGAACTATTGCATTTTCAAGTGTTTTCTTTAAGATATTTTTATATTTCATTTTCCTTCTCCTTTATTTTCTTTAGGAGCTTTCAGTAAGATTGTCTCTAAATTTTTTCCAATATCTTGTGCTGAATTTATAAAAGACTCTCCAACTTTGGCATAACTTAATGAAGATAGATATGCTCCTATAAGTTGGTTATACATTTTTTCATTTTTACT
>Ga0315289_10009734_pt1 | contig 13805 bp, 17 predicted proteins | sample YL17G11_40_MG_FD_203452 | JGI IMG/M metagenome (GOLD analysis project Ga0315289, IMG submission 203452) | Sediment microbial communities from Yellowstone Lake, YNP, Wyoming, USA - YL17G11_40 | ecosystem: Environmental > Aquatic > Freshwater > Lake > Sediment | place: USA: Wyoming | collected...
TGGTCGATCTCACCGCTGCATTGCCCGAGCTCGAAGAGGTTCTCCGCAGAAAGCACCCGGATAGAATAATCAATATCACTCACACGATCGATCCGAAGGGCCTGATACTGCTCATCGGCGGAGAGCATATCGAGAGCATCATTTTCGAGATAATGGATGAAGCAGTCAAAAGGAACGAGAACAATCCCGTCGAGATCGCAGTGGATATTAACCCCATCAGCACTAACCAGGATATAGTCACATGGGAGCTGAAGTTTGGCTATTTCGACCGTGCACATATCGCGGAGATAAAGGATAATGTGGACATCTTATCTGATCCCGAGAAGAGATTCCGCAGAAGGGTAGCGTCTGCTTTCACATTTCATTCCTACATATTGCAGCATTTCGGCGGGCGCATAATAATTGATGACACGACAGAGATCCCAGGGAAAGGCTTTCTCGTGATTCTAGAGCTGCCTGGGCAGACGAGCAAATGATGATTGCAGAATTCAGGCCTTCGATCTTCGCTTTCTATTTATCAACCAGCGGGTACTGTTGCGTCATGTAGGATGTGGTCGAACGAATCGAGGAAAAATTGTGCGCTAATTGCGATTATCGAATTGGCAAGGATAATATCGGAGTGCGCCCCATCATTGTTTGGGATGCAGATTGAATCCTAGGGTTTTCATGGTCGATGATGAGAAGGCCATTCTGGAAGTCTGCAAGAGAATTTTCGATTTGAATGAGATTGACTTGATGGGCACCGCCGAGAATGGCGATGAGGCGATTAGGAAGTTCAAAGCGATGAGCAATCGCCCCGATCTTGTGATCATGGACCAGAGAATGCCTCTGAAGGACGGGGTGACCACGATGAAGGAGATGCATGAAATCGATCCCTCCACGAAAGTGCTTTTCCTCAGCGCTGACATAAGGGCAGAGACCAAAAAATCGGCTTTGAGAAACGGGGCAATCGGATTCGTCAATAAGCCCTTCAGCATCTCAGAATTGATCACAGCTGTCCGAACGGCCGTCCAGGCTGTTGCTGGTACAGAGATCGATGGGGGGAATCAGAAGAACGAGGATGCAATTTCTTTTATCAGGAACTAGACCGAATGAAATGATGATCAATATCGTCGCAAAGAGAGGGGGACGCGCGATTCGGGCTCAAAAGGTTTCACCGACCTTCTTCGATCCTCTGGAATAAAGCCCCCTCTCGCCCTGATTACGATTATTGAATTGACGACCAAGGCCGCATCTCGCTTTTGCAGACAAGGTATATACGCCACAAAATCAATATATACTGATTGGAGGGGAAGTCGGTGCAGCTCAATCCGGAAGAGGAATCGCTCTTTATCAGGCACGCGTATCTCGCATCGAGCAGGATCAAGGACGGCAGTCCGCCTTCCGAGGACAAGATAAATGTGCTGAGAGATATGTTCCCCGACCTGGTCTCCATCCTGACGAAGATCCGGCCCGAAGAAGCATTCGAGATACTTGGCAGGTACAAGGACCATCCGATCTTCCGCAAGGACATCGAGATCATTCTCACGCCGAATGGCAAGGAATGGATGACGAGAGAGCTGAAGATGATCAGGGAGCACGAAGTATCAGAGGGATCGAATCATCATTGAGAGGCTGGCTAATCATCGGCTAATGAGGGCTAATTAGCCCGAATTAATTAGCCACTACACCCGCATTCAAAGATAGAATTCAGAAGTTAGAAATATCCACTCTCTGGCTTTCATTTCATATGACATTTCACGCATAATCGCTTCCCTAAGAACCCGATGCGTGAATTAGTCAGCTTCTCCTTATAGTATGTTGAGCCGGTCAGAATTGATTCCCCACAGCCATCGCATATTTGAGTTTTCTCAGCGACGGTCTCCTTGAATACTTTAAGACGGTCATATTTTGATGAAGGCATTATTCCCCCATCTTATATTATGCCAGTGTGAAGTACTTCATCTTTTTCTATTGTATAAGTGAGAGGGGTGTGGTCTCCTTTCGAAAAACTTGTGGGTGGTTCGAACTATTTCTGGAGGAAATGGCGGACCACTCCCCCTCTCAATCACCCAGAGGCAGAGATTGAATTTAGACCTTTCTCATGCTCTCTTGATCATCTCGATGGCATCGGTCAGCCATTTCTCCCCTTCGGGAGATATGATCACCTTCACGTATCCGCCATAGACAGGATGCTCTTTGAAGAGCATGAGATGTGGTTTCAACTCAGCGAAGGTTGTTGCGCTCAGCATTAGGCATAGGTTAGCATAATTGCTCTTGAAAGTGGCTAATTCCTTCTCAGTCAGAGGAGTCACGCTCTTGATCCAGCCTGCGATCAAGGGAACATAGGACAGTATCTTCTTCTCTTCATCGCTCGGGTGGGGTGACATCTGGACCTCTCTGCATTTCCTCCCTGTCTTCCGGTGCCGATTTCAGAATCCTCATCCTCTTCGAAGGATTGATTTTAGACGGCGGATGTTCGTTCGCTATCAACATTGTCAGGACTTCCATCAGATTTCGCATCGCGAAAGGTTTTTCCATGAACGCGATTGCTCCGGCGGCGAGAGCTTCATTCCTAATTCCCGGTTCGCCCGAGACGAAGACGATCCTCGCGCCGGGGTGCATTTGCAGTAGTATCTTTGTGCATTCGATTCCGCACATGTTCGGCATCCGCTGATCCATTATCACTATGTCTGGCGGAGGGGATATGCGCGGATAGACATCAAGAGCTTCTTCCCCGTCATTTGCTTTCCCGACGACCTTCATTTCATAAACGCCCGATGCAGATTCGAAGAGCTCTATGAGAAATGGATCATCATCGACCACCATCACATTGATCATCGTCTTCGTCCTCCAATACCAGACGAACGGATGCCACGTTTTATCATGAAAAAAGAATGAGGGGATGCTCTCATCATTAGTATCTCATTCCTCCCCCACGTTTTCACATTCCCGTAATGTGGCTATGCGGTTGTAGTGCATTTGGGATACAAAAACTCTCCGCATCTGAGAACCATGGGCAAGATGTTAAGAATCGAAAAAAACTATTATGTAAATGTACACTATGGTTATCGAAATTGATAATGAAGAACCTCCTGGAGGGTTCCCTTGAAAAGCAAGACCGATAAGAAAGCCAGTACCAAAGATTCGCGGATTACAATCAAGCTCGACAAGCATCTCTGGGAGATAATCTCGGAGCAGATCGAGCTTCACCCGGAATGGGGAATCAGATCGGTTTCCGATTTCGTCAGGCGCGCCATCGATACCGAGCTGGGCAATCGGAACAAAACCGTTGAAAGGAAGACTATCCAGATTGATCTGTTGACTCGGGGTTCTCAAGAGGGCAGCCGCGACAGAGATCCCTGAATATCTCCTTCTTGAAGCACTCTTTGGCTCGCTCTGCAAGCATGTCGCCGTTCAATCTGCAACTCTTTGGCAGATCGACAACGATGGTAATGCGCTGACTGCAAGTCGTCGTATCGGTTATGATTCTTTTCTCCGTCAGGCGAACTCCTCCCTCTTCTGAGAGGGGAAAGGCTCTACCAGGATAATAATAACATGCGATGCATGAGCGATATTGTCCTGCTAATTCGAAAACCGTAATCAGCACTAATTCGCAGGCTCATTCGCAAGTCTTATTGAGATATTTTTTCCTTGAACACAGTATTTAAATAATCAACAACATTAATAAAAAATGAAAGGGGGATGGACCCCCCCGAAAGTGAAGATTTGTTTTCTGCTATCACTGCCAGGTGATCTGGATATAGTTGAGGTAGGGATCGCCACTTCTCCAGACATCCGTATCGGCCCAGGCCCTATAGACCATGGATGGATAGCCGCCGCTATAAATGGACGTACATGAGTATATCCTGCCTTCTATCACATATGTATGGCCTGAAACCAGATTCCAGGAAAAGCCCATGGACCCATACGATCCAGACTGATCTACAGGACTACTTGCCCAGGTGCAGGAGTAGTCAGCTAACATGACAGTCTTCTCCAACCCTAAATAAGCTCCGGTAGTGACATCAAAGACTTTCTGCCCGAAATAGACCCAGCCGCGAGCGATTCCGTTGCATGGATAACTAGCATATTTTTCCATATGCAACCTGATGTGCCAGTTGAATTGATAATAGTAGGCAGCAACATACGACTTCGTTGAGGGTGCTACAAAACTAGCTCCAAAGTAAATCGTTCCTGTTGTCGTTGCACTCTGGCCGTACAACGTCTCGCTCCAGAAGTCGGATGATGCCTCTGTGCCGAAATGACCATCCGACAGACGAGCCCATGGGTTGACATCCCATCTATTCTTACAGACATCGTCGCGTGTGTCGGTTCGTGTCTCGCTTTTAACGGCACTCCCGTATTGGAATGGTGCATATCTGTTAACGAATCCCGCACTCGCTAGCATGGGCACCGATAGCATCATTACAACCATAGCCAATGATACGAATACCATCGTGCATTTCCTTACATCAACATCTTTATTGTTCCTTTTCTTATGTGTCACTAAGGCGCCTCCTGAACCTGGATCTATCTCCATGAGCATATAGAATTAAGAAGGAGAATTCGTTAACGGAATTTCCTTTGCCGGATAAGATGCAAGAATAACATTTAAGTTCGATACATCGGATTCTGAAAGGCCTGTTGGTGGAGTCCAATTCCTGATGCATCAGATTGTTCGGTGAGTCGTTGTCGAAACCGGTCCGTTGAAAGGAAAGTATTATTATGGAAAACTATAGATTGGGGGGAGAAGGGAATGGATTAAAGCACTAAGGAGTCGTAATCTATGAAATTTCATTCATTTCTTCCATTTCAATTCAAATCGATTTTCAGAAATCGTCTTCGCTCGATTTATGCTTTCATCGGCGTAATGTTGGCTGTTTCATTCATTGCTGGTTCAATGATTTCTATTGATTCATCTTCGTCGGCAATAATGAGATCCGCACTAGCAAATGCACCGGTCGATTTTACAATGGATGCATACGGAGTGCAATACGCCAATTTCACTATGCAGAGGGAAGCCATCGCAGCTATTCAAGGAGTCGGCGAAATCACTGACGCCGAATCATTGATATCGATCGAAACGCAATTGGATTATTCCGGACCTAGTAATGCAATCAATCTGTTTTCGGTCAATAATCCGACTCTCATTTGGAGTTGTCCAGGATTAAGCCCATGGTTTTACAGCCCTATCTTTCTTTCTCAGAATTCAAGTAAGATAATGACATCATATATGATCAATGGTTCATTGCCATCTACAGGAACGATTGCTGTTCTCAAAGATGTCGCGGTACAATTAAGTTTAAACATTGGAGATAAAGCATTATTGAGTTTTGTTAAGATAAATTATCTCAATTTAAATGGAACTTATCGGTATGTAAATCAGTATGTAAACTACACGTTCATTGTTTCTCAAATCTGGACGCAGAACTCCGATCATGGAAAATCAGTTCCTCGATTCAGCCCTGTTATCCTTAATATGGCGGATTTAGAATCCATTCTTTCCAATGAGACAATTACCACTTCTCATTCGATTCACACCCAATATATGGTGTGGATCAATAGGGCTCATGTCATTAGTATCGGAGATTTAACAAGCACTACCGAGAGACTTCAATTTATCGAAAATAGACTTAATCTTATTATGGGAACACTTGAAGTGCAGATCATAATCAGTAATCTTATCATGAAACCGATTCAGGATTCAATGAGCCAGCTTGATAATTATAAAGCTACATTCTTTGCTCTGTCTCTGCCCATAATTGTTTTGGGAGTGTATATCTCGATGGTCGGAGTGGAACTCGGAATGAGAAATCGGAGGCGCGAGATAGGCGTATTGAAAGCAAGAGGTGCAAGCAAACAGCAAGTCTACTCAAACATGATGTTCGAATCAATCGTTCTCGGGACATTCTCTGGAGTCATCGGGATGGTTTTCGGCATTGTCTTCAGTCGGATACTCCTTAGCAGTACCGTGTCATTCATGGGCGCCTATGGAAATGCCCAACTGACTGACATTTCAATCACCATTGAAACAATAACAATCGCTTTATTCATCGGTATCGCTCTGATGATCATATCATCATACAGGTCCGTTATGAAGGCCACCAGAATTGACGTTGCTGAAGCTTTGCATTATTACGTCCCTGGTGAATCGGAGAGAGAATATAATTTTAAATGGGACCTTGCATGCGTTGCATTTGTCATACTCGCAATAATTTCGGTAATTTTCCTTAGTGTTCAGAATGTATCTCAGCAATCCAATTCATTCTTTATACAAGTAATTCTGATAACATTGCTCGCGCTTGGAGTTGCAATCGTACCATTAATGCCCCTCCTACTCTCCGTCAGCTTGGTCAGGTTGATTACGCGGGGGCCAAAGAAACTCTATACTAGATTCTCACGGTTGGTTAAGCCTTGGACTAAACAACTTCACTACATAGTTGAGAGGAACGTCGAAAGGAATCCAAAAAGAGCGTCGAATCTCACTATGATTATTGCCCTCGCACTGGCATTAGGATTATTCACGTCTGGGACTATGGAATCTGAACTGGGCTATGAAATGGAGCAAATCAGAGTCCAGCTAGGGTCGGATGTCATGATTGATTCGGCTTATTTTCACGAACATCTAAATCTCAGCAGGTTGAATGAGTTAGGTAACATCAACAGCATGTACAGCTACTGCGTCGGTTATGTATTTTTAGAGGAGAATATGGTCGCCGTCGATACAAAATCCTACTATGATACTGTAAGACCCGCTGATTATTGGTTTATCGAAAGAAATGCGATCGACTCATTGATGGGATTGGAAGAGAACGGGACCGCACTCGTTTCAGAGCGTGCCCTAAATAATTATGGAGAGGTAGGCAATAACATCGTCACTTCTTTCTATTATCCTACCTCTCAAAATTCATCGGATTATAAACAATACAATTTGACTTTGAAAATAATCGGCACCTTCAAAGATCTGCCCGGGCTTCACAATGATGTTTTAGTGAATCTCAGTGCGGTATCAGCCGTACTTACCCAACAAAAGATATTGAACGGTTCATTAGTAGGTGCAAGAGCATTTATCAAAATGAAAGATGGGGAGAGTCAAAGCTCTGCGGCTATCCAGGGCGAGAAGATTTTCAACGAGACTGGATTCAAATCCACTTATTCATTGTACCTGGATAGCGCGCTGGAGGATCTAAAATATAGTCAGTCCTATGGTGCGTTGGCGGGATTCTTCAATTCAGAATATGCAATGGCGATCATCACGATGAGCGTTGGGGTTGCAATAATCATCTCGATAACGGTCACGGATAGAAAGCAGGAATTGGCCTGCATCATCGCAAGAGGAGCCTCGACGTCGCAGATGAGAAGGATGCTCATGGGAGAATCCATCTCATTGATGGCTTTGGGTGTGGTAATCGGGACATCTGTTGGATTGCTAACAGCCTATTTGTTCAATCTTCTGACTGCGAACCTATCGGGGGCACTGGGTCATTATCTTGTTTTTACTTGGGTCAGCTTTATTTTGATATTCATTTCCATCATATCGCTCTTCTTTGCTTCACTCTTGGCTACCGCGAGGGCAGGCAAGATCAGACTTGCAGAGATTCTCAGGATAAGAGGTGGATGAAATGGGCGACATAGTGGTCAAAGATTTGATAAAAGCCTATAAGACCGGTGAATCGGAAGTCATCGCATTAAGAGGGCTCGATTGTGTCTTCAAGGAAGGCAAGATTATTGCCATCATGGGGCCATCTGGATGTGGGAAGACGACTCTGATTAATATTCTGGGCGGCTTGGATAAGCCGACCGCTGGCTCAGTAATGGTCGAGGGTAAGAACCTTGCGAACCTGACGGATGAGGACCTCGTCACCCATCGGAGGGAGAAGGTTGGCATCGTCTTTCAGTTTTTCAACCTGGTTCCCACGCTCACGGCGGAGGAGAATATCGAAGTCCCAATGCGATTGGCAAACAGACAAAATGCCTTTATTAAAAAGCGTGCAGAAGAACTCCTAAAGTTGATAGGGATGGAGAAGAGGAGGAACCATAAGCCGGATGAACTGTCTGGCGGGGAGCAGCAGAGAATCGGGATTGCCGTCGCGCTTGCCAATAATCCGCCAATCCTCCTGGCAGATGAACCGACGGGTGAACTCGACAGAGATACAGGGAGGCAGATACTCGAACTCCTGGTGAAGTTGAGAGATCAATATTCCAAGACTGTCATCATCGTAACGCATGATCTGAGGATTGGGGAGATCGCAGACCGAGTCATGATGATGATTGATGGAGAGATTGTATCTGAAATCACTGGTTCTGACTTTATAACTAGGGAGAAGGCATTGAGTGACCTTAGAGATACCGAGCACGAATCAGCGACTAAAGAAAAAACGGATAGAATGTTGCGTCGAGAGTAAAAATATCGAAAGTTCATATTGAGATATGCTAAAGCAAGATTCATCTACAGACCAGAGAATGATTAGATGGGAGGGAATGATGATACGACTCAGTCGAAACGTGGTTTCAGAACCTTTATTTTCGGAATTACAGCGATGGTCGTCGGTTTTCTATCCATGAGTGTAAATGATGTCATTGACACTGGTAATTACACAGTAATGTATCGGCCCAATCTATTATTTTTTCTTACCGGGTTATTCGTCTATTTTTCTGGAGTGATCGTAATATGTCATCTCATCTTAACTATCGAGAAGAGCCCGAACGTTGGTGAAAATAATCTCCCAGTCACCCGCAGAATTATGCGAAAGAAATATTCTAATTCCGATTTTAAACATATAGGAAAATCATTGATAGAAATCGGTCTTATTATCACTGCTATAGGGATTTTAGGGTCTCCATTTCTCATGCTATTCATATCTTCATACATTATGCCCGTTATTGGTCGTCCCCAGATTTCCTACATACCTGCTCTCATCATCATAATACTCGGAGCGATTGTACTTGTTTATGGCCTCTGGATCAAATATCTCTCACTCGTTAATGAGGAACGAAACCTCAGTAATACTCAGAGACATTCTGAAATCCGTTCATGGCATCTCAGCACAGGCAACTTGTCGGCTCTTGATTCTCTTTCTGATAGAAGGGACTTATTAGAAATAATAAAATCAAAGCGTCTAATCAGGTCTTTGATGATCATCATCGTTCTTATCGCAGTGATAACATTAAACCCATTGATTTCTCCGATCGATGGAATTCATGATTCGGATCTAGATAGATACGCGGATATAGTGGACACCTACCCTAACGATCCGAGATTATGGGAAAGAGTGGATCCGATTTCACTCATCCTAGAAACGAGGGAGAATTCGACAGATTGGCTCATTATTATTACGCATATAAATGCAACACATCAGGTAGATACTAGGGAAATATCTGCATTACTATATGATTTGGAAAACGGCGTGTCCCCACCCCCACTTTCCTTTTATGAAATCTCATCGTCATATCTTGAAGGGATGCATTTCGTGGATACCGTTCCATATGGTTACGTGAATATTGGCGATGAAATAGCCCTACAGAAGAATGCCTTTGGAAAGCACCTGGAAATATACCTAAGGGATTCAACTGGAATCATACATTTCGGATCGACAACCATCCAATGATGTCTCGGATGGGATATAGTTTCTTTACGTTCAGCGGTTCTGGTGGATTGACGGGACTTCTGGCTTTCATATCCCTCATGGTGCGTGACGGGGCTTAGTGGGCAGTTCATAATCAGGCAATTGTCGATTGCCATAATTCCACTATTTTATTGTCGAATCCCCACTTCTCAAGAGCCCCTCTCGCAACTGCTACGCTTTTTTCAGGAACCAATAACATGACTTTCGATCCACTCCGAACATAGTCATTCAGTTGTTCCTTCGTATGGTCTTTGTCAATATCATTCGGGGTCTTGACTTCGCCAATCACCTTTTGATTCTGAGGACTGATTGCCATCAAATCTGGTATATGTTGGCCTACTTGATCGGGTTTATTCGGGCTGTCTGAGAGAGAAAGACGCACACTGGTAAAACCATTCTGAATCAGAGCTTTCGCCCAACTATTCAACATCCGATCATGCCATTCCTGATCTCCTTTTTCGAACATTTTTTCACCCTGACCGCTTAACGGTCTGTACATAACACACATTCCAGCGTCTTAAGCATTCTCACTGCTTTCAGTAGTAAACCTTATCTCCAAAATACTGCCATCATCTTTCGGAAAGGGCATCAGTCATTGTCAAATGATTGTGTCATCAACCCCTTCCACCTGGAAATAGAGGGATAATTTGGCAAATGAAGAACAGATTATTGAACGCCCCGACATTATTGAAAAGAATCAGATTCTGAAGTGGGAAGTGGATGATCTGCGGTATGTGAACGGAAAAGAGAAAAGAAAAATTGATTCTTATCTCACCAAGGTGACTACTTTCATAATTGCCTCACTGAGCATAGGTCTTGCCCTATGGCAATCTGAAAGCCTTAAAAGCTATAGTGCTATCGCATTTAATTGTGCGTTGGCATTATTGACAACTTCAATTATTTTCGTTCCAATATATTATTGGTTTTCGAAGAATCTCTTGACTACCGAGCAGATGGCCATCTAGCTGAGATACCATAATCCGTCGCGTTATGAATCCTTTGTAAGGGAAAATAAAAAGCAGTTAAAAGATTCTGACTTATGAAGCGTTGCACTTAATCCCTACTTGCACCTAAAGTCAGCTTAGTCATTATGTAAGCTCTTTCATAGCGATAAATGACAAAGTAGCCGCGAGGTGGCTACTATTGGATAACCCCAACTATTTGCATTCAGAGACAAGAAATATATCGCAATAGGAACATATATTCCGACGAATAGGGCAACAAAAAAGGTTGCCGCATCTTTCTTTTTTCTTTATTGCCTCACGACTTGTCAGGACTTCTTCGAAAATCTTCTTTATTTCCGCCTTATCTGATTCTTACATTATTCCTCATCTCCATTTCCAAGTGAGAAGAGGGATGGCTCCTTTCGAAAAACTTTAGGTGGTTCGAACTTTCTGGAGGAAATGGCGGACCATCCCCCCCTCACCTTGGCAATCCTCTTGAAATAGATAAGTCGTTTCTCGAGTTCTCAATGTAGCGACAAGGATTTAAAACGCCTTTGCACATGTCTCTCTGAAGGAGAGTGCAGCACTAACATAACCGTTAGTGATTGTGTCATCAACTCTCCTTCACCCGATTAAAGACTTGCTGCTTTTGATTTACTCGTTTAGTACGATGTCAGAAGGGACCTCGTGCTTTCCAAGCCAGCATCTCCCCGGAAAAGTTCAATCAGTTCGGATTGAGGGTAAACCCCTTTCTTCTTTCTCCCCTTAAGGGCCTTTCTTGCTAGGTCGGCTGGAGACAATGAGAGTAACACCTGCAGCAGATAGGATCACCATAGTCAGGAATCCCAAGGCGGGATAAGGCAATATGCATTTCGATCCTGGCTGAGTCGAAAGTGCAAGCAAGATCGCGGCAGCGCACACAACCACTCCCAGAACTATGAAGGCGAGTCCCAGTTCGAATCTCTTGCTGTCCAGATTCACAAGCTGTAATCGTCTCTCCTCCCCCTAAGGTCTTTTCCGAGGCGAGGCATAGACCGACGCAAGGGGACAGCCTAAGGGGGCAAATCCCAAATACAAGATAACTCGATTCCCTTTTTGCCTCGGTGGTTCGAGGATGGAGTGAGGAAGTGGCCGAGCTGGTAAGCAATGAGATAGAGACAGCGAACGAGAGATTTGACGAGGGCATTAGGAGGGCCGACGTGGGCGACACCCCGTCTTCGAATTCCGCCCCGGTAGCAACGTCCTGCTCCAGGCTTGTGAGATTAGAACGGAGAGGAGGGTTCGTTCATGAACCAACCTGATGCGGGCGGGCGGGTGCGCCAATTCTTGTCGAAATATCGGCGACCGCCTGTCGCTCCCCAACCCCAGACTCTCCTGGCGCTGACCGAGAAGGCGAACATCGATGCATTCAACCAGCTAGTCAAAATGAACGAGGAGCGGATGCAGTCGGTAGGGTGCATGCAACTGAACCTGGAAAAGGGCTGCGAGTTGATCAAGAAGATGAGTATCATCGCGTATGTCCTCGGATCGGTGCTCATCGTGATGCCGTTCATAGTGTTCCTTCTCTCCACGCCTCGAGACCCCAACCTCCTGTGGTTCAGTGGTATCGGCATGGCCGAAACCGTGGCCATCTTGATGTACCAGCCGATGAATCGTGTTCAAAAGGCAACTTCGGACATGGTCCAGTCGACTATCATCCTGAGTTCGTGGGCGACGGAGGTCGGACTGACCCTGTACCTCCTGAAGCTGGAGGAGATCAAAGAGAATGGTAAAATCGCGGAGACGACGGACCTCATCGGCAAGATTACGGGGGAGCACGTCAGGTGGTTCCAGCATTACACAGAGAATGACGCAGAGGATGAATCCGAATCCAAAAAGAAGCCCGCGCCAAAAGCGGCGGCGGATAACCAGACGTTGCAGCCGAATCCCAAGACGCCCGCATAATCGTCGTCGCGAAGACCGTCGAGCTCTGGATCCGTCATCTTAAGCGGGACAGTAAAGTATCTCACAGCCTGCGAGATCCTTTCTACTTGTGTTGGACATTCTGCCATGGCCGTACTTCGCCATAAGGCAGACCTCTCGTGGGTTCCTAGCCGTTAGTTAGGATTCAGTTCAATTCGTTGTCTGACAGTTGAGATAAGGATGGTATGTTAAAGTAGCTCCTCGTCTATTTAGAACATGTGAAAGCGTCTGATGGCTCCAGCATGCCGTCACATGCTGGATCCTCCCGAGGAGGGAGATAGATGACAGTCATGGATCGAACCTCGTCGAAAAAGCTGCGACTCTGATCGCGTGATAAGGATTGAGGCGGATCCCTGACGAATGGACGTAGCCGCCAAAGTGCGGGAGAACCGCGAATAGAGGCTTGTCCGCTAAACCCTGGACGGAACGAATCGGAAAGGAGGAAAGTTGAAATCGTGAGAAGTGATTCAGAATAATGCTGCGAGGGCCTCTTCAACATAGAGGCTTGTCCGCTAAACCCTGGACGGAACGAATCGGAAAGGAGGAAAGTTGAAATCGTGAGAAGTGATTCAGAATAATGCTGCGAGGGCCTCTTCAACATAGAGGCTTTTTCCGAATGAAAATCATAGCTTTTTCTTAAAATTCCATTTTTTCTCTTTGAGTGATAGGGGAGCATCGTATCCAATGCCGAGCGGTCTGAACCAGCTGTACAAGGATGTTATGCCCGACGCCAATCCGAGAATTACGCCCACCGGGGCAGGTTCGGGGGAATCAACAATCCAAATGAAACAATAGAAGACCGCGGCTGGAACTTGAAGCAGTCCTCCAACTGGGGACAGGTATGCAAGGATTGTCCCGACTATGAATACTATGGCCGTGATTGCCGCAAGGAAATAGTGCGACGCATCTATCGCCGTTTGAGGAAGATTCCCGGTTATGCCAATACTGTCGAGGAGGTTATTGGGGTAGTAGAATTCCTGGGATCCTGCAATTCCATGTGAATACCACCAAGGTAAAAAGATTGAAATTGTGCCGATTATCGCGCCAATAACGCAAAGCAAATTGATTCTCATCCATTTCATCGCCAATTCCTTCCTCCGCTCATCCCCTCGTCAGGAGATAAAGGTTTTTCCGATTGCTCTCTGAATATACGTGGATGTAATGGAAAACATATATTTAGTAAGTTGAATTTTAATACTATTTGAGATGATTTTGATATTCCTCCGGAGCGTAATGTTACGTCCCAGAATGGAAGCAGACTGGTGATCGGGTAGATGAGAGCGAAGAGAGA
>Ga0315289_10009736_pt1 | contig 13801 bp, 11 predicted proteins | sample YL17G11_40_MG_FD_203452 | JGI IMG/M metagenome (GOLD analysis project Ga0315289, IMG submission 203452) | Sediment microbial communities from Yellowstone Lake, YNP, Wyoming, USA - YL17G11_40 | ecosystem: Environmental > Aquatic > Freshwater > Lake > Sediment | place: USA: Wyoming | collected...
GGAGCCGTCAAGAGACACGATTCCAGGCGCCGTCAGAGTTGCTCCGTGACACAGGGCGTCCACCGCAGAATCTCGGACATAGATCTTTGGAAGAAGTCCCAAAGCTTGCTCCATAGGTTGAATGAACCCTTTGAGGAGTCGCTCGTCTTTTTCCTCCTGCCACTTCATGAACGAATAAGCAGCGTCATGCAGAGTCGTGCTTCCAGCCTCAACGAACGGACCTGCCCTTGTTCGCCGCAGTTCCTGCATGTGCGCCCCAGAGCCCAAGACCTCGCCAACGTCGAAGCACAGTTTTCGAATGTAAGTACCGCCTTCGCATCCCACTCTGAAGAGCACTTTCCTTCCATCTGCCTCGAGAAAATCCAAGTAGTAAATGCGTCTCATTCGCAGTTGGCGTTTGACCGAAGCCCGCAGGGGCGGGCGTTGATAGATATTATCTTGGAATTCGCCTAGAACTTTCTTGACTTGTTCTATTTTCACGTCGCCATGAAGCTTCATGACACACACGTACTCTTTCCCGCTGTAGAGAAGGGCCTGCACTACTTTCGTGGCGTCACCTAACGTAACTGGCAGAACACCGGTCACTTTGGGATTTCTCTGGCCTATCCAGTTGCCTCTAGAGTCCCGCCGTGTCCAACGTGTTCCTGCTTCAAGATGCGTTTGACCCATGCAGCAACTTCGTGACTGCTCGGACCGGCTGGCTTGTCGAGGTTGATTACCCCATACTTCATGAGGTTCTCAGCCGACCTTTCTTCGGGTTTGCATCCGAAACTTGGGTTGGTCGCATCTTCAGTCTTTATCAGTAGCTCCGGCTTGATTTCCCATGGAGCTGCCGTTCTCGGCATCTGTGCGATATCACTCCTTGCAGAATAGAAAAACGACTGGAAGTATAAGAATCTGAACCCTAAAGGCTACGGCGTCTGGCTTTCGTTTTCCGTGATTTCTTCAATTTTCGGTTTTCTGCCCTTCGTGAATACAAAAAGGCGTTCATTCGTTTCAATCTTGAGGAAGGACGGGTTTGATTCCCTGCGCCATTGTCTCAATCATTTTGGAGCTTTTGAGGACGCTTTCAACCTCGTCATCAGATGCTCCCCGTTTTATCTCAATCTTGTCGAGTAATGGTTCAACGTGATTGACGTTTGTTCGTCTTCTTCGAACGCCTGTCACTTTTTTCGGACCGCTTATGAGAATGTAGCTCTTGTCCATAACATCGACTATTACGCATTTCCTGCCCGCTTCACGCCCTGTTACTTTTACACAGATTCTTCCAACTTCTATCGCCGGCATTCAAGGTCTCCTGAGATTGAAATAAGAAGCATTCAACCGTATTTATAGATGACTGACGAAAGACGTCTGTCTTGCAGAAGTAGTCTATAGGCGAGATAAATAGGAGTGGGGGGATTTCTAGCACTCTGATGTTTGAAGATAGACTCCAAGAAAGATCCGCCTGTTCTTCCTTTCTTTCGCAATATTGAAGTTGTTCAATTCCTCTTGGTCGTCCGCATGTGAATTTAGGAATTCCCACCTACAAAAGAAGAACCCAATCAAGAACACATTCAAAATTCTTAGCTCCTCCATGCCAAGACTCGGAATCTATCCGTTGAAATGCGAACAAATGCTAAAACCCGAGCATACGAAGCGTGATGGCACACGAATCCGAAAAGTTCACCTACGTCATGAATTTCTCAACAACATCGTAGAGGACGCTTGTTCCGAAAACCAAGTTATCGATCGAGATTCTCTCGTCAACTCCGTGTATTCCTTTCTTGATTTCCCCGTAGGGCATGTCTGCGCGCATAGGGTGAAACCCATAGCAAACGGCTCCTAATTTTCTCAGAAATCGTGAGTCAGTTCCGCCTGTTATCATGTCCGGCGCAACAGAACACGTAGGATCAAAACCTTTCAGAACTTCAGTCATCTTCTCATAAAGCGGAGTATGCGAAGACGATTCCGACGGCTCGCCGGCCTCGATGGTTTCAAACTGCAATTTCTCAAAGTCCACGTCTTTTAGTAGATTCCGAATGTTTGCCATGGCCTCAGACGTTGTTTGACCCGGCAGAACGCGGCAATCAAACACGGCTTCGCATTCCGAAGGAATAATGTTCTCTTTCACCCCACCATTGATCATCGTCGGGGTCAAAGTCATCTTGAGCTTTACCCGCAATTCCTCGGCGAAGAATTTGTCTTTTCTAGCGAAGGCATCCAAGACTCCGTCTGCCTGATCTGGATTCTTGAGGATGGCTCTCAATCCTTGCCAAGTCGTGTCGTCTCCACTTGAAATCTTGGTTATGTATTCTCTGGCAGTTGGTATCAGAACAATCTTCGCTTCATGACCCGTTAGCATGGTGACAACCTTATTCATGCGCATTATCGCGTTGTCAGCTGCGCCCGGTATCGAGCCGTGGCCAGGGGTCCCCTTTGCTTTGATCTTGAACCACAGCATTCCTTTCTCAGCAGTTTGAATAGTGAACATGTTTTTGCCTCCTATTGGGATCGCGAGGCCTCCTCCCTCATTGATGACATAATCTGCCTGGAGTTTTTCAGGGTGATTTTGCGTGATCCATCCAGCCCCAAGGTTTCCGCCTTTTTCCTCGTCCGCGGTCGCACCAAGGATGACATCCCCCTTAAGCTTCACGTTTTGTCTCTTGAGGAGCTTCATAACCATGACCTCTAAAGCCGTGAGCGACTTCATATCCAAGGCGCCGCGTCCCCAAACAAAACCGTCTTTGACTACGCCATCGAAAGGGTCAACGCTCCACTCTTTTGGGTTAGCAGCGACAACGTCCAAATGTGACAGTAACAGGACGCTTGGTTTTTCTCCGCTGCCTTTCATGCGGGTGATGACGTTTCCTCTTCCAGGTTTTGACTCAAGAAGCTCACATTTGAAGCCTTCCTTCTCAAGAGTGCCCGCCAAGTATTCGGCCGCTGCAACTTCGTTGCCAGGCGGGTTTGTGGTGTCAATTCGAATCAAGTCTTTAAGAAGACTAGTAACCTCGTCTCTTATTTCGGTCCGAAGTTGACCTGTAGCCATTGCTCTACGCCTCAGACTTAGACGATTGCTTTTCGCACTTAATAGTTATGGATGAAAACGAAACGGGCTTAAGCTTTAATATTAACTTTCCAATTCTCTACTGTTCAACGAGTTGAACCTCGAAAACCGTCAATGACAGCTTAGGAAGACAGTTTGAATGGTTAGCCAGCAAGACCAAATCCTACCTCGCCTGCAGGAAAGCTCAGGCAAAATCGTGGGACTAATTTCCGATACGCACATTCCCGTACGCGCGAAGGAAATTCCCAAGCAAGTCTTCAAGGTCTTCGACAACGTTGATTACATAGTGCATGCGGGCGACCTGGTTGAATTATCCGTCGTTGACGAACTCGAACAAATCGCACCCGTCTTGGTCGTGTATGGAAACATGGACGGACCCGATATTCGAAGTAAACTCACAAAGATAAACTCTTTCAAGGTTTTCGACTGGAAGATCGGAGTCATGCACAATCCAGGCGCGCTTTTTGGCACGGGCAAGATGCGACAAGTCGCGAAGCTGAACGGGTTCAACGCAATGGTTTATGGTCACACTCACAACGCGAGCGTAAAATGGGAAGGCGACGTGCTGCTTGTGAACCCTGGAAGCCCGACGAATCCGGCTCCTCCTTTCATCGCCAAAGCCAGCGTTGGCTTGCTCAGAATTACCAAAGAAAAGATAGTGCCCCAAATAATCCAGATATGAAGAAGCCACTGGAATTGAAATCTCCTTAATTGGCAAAGGCGAAAGAGGTTACGTTGTCATTTTCGCTCGACCCTTGCGTTTCACAACCAGGAACGCTGAAGCTATCCCCATCAAAGTCAGCAAGAGCGGGGGCAACTCGTATTCTGGAATACTGCCCGTCCATGGATCACTCCACCCATGTACGTTACAGTGAGCTCGAACCTGGGCCAACGGTGTGTCGGACAAGGGTCCAAAATTCAGCGTGACGTTGAACGTGAGAGTACTCTGGTCTAGAATGTGAGGGCCACTCTGCGGGAAGGTTTGAGAGACATTCGGGGTTCCAGTAGTCGCTATCACAGTGATGCTGTCAACGTAGTGGCCGGGCACTTCTCCATTGTGATAGATAGTTATGTTGAGTTTCGTGTCTGCTCCGTCATTCCAGGCGATAACACTTCTCACTTGAGGCGTGTCTGCTAATGCAGGTTTAACTGAATAGAGGCATACGAGTACCAAAGTCGCTATTATTATGCAGGTCGAGAGTTTGTTCAAGTTGTTCCCTTGCGAGGTGCTATCGCATCTATGGATATATGCATTTGCGAATTTGATTTGCTTTTTTGGGAATTTCCTTAGACGCCGTACAAGATTGCATAGAGCCAAATTCCGAACAAAAGGGCCAGTGTCCAGAGTATTATCGTCGGTTTCATCACTCTTTTTCTTTTCAAACAATCCTTGAACGACCTCTGCAGATGCCATGAGAAGACGAGCACGGCACCGGAAATGAGCGCAATTCCTCCGATGACTCCATGAACGACAGCGATCACGGAGACGTAACTCAATGGCTCGACGACGATTATCTCAAAGCCTAGAATAGACGGTCCCATGACCAGTATGAAGGAAACGATGTTCAAGACTACCCCGACGAACATCAGGACTCCGTGCAGCAAGTATTTTCCCTTAAGCTTCAAGAAGAAACCAGTGAGTATCAGTGACAAAATGACGATCTGGAAACCAAGGTTGATAGGACCCAGCGCCAATTTTATCCCCGATTTCAGTGGCTTGCTCAATGTATAAGCCTTTCATTTTAACTCGCCTCTCCCCGTTTGACAACTGTCGTATGTTCGAGAGGTTTAAGAACGGAAGACACCGATCGATCGCATTGCAGTCTATTAGAAGAAGGTCACGATCATGGAAACATGCAAAAATCCTTGGAACGGTAAGTGTGAGAACAACGATATAGAACTTTACATAGTTTTCAGGGGAGAGACGAAACCGATCTGCAGGCAATGCTGGGCCAAACTTGCAGAACAAGACTTGAAATGGTGACGAGAATGGAAGGTTTCAGCGTAAACACGGCAAGGTCCTTTCTGGGAAGAAACGTTAACCTACACTTGAAAGATGGTTCGGTAATCGTTAACGTTCAACTCTCCGGAATTCTGCGAGACGATTTCCGAAGAGAAAACGTCTTGACCTGTGTCGCCTTCGGAAAGAGGAGCACTTTCAGAGTTCCGTTGAAAAGTATCGCATACGCAGAATCGTTGAACCTGAACTTCATACTGACAAGCGGATAGACAACAGATAGACGAAACGCTGATTAGAAAACACGCATCTTTATTGATTCATGCGTTGCTCACACTGTGGTCTATGTTGCCAAGAAACTGAAATGCTGCTTTCCCAAGAAGACATTCAACGTCTCAAGACGACAGGTTACCCTCCGGAAAAATTTCAACGCCGCGATCGGCAAAGATACGCTAAATTGCGAAACCGGAAAGGCTACTGCTTTTTCTATGATGCAGAGAAACGGAGATGCAAAGCTTACAGGCTCAGGCCCCGGGGATGCCGCTTATATCCCGTGATTTGTAGCGTAGAGGACGGTATAATCGTAGATGAGCTGTGTCCGATGGGAAATACCGTTTCAAGAAAAGAAATAGAAGCGAAGGGCAGAAAAGTCGTGAAGCTGCTCGCAATCATAGACCGAGAAGTTCAAGACCTTAAAAAGCCACTGAAATAGAAAACACATTCTTTTGAAATAAATCTAGCAAACAGTCTTATATAAACCATGCCAGATTCCCAGAATGGTGATAAAATGCCTTGTACAGTCATAGTTGGCGGCTTCTGGGGAGACGAAGGTAAAGGCAAAATAATCTCTTATCTGGCGTTGAACGACAAAATAGACATTTGCGCGAGAACCGGGTCAGTCAACGCGGCTCACACAATATGGTACAAAGGAAAACGCTACGCGCTACACATGGTACCAGGAGGCTTCGTTTACGAGAAATGCAGGCTACTGGTCGCTGCGGGAGCAAACGTTCACGTTGGACAATTCATGAAAGAAGTTGAAGAGACAAACGTCAAGGACCGCATTGGCGTGGATACGCAGGCTTCGATTATTGAAGAGAAGCATTCTGCGTACGACAAGACCAACGCCCATCTCAAAGGTCTCGGCACGACAGGTTGGGGAGTAGGTCCGGCCTGCGAAGAAAGAGTGCGAAGAACGGCTAAACTTGCGAAGGACATTGCCGACCTCCAGCCATACCTCGCGGACGTGGCTTTAGAATTGAACTGCGCTCTAGACAACGAGAAGAGAATACTGCTCGAAGGAACGCAAGGAGTGCTCCTTTCACTGTTCCACGGATCATACCCTTACGTCACTGGCAGAGACACGAGTGCTTCAGCGATTTGTTCAGAAGCAGGCGTGGGTCCAACGAAAGTCAGTGACGTCCTGCTTGTGTTGAAATCATTCGTGACGCGGGTGGGGACGGGACCGTTGCCTGGAGAGATATCAAAGGAAGAGGCAACCCAGCGGGGATGGTTTGAAACGGCTGCAGGAACGGGTCGAGACAGACGTGTTGCACCATTCAGTTTTGAACTCGCCAAGAGAGCCACGATGATAAACGGTGCCACGCAAATCGGACTCACGAAATTGGACGCGCTTTATCCGGAGTGCAAGGGTGCTCGAAACTTCGCAGAAATCCCAAAGGCGGCATGTGAATTCATAGCGAAAGTCGAGAAGGAAACAGGAACTCCTGTCGTCTTCATAGGAACGGGTCCTGACTCGCTAGACCTCGTTGACAGAAGAAAATAACTTCAGACGTCCACAGCTTTACTCTTCGCTTTTTCTGACGTTCTCAAAAAGCAATAAGAAGAATCGTTTCAACAAATTAATGCCATCGGGGCTCATTGAGATTTGTATCTTAAAGGTTGTGACAAAATACGTGTCCAGATATTTAGTGCAATCGCTGAGAGTCTTCATTGTATGCGCGCGCGTCGTGTGCCGTAGGATTTATCTCTCTGTTCAACATAGTAAGCTAAGGGGAGGCTAATTGTCTAATATACTGTTTGATCAAAACAAGGAGGGACTCTTCACTGCGTTATTGATAGCTTGTTTGATAGTGTCCCCTCTTGCAGCATCCGTGGCATCGTCACCTCAACCCCCAATCGACCCTACCGTTTACAACGTTGGCACGATCGGTCAGCCAGTAAGGATTGATCCTGCCCGTGCGTACGACACGGCAAGCGGGGAACTGTTGCAGAACATTTACCAGACGCTGATATGGTGGACCGACAAGAAACCGGTTACTTTCACTCCAGGCGTGGGGTACAACCTAACACTCGCCGATTACTCTGACCTTGAGCAATATGGACCAGTGCTTGCCACAGAAGTTCCTACTGTAGGGAACGGACGAATAACCACAGCTGGAAACGGAACCCTTTGGCGGTTCACTATTAACACCGCCGCAATGTTCCAGCCCTGGACAGATCATCTTGGTGTCGTTCACCCTGCGCGTGCAATTACGGCGGCTGACGTTGTCTACTCCTTCAGGAGACAGGTTGTTTACGATTCAATCTACTCGCCTGATTGGATGTGGATGACACCGGCCTTCGGCTATGCATCATGGAGAGACACATACGGTGGCCCCTACCCATTCCTACCGACATACACCGGCATGTCAACAACCTATAACGGCACATTCTTGCACGCAGCGGACGAGGCAGCGGCAGGCGTTTTGATAAGCAACTGGTGCTACAACATCGGCAACGACGTGTACTTCTACTTCACGCTTCCTTGGGCCGAAGGTGTGCTGAAGCAGATCTTCGCTCAAACGTGGGGTGGCGTTGTCAACCCAGATTGGGTTAAGGAAATGGGCGGCTGGGACGGTCTGTTCACCACGGGAGTTTCAGACTCCAACATGGTGGCAGGCTGGACCAACAACTACCACTGGAAGCCAACGGCCACACGCAGCGAACTAGATACGTACAAGGACCCGACAGTCTTTCCGGGACACGGTTCAAAATATGCCTCATTCACACTCGGCGCGGTTGGAACAGGTCCATACAAGTTCACAAGCTGGAACACAACGACCAAGATCTGGAGAATCGATTACGACCCAGGCTACTGGGTGGGATGGCTCCAAGCCGGAGACAAGTTGGGCAATTTCTTCCACACGGTGATCTGGAAGGGCGTTGACTCGTGGCCTACAAGGAAAATGTCGTTCCTGGAAGGCGAATTCGACGTTACCGCCGTCCCAAGAGCCAACATGTACGACGTGCTCTCAAGCACCTACAACCCGATCGCGGGCATGAATCTGGTCTACAACATTCCAGGATTGCAGAACGACGTCATGCTCTTCAGCTTCAGCGTCCCACCCGAAAGCCCCTACCAATCCTACGTGGGCTACCCAACACACAAGACAGGACCCCAGCAGTATTTCTTCAACAACTCACACATGAGACGAGCCTTCGCATGGGCACTAGACTATGCAACGTACATTGAGGATGCATGGTTCGGCGAGGCCATCGAGCAACGTACATGGTGGGTTGAAGGGTTGTCACCAGCATCTTACAAGAACACGAATTCAAGCATGCCACAGCGCACTCTTGACCTGACTCAGATGCAGAACGAATTAAACCTTGCAGTTATTGACGGCTTCAACGTAGGGACTGAAGGGTTCGAAGTGACTTTGGTATACGTCATCGGCTGCGACCAAAGGGATACCGTGTTCAACCGGATAGCGCAAGCATTCCAGAGCCTTGACTCGAAGTACAAGTGCAACGTCGTCGGCATAGACTGGCCAGTGTTCTTGGAAGCAGAGAACAACGGCTGGCTACCAATGTACGACGTAGGCTGGTTGGCAGACTTCGCTGACCCAGACAACTTCTGCGAACCCTATCAGGCGTCGTGGGGGGCTTTCTGCAGCAGCCAGTTTGACCCAGGGAATAACGCGCAGCCAGAGGACCAAGCGTTTGTGGACCAGGAGATCCATGCTGCATTGGTTGAGCCAGATTACAATATACGTGGAAACATGTACCAAGACCTGCAGTATAGGTACTGGCTGGACGTTCCAAGCTTCCCGCTTGTTCAGCCATCAGGCCGCAGGTTCGCAAGAGACTGGGTTCAAGGCTGGTACTACAACGCTTTGTTTCCGGGTTTGTATGCCTATGATTTGTGGAAATCATCGGTGCTGCCCGGGAACGTGGATGTTGACATGACCGCTACAGTCACACCTTCAACACCAACTTACAATCCAGTGTACATCTTCCACAACCAAATGAGAGTTGGCTACCACGGAGGCGCTGGTGACGCATCGCCGGCATCTATGACATACAGCCTGCACGTAAAGAGGAACGTGGACACAAGTGGCATCACAACCTTATACGTGGCTTTAGGTTTGCGAAGAAACTCAATCACCGACGACCAGTTCGCTAACGCAACCTACGTTGCTCTATTGAACGGTGGTGACGCAACCGCAACTGTCATTTGGTGGGAAGACGGGTCTAGCCAGATCATGGCAGGCAGCACCACAGGCATCAGTTACGCGGTCTCTGGTGTGGCACAAGTATTTGCCCCATCAAACGCAGTCGACAATGTCCCCGCTAACAACGTACAAGCCGCAGGCACACTTGTCGCAAAGACATTAGTTGGCGACATCACAGGAAACGGTTATGTAGACATCTTTGACGCCATCCAGCTGGCAACGCGCTGGGCCACTTGGATAGGCGAAGTGAGGTACAATCCTGACGCCGACCTGAGCGGCAATGGCAGAATCGACATCTTCGACGCCATCCTGCTGGCAGGCAACTTCAACAAACACGTGCCTTGACTTCCTACTTCTTTTCTTTTCGAGAGAGCGCGCGCTATCGTTCTTTGTCGCGGTGCTGGTGATGCCAATACTCGCTGTTCTGGTGGTCAAGTTTCTCAGGGAGCAATGAGAGAAGACAGCGGAAATCTTAAGAACCCTTCTTTGTTTCTTGTTAGCAAAAGGTGAGCAATATGGACAGACGTCGCGTCGGATCTTCTGGGGCGGTAATCGCTTTGGTTCTCGTTTGTGGTTTGATAATAGGCGGATTGGCAACGTCCTATGTCTTCCTGCGTAGAATCAACAGCTTACAGGATGAAATTTCGAATCTTGCAGGCCAAATTTCCCGTATTTCGGGAAACCAGACCATCTACAACCAGACGATCACGATCTACCAGAACGAAACTGCGTTGGCCGACATGTACAAGAAGGTCAAGGGATCGGTAGTCCTCATCCAAGGCGAAACGAGCAGCGGAAGCGTTCAAGGTTCAGGCTTCGTGTACAACATGACCGGATCGATGCTGGTAATCACGAACAACCACGTTGTCCACGGAACCACAGGTCTAAGCGTGACATTCTCGGACGGCCACGCCTACGCTGCCACAGTGAACGGCACCGACCCATACTCGGACTTGGCTGTTGTCTCGGTCTCAGGAGCCTCACTTGACGAGTTCAAGCCCTTATTAATCGCAGACTCTTCAACGCTGAACGTTGGTGACCCAGTCATAGCCATAGGCGCACCCTTCGGGTTGGTTGGATCGATGACCACCGGCATGGTAAGCGCGCTGGGAAGAACGATCAGCGAAAGTGAATTCACCGGTGGCTTCACGATCGCCAACATCATTCAAACAAGCGCCCCGATAAACCCCGGCAACTCGGGCGGTCCGCTGTTGAATTTTGAGGGCAAAGTCGTTGGAATAACAGCGGCAATCGTTGAGAACTCTCAAGGCGTTGGGTTCGCCATTCCTTCAAATGCAATCAGGAGAGAGATAGGTGCCTTGGTCACCACGGGGACCTACACCGATCACTCGTACTTGGGAGTCCAAGGTGCTGACATGGATTACTTCAAAGCCGTGGACCTTAACACAAACGTGACCTACGGATGGCTAATCGGTTCGATCGTATCAGGAGGGCCAGCCGAAAGCGCAGGCGTTCACGTAAACGACATTATCGTCGGCATGAACCAAACCAGCATCATCAGCGGAGACGGAATGTCCAGCTACCTAGAAGAACAAACGGTTCCAAGAGACACGGTCATACTGCATCTGATCAGAGACAATCAACCTTTAGACCTGTCCCTCATTCTCGACAATCGGCCCCCGCCGCCTGCTTAGGCGGGCGCACTTTTGTTTCTTCCGTAATTGAACGTTGACTTTTGTTTCTGAGCTGTTTAAGCATTCCGGCGGCCGAAATGACTATGGCAGCGATGAAAACCACCGTGTAAATCAAATGTGGAAGCACGAGTACGACAGGTACCTTCAGTGGATAACTCAGGAAAACCGGCAACAGCACAGTGAAAGTCGGAATCGCAAGCAACAAGTTGGAGAGACGGGGCCGAAACAGGGCTAGCAAATCTCTGGACACGAATAACAGTGCGAACGCAGAAAAGAACAGCATTAATTCCAGGGCTATGTTCTGAGGGCTCATTATGCTCGTTGCGGTGCCAAAAGTCTGCGAAGTCAGAGGCCAGAAGAGTTGCAGGTTCCCGCCGGTCAGGTAGTCACCTATCAACGGATGCGAAACGAGAGCAATGAAATACGGGAGCGCTCTCTTTCGGTAGACCGCGAAGATTGGGATGAAGAAAATCAACATCAGGAAAACAGAGTGGATCGGTCCTCGGTGGGGAAGGATGTCGTGAAGGATTGTGACGTGTTCCGAGAGGATGTCCACGTCTGGAAAAATAGAAAGTGCCAACAAGAGTGGCACGTTAGGGTTTGTCTTCAGGGCTCTTGCTGAAGCCTTGCCGAGAATGTAGCCCAGAGACATGTGACCGACGGCGAAACGAGCTCTTTCCCTCCTTCCGAGGCAAAAACAATGCATCGCCTATTAAGCCTATAGGTTTCCACCCGGTTTAGAACGTCTTGACATTAGTTTTCTTGCCGTCTTTCTGTGCTAACCCTCCCTTGCACGTCGTCTAGGCAACCGGAATGTTTGCAAGTTCTATGTTGGCAATTCTTTTATCAAATCTACACGCCTCTTCTGTCTAGGGCTTAATGTAATAACCGCCTCAGGAGGTCGTTGAATGGCAAGAAAAGTCGTTAAAGTCTATATTTCTCCTCAACAGAAAAGGATTCTTCAGCGCATGTGCGTCAACCTTGGCTTGGCCGAGAGTGAAGCTCTACGCACCGCTTTCCTAGACTACGCGAAAAGTATCGGTATAATGGCCGAAAAAGTCCAAGGTGGAATAGTGGATTAACATGCCCAACACACAATTCTCTCTTTTTTGACCAGACGGCCTACTGAATGATAGATGTCGTCATCTTCTTTCCCAAAGGGTCAGAGGTTCTTGAGCACGTCATCGATGCCAGGTTCTATTCCTTGGAGTAGCAAGAAACCCCTGGGTCCTTCCCTCGAAGTGATTTCGCCGGCGACGTTCGTCTGCATGAGGGTCTTCACCTCATCGATGTTTCGGGTGTGCCCGAGCACCCAGATGAGTTTGGTGTAGGCAGCTGAAGGAAGCATGTTCTCGCCTTCAATGACGCCCCTTGCCAGCATGTCACGACCTGTCTCGTAGACTCGCAGATGTATGTATCCAAAAAGCGGTTCAGGGACTATGACGACAGGGATTTCCTCTTCCTGGCATCTCTCCAGCGGAGGGAACATGTCAGTTCCAACATGGCCCAAACCCGTGCCGATGATGACTATGCCATGGTAGCCTTTGTCGACCATTGAATCAAGAATGTCAGGATTCATCCCGGGGTAAGAATAGAGCATTCCGACTCTTTGGTCGGTTTTTGTGTCTAGACAAAAGTCTTCCTTAGACCCTCGACGTCGAACGTCTTTCTTGAACCACTCCACTCCAGATTCGTCTATCTTGCCTAAAGGCACGTCGTCCAGAGTGCGGAACGTGTCTCTTCTTGAGGAGTGCATCTTGCGACAACGCGTTGCGCGGTGGATCAGGTTGTAGCTATCGCTCGTGGTTCCGTGCATGCAAACAACGACTTCTGCAAGATCTTGGTAGCCGGCGAGAGTAGCTGCATAAAGTATGTTTCGCGGGCCATCTGAAGACGGGCGGTCAGAACTTCGCTGGCTACCTACAAGCACCACCGGAACGGGCAGGTTCCGAAGGAAATACGAGAGTGCAGCTCCGGTTGTGCACATCGTGTCGGTCCCGTGTCCGATTATGACGCCTTTCACTCCGCTTTCTATTTCCTTAGCTATAGCCTCAGCCGTCTTGATCCAGTATTCGGGTCTAAAGTTTTCACTGAGTATTTGATACAGCGTCTTCGGCGTCAGGTTAACGACGGAAATAAGCTCGGGCACAGCCGAGAAAAGTTCTTCGGGCGTGAAGGCAGGAAGCACAGCACCAGTCCTGTAGTCCAGACGAGACGCAACTGTACCGCCCGTACCGAGTAGAGTGACGTTTGGGAGTTCCTTTCTAAACTCTTTGTCGATGTGTGGAAGCTGATAATGCCCTTTCTTGTATCCGATCTCGCTGATTTTCGTATGCTCATCTACAAACACGCCTAAGTTATAGCCTGTGTCAACCTTCAGGGTAACGTAGAAATCTGACGTGTGCTGACTCCTGGGAAGCAAGACACCCTCATAAACAGCGTTTCCCTTGGTCACGCGCACCTTGCTCCAAGTGCGTATCTTGTCCCTGACCAGTCGCTCGCGTAACGCCCCACGGTATCCTTCAGGAACGTTCTCTTCTGTTTGCGTGTCCGTTTCTGCCATACAAATCAACCCTGCATAATCGTGTCTTCGACTTTCTCGGCAACCGTTTTCCCAGGCACGGAACGTTTCACCGATTCTAGTATTTCACCAACAACCTTTCGCACGACGACTTCTCTGTAT
>Ga0315289_10009737_pt1 | contig 13801 bp, 14 predicted proteins | sample YL17G11_40_MG_FD_203452 | JGI IMG/M metagenome (GOLD analysis project Ga0315289, IMG submission 203452) | Sediment microbial communities from Yellowstone Lake, YNP, Wyoming, USA - YL17G11_40 | ecosystem: Environmental > Aquatic > Freshwater > Lake > Sediment | place: USA: Wyoming | collected...
ATGGTTCGCGGCTTCGGCCCTCTGAATTCAAAAGATTCTAATGATCTTTCTGGCATCGTTCACCTCCTTGTGTTATTTGACCTCTTTGGTTAGGGGCTTCTATTTTTTCAATCACTCCTGTTATGAACAACTGCGCTGATAAATTCTATCCAAAAACATTCGAAATCTCCCCTCACCCCCTCCCTCTCCCCAGCGGGGAGAGGGGAAGGGTGAGGGGGAACAAATTGGGGCTTGTTTCGGATTTCGAGATTCGGATTTCGAATTTCTTTACCTTTTACATTCGGAAGGATGAAAAGTGCTTGTGCTCCCACCTCGCCACTCCGGTTTGGATCGCTGCCTCCCTCACATTCTTGGCCACCATTTCCGGAACCTTTCGGTTCAAAACACTCGGGATGATATACTCTTCCCTCAATTCATTCTCTGCGACGATGGAGGCGATCGCATTGGCCGCTGCAAAGAGCATCTCATCATTGATCTCCCTGGCGTTGCAGTCGAGGACCCCTCTGAAAAGTCCGGGAAAACAGAGGACATTGTTGATCTGATTGGAGTAATCGGACCTTCCCGTGGCGATCACCCCTGCATACCGCCCGGCCTCCTCAGGCATGATCTCCGGAACAGGGTTGGCCATGGCGAAGATAATTGGGTCTTTTCTCATATTCTTAATATCTCTCGCGTGGACCACTCCAGGTTGAGAAAGACCGATGAAAACATCTGCCCCCTTCATCGCCCTCGATATAGGACCCCGTAGCCCCTCAGGATTGGTCTGTTCCGAAATCTGTTTCTTCACCGTGTTCATATTCTCTTTTCTACCTTTATAGAGAATCCCGCTTCGATCGCATCCGATAATCTGTTTCACACCAAAGGAAAGAAGAAGTCGAATGGAACCTATTCCCGCCGCTCCTAGACCGCTGACCACCACATGAACATCCTCGAACTGCTTGCCCACTAGCTTTAGCGCATTGATCAAACCTCCCAGTATCACAACGGCTGTCCCATGCTGATCATCATGAAAAACTGGGATGTCCAACTCCTTTTTCAATCGGCCTTCGATCTCAAAACAACGGGGAGCAGAGATATCCTCGAGGTTGATCCCACCGAATCCAGGAGAAATCCATTTCACCACCGAGATGATCTCCTCGGGATCCTTTGTACCTAAACAGATGGGAAATGCATCGACATTGCCAAACTCCTTAAAGAGCATTGCCTTCCCTTCCATCACCGGCATCGCTGCCTCGGGCCCGATGTCTCCGAGGCCAAGCACAGCGGTCCCATCGGTGACGACAGCGACTGTGTTTGTCTTAATGGTGAAGTCATAAACCTTTTCTCGATCCTCATGGATCGCCATACACACCCTCGCGACTCCTGGCGTGTAAACCATTGAAAGATCCTCACGCGTATTCATTGGGACCTTATTCTTCACTTCGATTTTCCCCCTCTGATGAATCCGGAAGGTTCGATCCGTAACACTGAGGACCTTGATCCCCTTTATCCGCTTGACCCTTTCTACAACTTTCTCCCCTATTGGGACATCGGCCACACTCACAATGATATCCCGAATGGTGGTATCTTTTCCAAATCCAACGATATCGATAGCACCGATGTCTCCTCTTGCTTTACCGATGGCTGATGTGACTCTGCCAAGCATTCCGGGCTTCGTGAGGAGCTCAATTCGCATGAGGATGCTATAACTTGCGCTGGGTGTCCTGATCATAAGATTCCTCTCCTTTCATTTACTTAACATACTTCAGACCAGCTGCTTTTTCACCAGGAGGCTCATCGAGGTCTGACATGATGTGGTGGCCAAAGAGATGGCTTCTGAAAAAGACCGTTGGGCTTCTTGAAATTGGGACATCTGAACTCTTCCGATCACCTCCATCACTTTTCTCTCTAAGTCGCCGTAATGAGCCAATCCCAACACATTCCCAGCAATTCTAACTTCCCGGAGCAATCCCTCCAGATACCATACCAAAACCTTCTTTCCTCCGGATAATTCCTCATCTTTTAATGAGACCAATTGGTCCAGAAGGCCTATTCCTATAATCAATCCGGATTTCATCTTCTCCGAATATTGTAAATTTAGAATCGCATCTCTGGTCTCCATATTGCCTCCCTCTTCAACTCCCCTCACCCCATCCCTCTCCCCACTGGGGAGAGGGGAAGGGTGAGGGGTTCATCGTTTCGCCCGTTCAATATATTTCTTTGTATTCACATCTACCTTTATCACATTTCCTTGCTTTATGAATTTGGGGACTTGAACCTGTATTCCGTTGAAGAGTGTAGCGGGTTTGTAGACTTCATCCGGAAGGCTGCCCATCTTCCCGCCACCCATATGATATTCGGTTCCGAGAGCTTTGTAGAGATTTTTCTCAAACCGGAGAATCATTCCGTTCTTGAGATGGGATGCTGGGACCATATTCTCTTCTTCGGAGGTACCGATCCATTCGTTGAGGCTGAAAGCTGTTCAATTTTTATGAGAATTATCAGGAAGGGAGGGAAAAATCAAGCATTTTCAAAGCCTGTTATCCCCTTGACATTTTTGAGAGGGAGGGATATTTCTTTATTCGATTATAGAGTTAGATGTGTTTCCTCTTAGTTGATGGAACGGCATGAAAGGAGGCAAGAAGATGCCCTTCTTTGAAGACTTAACAGAAAGCATTATACAGGGGGACGATTCAAAAGTTAAGGAGCTTGTCCATCAGGCAGTGCAAAACAAAATCCCCGTGAAAGAGATTCTCAATGATGGGTTGATCAAGGCAATGAACATCGTAGGGGGGAAATTCAAGAATGGTGAACTCTACGTTCCTGATGTGTTATGGGCGGCGCAGGCCATGAAAGCCGGGGTCGAGGTGATACGACCTTTCTTTAAGAAATCAGAAGTTGGTCCTTTAGCTAAAGTGGTTATTGGAACCGTGGAAGGTGACATCCATGAAATCGGAAAAAACCTGGTTGCAATGATGGTTGAGGCAAATGGGTTCGATGTGGTGGACCTGGGCGTGGATGTTCCTCCAGAGAAGTTCGTAGAAAGCGTGAAAGCAACTGGGGCGAAGATCTGCATGATGTCAGCCCTTCTCACAACGACCATGCCGGCCATGAAGAAGACCATCGAAGCACTTAAGGAAGCAAGCCTCGGGGGAAAGGTGAAGACGATGGTGGGAGGAGCACCGTTGACGAATAAGTTTGCGCTGGAGATCGGAGCCAACGGGTATAGTCCGGATGCATCGGGGGCAGCGGATTTGGCAAAAAAGTGGCTCACCGATTGAACCGGCTCCCCCATCTTTCCTTCACACCCCGTAAGCGGAATGCAAGAAGAGTGAAGATCCACGCCCAGAGGGCGGGGCTCCACCGATAACCGAGGCTTTCGTTCGACTAAGCTCACGACGAAGTCCAGCCTCGGCGAAAATCCTTAGCAGGACATGAATGTCCTGCCTATCGAATTTTGAACCGCTGCATGCATCCGGATCCGCAGGAAAGGACATTCTGCAGCATTTTCGCAAAAGGGGAAGGAGGTAAACCCCGTTAGAAATGACGGGGTTTTAACCCCTTCAGTAAGGAATGAACATTTTTTTCTACATCCCCGCTATAAACCCCGTAGGATGTTAACTATCCATCGGGGTAAATGGCGAGGCTTTCTAACGGGGTAAAGAGTATGAATACGGGGTTCAGGTCTCAGTGTGTCCCGAACTATCGGGTTTTGACAGAAGATCAGATTAAAGAAATCCATTTGGCAACGCTGGAGATTTTGGAGACCGTTGGCATTCGTATCCTGGACGATGATGGCCTCCAACTCCTGAAAGATGCAGGATGCCGAGTGAAGAAAGACAACATCCTTCAGATCCCAAATTGGCTTGTTGAGGAGTGCATTCTGAGCGCCCCTTCCCGCATCACCATTTACAACAGAAAAGGGGATGACGCGATGTATCTGGAGGGGAATAAGGTTTATTTTGGATTGGGGACCGACCTGATCCACACCTATGATCTAAAGACAGGAGAGCTGAGGCCATCACGCCTTCAAGATGTCGTCAATGCGGCCAGGACTGCAGACTATCTTGAAGAAATCGATTTCATAGCCTCCTTTGCCCTTCCTCAGGATGTTCCGACGAATTTAATGTACGTCCAGTGCTTCAAGGCAATGCTGGAAAATTCAATGAAGCCAATCTTTTTTACCGCAGCGGGAAAGGAGGATCTGTCCGTAATCTTCGAAATGGCTGCAGCCGTTGCGGGCGGCGATGGTCCTCTAAGGGAGAAGCCCTTTTTGATTCACTACGCCGAACCGACCAGCCCTCTTTCCCATTCCAGGGGTGCGGTGAGAAAACTTTTCCTCTGTGCGGATAAAGGAATCCCAGTGAACTATACGCCAGCGTTACTTTCAGGGGCCACAGGACCCGTGACCCTTGCTGGAGCCATTACGGTCGCCAATGCAGAGGCTCTGAGCGGGATCGTCCTCCATCAACTAAGAGCCAAAGGGGCTCCCATTATTTCAGGTTTTGTGGCAACAACGATGGACATGTTAACGTCCATCGCCGTTTATGGAGGTCCAGATTTTAGATTGACACATTCAGCCTGCGCAGACCTCTATCATTATTATGGCATTCCTATGTGGGGGACCGCTGGGGCGAGCGATGCCCACTGTTTTGACCAGCAGGTCGCCATGGAGGCAGCGATCTCGATTCTGATGGCGGCTTTGGATGGAGCCAATCTCGTTCATGATATTGGTTATTTTGGACAGGGTTTGATTGGCTCCCCAGCGACGATTGTCATGGGTAGTGAAATCATTAGCTATGTCAAACGGATCATCCGAGGATTTGATATGAGTCGGGAACGAATGGGGATGGATGTCATCCAACAGGTTGGTCCGGGAGGTAATTTTCTCTTAAGAGAACAAACCCGGAGGCTTCATCGACAGGAACACTGGAGGCCAAAATATATGAACCGAGACCATCCCGATATGTGGAAGGAGAAGGGAAGCAAAAATTATGGGGAGATTGTGACTCAGAAAGCCATCCAGATCCTTGAAACCCACAAGCCCGAGCCACTGCCCGAGAATATCCGCCTCACCATCGATGAAATTGTTAAGAAGGCAGAAAAATCTCTTGCCGACATCAAATTTGTGGTTTGAGGATTGCGGCGCTTCTACAGATTAAGGAGTATCTTTATTCTTTACATCCTTCCCAGTGTATGGTTCCAGCCTTCAGGAGATGACTTGGAATGTCTCTCTGGATGATCTCTCTGGCATATTGGGCACAATGAATCAATTCTTGGAGATTAACACCGGTTTCGACTCCCATTTCCTCCAGCATGTTAACCAGATCCTCAGTCGCAATATTCCCGGAAGCGCCTGGAGCATAAGGACACCCGCCCAGCCCTCCGATCGAACCATCAAAAACCGTAACTCCCTGCTGGAGTGCAGCCAAAACATTGGCCAGAGCGGTCCCCCGGGTATCATGAAAATGAAGGGCGAAGCCCATCGAATCTAATCGGGGTTTGATTCGTTCGACCATCCGGCTCACTTGAACTGGATTGGCCATTCCTGTTGTATCTCCTAATGCAATTTCATGAACTCCTAAAGTCTTATATTCATCAACAATAAATTCAACCCTTTCGGGTGATACCTTCCCCTCATAAGGACAACCAAAGGCGGTCACCACATATCCCCTTATTCGGATTCCATTGGATAATGCCTTTTCGGTGATGTTACGAAATCCTCGCAGGGATTCGCTGACAGACATCTTAACATTCTTTTGATTATGGGTTTCAGAAGCAGAGACAAACAGACCGATCTCCTTTACTCCAGAGGCTATCGCCCTTTCCAGCCCCTTCTCGTTGGGGACCAGCGTTGAATAGAGGATGCCTGGTTTACTTCGTACTCTTTTAACGACCTCTTCTGAGTCCTGAAGTTGAGGGATGGCTTTTGGATGAACAAAAGATGTGATCTCAATCCGTTTGAGGCCTGTCTCGGAAAGCCGTTCGATCAACTCAATCTTCTGATCTGTCGGAACAAAGTGTTCTTCATTCTGTAATCCATCACGAGGACCCACCTCAATGATGGTCACTGACTTAGGAAAGCTCATCAGAGATCTCCTTATCGAATCTTCTATTTTTTCTTTAATTCTTCTAATATCTCTTTGGCCCGATCCACCCTGACCTTTTTCTCTTCGACCAACCTTTTGGCCACTTCATCAATGAGATTCCCTGTTGCACCGGCTATCACAGCAATGTTTTTGGCATGAAGCGACATGTGACCCCTCTGCACTCCTTCAGTGGCTAAAACTCTTAAAGCTGCCAGATTCTGAGCCAGTCCTACTGCACCAATTACCTCTCCTAATTCAACGGCTGATTTGACTCCCAATATCTTTACCGCAACCTGAGAAACCGGATTCACCTTTGTCGCTCCTCCCACAAGGCCAACAGCCATGGGAAGCTCTAAGGTTCCTACGAGATTTCCTTCTGCATCTTTTTCCCAGGTGGTCAACGGGCTATATTGGCCTGACCTTGCGGCATAGGTGTGGGCCCCTGCCTCGATGGCGCGGGTATCATTTCCAGTGGCAATCACCACCGCAATGACTCCATTCATGATGCCTTTATTATGAGTTGCAGCACGGTATGGATCAGCCTCGGCAAAGGTCTGCGCATAGACGATGCCGTCGACGACATCCTCACCACCCAAAGCCTCTCTTGTCACCTTTGTTCTGGCTCTCACCAGCCTCTTATCTGCAAGATTGGAGAGGATTCTCAAATAGACCCTTCCTCCTGTCCATTCCTCAATGAAGGGAGCCAATGCCTCGGCCATAGTGTTGACTGCATTGGCACCCATGGCATCACGGGTATCAACGATTAGGTGAATGATCACCATTTCACCAAGAGTTGTCTCGAGGACTTTGATCTCAACATCTTTTGCCCCTCCTCCAACGTTGACCAGCATTGGATCCTGAGCATTTGCTACCTCCAAAATTTCCTCTTTCCTTTCAAAAAGGGCCATCCGTGTGGCATGGGCATCAGGGATATGAACCAACTGAATCTGTGCAATCATGACAGGACCGGTATTCGTCACAAAAAATCCTCCTCCACTTCTTGCAAATCTGGCAGCATTGCTGGCTGCAGCGACGACAGAGGGCTCCTCAATGGCCATCGGGATGAGGTATTCCTTTCCGTTGATGAGAAAGTTCATAGCGATTCCAATCGGAAGCTGTATGGTTCCGATCACATTCTCAATCATGCGGTTGGCTGTCTCAAAGTTGAGCGCCCCTTCTTTCGTCAAGGTCTTGAGATCCTCTTCTTTTAAATCGGAGAACGATTGGACGATCTTCAGCCTCTCCTCCAAACCCATTTTATGAAATCCTGAAATCCGACTGGTCTTTTCCATTTCAACCCCCTGGTGTAATAAGATAAAATAGCTATTAAATAAAGAAAATTTACAATCCCAGATAAGCTTCTTTCACATGTTTATTCTTGACCAGTTCCTTTCCCAAACCTTCCATGACGATCCGCCCATTTTCCAGGACATAGGCCCGGTGGGCCATTCCCAAGCTTTGCCGAACATTCTGCTCGACCAATAGGATCGTCACTTTTTCCTGGTTGACCTGAAGGATTGTCTGAAATACTTCTGCCACCAATTTCGGCGCAAGCCCCAGCGAAGGTTCATCCAACATCAGGATCTTTGGCCTTGACATCAAGGCCCGTCCAATTGCAAGCATCTGTTGCTCTCCACCGCTCAGCGTTCCGGCAAGTTGTCCTGACCGTTCTTGAAGGACGGGAAAGAGGCCGTAGACCCAACTCAAGGACTGTGCTGTAAGTCCATAAGCCTTCTCAATGTAGGCCGCTCCCAGTTCAAGATTTTCGAGTACGCTCATTCTTGGAAAGAGTTCCCTGCCTTCAGGGACCATTGAGATTCCGGCCCGTACAATCTCGTCAGGAAGAAGGGGATCGATCCTTTTGGTGTTAAATTCAATCGATCCTTTCTTCGGTTTGATTAGACCCGATATCGTCCGGAGGATTGTTGATTTTCCAGCGCCATTCGATCCAACAATCGCAATCACTTCCCCCTCTTTTACACTTAGGCTCACTTGCCATAGGGCCTGAATATTCCCATAGTAGACATCAATCTGTTTTAATGTTAGCACGATGCCTCCTCCGACTCATCTATATGCTCTCCCAAATAGGCTTGGATTACTTTTGGATCATTTGCTACTTCTGTAGACGTTCCCTCTGCAATCTTTTCTCCATGATGGAGGACAATGACCCGGTCTGAAATGCCCATAACGACTTTCATCACGTGTTCGATCAAAAAGATCGCTGTCCCATTTTCTCTCAGCCGACGAACCAGCTTAATCGCCTCACCAGTTTCGGTGGGAGTAAGACCGGACATTACTTCATCGAGCAAAAGGAGTTTGGGTTTGACGGCCAGGGCCCGAGCAATCTCGATTCTCTTCTGGTCTGCCACGGTGAGATTTCTTGAAAAGGCCTTTTGTTTATCACCCAACCCCACGAGTTGGCAGAGTTCCATGGTTTCCTCTTTTGCTTGCCTCATGGAGACCTTCGGCACTCTCCCGAATAAACCACTGGTCATAACATTTTCGAGAACCGTCATGTGTGGAAAGGGTTGCATAATCTGGAAGGTTCGCCCGATCCCCTTCTGGCAGACCTCAAAAGGCCTTCGGCCTACAAGGTTTTCATTGTCGAGCAAAATTTCTCCTGAATCCGGGGCGTAGACACCCGAGATGAGATTGAAGATCGTTGTCTTGCCTGCACCATTGGGGCCAATCAGGCTCACAATCTCTCCGCGACTAATCTCAAAACTGACATTCTGAACCGCAGCAAGGCCACCGAAATGTTTGGTGAGTTTTTTTACCTGAAGTAAAAATATGTTCTCCATTGTTCGCCATTGTTCCCTTTCATTGATAACAATGTTCTTTTTATTTTCATCATTGCCGAACGCGACCAAAGAGCGGAAGAATCCTTCTCTTCCAAAGTCCGAGCAACCCCTCCGGCATGAATAATACGACCACCACTAGAATCAGACCGTAGGCAATTTGATGACCATAAGAAAAGGTAACCCTCAAATATTCTTCAATCGCCTTGATCAAGATTGTGCCGATGATTGGTCCAGCAATGGTGTAGAGACCTCCAAAGATCGGCATGACGAGACAGGCGATGGAAATTCCCAGGCCAAATACCTCGTATGGGATTATATAGGTGTTATAGTGACTGTAAAATCCTCCCGCAAATCCCGTAAAAAAGGCGCTGATCATGAAGGCCAGAACCTTATACCGGGTGGGATTGATGCCCATGACATTGGCTACCTCTTCATTCTCGCGAATCGCCGTAAAGGCAAAATTAAGCCTCGATGATTCAATCAACCAAACCACAAAGATAACAAGAGCAAGGATAATCAGAATGAGATAGTAGGCATGTTCCCGATTGCCGTTAAAAAGAGGAGGAGTGGAAACACCCATTGCTCCCCCTGTAACCCCTGGGGTCATCAACCAGATCACAGACAAGGCCTCGGCAAACGCAATGGTCGTAATGGCGAAGTAGATTCCCCGGAGACGTAAGGTCAGATACCCAAGGAAAATAGCAACGATCATAGCCAGGATCGCTCCAGCCAGCATCCCCAGCACAGGGGGAAGGTGTACCTTTTGGTAGAGAAGAGCAGCCGTATAAGCGCCGATCCCAAAAAGACCGGCCTGCCCTACAGAAACCTGCCCTGTCCTTGCCAGAATATCCCAACTGCTTGCCATAATCATCGCCAAAAAGGTTGCTACAGTGAGATGAAGAAAATAGGAATCAACCAGCTTGGGATAGAAGATCATGAAAATTGCCAGGGCTACCAGCAAAAAAACTGTCTTCCATGGGAATGAACGGTTCATTCTATCTACTCCCTCCGAGTCCCGGCCAGACCGGTAGGTTTAATGATGAGGATAACCATGATGAGCATGAATGAGATTCCTTCTGCCCATCCCGATCCTTCTGGAGCGTAGGTCCCAACAAAGGATTCGGTGAGACCCAGGATTAGGCTTCCAAAGAGAGCGCCCGGAATATTACCCAATCCCCCCAGGATCAGGATACAGAAGGCCTTCAGACTCAATTTAAAACCCACCATTGGAAAAGTATACATGATAGTGCTGACCAGGGCGCCGGAGGCTCCCGCCAGGCCCGAGGCCACTCCAAAAGCCAGAAGATAGGTCTTCTGAACATTGATGCCGATCAGCCAAGAAGCCGTATTGTTCTCACTGACCGCTCGCATTGCCCTTCCTGGCCTTGCCTTATAGAGGAAAAGGACGAGGAAAATCGTCAGCGTCACTGCGATCAAGAAAGTGACCAAACGCGTCAACCCAACATGAACCATCCCGAGGTGGAGTGACATGCCCGAATAGGAAGTGATGACCGCCCTCGAATCTGCCTTCCAGAGGATCATGGCCAAATTCTGGAGGAATATTGAGATGCCAAGGGTGAGGAGGAGCTGATTGAGTGGAGGATCCTTCAGGATCGGCCGGATGGTGAAACGGTAGATGGGAAGTCCGATGAAGAAGAGTATGAGACCACTCATGGGGATCGACAGCATTGGATCAATTCCCAGTAAGGTAAATAACCAAAAGGTGCTGTAGGCCCCCAGCATGACCAGTTCACCATGGGCAAAATTGACAATCCCCATAACTCCAAGAACAAGGGTTAAACCTAAAGTGACTGCTGCATAAAGTCCTGCGATCAGGATCCCATTCGCAAGGCTCTGTAAAAAACTGGCCCAGTCCATAATAAATCTTCTCCATTCTCCCCTTTACCCATCCCTCTCCCCAACAAGAGAGAGGGATGGTAAGGTTAGAATTTATTCAAAGCGCACGGCTTTCTATCGATTTTTCCAGTTCGGTGTTGGATAGATCAATTTACCAGTCGCTTTGCTGGCAGGATATACCACATGGGAAACTCCTGCCTGCCACTGGGTAATGATCTGCTCATCAATAGCCTGATGCAACCCACCTTCTTCGCTCTTCTTGAAGGTCATTTTTCCTAAAGGCGAGTTATAGTCGGTTTTCTCCATTGCGGCGATCAGTTTTTCCTTTTCCGTCGATCCTGCCCCCTTGATGGCATCCACCACGGTCATCAAATTGGTATAGGCCAGAGGAACCCAGTACTCCGGTGTTCGCCCTGGATAGGCCTTCTTGAACTTCTCCATCCACTTCACCGTCTCCTGAAGTTTCATCCCTGGAATCCATACATCGACACCACCTACATAGTCTCCAGTAGCCCCGAGGGAATCTTTGTATTGAGGAAAATTGATCGCTACCGAAAGAAAGAGTTTTGGATTGAAATCAATTTCCTTGGACTGCTTCATAATCAGGGTTGTATCTCCAGCATAGGCCACCCAATAGAAGACATCTGGATTGGCTTTTTTAATCTTGGTAAGCATCGGGGTAAAATCAGAGGAACCGCTCTTGAACCTTTCATCGAAGACGATCTCGAATCCCTTCTCCTTTAAATATTTCACCACATACTCCCGGCTGGTCGTACCATAGATCCCGTCCTCATAGGCCACTGCAATCGTCTTTGGTCTGGGAGAAATAGTGAGAAGAAAATCTCGAATAGTCGACTGACGATGGTAATCCCATGGATGGTAATGGAAGAACCACCTCTTCGGTCCAAACTCATGCTCCACCTTGGTCGAGGAAGCCCCCACCCATGCAACGAAAGGTTCCAGTCGTTGAATGGCGTTGAGTTGAGCAAAGGTAATGGTGCTCGAATAGCCGCCGATCAATGCCACCACCTTATCCCGTGTAAGGAGCTTTTCGGCAGCCGCGATACCTACAGAAGGTTCTCCTGTATCATCTTCAATAATCAGCTCCACCTTCTTCCCCAAAACGCCCCCAGCTTGATTGATTTCCTCCAACGCCATCAGAAGCCCCCGCCTCTGCTCCTCGCCTGCCTGAGCAAAGGCAGCCTTGCTGAGGGGGAGTACTGCTCCGATTTTAATAGTATCCTGGGCCATCACTGACCCCCCGTACAAAAATCCTGCCAATATCATTCCCATTCCACACAATCCCAAAACGAACCTAAATCCCTTTTTCTTCATGACCGCACCTCCTTTTTTAGAATCTGACTTTTACCTTACTTCCACTCTTAACCCTTCCTACGGTGTATAAATAACGACTAAGGCCTTGGCGGGTTTATTCCCCACTCCTTCGCCTCGGTGGGGAATGCTGGAATCGAAATAAATGCAATCCCCTTCTGCCAAAAGGTATTTTTTGTCTCCATAGAAAAAGTGAATCTTGCCTTCCAATACATAAAACAGCTCCTCCCCCTCATGATCAAACCGATCTCCTTCCTTGCTTTTGGATGGTAGGGTGATGACGAATGGTTCCATCTTTTTCTGCCCCTTCGTCGGAACAATTGATTCATACCGATATCCAAAGATGGTACCATCCCGGACAACAACTTTCCTTTCCCTCTCCTTCACCAGAACTATACGATCTTCAGGTTTTCTCTGTTCGAAAAAGGCCCCGATATCGACATCCAAAGCTTTTGCGATTTTGCTCAGCGAGGCAATGGGAGGTGATTTCTTTCCCAATTCAACCATCGAAATATAGCTTTTGGTGAACCCGGTTCTTCGGGCTATCTCTTGGAGCGTAAGTTTATTTTGAAGACGGATCTGACGGATCTTTCGGCCGATTATTAGTTCGTCCATAATTGGTAAACCGAGTAAACCATGGGTTAACTTATTTGTCAAGAAGAAAAAATTCACAAGGGAAAATGAATGGTTTAACAGAAGATTAACGATAAGGTTTGAGTCGCTCTAACAACTTAGGATTGACGACGATCCCTAATCTCCCTGCCTGATCTGCATGCTGAGCAGAAAGCTTAAATTCTTGTTTTTCATAATAGATAATGGCCAGATTGTAGTGCACCTCTGCATATTTGGGATTGATTTCCAACGCCCGTTGGAAGGAGGCGATCGCTTCTTCCAAATTCCCTTTTTGGCGGTATATATTGCCGAGGTTGTAATAGCCTCGTGCGTAGTCGGGTTTGATCTCGATGGTCTTCTGGTATTCAGAGAGGGCCTCCTCTAACTTTCCCTTTCTAAAGAAAATATTGCCCAAATTGTTATGGGCTTCGACATAATTGGGATTGATTTGCAGAGCCTTCTGATATTGGACGCTCGCTTCGTTGGGGTCTCCTTTCTCGTTGTAAGCCACCCCTAAATTGAAATAGGCTTCAGCGAAATTAGGATCGATTCCAATGGCTTTCTTATATTCTGAAATCTCTTTCTTCCATTCCCTTTGCTTTCCATAGGCAATTCCAAGATTGAGATGAGCCCTCGAATGCTTTGGATCCATCTTCAAAACTCTTTGATATTCAGAGATGGCCTCTTCTAAGTTACCTTTCTCTGCAGCACGAAAACCCAATTCAAAATGTTCCTCCATGCGGACCGTTTTATCTTTCTTTTCCGCCTTGGATCCTCCTGCACAGGAGATCAACAGGAGCATCGCCGACATCACACAGAAATATTGACGAAGTGTTTTCAAGGATCTCCTCCCTTTCTCAAAAATTTTCTGAATCATTAACAGAAATTGGAGCGTAAATCAAGAAATTTTATCTCTTGTGTTACGGAAATTTTATTTTCTTGACCAATGGGGGATAAATTATTTAGATTGTTTTTACCGATGGAACAGATGCCTTTTCGTTTGACAGAGAAATTTTATTATGGTTGGGTGATCGTTGGTCTCTCCTTGATTTCTATGTCATTCTGGTTTGGCATCCGAACCACTTTCTCCCTCTTCTTTGTGGCCCTCATTGATCATTTCCACTGGGGACG
>Ga0315289_10009738_pt1 | contig 13800 bp, 11 predicted proteins | sample YL17G11_40_MG_FD_203452 | JGI IMG/M metagenome (GOLD analysis project Ga0315289, IMG submission 203452) | Sediment microbial communities from Yellowstone Lake, YNP, Wyoming, USA - YL17G11_40 | ecosystem: Environmental > Aquatic > Freshwater > Lake > Sediment | place: USA: Wyoming | collected...
GCGAATCGCCAGGGATCGACAGGCCATAGCGGATCCCGTCGTAGCGCGCCAGGTTGGCCGATGCCTCGGCAGGAGCAAGCAGGTAATAGACCGGAAGCGCCAACTCGGTGTGGGGCAAGCTTACCTTGCGCACCTCGGCGCCGAGCGTATGCATCACCTCGATCGCGCCCCGTACGGCTTGCTCCACCTCGGGCTGCATCCCATCCACGAAGTACTCCCTGGGCACACCCACGCGTAGGCCGCGCAAGGGAAGGTCAGTCCCCAAACCGGGTCCATGGCACAACGCGGCCACGTAGTCCGGCACGGGAAGGTTCACGGAGGTGCTATCCCGCCGGTCGTATCCGGCTACCGTCCCCAGCAGGATCGCAGCATCGGTCACGTCTTTGGCGAGGGGGCCGATCTGGTCCAGCGACGAAGCGAACGCCACCAACCCGTAGCGGCTGACGCGGCCGTAGGTCGGTTTCACACCGACCACGCCGCACAGCGCGGCAGGCTGGCGGACGCTGCCCCCAGTGTCGCTTCCAAGAGCGCCCAGGCATTCATCCGCAGCCACGGCGGCTGCACTGCCCCCGCTAGACCCGCCCGGCACGCGGCTTAGGTCCCAGGGGTTGCGCGTGGTGAAGTAGGCCGAGTGCTCGGTGCTGGAGCCCATGGCGAACTCGTCCGTGTTCGTCTTGCCCAAGATCACCGCGCCCTCAGCCCGCAGCCTTTCTACCACCGCAGACTGGTAGGGCGCGACGTAACCCTCCAGGATTTTCGAGCCGCAAGTGGTTCGCACCCCTTCAACCGTGATGACATCCTTGATCGCAAGCGGGATCCCGGTAAGCGCCGGCAACCCGGCCAGCTCACCCTGCTTGTGGGCGGCAGCCAGCGCGGTGTCGGCTTCGGCTGCCTGCTCCAAGGCAGTCTCGGGGATCAGGGTGAGGTAGGCCTTGACGTCGTTATCGGCCGCGTAGATGCGATCGAGAACGGCCTCTGTCAACTCGACTGCCGAGATCTCACCCGACCGCAATAGCTCAGCGGCCTGGTGAATCGTGAGTTTGTACAGCAGATCGCACCTCCCAACCCAGTGGTGTCAGGGCGGCGAACCCTACGGTTCGAGGATCGCGTGCACGCGAAAGTATCCTTCGAATGCGTCTGGTGCGTTTGCCAACACATCTTCGCTCGGTATCGAGGGTCCGGCCACATCATCGCGCATCACGGTGCGGAGGGGCAGCACCGTGGCCGTGGGCGCTATGGCCGACGTGTCCACCTGCTGCAGCCTCGCGGCGTAGTCCAGGATCGCCGATAATTGACCGGAGTAGAGGGCCATCTCATGCGATGTCAACGCCAGCCTGGCCAGCTCGGCGATGTGTTCCACTTCGGCGATACTCAGCGGCATGCGTGACCTCCCGATGGGATTGTGTGCTGGCCCGATTATAGCATTCCGAGAGGGAAGGTCACAATTCCAGGCCCTGGTGACACTGTGCTATACTTAGCGCACCTTTAAGGTTGCCTCTCGGGGGTTAAATGGCCCGCTTTCGCTGCCCGACACTTGCCCTGGTCCTGGCCTCCCTTTTGATCGCGGTGCTCCTCGGCGGATGCATGTTACTTCGCCCGCCGCCCCCGCCAGACCCTTGGGGCGAGTACCGAGCCGCTCTGAATTCGGACTTCGAGCCGCCAGCGTACCTGGTTAAGGCCCTCCCGCAATACAGCATCACCGCCACCATCGATCCCGTGGAGCGCATCTACACCGGAACGCTGGACCTGACCCTCCCCGTGACAGGCACAGCGCCTCTGGGCGAGCTCTATTTCCGCCTTTACCCGAATCTGCCCCAGTTTGGCGGGCGCATGGAGATCGTGGGAGCCAGGATAGACGAAGCACCGGTCAATTACAGCTATGAGGCGGAGGGCACCGCGGTGCATCTATCGCTGCCCAAACCGTTACAGCCCGGGCAGACCGTCAAGGTGGGGCTCAATTTCACCGGGTTTGCGCCAAAACGCTACTCCGGCTACTACACCATCTTCGGGTTCAGCGATGATGTGCTCAGCCTGGACGGCTTCTATCCCATCCTGGCGGGCAGGCGAGATGGTGCCTGGGCCCTGGATGTGGCGAGCCCGCAAGGCGATGTAGGCTTTCACGACGCGGCCTTCTACCGGGTGGATCTGATCACCCCTCCCGACCAGGTCATAGCGGCTACAGGCACTGTGATCACCCAGACGCAGAACGCTGCCGGCTTGAGGATGACCAGATATGTGCTCGGGCCCGCCCGCGAGTTCGGCCTGCTGATGAGCCCGCGCTTCCAGGTGGAGGAAGCGGAGACGCTCGGCACACGCGTGCGCTCTTACGCTTTGCCTGAGGACGCCGCGGCGGCGCACTCGGCCCTTTACGACGCCGTCGCCGCGCTGCAGATCTATCACGACCGCTTCGGCCTCTATCCCTACCGCGATATGTCCGTAGTGCAGGCGCCGCTTACCTTCCGCGGAATGGAGTTTCCAGGCATGAGCCTGATCGGCAACCAGGCGTATAACCAGTACCTGCAGAACCTGGAAACCCTGGTAGTACACGAGGTGGCTCACCAATGGTGGTACAATCAGGTGGGCAGTGACCAACCCGAGAGCCCTTGGCTAGACGAAGGCCTGGCCGAGTTCAGTATGTACTACTACTACCTGGACCGATATGGCGCCCCCACGGCTCAACACCTGCGCGAAGTCCGGTGGGAATTCCCGGTAGATCGTGCGAAGGCCCAAGGCGTGGACGCGCCGATCGGGCAGCCGGTAACCGCGTACACAGACAACTACGAGACGATCGTCTACGGAAAGGGCGCACTATTCTTCCTGGCGTTGCGAGATCAGATTGGCGCAGACGCCTTCCAGAAGTTGCTCAGGACATACCTGGAACGTTATCGCTGGAAGATCGCCTCGCCGGCCGATTTCCAGGCCGTGGCCGAGGAAGTCTCCGGTCAGGATCTCAGTGCGCTCTTCCAACAATGGGTGTCGGGGAAGCAATAGTGCAACGGGTGTCGAAGACCTGACCATCGGAAAGGCTAGAGACCAATGCGGATCGCAGCTTGTAGGCCCTACCATGCGCAGACTGTCGGGCGGACCATCGTTCGGATGCCCGAGGGAAAATCGGTTTTCAGAATCCACTACCTCTCCATCGTCGGACGAGACAAACCTGAACGGTACGAGTGGCAGCATTGCCCACTCACGCAGGACGACTTCGAGACGGCTTTCCGCCTGGGAGGTCATGAAGGCATCGGGTTTGTCACGGCGTTTCCGCACGTCACCAAGGTCTTCCGGTTCTCACCCTATATGGAGACCGTCATGGATGTGCGCGAGTTCCACACGGAAGACATGCGTCCGCTCGATAGTGCGCGCGGTGACGGATCGCACGAATTCGCGTGCTATGCGGAGGCCATCATCGCCGCGGAGGAGTATCACGCGTGGGCGAGAGCGGCCACCGTTGAGGAATACCTCGCGCACGAGGGCGGCAAGACCGATTTTCCCGTCTTCAGCAACGCGAAGCTGGCTTTGTACTGGCAGCAGACCTGAGCCGGGAGGTAGGGGCGCGGCATTCCACGGCAAGCCTGCTGCAACGACGCGCCTCTCCTTACCAGAAAGGCTCCATCGCCCCGCCGATCTCATGGAATGCCGCGCCCTCACACTCCGGGGCGGATCGGGCGTAAGGGCGGTTCATGAACCGCCCTTACGGGCGAGCGTCAGCCCAACTCTTTAACGTACTTCTGCAGCTGCCGCTGGTTGATCTTGACGTACTGGTCGGGGACGATCTCGGCCATCTCGGCTTCGGTCAGGCGGATGCGCAGGATCTCGAGCGCGTCCTCCGGCGATTCGCCATAGGCCAGCTTGCGCTTGCCGTTCCTGAGGGCAAACAGGTACATATGGTGGGGGTGGCTGAAGCTACTCATTGTTCGATGGTGCCTTCGCGCATCAGCGCGCTGATCTGATGGTGCGTCGGTGGGAATGCGGGCCTACGCCTTGGTCAGTGCCTGGGCATACAACCCCGCGTAGCCGCGGCGCCGTTCCTCGGAGCTCAGGCCCCGGTTGACTTCGTCATCGTATTTGCCCGCCAGCAGGTCGCGGTAAAACTGGTAATCCACGCCCTTCACCTTCTCGTCACCCGGGAAGCGGTGGTAGTTGTCCTTCGACATCAGGCTCTTCCCCTCGGCGATCAACTGGAAGCCCAGGGCCGAGCCCGGGTAGGGCGCGTAATAGGAAATGGAGGGGTAGACCCGCTTCATCCGCTTGAGCATGCGCATGGTCTTAAAGGCATCTTCGGGCGCCTCGCCGGGGATGCCCAGGATGATGTTGGCCCAGAACTTGGGGGGCATGCGGCCCTCCCGCGCCATCTCGTCGCCGATGCGGTTCACCAGGTCGATGGTGAAGTCGTTGTCTTCTTCGGTGCATTCCTTGTTGAGGAGGCGGAGGATCCGGTCGCTGCCCGACTCGAAACCGATTGAGATCAGGTCCCAGCCGGTCTCCCGGATCAACGCTTCGAAGAGGTCCGGCCACTGACGCACGGTGTCGGAGCGGCCCGCCGCCCAGTAGGCCCAGGCCTTTTTGGTGTTACGCGGGTACTTCTCGATCCACTCCTTCAACCAGCTCGGGTTCTGAAAGAACATGGAGTCGTGGATCACGACCGACCCGACGCCATACCGGCCATCGAGGGTGTTGAGCTCATCGATTACGGCGTCCACGGGCTTCCGCCCCATGTTAGGGATGTAGGAGTTCTCGTTACAGAAGACGCACTGCCACGGGCAGACGCGGCTGGTCAACACGGTAGCCACAGGGCCCGGCCCCCAACCGCATTCGGGTTCCATGGGCCAATGCCACTTGAACCGGCGCTGCACCCGCCAACTTGCCGGTTTGGGCCACAGGGTACGATCGATCATGGGCCACTCGCCCATGGAGTCGGCGCTGGTTCCCTGGAATAGCCTGGGGAAGGCGCCCGGCTCACGCACCAGGTCGACGATGACCTTCTCGCCCGGCCCCTGGCAGATCTTGTCAAACTCGGGCACACTCAGCATTTCGTCGGCTGCGACGGTGGCGTGCATCCCGCCTGCCAGCACCAGCCCGTTCGGGTTCAGCTCTTTGAAGATCTGTGCGGACTTGCGCGCCACCGGGTAGGTGTAGCTGCGCACGTTCATCAGCATCATGTCGTACCCTGCGAGTTGGCGGCGCAACGTGTCCCAGGATGTGACGGCCCGGGTGGAGAGCAGGTCGGTCAGAACCCCGTTCTGATGGAGGATCGTGCGCAAAAGCCCCAATCCGTGATCCTGCCACTGTTCGTGGGGGCCAGATGGGTTGACCAAGTCGCCCAGGTCACCCAGGTCCAGCCACACGATTTTCGATTTCTTCTTGGCCCACGGCCACGAAACGCCCATAGCCTCGCTCGCTACTCGAAATAGTATGGTACAAGTCTATCGTAATTCGAGGGTGCGGTCAACCTGACGGGCTGTAGCACCTGGAATACCGTACCTGGGCCGCGACTGCCGCCAGCAATCGGGTTCACAATCGATCTCGCAGGAGCCCCCGCGCCTACCCGGCTCGTTGGAGGGCATACCGGATGAAGGCCAGTGTCTCGTCGCAACTGTCCATCGGATCATCGTGCCGCCACGCCATGGCGCGCTCGATCAACGGCGCCCAGCGCGCGCCCAGCGCCTGTTGCGCCCACCGTGCCGCGACCAGTTTCGAGACGACGGTACCGTGCTGTAGGGTATGAAGGGCCCGGCACATGGTGAGCACCGCGTAGGCCTGGTACTCGCTGCTGCGCAGTCGCGCCGGATCATCGAGCATCGGCGCCCACCACTCGCGTAGGATTCCCAGCGTGGACCGGCGTAAGTCGTCCGGCCCCACTGAGACAATCAAAGTCCGCAGCGCCGGCCCTGCCAGCGCGACCCCCTGCTCTCGAAGCGTATACCGGTGAATAATCCAATCGCTTTCCTGGACGCCCAGGTAGAAGCGCCCTTCATGGACGCAAGGGCGCGGCGGGTCGGCCGGGTTGTAACGGCGGAGCGCGTGCTGCGGAAGGTAGCGGCCCTCCAGCTTCATCGCCCATGGTGAGACACCGCCTGGCACCCGCGCGTGCAGTTCCACTAATGCCGGAATCATCTCGTCAGGCAGCTCACCAGCAGTGACCACCAGGAAGTCGATGTCGCTGGTGTCGGGGTTAAAGTCGCCGCTGGCCAGCGAACCATAGAGGTACATGCCGGTGAAATGGCGCCCCAACGCGGCCCGCACGGCCGCCAGCAGCGCGTGCAGCACGGCGTTAATCTCGGGGTAAGGCGTGGGATCTGCAACGTTCATCATGAAAGCGTGTACTCTGATCGCCCGATGGGTTAGCGCGATTGTAGGCTGCGCCGCGCCACCTGTCAATCCAACCATGAAGGGGGAAGCGTCTGCCCGCCGCCTTTGGCCCAGGTTCAGGCTTCGCCATTTTCGCGTTGTTCGGGTAGACTATGAATCATGGCAAGACGACTGGGGGCAGCCGTCATCGGGGCCGGCATTTACGGCAGGAGCCACGTGCGCGCCTACTGCAATCACTCCGATGCCGAGTTGGTCGCCGTTTGGAGCCAGACCGAAGAACGAGCGCGCGCCGTGGCCGGCGAAGCCGGCTGCGACTGGACCACCGACCTGGATCGCATCGCCCGCGACCCGCGCATCCGCTTGGTCAGTGTGGCCACGCCCGATTTCGCCCACACAGCCCCTACCCTCAAGATGCTTGAGGCCGGCAAGCATGTCTTGCTCGAGAAGCCCATGGCCTACACGCTGGCCGAGGCGCGGCAAATGACCGAGGCCGCCCGCCGGTCAGGCGTGCAGTTGATGATCAACTTCCACAACCGCTTCTACCCCAGCGTGGCTGAAGGGCGGCGGTTGATCGAAGCTGGCCATATCGGCAAGCCCGTCCTGGCCTTTCTGCGCCTCAGCGATCGCATCGAGGTCGCCACCCGTTGGCTGCCGTGGGCGAGCCGTTCGGGGCCGGAATGGTTCCTCTTGCCCCATACCGTCGACCTGGTCCGCTTTCTACTGAGGCAAGAAGTGCGCCGCGTCTTTGCCACTGGGCGCAAGGGAGTGCTCGCGGAGCATGGTCTTGCCTGCTACGACTTTGTGCAGGCTCAATTGGTACTGGACGACGGCGTAGCCACCTTGGAGTCGTCCTGGATACTGCCCGAAGGCTGGCGCAGTGTGATCCAGATGGACATTGAGCTGCAGGGAACCGGGGGGACGCTCACGCTGGCTGCCGATTACGAGGGTATGACCCTCACCACCGGCAGAGGACTGGAGACACCGCTCTTCCTGGATCCCGCTACTACCGAGTGGTTGCCCATCAGGGCTTTTATCGAGAGCGTCCGCGACGATCTTCCCGTGCCGGTGCCGGGCGAAGAGGGCCTGGCCTGCACGGCTGTGCTCGAGGCCATCGCCTGCTCGCTGCGGACGGGGCAGCCAACAGACGTGGAGGCCGTCTGACCGTTTTGGGAATGTGAAGAATGAAAAGGAGAAAGAAAGGTGAAAGCAGCCGTGCTGGAGGCCCCCAACCGCCTGGTAGTGAAGGACGCGCCGCCACCCAGGCCCGGGCCGGATGAGCTCCTCATCAAGATAGCCGTTTGCGGCGTGTGTGGCACCGACGTCAACCTGTTTACGGGCAAGTACACCGCTCGCTGCCCCGTCATCCTTGGGCATGAGTTTGCCGGTGAAGTGGTGGAGGTGGGCCCGGGGGTCGACCTCAAGCCCGGCGCCCTCGTCACCGCCGACCCAAACGAGAGCTGTGGCGCCTGCTACTGGTGTCACTCCGGCAAGACGACTTTCTGCCAGGATATGGCCGCCTATGGGGTGCTGCGCGATGGCGGCTTTGCCGAATATGTGATGGTGACCAAACGCGGGGCCTACCCTGTGCCAGCAGGGCTGGACGCCGAGCTGGCCTGCTTCGCCGAGCCGGTCTCCTGCGTCTTGCGCGGCGCAGACCGGGCTGCCTATCGGGCCGGTGAGACGATCACTGTGCTGGGAGATGGGCCGATCGGGCTGCTGCACACGCAGTTGGCCGCCCACAGCGGGCCCAACCGTTTGATCGTCGTGGGAAGACACGATGAGAAGCTCACCATGGCCCGGCGCTGGGGAGCTACCGACGTCATCAACTCGGACCGGTCCGACGCCCGCGAGGCGGTGATGGATCTCACCGGCGGTCTCGGCACCGATGTGGTTGTGGAAGCGGTAGGCAAGCCGCCAACCGTCGAGCTGGCCTTGAAGGTGGCAAAGAAGGGCGGGCGCATTGTCATCTTCGGCTTCTCGCCCGAGGGCGCCCAGGCCACTTTTTCGCCTTTTGAACTCCTGTCGCGGGAGCTGACTATCATGGGCAGTTGGGTTAACCCCTACACCTTCCCGCGCGCGCTCGATGTGCTGGCGTCGGGCGTGGTGGATGTGCGACCCTTTATCACCCATCGCATGAGCCTCGACCACGTGGGTGACGCCATTGCGCTCATGATGGACAAGCCGGCCGGCTTCATTAAGGCGCTCATCAGACCCTGACCTATTGAGGAGCAGAGAATGGACAAGAATGAACTAAGCTCGGTGGCGATGAAAAACGTGTGGCTCAACTTCGCTTCCGGTGGCGAGCTCAAGCTCAAACGGCCGAAGATCATCGTCAAGGGCAGCGGCGCCATATTCACCGACATCGACGGCCGCGAGGTCATCGACGGTTTCGCCGCAATGCAGTCGTGCCAGATCGGGCACGGGCGCGAAGAGGTGGCCAGGGCTGTCTACGAGCAGATGCTGGAACTCGAGTTCGCCCCCGCGGTCATCGACTTCTACACGCTCCCGGTGATCAAGTTGGCGGCCAAGCTGACCGAGATCATGCCGAAATCGCTATCGCGCACCTACTTCGTCAACGACGGCTCAGAGGCGGTGGAGGCGGCGCTCAAGATGGCCAAGCAGTATTGGTGGGAGAAGGGTTTCCGCAAGCGGTACAAGATCATCGCCCGCCGTTGGGCCTACCACGGCGTGACCATGGGCGCCCTTTCCTGCACCGGCCATCCTTTCTTCCGCCCGCCCCTCGAGCCGATGGTGCCGGGGGTGACGCACGTCCCGCCGCCATACTGTTACCGCTGTGACTATGGGTTGACCTATCCGTCGTGCGATGTCTACTGCGCCCGAGCCATCGAGCAAGCGATCGTCTGGGAGAACCCGGAGACCGTCGCGGCGGTCATCGCTGAGCCGCTGATGGGCGCCGCCCTGGGTTACGCTGACCCGCCGCCTGCCTACTGGCCTGCCCTCCAGGAGATCTGCCGGCGCCAGGGTGTCCTTCTCATCGTCGACGAGGTGTTGGATGGTTTCTGCCGCACCGGCAAGTGGTTTGCATGCCAGCATTGGGCGGTCGAGCCGGACATCATGACCATGGCCAAGGGTATTTCCAGCGGCTATCTGCCGTTGGGCGCGGCCGCTGTGCGAGCCGAGATCGCCGACGTTTTCCTGGGCGATGATGCCACCTCGGACCTGCGCCATGGCCACACCTATGGCGGACATACCACTGCCTGCGCCGCAGGCCTCGCCAACATCGGGATCATGGAGCGAGAGGGGCTGGTCGAGCGCGCCAACGTGATGGGCGCCTACATCCGCGAGCGCATCCGCGCCCTCTTCGACAAATACCCGATCATGGGCGACCTGCGAGGCTTGGGTATGCTCTATGGGATCGAGCTGGTGGCCGACCGCCAGACCAAGGCATACCTGCCCAAGGAAAAGTCGGTGGGAAACTGGATTCGCCGCCGCGCCTGGGACCTGGGCCTGATCATTCGCGCCGACGCCGACATCCTTCTGCTGGCGCCGCCGCTCACAATCACTCAGGAGGTGGCTGACCGGATGGTGGACATCGTAGACCAGTGCATTGGCGAAGCCCAAAGGGAGCTGCAACTCCTGTAGAGGAGCGAACCGGTTTTCCGATTCTCGCGCGCTTGACGGAGCGGTGGTCGATAAGTATAATCACCCGCGAGGGCAAAGCTGACGAACTACATCGAGAGTTGCCTGATGCCGGGCTGTAGACTCGATCGGTCCCCACCACCGTCGAGCATTTCGAGGCGAAACCCGGCGGCGTCTGGTGATGCACAATTCCTCTGTCACGTCTCTCGGGAGCAACACCTCTGAAAGGGGAAACCGCTATGGCCTACAAAATCACCATCATCGGGGGAGGAAGCAGCACCTTTAGCCCCCAACTCATGCGCCTGTTCATGGCTTCGAAGCTGCTAGAAGGAAGCACCATCACGCTGATGGATGTTGACGCCCACCGGCTGGGGGTGATGGACACCCTCTGCAAGCGCATGGTGGAGCGCGCGGGCGCCAGGCTCACCATCAAGAGCACCACCGACAGGCGGGAGTCATTGGGCGGCGCTGACTTTGTCATCGCCGCCATTTCTGTAGGGGGTTTTGACGCCTGGGAGAAGGACATCGAGATCCCTGCCCGCTATGGAATCTACATGGCGGTCGCAGACTCTATCGGACCCGGCGGCATCATGCGCGCCTTCCGGCATATCCCGCCACTGGTACAGGTCTGCAAGGATCTGGAAGAGGTCTCACCGAAGGCGTGGGTCTTCAACTACAGCAATCCAGCTACTGCCAACTGTATCGCAATGCGCCGGGCGAGCTCCATGCAGGTAGTGAGCCTGTGCACCTGCTCCATTATCCCGCGCGAACTGGGGGCTCTGGCGGCGGAGCGGGGCATCGAGATGGGTGACCTGGTTCTTCCCGCGCTGGCGGGAGGCCTCAACCATTGTGCGGCGATCCTGGAGCTGCGTTTCAAGGACGGCCGCGACGCGCTGCCACTCATCCCGCAGCATTTCGTCGAGTCAGTGACCCGGTGGGTGTTGGATACGTACGGCATCATGCCGTATTGTTGGTCGCACTGGACCGAGTTCATACCGTCTCTGTCTCAATTGGAGGGGAAGTATACGGGTAAGCTGCAGGGTGCGCCGATGAAGTATGGCATGCACGCGCACGACATGGCCGATGAGCGGGCAAGGGCGCGCCGGTGGGAGCAGTTGGCGGAGACCTTGGCGCGGGGTGAAGCCGGAGAAGACTCCTGGGCGTCGTTGCCGACTGACGAGGGCGTGCAGGTGGTGCAGCTCATCGAAGCGCTAATCGAGAACCGCAACGAAATCCACGTGGTCAACATCCCCAACCAGGGGGCAATTGAGAACCTCCCAGCGGATGCCATCGTCGAGGTCTCGGCGCTGGTGGGTGGGTACGGTATCCGCCCGATCCACGTGGGCCGCCTGCCGGAGGCGGTGGCTGCGCTGCTGCGCCAGCATATCACCGCGCAGGAGCTGACTGTGGAGGCTGCCCTGACTGGCGACCGGCATATCGCGCGGCAGGCGTTTCTGCAGGACCCGCAGGTGGCGGCGAAGCTGACACCTGAGAAGGCGACGGCCCTGCTCGACGAGCTGCTTGAGGCGCATGCCGCCCATCTACCGCAGTTTCGCTAGCATGCCCATCTTCCCTCCATGAGGCTGAGATTGAGCTGTCGCGGGGAGGGAGGAAGAGACCGGGCGAAGGGAGGTGATACTGACATCCTTCCAGGACCAGTGATTGAGGTTTAGGGAGGGGCCGGCAACCAGCCGGTTTCGGTAATGTTCTGTTCAAGACAAGGAGGAGCGCGATGAACACGAAGACCTTGACCCGCCGAAGTTTCCTGCGGTTTTCGGCAACGACCTCTGCAGCAATGGCTCTCGCCGCGTGTGCGCAGGCACCTGCGCCTGCGCCGGCCCCTGCCGCGGCCACTGAAGCTCCCAAGCCGGCGGAACAAGCCACCGCCGCGCCGGCAGAGGCTAAACCAGTCACGCTGCAGTACTGGTTCAGTTGGGGTAGCAGTTTCGATGAGGCTCTGAAGGCCGCCATAGCCACGGACGAATTCAAGCAGATGCTCCCTGGCGTGACGGTGGAGACCGTTCCTTCGTCCGGTCAGGAGAAATTCCTGGCCGCCGTCGCTGCCGGCACACCGCCCGACGGGGTGAGCAACGTCTCCTATCCGGAGCTGATCGCACGCGGCGTGGCTTTGGCCGTCACCGACTGGATCAACACCAGCACGGTCATCAAGAAGGATGACATCTTCCAGTCCACCTGGGACAGCGCCACCGCGGACGGGCAGATCTATGGCGTGCCGGGCATCGAGGGTTTCCTTCGATGGGGATTCTGCTACAACGAGGACCTGGTCACCCAGGGCGGGCTGGATCCGGCCAAGCCGCCTGTCACCTGGGACGAGGCGTTTGAGTTCCACAAGGCGCTGAGCAAGTTCGATGCCGCCGGCAACGTGACCCAGGTTGGGTTTGACCCGCTGGACGCCATGGGCAGCTCGATCGGCGCCGGCGATCCGTTCTTCCTGCCGGTTTCCATGGGCTTCGAGTACTACGACGTCAACGGCAAGAAATACAACCTGGACAACCCCCAGTTCGTCGATGGCCTGACCACTATCAAGAAGTTCTACGACTTACTGGGCGCCGAGAAGATGAGGTCATTCCGCCAGAGCTACGGCACGTGGACCGGTGCCGGCACGGGCATCTGCGTAGCGACGCAGGTGGCCCAGATGAACGGCTACTGGACGCCGGGCGAGTTGGCAGCGTGCGCTCCCGACAAAAAGTACGCCTACGGTTGGCCGATGGTGCCGGCCAGCCGCAAAGACAAGAAGATCCAGTGCACCGGCGGGCACTACGTCTTGATCCCGAAGCTGGCAAAGCAAGCCGAGACGATGTTCCACTTCGGCGAGTTCCTCAACACCGATACGGCTTGCGATACGATCTTCAACGCCATCGGCTGGCTGCCTTCGCGCAAGTCCTACATGGCCAAGGCGAACATCAGCAAGTTCCGCGGGCTGGACTGGTTCGTTAGGTCGGCCACGGAGACCAACGAGATGCACGCGGTGGTCAACGATCCTCTCACCGGTGTGACGTACAACAGGTTCGTCGAAGCGACCGACGCGGTGATCTACGGCTCCAAGACGCCCGAGCAAGCCGCCAAAGATATGCAAGACCAGATGTCCAAGGAGTTGGAGGCGTTCCTGGCGTCGAAGCAGTAGAAAGGACGATCTGCTGGCAGGTGGGAGTGGGGGATGGCTACGTCCCTCACTCCCGTCCGCTCGGACTCGTATGGAGGCCCTATTGGCTACTCTGACTAGGCGCCGGACCAGCCGGGAAGAGGCCAGGAATCGCGTCACTGGCTTGCTGTTTATCTCCCCTTGGCTCATTGGCCTCTTAGCTTTCACGATTTACCCCATCGTCTCTTCGTTCTACTACAGCCTCACCTACTACGACGTCATCAATCGCCCCCGCTTCATCGGGTTGGCCAATTACGCCGACCTGCTGCTCGACGACAAAATGTTCAGGACGGCCCTGGGCAATACCGTTTTCTATGTTGGATTGGGTGTGCCGGCCGGCCTGCTGACTGCCTTCCTGTTGGCCAACCTCCTGAACAACGACGTCCGCTTTCGTCCATTCTTCCGCACCATCTTCTTCATCCCGGCGATCGTTCCCCTCGTGGCAACGGCCATGGTGTGGCTGTGGATCTACAACACCCACTACGGAGTCATTGATTCCTTCCTGGCCTCGCAGGGCATGAAGGTGATCCCCTGGCTATCTAGCATGGTATGGGCGAAGCCGTCGCTGATCATCATCAGTTGTTGGGCGCAGGGCAGCGCCATCGTGATCTTCCTGGCCGCCCTGCAGGACGTGCCCCGTTCGCTCTATGACGCCGCCCTGGTCGACGGCGCCAACCGGTGGCAGCGCTTCCGGCATGTGACGATCCCCATGTGCACCCCGGCCATCCTGT
>Ga0315289_10009739_pt1 | contig 13799 bp, 10 predicted proteins | sample YL17G11_40_MG_FD_203452 | JGI IMG/M metagenome (GOLD analysis project Ga0315289, IMG submission 203452) | Sediment microbial communities from Yellowstone Lake, YNP, Wyoming, USA - YL17G11_40 | ecosystem: Environmental > Aquatic > Freshwater > Lake > Sediment | place: USA: Wyoming | collected...
GGCACGGCGGCGGTGTTTGGATACGAGAGCGAGTTGCGTTAGGCGCGGGAGTGCCTGACAACAGCGCTTGCGCTTGGGATAAATCTGTGATATGCTTTAGATTGACCAATGGCCCGCATTGATGGAGGGAATGGAGCATGCCTGAGTGCATTGTCTGCAAAGGGATCTACGAGTCAGAGAAAACATGCGCGCGCTGTGGCACTGACAACAAAGCATGGGAGGACTGGAAGAAGGAGGAAGAAAAAACGCTCCGTACTCCGTGGGCCCTATTCGGCTTTGCGGCACCCTATCTCTGGCAACTGCTCCTGATCGCCGTCGGCGCACCGATCTTCGGTCTAGGGATGTTCTTGTTGTTTCGGAGCGGGATCAAGTGGTATGTGTCCTTGGTGGTTATCGTGTTTTCCTGTGGAGGATGTATCTTCGCCGTTCAGAATGCTCACGCGCACCGTTTTGCACTACGTGAAAGCGAACTGCTCAATCGGGTGAAACAGGGACGGGAGAAAGAAATGGGGCTCACCAAGCAGGCTTTGCTCGTGGTGGCCATTGCCATCGCCACGACAATATTCTTCTCACTATGCCTGATAGAGATCCCGATATTCTGGGCTCTGATGGAGCGGTTGGTACTCATACCTCAGGCCGATGCACCGGCCATTGAAGAAATAACCCTACAAGAAAAGATTACACGTGTTCTGCCCCTGATATGCCTGATCGGCTATGCCTTGATTCCCGTTACTGTTGCTTATTTTTCCTCAATCATGCTGGCACAGATATATGCCGAGCGACTGAACGACAAGGTGCTACCGCCCATTTTTCTGCAGGAAGACCTATTAGCAAGCGTGGTGAAGAAGAAAGCAGCGGAACTAGTGGAGAGATCCGCCACTCCAGGCAAGGAGAAGGTTCCGGAAACCAGCGATTGGAAAAACCAGCCAGAACATACTGACGGAACCATTACTCCACCAAGATTGCTCGGTGCAAACAAGGCGAAGGAACAAGAGCCGAAACCCAAGCCGTGGGTCTGGGACGAAATGGAACGCATGGATGATGGCGGGATCAGATTCAAGGCGCTTGTACAGGAGAGCAGTAAGAAGGAAGAAGAGCCGCCTATCTACATCACCTATGTGGTAGAAGCAGATCCATGGGGTCGCATCACCAAGGTGGAACGGGAAAAGCCGGACTAGGAGAAGCAGGGGGAGATTCCAACATGGATGACATGCTGCTCCGTGACATCATCGGGTGGGGGAGCATCCTCATCCTGGTAGGGCTACACGTCTTCGCCTACCTGTACGGGGCAACGGGGGGACAGCGCGGCCGGCGAACTGCCGCGGCCTACGTCGGTGCATTCGATTGGGCACTGCTCATGGGAGTGACGGCGGGATGGACTGTGGCGAGGGAAGGCACGCCATTCTGGCCTCTGTACGCGGTGACGTGGGGAGTCGGGGGGGTGCTGCTGCTATTCATACCGGCCTGGCTGCTGTTCCGGTTCGGCCTCAGGCAGGGTGGCGTGTTGCTGCTCCCGGTGAGGCCCGCGGACCGCAAACAATGCGACCAGGCCAGGCGCACGCTCCACGCTTATGCTTGGGGCCGGAACTATGACTTTTACCGCGAGGAGGATGGGGAACTGCGGAAGTTCGTGGAATCCAGCATGGGGCCGCGCGGCCCGATATTTGGCAAAGCCGGCCCCGGCCTCGTGATCGCCAGCAGCCATTACGCCATTCCTCTTACCATGGGAACGCGTGATACCCAGGTCGGTGGATACGGCATCGTCTTCACCGGCCGATGGGAAGGACCCCGCGCCCTGGTGGACCTGCGGCCTCAGGCTCGCACCAAGACGGTCCACGCTCTCACCCGCGATGGTATCCCGGTCAAGGTCTCCGTGACAGCCGTCTTTCAGATTGGCCACCGGAGGGCAAAAAGCGACGACTTGTATCCTTTCGATCCCAAAGCGGTGTTCGCCGCCGTGCATACACAGGGTGTCAGCCCTGACCAGGAAGGGCAACCAGAGGAACTGGGATGGGGGCGCATCGTCATTGATAAGGCGGCGGCCTCGGTGCAGAATGCTATCACCTGCAGGCTGCTGGATCGGCTGCTGGCAAGCGATCCAGAAGGCGAGAAGCCCCCGCGCGAGGAACTGCGCGACGTCGTGAAGAACGAACTGGCCGAAACGTTGAAGCCACACGGCATCCAGGTGATAGGCATCGGGCTGGGCAACATCGAAGTCGAGGACGAAGAGGTGCTCAAACAGCGAGCAGAGAGTTGGAAAGCAGATTGGGAGCGGCGGCGGTTGGAGATCGAAGCCCGCGGAGAGGCCGAGGCCATCCGTCTCGTCGAAGAAGCCCGCGCCGATGCCCAGCGCCAGATGATTGCCGCCATCGCCGAGGCCTTCCAGCAACTGGCGGATACGGGAACGCCCGTACCGGCCCACGTGATTGCCCTGCGCTTCATTGACGTCCTCGAGGACGTGGCCACCTCACCTACCGTGCAGGAACTGCTGCCGGAGAATGTGCAAGGGTTGCCGACACGATTGCGCCTCCTGATGGCACAATCGGCTGCCGGCGAACAGGGCACAGAGCAACCGAGGGGTTCAAAATGAGCGGACGACCCTACTATTCTACCAGTGGACCAGAGTACTGGAGTAAGAAGGCGGCGCAACGGCAGGCAGACCAGCGCGCGCAGATGCTCGGGGGCCACATTCTGCGCACCCAAAAACGCTTCTGGCTTTTCATCGCAGCCTTCCTGGCGGTAGCGGCATCCAGCGTGGCCCTGGAAGTGGTGCGCCTCTGGGCAGGTGGAAAGAGCATCAGCCCGTGGCGCTGCCTGGGGGGAATCCTGCCCGGACTGTTGGGGCTGTTCGCCGTACTGGGCGTATCCGTGGCCTTTGTGAGTGCCGTCTACGAAATGCCGGATTGGCGCCATGCGTTTGGCTATGCCTGGCTGCTCCTGTTCGGCCGCGCCCCACTCTCGTTGTTCGACCTGAAGCCCTCTGCCGCCCCTTTCGCCCCCTATCCCTCCATTACTGTGCAGCAGGGGCAAATTGGCGAAGAACATGTCAGCAAGCCCTTGACCCGCTTCGGTGGACCTGGCAACGTGATCATCTTCAGCGACAGCGGGGCCTTCCTCGAACGGTGCGGGCGCTTCTCCCGCGTCGCCGGGCCGGGCATCATCTTCCTGCAGCGCTTTGAGCGTGTCCGCGAGACGTTTGACCTGCGCCCACAGGAACGTAAGGACACCATGTCTGCGCTAACGAAGGATGGGATCCCCGTGCGCAGCGACGTACAGGTACGCCTGCAGATCGCGCGTCCGTCCGCCAGCCAGAATCCCTCTACCCCCGACATTCCCCACCCAGTCTACAAATGGGCCTTGGAACAGGCAGGGCGCTGCCACCTGCACGTGGTCAATGTGGACACCGGCTCAGAGAGCGTCTCCCGCTGGTCGGAGCGGGCGAGCGGCACGGGCGGCACCATGCGGGCACTCATCGCCAGATATTGGCTCGACCAACTGCTCGAACCACACGAGCCTGAGAGGGACCCTCACCGTAAGATCAGCCAGGACCTCTTGGAAAAAACACAAAAATCTGCTCGAGACTACGGAGCACAGGTCCTGGAGGTGCGCATGGGTACCCCGGAACCGACGTCAGACGTGGTGAAGAAGGAACGCATCGTCAGTTGGCAGGCAGTCTGGAAGAGCAGAGTACGGGCGGAAGAGGCTAAAGGTGTGGCAGAAGCAATTCGTGAACGGGGTCTGGCTCATGCCTATGCCCAGATGGAGATTATCCTGGCCCTCACGCGAGAGTTCCAGGAACTGGTCGATCGGGACATGGCTATGTCTGCCGAGTTTGTCGCCCTGCGCTTCATCGAAGCACTGCGCCAGACCTGGACTCGTCCCGGAGGTATGCTGATGTCTTCTGAGGCAATCCGCACTCTGAAGTACCTACAACGGATGGTCAAACAGGACTACTCCCTGAAGTAGCCCAACGAGTAGTGAGCAAATATCAATGGTTGACATTCAAGACCCGCTGCCCACAGTGGAATTCGATCCCCAAGGGCCAGTGGGAAGTCTTCTGGAGAAAGCGGCAGATGCCTGGAACCAGGCCTTTCTTGGGGAAGCTTTTCGCTTCTGCCACGCCGCTGCACGTTGTGCCAGCGACCACAACGATCGGGCAGGGACCGCCCTGGCTCAGCTTCATCTAGCCTACGCTCAAACTCAGAGTCCGAACTGCCACGAAGGCATCAGACTAGCACAGAGAGCACAAGCCAACTTCAGGCTGCTGGGAGACCGCCACAATCAACTGGTGACCCAACTGCTACTGGCCCGTTTGAAGCGCGCATTGTGCAGCTTTAATGACGCAAAGCTGCAATACCAAGAAGTGCTTGCCCTCTGCCAGGACTTGGAATCTGAAGCGAAAGATTCCGCCCAGGATAATAGAGTACGGCTCTATCAGCAGATTGCCGAGCAGATTCAACAGATCCTGGAAAACATAGAGATAGACCGGGGCCAACTGCTAGAGATCATCTGGGTGGCAATAGATGACCAGTCGCTTGGGGTCAATGTGCTTGACACCAAAGAAGACAAGATCTACACAAAGCAGATGACGGCACAAGAGTTCCGAGACCGGACAGGAGTAAGTTGGCTCTGGGAGGGTGTGGTCGCAGAGATGTCTGATGGATCGGCACTCAAGGATCTGATCTGCGCGCAGATCAGACAGCCAACTACCAGCCTCGTACAGGCTTATCTTCTGAGTCGTATCCCCGAATTGACTGACCCAGAACAGATTGAGGATTTCAGCGTCAAGCCATACGGCTTGACACAGATCGGCTATGCTCTAGATCTGCGCCGCCAGAGTGGCAGACCACTGTATGAATGTGTAGAAGTACCCCTGCAGGCTGAGAGACCACGCTTGTGCTCAGAGAAAGAAAGGGAATGCCTTATCAAGCACGCTGTAGACCGGGAGAGACTGAGCCAAGCATTCTGCCGCTGGGTAGAAGGCGATGTGCGGTTTACCATACTCTCCAACGTATACGAGTGGCCCGCAATATTGCACAGCGCAGTCGCAGCTCAACGGTACCGCTCTATTTCCGACGACAGTAAATCTGAGGCAGAACCGGTCGAGGTGCGGTTTGAGTTGGGTTGGGAAGCGGCGGCGTTGGAGGAGTCCTTTTATCGCAGTATGGCAATTCAAGGAATCTCGATCGCCGGCAGCGAGAAGCTGAAGCAGAAGATTCTGGAAAACCTGGACAGCACCAAAAGATCACTGAAGGCCGCTGATGTTCGCAGATGGATCTCTGAGATGCAAAGCCGCTATCCGTGCACGCCGAAAGAAAGGCAGGCGGTGCACCGCGATGAGAAGGTAGAACAACACTTCCTGAAACGAGTCGGGCGTGTGTGGCAGCGGATGGAAGAGAACCGGGAGCAACACCAGGAATCGTTCATTGAGAAGAAAGCGGGAAGAGGCGGAACGACAAGCAAAGGTAGTTTCCGCGCCCACTTCCTCAACGAAGGAGATGGGGACAGCATCGTATTGCAGTTTCCTGATGGCTCGCTGGGGGTAGTTGATTGCTGCAATCCAGGCAAGACCCATAAATACCTGAGGGCACTGGGGCGGCAGATGAATTTGGACAATCTGCGGCTGGTATTCGTGGCTGTGACCCATGCTCACACCGACCATGACCAAGTCATCTCCTTGATCGATAAACTGGGTGGTGGCAAATCTGTGGAGGAGGTCTGGTTAAGTCATTGGCCGGTGCCCAGGATAGAGAGGCTTATTGACTATTGCACGAGCGAGAGCATCAAATGGTTCACGCTGGACGGTAACGAGCATTCCCTGGCACGGCAGTACAGTGGTGTGACAGTGGAGATACTCGCGCCGGGCCCCTTCAGTGACCAGAAGGACATGATCGCCGGAATGAAGAAACGGGCGCACAGTTGGGTTGATGAATCTTCGCTGGTTTTGCGGTTCGACTACGATGATCACACCTTGCTGCTGACTGGTGATGCCGGAGTACAAAACTGGGCCTACGTACGCTATGCGTGGCATCGTGAGGATAAGCTGCAAGCTCAAGTGCTGAAGGTATCCCACCACGGCAGTCGCTATAACCTGGAAGCCGGGCTAATTCACGATGTCGAGCCGAAGGTTGCCATCGTATCGGCGGCACGGCGAGGCGAGGGACGGTTGGAGGCGCTGCCAGAGAAGAAGGTCGTCCAGACTTTGGCGACAGATGGACGACAAGTGTACTATACCTACAACGGCTCTTGTATCGTGACACCGTGCGAAAATGAATGGCACGTGGACCAATTGGACGACAGGGACATATACGACTTACCCAATCTGCCGACATCATGATAAACACCGATTTCAATGCAACTCGGGTGAGGTCGCGGTGTTTCTGAGGAGGTACGATCATGCCTGACATTGACAATCCTCTGTCTATGTTAAGAGGAGACCCGGAATCACCGATGTGGGTTGTCCTTGAGCGTGCAAGAGAGTTAGCCAATGAAGGCAAGACGAGTGAGGCCAAGCAGCAGTGTCAGTCAGCCTTGACTATGACTAATAATGCAGATGATATCCTCGGATTTGGGCTTGCTCAAGCCTGCCAAGCATACATCCTGGGCCTATCTGACCGGCAGACAGAAAGGAAAGAAGGAGCCAGGGCAGCAGACGCTGCGATGGAAAACTTCCGCATTCTGAGGGGTCAACACGCTTTATTGGGCCAACATAATGAGGCCATAGTACACCTGATACGTGCTCGTGCACACTACAAGGCCAAAGGTTGGTATGAGGCACATTCAGCGTATCGCGCTAGTCGAGAGCGTTTAGAACGGTTATTGCATCGCCAGGAACTGGCTGCCAAACAAGCATTGGACAACGAAAACAAACAACAAGCTTACCAACACGAGCAACAGGCGAACGAATATCGGACCCTGATAGAGCTAATCAGCCAGCAATTGGAAAAGATCGCTCACACGATCGCAGGATCACCCAGACCAACTGCCGAGCAACAAATACCAACCCCCAAGCGACACGAGCCAGCCTCAGATGGCCAGATTACAGTGGATTCTCTGTTTTTCCTACCAGTGATTGGCGCTATTCCGGCAGGTCAACCCAGGATCAGTCACGACTACATACAAGATGAGGCCACTGTAGATCAAGTGAGTATTGACGGGACCAAGTACTATGTAAAGCGTCTCCGCGGAGAGGGAAGTCTTATCAGACTTGATCAGCGAGAGTATGATTATTATCTGAGTCCGGTCATAGGTGACAGTATGAATCAGGCCCGTATTCATAGTCAGGCCGATATTCATATTGACGAAGGCGACTATGTCATGCTGAGGCAACCAAGAGCCTCTAAGGTGTCCCCTGATCCAGGCGACATCATTGCAGCATCCATCGCCGACATAGACAGAGAGATGACTTTAAAGCGCTATAATAGACGGGGCAATACGATTGTCCTTGAACCGGAGAGTTCGAATCCCGACAACGAGCCTCATGTGTTTCACGAGGGTGACTCAGAGGTGACGATAGTGGCAACCGCTATTGCCGTCCTCAAGCCCGTCCAGGAAGGAGAACATCAATGACCCAAGACTGGATCGCACTGGCGGCATCATTCGTCTACGTCTTCGCCATGATCGGCATCGCCGAAGCCCTGCGCAGGTGGCGCGGGTACTCGGTCGAGTTCACGCGCAAGTTCATCCACATCGCCGTCGGCATGTGGGCCTACGGGACGGTGTTCCTGTTCGAGCGCCGCACCTTCGCCATCATCCCGCCCCTGGCCTTCGTCGCCATCAACGCCCTCTCCTACTGGCAGGGGACGTTCAAAGCGATGGAGACCGGCGAGAAGGGGCAGTTGGGCACAATCTACTTCCCAATCTCATTCGCCGCGCTCATCTGGTTACTGTGGGGCCGCCCGCACCTGCTGGTGGTCAGCCTGATGCCGATGACGTGGGGGGATGCATTGGCGGCCGTGATCGGGCGGCGCATCGGCCGGCACCGCTACACGGTCGCTGGCAGCACCCGCTCGCTGGAGGGGTCGGGGGTCATGTTCCTCGCCAGTTGGGTCGCGACGTTTCTGCCGCTGCTGCTGCTGGCCCCAGGCGCTTTGAGCCCGGTGGCCGCCGCCGGAGCCGCAGCCACCACAGCGCTCGCCGCCACGATCATCGAGGCCATCTCACCGTGGGGGATTGACAACCTGACCGTACCCGCCATCTCGGCACTGGTCCTGGCACTGATTCTGCGCTGAACACAAGAACGGAACACGCAATACGGAACACATGGTGCGTGTTACGTGTTCCGTGCTTCGTGTTGCCTGGTGCGTGCTGTGTAACGGGAGACCCAAATCACGTTTCACGTTTCACGTTTCACGCATCACTTTATCACGAACTGAGCAATGCCTTGCAGCCTCGTTTCGATGAAGGCGCGGATCTCGTACGTCCCCGGTACCCAGCCACCCGGCGGCTTGCAGAAGTACGAGGTCCGCCCGCGCTCGCCCCAGTCTCGTCCCTCGACCAGCCCCCACAGCCACGTATCCGAGCAAAAGTCAACCAACTGCCCGTCCTTGTACCAGGCGAAGGTCGTCGTGGTGCCGTTGCGCATCCCTTCGTAGGTAAAGAACACGTACAGCCGGTGATCGCCGGGCGGGAACTCGACACCCGGATCCACCGGCTGGCCGCCGGCGTCCTGCTCGGTGGCCAGGGTGATGATGGCAATATGCGCATCCTCCCCGGCCGGCACGGCCGAGGGGAGCGGGCTCAGGGCCGACTCAGGCGGCAAAATGGCCGGGGTGCTGGTGGGGATAAACGGCGGGGTCGCCGTGGGGCGGCGGGTGGGCGTAATTGTCGGGATCGGAGTGGGACGTGAGGTGGCTGTGGCCGTAGGCACGCTCGTCAACGTCGCCGTCGGCAGCACAGAAGCGGGCACCACAGCCAACAAAGATGGAACCACGAGCAACAACAGGACGGCCACCACCAACGACGCCAGCGCTGCCAACGCCCAGCGCGTGGCTCGTGTGAGCGCATTGCGGCGCATGACGTAGAATGGTGCACGGCGCGCCGTGATCAGTTGAGTGATGGCTAACCCCACCAGGACGGCTGCAACGATCAACAGTGCGTAGGCGACCCAGCGTATCAGGCCTAGAGTGAGGGGAGTCAAGCCAACCTACCTTTTATCCTGTCATACCAATATCACTATACCACGAATCCCCGATTTCAACAACAGGCCATCTACAAGTGTTCCTTGATCGCGACGGCCACGGTACGGGGAATGCCCGGCACGGCGGCCAGTTGCTCGACGGTAGCCGCGCGGATGGCGTCCAGGGAGCCGAAGGCTTTGAGGAGCGCCTTGCGCCGCGCCGGCCCCACGCCAGGAATGCTATCCAGTTGCGACGCGACACCCATTCTTTGCCGGCGCGCACGATGGTGCGTGATGGCGAAGCGGTGCGCCTCGTCCCGCACGGCTTGCACGAGAAAAAGCCCCTGAGAGCGCGGGGGAAGCAACACCGGCTCGACTCGCCCCGGCAGGAAAATCTCCTCGCGTTGCTTGGCCAACCCGACCACCGGCACCCGGTCGAGCAGGTCGAATTCCTGCAGCACCTCGACCGCCACCCCCAACTGTCCCCTGCCGCCGTCCACGATGAGCAGGCCTGGCAACTTGGCCCACCCCTTGATATCCCCCTTGGTCCCTCCGCCGGGGGAAAGGTCCGAGGTGGCCATCTGCCAGCGCCGGAAGCGGCGCTGCAAAACCTCCCGCATGCTGGCATAGTCGTCCTGGCCCTGCACGCTGCGCACGATGAAATGCCGGTAGTCGGACTTGCGCGGCACACCCTGGACGAAAACGACCATGCTGCCGACGATCTCCGTGCCCTGCGTCGTGGAGATGTCGTAGCACTCGATGCGTGCCGGGGACTGGGAGAGGCCCAACGCCTGCTGGAGTTCTGCCAGTGCCTGCTCGTGCTTGTGGGCGTCGGCCTGCCACTGGGCGCGCAAGGCAGATAGCGTCTCGGTGGCATTCTCGGCTGCCAGCGCCACCAGTTCCCGCTTCCGCCCGCGCTGGGGCACGTGCAACACCACCTTGGCGCCCCGTTTCTGCTTCAGCCACTGCTCGATGATCAGCGCTTCTTCGATCTGTTGCGGCAGCAGTACTTCCGGTGGGATGTAGGCGGCCTCTTCGTAAAACTGTTTGAGGAAGGCGGCGATCACCTCCTGCCTGTCCTCGTCCTGCGCTCCTTCCAGGACAAAGTACTCCCGCCCCAGGAGTTTGCCGCCCCGGATGAAAAAGACCTGCACGCAGGCATCCCCTTCCTCGCGGGCGAAGGCAATCACGTCCTGGTCGGCACCGGCCGACGAGACGATCTTTTGCCGCTCGACGATGTGCTGCACCGCCTGCAGTTGATCGCGCAGGGTAGCGGCTTGCTCAAAGTCCAGCGCGTCGGCAGCCGCCCTCATGCGCTTCTCCATGTCGGCGATCACTTCCTCGCCGTGCCCCTCCAGGAAGCGCGCCAGGCCACGGACCATCGCGCGATACTCTTCCTGCGTCGCCGCGCCGATGCAGGGCCCCAGGCACAGTTTGATGTCGTAATACAGGCAAGGGCGCGCATCGCGGCCGGTGATCTCCCGGTCGCAGGTCAGGTAGGGGAACGACTTGCGCAGCAGGTCCAGCGTCTGATACACGGCCGGAGTGGAAGTGAAGGGACCGAAGTAGCGACTGCCATCCTGCTCCATACGACGGGTGATCAACACTTTGGGGAACGGGTCGGCCCAGGTGACCTTGATGTAGGGGTAATGCTTGTCGTCCTTGAGGCGCACGTTGTAGCGGGGGCGGTGCTCCTTGATCAGGTTCGCCTCCAGGATCAGCGCCTCCAGTTCCGAATCGGTGACGATAAAGTCCAGGTCGGCGACCTCGGACACCAGCGCGCGCACCTTGGAGTATTCCCAGGCCGACGGATGGAAATAGGAACGCACGCGGTTGCGCAGGTCCACCGCCTTGCCCACGTAGATGACCGTGCCGCCCACGTCGCGCATCAGGTAGATGCCGGGCTTGTGGGGGAAAGTCTCGACCTGGGTTCGCACGTGTTCTGGAACGTCCACTGGATTTCTCTCCGGTGATGAAGTTGGAGGTTGGAGGTTGGAGGTTGGGAGTTGGAGGAGCCGCCTCATCGCAGTTCCATTGTAATGCCATGGACGGTTCCAGGCAAGGTCACCACCTTACCTGCTCGGACTCCCGCCGGACTGTTGTCCGGCGGGAGCGTGAGAAGCGGGGAGACGCCGGACTGTTGTCCGGCGGGAGCGCAATGGTTAACATAGTCCGGCGGAAGCGGTCATCTAGCGGACGTGGCGAAAGGTCCACAGCCGGTTGACGATAAAGTTCCAGAACAGTACCACGCCGGTGGCAATCGCTTTGGCGCCGTTGTAGGCCAGGTCGAAGTGAGCCATGCCGATGGTGCGGGCCAGCGCGCCGGCCGGCCCGGCCAGCAGGCCCGCCTCGCCCAGGAGCCAGCGGTCGGAGGCGTAGAAAATCGCCGTGTTGATGGCCAGTCCAGCGACGTTCACGAGGGCAAACTGGGCAAACTGCTTGCGCAGCGGTTCCCCGCGCGTCTCCGGGTAGACCCATAGCCGGTTCCAGGTAAAGTTGCTGATCACCGCCACGGTGAAGGAGCAGGCATTGGCGATCACCTTGGGTAAGCCGGCCAGTTGCACCAGCAGGTTGAGCAGCCCAAAGTCAATCAGGGCGCCGACTACTCCGACGACGCAGAATTTGAGAAAGCGCACGATCTCTCGTCGCTTGGTGCGGGCAAGGGCAATGAATTTCTTAGTCATAGTGATTCGTCAGTCCGTTAGTGGTTCATGGATTTGCCGATTTGCTGACCTGCGGACGGATGTACTCATCCGCGTACTCATCCGCGCTGACTTGCACGATGAAAGCCAGGAGGCCCAGCAATACACCGACGTGCAGGTGAACGTTGTTGACGTAGAGATTGTCGAGCAGATGGTGGACGGTGAGATGGGTCCAGGTACCCAGCAGCCCGATGGCGACGCCGCGCATGAGCCCCGAGGTGCGGCGCGTGGCCCGCCAGGTCTGCCAGAAGGCCGTGCCCCACAGAAGCAGATAGGCAAGCAGGCCGACGAGGCCGGTCTCGGCCGCCAGGTTGAGGTAGTAGTTGTGGGCGTGGCCCAGCGCGATGGGCCAGTTGATGAGCGCAAAGTCGCGGTAGGCCGGTTCGTAGCCCCCGAAGCCCACACCGGTCCAAAAGCGGTGGCGGAACATACCTAGCGCCGCCTGCCAGTGGGCCAGCCGCTCGACCACCGCGTAGTTGGCATCGTTGATGCCCACGCCGCGCACGTCCTCGAACCGCACGTCCCGGGCGAAATCGGTCAGGCGCACGGTGGCGGAGGCCGGCAACAAGCCAGCCGCGTGCAGGCCCAGGGCCGCCACGACGAGCACAGCCGCCAGGAGCAGCCCCCAGCGGGCCTGGCGTGGGAGTGCCACCGCCATCACCGACGCCGCTGCTCCGAAACCCAACCACGCCCCCCGGCTCCAGGACATGATCAGCGCGGCCCCCATCGCGACAATCACCAGAAGTATAGCCAGGAGACAAGGTAACCAGGTGACAAGGTGACGCCATCTCCTTGTCTCCCTGTCTCCGTGTCTCCCTGTCTCCTTGTCTCCGTGTCCCCTTGTCCCCGCGTCCGTCATTATGCCCCACGTCACGCCCAAGGCCAGCGGCAACGTCAGCCCCAGGTACCCTGCATACGGATTGGGCTGCTCGAAGGTCCCGTAGGCGCGGAAGAAGCGGCCGCCGAGGATGGCGAAATGAGCGGGCCCCTCGCCGCGCAGCCCGAACTGCCAGATGCCCACACAGGCCTGCAAGAACCCGGTCGCCAGCAGCGCACCCAACAGCCAATACAAAGACGTAAGGCCGGTCTCCCTGCCCCCTCTCCCCCCCGGGGAGAGGGTTGGGGTGAGGGGCGATCCCCCTCTCCCCCCCGGGGAGAGGGCCAGGGTAAGGGGCGATCCCCCCGTATCCGCCACGAGGCGCTCGCCGACGAAGAGAGCCAGCAGCAGAATCTGCACCCATTTGATCAGTTCCGGGATGCCGTAGGCGGGCAGTTCGACCGCGTTCCACTGAGACAGGAGTGCAGCGCCGAGGAAGATCGAGAGCGGCAGAAGCAATGGAGAGCGAAGGATGCGCACGTTGCGACGGACGAGCCCTCGCGCCAGCCAGGCCGCCAACGCCAGGGCAACGAAGCCCTGCGCGATCTGGGCCGGCACCTGAGGCACTTCGGCCTGCAGGTACGCGCGCAGGGGGCCGAGGAAAAGCGCGACGACCAGGCCGGCCCACGGCTCAATCACGGTCGCTACGCCGGCGATGGCCAGCCCGACGAACAACACCCCATCCAGGGGGGTGAGCCGAACCAGCAGCAGGCCAGTGAGGAGGGCCAAGGCCAGTGCCAGGAAGGCCAGGGGCAGGGTGAGAGAACGCAAATGACTAATCTGTTTCCCGAACCTTTTGACGACCATCTGCTACCTGCTCTGCCTTGAGCCAATCGGGGACGAAGAGCCACTGGCGGTTAACGCGATGCGCAGTGACGTCCTTCGGCGGGAAGATACGCCTGTGTTGCATGCTGCGCGTGCCAAAATTCAGCAACAGCCCAACAGGACAACCCGTTACAGCCAGATAGCCGATAGTCTGCGCAACGTGAGCGTTGTCCAGTCCACCCGACAGTGCTTTGATCTCCACGATCACGATCTCTTCAACGATGAAGTCAGGGATGTAGTAGCCGATTAGCACATCCCCGTCTGCACTGTCATAGAC
>Ga0315289_10009742_pt1 | contig 13796 bp, 13 predicted proteins | sample YL17G11_40_MG_FD_203452 | JGI IMG/M metagenome (GOLD analysis project Ga0315289, IMG submission 203452) | Sediment microbial communities from Yellowstone Lake, YNP, Wyoming, USA - YL17G11_40 | ecosystem: Environmental > Aquatic > Freshwater > Lake > Sediment | place: USA: Wyoming | collected...
ACGCTATGGTGGAGGGCAAGCACAACAGGGTGAAGGTGCTCAAGCGGCGGGCCTACGGCTATCGGAACGACCGGAACTTTATGCTAAGGATCCTTAACCTAATCCACACTGAATGACGTAGAGCCCGGGCTCGACACTCATTGACAGGGGGCCAACCACAAGGCTAGAATCAACTTGACCCGACGGTCGCGCACCCATGCGGCGCGGGCTCCAGGTTGTAGGCGGCCCCGTGGTGTAGCGGTCTAACATGCCACCCTGTCACGGTGGAGATCGAGGGTTCGAATCCCTTCGGGGTCGCCAATCACTAACGATGGAACGCCGGGTAGGATGCCCGGCGGTTTCGTTATGCCAGCCCCCTCAAGTGCCCACCTGAAGCCCGGCTTGGGCACCACTTCGACGATCTGACCGGTTCTAAACTCCAGGTACATGCCCTCGAACATGCATGTGAGCATCTGGTGTCTCTCTTCTCCTGGCGCAACGTCAGGTTGAATCGCCGCTTCAGTACCGGCGCGGCACGTGGTCCGCCTTGGATCCCAACTCGTGGGAAACACGCTTGCGGTGCCCCCAGATGCAGACGGCTCAATAGCTGGGGCAGTCTGGAAACAGCCCTCTTGGCAAGGCGTGATACGCTTGTGCTGTCCCGCACGTGCCTGCTTCGCCGGGCATGGTTGCCCGTTGTTGTCGTCCTCACTGCGCTGCTAATCGTCCTCCAGCCTGATGGCGGTGACATGCACCTGCAGACACAGCTTAGCCACGAGCTGCTTCAAACGCTCGCTCTCTCGCCTAAGGGCGTCCACCTCCACCCCGGTGGCATCGCGGGCCGAATCAGCCTCAAGACGGGCCTTCTCCGCCTCCATGAACTCTTTCAGCCAGGCGTAGTAGGGGTGGGGTGGATGCCCTCTCGACGGCAGAGGGCTTAGATACCTATTCCGCCCCGGAAGCCCTCCAGGACGATGCGAACCTTGTCTTCGGGGGTGTGCTTGCGGCAGCTGGTCCGCTTCACGCGCCGGATGGAGCTCAGCATGTCCTCGCCGCTGGCCTCCGCCGCCAGCTCCGCCCGCCACTTCTGCTTTGTCATCGCTCGCTCCTTGACGCGGACCAACGCACCGCTGTCTGAGAGCGAGGACAAGTCTGCCGCTATCGCCTAAGAGCTGCCTACAGAGAGTGTGACTCTCGCCGGGGGTGTCGCCCAAGTCGCGCTCGTGCGGGCTCTAGATTCGCAGGTCCACAGGGAAGTCCCCAGGCTTTTCTCGAGACTCCCGGCTGGGGCCCCGCATCAAACGAACCACTCTTCCTGAGGTCCTGGTTCAGATCTTGTTATCAGTCGCGCCCACGGCTTCAGGTTTGCCAGTCAAACCGTTGAAACGTCTCTCTTTGCTGCCGGGGAACCTCCGAGGCTGTGCCTTCAACGCTGAGCCATCCCTCATGACCTGGCGCCGGGAGAGGAAATGCTGGTCGAACAGCCTCTCGGGCTTCGAGAAACACGGTTGAGCACATCCGTTCAGAGCCTCCGTGGGGCCCAATGTGCAGCCAACAGAGATCCACGACGGCCGCGAACGTCGGCTACGCCTTTGGCTGCGTCGGCCGATTACTAAAGGGACTCCCACTTCTGGGGGGAGCCAGCCCGACAAAGGCAAACCGCCCGAAAGGGCGAGACGCAAAGTCACGGGCCTGTGGTCCAACGCAGTGTGGACTATGGCAGCCGGACCGCCGAAAGCTGAAAAGGAGCCCTAAGACGGCGCCGGCGACTAGGCTTCGGCCAGGTGGCAGGCGCCGCTTCCTTTGTGGCGGGGTTTCCGCCGGCTTCGCCGGCTGTCGCGCGACGAGGAGACTAGAACGCGATGATGACGAAGACAACTCTGCCCAAGCAGCTCCGTGGTGAGCCCATACACGGCAAGATTCGATTTGCTCTGTGCCTCTTTGTGTCAGGACTCCTAGTTTGGGCCCTGTTAGCCTGGACTTCGCCAGCTGCGGGCCTGGCATCATGGCCCACCCCCGGCAGGCACGTCTCCGGTGAAATCCTAGTCGGGTTTAGGCAGGGCACTACACTGGCGGAGATTGGCCAGTTGAACGCGGCACTCAGAACCACTGTTGTCGGTGCCATCCCGCAGATACGTGTGGCCCGGGTCCGAATCCCGGCAGGCGCCGACGAGGGACAGGTTGCCGCCGCATACCAGCGCAACCCACACGTTCAGTATGCCGAGCTGAACTACGTCGCCACAGCGGTGGGCACCGTCAATGACCCGTATTATCTCAATGCGACCCTCTGGGGCCTGATGAAGGTGCAGGCCCCAAAGGCGTGGGACGTGACCACCGGATCGCCTAACGTCTCCATCGCCATCCTGGATACCGGCGTCGACCTTTCCCACCCGGACCTGCAAGGCAAAATCGTCTCCAGCGTGAACTTCAGCTCGAGCGCGACTGCCAGCGATATGTATGGCCACGGTACGCACGTGGCCGGGATCGCGGCGGCAGCGACGAACAACGGAGTCGGCGTCGCCGGCCTCGGCTACAACTCATCGCTCATGAATGTCAAGGTGCTGGGTGATGATGGCAGCGGCTCCTATGCCGCCGTCGCCAGCGGGATCGTCTGGGCCGCTGATCATGGCGCCCGGGTGATCAACATGAGCCTCGGTGGAACCACGGCCTCCACTACGCTCGAAAGCGCGGTCAACTACGCCTGGGGCAAGGGAGCTGTTGTGGTGGCGGCTGCCGGTAACGACGCCTCCACCACCCCGCCCTACCCCGCCGCTTACTCGAATGCAATTGCGGTTGCAGCGACCAATGCCGACGACACACTTGCCTCTTTCTCGAACCGTGGCGATTGGGTCGACATCTCCGCTCCAGGCGTAAGCATTTACTCCACGGTCCCGACCGGCTCGTGCCCTCTGTGCGCGTCCAGCGGATACAGGTACGCAAGCGGGACTTCCATGGCGAGTCCCTTCGTTGCCGGTCTGGCCGCGCTTGTGATCACCCGCGTTACGGACGCGAATGGGAGTGGGGCCGTAAACGATGAGGTGCGGGCCTGCATCGAGGCGAGCGCCGATGTCCTCACGGCGACCGGCGCGGGGAGCGGCCGCATCAACGCTCTGAACGCGGTGCAGTGTTCCCCTAGCGCGGCGCTCGGTTCAATTACGGGAAGCGTGGCCGACGCCGCAACCGGTGCGCCGCTGGCCGGCGCGACCGTGACCGCCGGCTCGGTCACGTCTTCGGTCGACGCAACGGGGAGGTATGTCCTGAGGGGTCTGGCGCAGGGCACTTACAGCGTCAGTGCGACTGCCACCGGACACATGCCGACCTCAGAGACGGTTGCCGTTCCTCCGGGACAGACGGCGACCGCGAACTTTGCCCTTCAGCCGATGACAGGCGGAATCCAGGGAGTTGTGAGAGACGTTGCCACAGGGTCCCCTATTACGAAAGCGGAGGTTAGTGCAGGCACCACCTCCTCCTACACGGACTCGACCGGGGCGTACACGCTCGGCGGGCTAGCTGCAGGAACTTACACGGTCACCGCTAACGCGAGCGGCTACGTCCAAGATTCGCAGCCGGCCGAGGTTCTCGCCGGCCAGACGGTAACGCTCGACCTGTCTCTAGCCCGGGCGCCGGCGCCCACGGAAGCGATGTGGGTTTCCGCCATCACCTTCCGGACCGTGGGGAGGAACCTGCGGGTCGGGGTGAACGTGATGAGTAGCAGCGGCCCCGTGGCGGGCGCGACGGTAGACCTGCAGGTCTCCTGCGGGAGGACGTCGAGCTTTAGAGGAACGACGGACAGCACCGGAAGCGTGGCCTTCGTCCAGAAGGCGCCCACCACGAGCTGCAGCGCGACCGTGACCGGGCTCGCCGCCAACGGCTTCGCCTGGGACGCCACTAAGGGCGTGAAGTCGGCCACCTACACGCCGAAGTAGTTCCCCAGACCCAAATGCAAGGGGGAGGCGATTGCCTCCCCCTGCATTGCTAAGCCGAGATTCCCTACGGGCCCGCCGGTTTGTCCCAGAACAGGTAGTCTGCGACGCTCCGGGCACCCTTTGGATCGGCCGCGACTCCTGGCGTCAGCACCCCGGTGTCACCGCTGGAGTTGAAGGTGCCGAGAGGCCCAATCGTCGCCTTTATGGCGTTCTTGTCGTTACCGCAGTAGACCGCAAGGGCGTTGCTGATGGCGGTACCGGGGTTGGCGCCGAACGCCTGGACGTTGAGGATGGCCGCGAGGAGCTGTTGCGCCACCTGCATCCGCGCCTTGTCAATGTCCGTCCGCTTTCCACCGGTGGATTTGTTCGCGATGTTCGACCAGAAGCCACCCATCAGCCTCTCCGTGCTGTTCACGTCCATGGTAGGACACAGGTAGAAGTGGCCACCGTTGGCGGCGAGATAGGCCGCCCAGGTCGAACTGGCGAAGTCGAGGTGGGTGGCCCAGAAGCCCTGTGTCCTGGTGGTCGTCAGCCGGGTGTTTTCGAAGCTGCAGGTCACGCTGCCGCCAAGCGGAACGGGCACTGTCCAACTGAGCGAAGGCGTCGGCCCGTTCGGGGTTCCGACCTGGTGGCCAGGAGTATCCTCGCAGATTGAAGCCGTGAGGACCCAGCCACTCGTCAGGACTTCGGTCACGACGTAATCACCAGCGTTCAAGCCGGTGACATCCGGCGCGGCCACATACACTCCCGGCGTCACGGTTATGATGCTCGGCGAGGCCACGTTGCCCCCGCCGGAGACATCAACAGTGAAATCAAAGGTCCCGGTACCACCGGCAGTAACCTTCTTGATCGTGATTATGCCGGGGATGTCGTTGTTGGTGATGGTGCAGGTCTTGCTCTCCCCCAGAGCCAGGGTCACCGAGGCGCCGCAGTCGTAGCCGATGCTGGCGTAGCCTGCGGTGTTCGGGGCAGGGGTCTCCGAGAGGTTGTAGGTGCCCGCATTGACGTCGGCCTCCACGCTGGGGCCAGGGCCGGACAGCGGGGTGGGCCCGGCGGCGCTGAGAGTCCAGTCAGCCGGGGTCTTGGTGCCGCCGTTGTTGTTCACCACCTCTTTGACCAGCTTGAGGTGGGCTGTCACGTCGTCGTTGATGATCTTGCAGGTCTTGCTCTCCCCCAGGGCCAGCGTCACGGAAGCGCCGCAGTCGTAGCCAGCGCTGGCGTAGCCTGCGGTGTTCGGGGCGGGGGTCTCCGAGAGGTTGTAGGTGCCTGCATTGACGTCGGCCTCCACGCTGGGGCCAGGGCCGGACAGCGGGGTGGGCCCGGCGGCGCTCAGAGTCCAGTCAGCCGGGGTCTTAGTGCCGCCGTTGTTGTTCACCACCTCTTTGACCAGCTTCAGGTGGGCTGTCACGTCGTCGTTGATGATCTTGCAGGTCTTGCTCTCTCCCAGGGCCAGCGTCACGGAGGCGCCGCAGTCGTAGCCGCTGCTGGCGTAGCCTGCGGTGTTCGGGGCGGGGGTCTCCGAGAGGTTGTAGGTGCCTGCATTGACGTCGGCCTCGACGACGGGGCCAGGGCCGGACAGCGGGGTGGGCCCGGCGGCGCTCAGAGTCCAGTCAGCCGGGGTCTTAGTGCCGCCGTTGTTGTTCACCACCTCTTTGACCAGCTTCAGGTGGGCTGTCACGTCGTCGTTGGTGATGGTGCAGGTGGCACTCTGGCCCAGACCTACCGTGATGTTGGAGCCGGACTGGGTGCCGCCGACGCAGACCCAGGCCGAGGCGGTGTAGTTGGCAGGGCCGGACTCAGACAGGGCGTAGGTGCCCGCGCTGAAGGTAGGCCCGCTGTCCACTGGGGTGCTGCCGCTGATGGGCGTAGACCCAGCCGCGGAAAGCGTCCAGTCAGTGGCCAGTGCCGTGCCGCCGCTGTCGTTGACCACGACCTTGCGCAGGTGCAGCGCCGGCGGGTTGTCGTTGTTGGTGATGGTGCAGGTGGCATTGTCGCCTGCCACAAGGGTGATGTTGCTCCCACTCTGGCTGCCGCCCACGCAGACCCAGGCCGAAGCCGTGTAGTTGGCAGGGCCGGACTCAGACAGGGCGTAGGTGCCAGGTTGAACGGTAGCGCCCGTGACTGCCGGACTGCCGGTTGCGCCAGAAATCGTCACTGGGCCGGTCGCAGTCAGTGTCCAGTCGGTGGCCAATGCCGTCCCACCGTTATCGTTGATTACATTCTTCACCAGGGTGAGGATTGTCGGTGGAATCACTGCCGCGGCCGAGAGGGACCGGTCCTGGTTTCCGCCGGTCGTGCAGGTGTCGGGAAGCGTGCTATCGTTGCATGCGCCGATCAACCGCATGTGATACGGGGACCCGCTGATCCCGCCCGCGGAGAGCGGGGTACCAGCGAGGAAGCCCCACTCCAGCCGGCTGGCGATGTGCCCGCCCCACGAGAGCACTACGTTGTTGCTGGTGGCCGAGATATCGAACTGTATTCGGCTTGAGGCCTTAGTAGGTATCGAGCCGCCGCTCACCACATCTTCCTGGAGCTGGTACGCCATGCTGCCGGGGACGATGGTCGCCCCGATGGTGACCATCTTGTGCGCCTTGGGCTCGGGTACCGTGAGGGCATTCCAGCTAGTGGACGGCTCAGGGCTCACGAAGCCCGTCGTGCCCACGGGCATCTGTGCCGTTGTGTAGCTCCTCAACGGGCTGGTCCCCGCTGGACCGATCGCGGCGTTCAGGTCAAACTCGTTCACGCCGGCAGGGTTGGCCGCGCCCGACGTTGAGGGGACAAGCGGGCAGTTGGCGACGCCGGTGACGCCCGCGCCGTCACAGGGGTCTACGTTCTCGGCTATACGCCTGGGGTAGGTGATGTAGTCGATGGCCATCGCGCCGCTGTGTACCGTGTCCCACTCGATGGACACGCGAATGGTCTTCGGTGAGCCAACCGAACCGCCGGTGTCCGAGATCACCAGACGGTATGGAATCGACTGGCCCTCTGAGTAATGGGCGTTTGACGCGCCGGCGTTCCCGTTCTCCCACCCGAGAGGACCGGGCGCGTTGTCGCAATTGGCCGGACTGGACGCTTGGCCGTTTCTGCACTGGTCTAGGTTCGCGCCGAAGACGTCTGCCTCGGTGGCCGCCGTCTTGGCCGTGTTCGTCCCGTCCGTCGCCGTGATCTTGTAGCGACCCGGGATTGAAGGCGGCGCATAGGTTGCGGTAAAGCCGCCCGAGCCGTCGGCAGTCACCGGCGACAAGGTGTCCGTCTCATGGTCCGGACGCAGCACTGTGACTGTAACAGGACCGTTCGGAGTGAAGCCGGCGCCTGTTATGATCATACTCTCCCCGAGGGAGTACTTGGTCTTGTCGGTGGTGATGCTGGCTGTGCCGGTCGCCGTCTCAGTGGGCGCGTCTGTAGGCACAGCCGTGGGCGTCGGCGTCTCAGTGGGCGTGTCTGTAGGCACAGCCGTCGGCGTCGCCGTCTCGGTGGGCTCGGCTGTAGGCACAGCCGTGGCCGTCGCCGTCTCGGTGGGCTCGGCTGTAGGCACAGCCGTCGGCGCCGCCGTCTCGGTGGGCTCGGCTGTAGGCACAGCCGTGGCCGTCGCCGTGTCAGTGGGCGTGTCGGTACCTATGATCGTTTCGGCCACTGTCGACCTACTCGACAGCATCAGGCCGGACACCAACAGAGCCACTCCGAAGAGGAGCAGCAGGATTGGGCCCCGTTTCATGATAGTTCCCTCCTAGCTATGCGGTGCGCTTGCCTTTTGCGGCTCGCGCGCCTTGTTTATCCACCCTGGTTGCCGGGCTGGCCTTCGTAGCCGTGCAGCCCTGGGGGCTGGCTTGCCAGCATGGGCCCCACTGTCGCGGCTGCAACGGTCGCCATCGCTGCGAGATTCGTAATACGCCAGCGTACCATCTCCCTTCTTCCTGGCGGGGAACCATCTGGTAGCGCATCAAACAAGTGGAGGTCACCACTTTGCCGAAGGGGCCCGATGCTTCTTTGGGCTTCGCCGCTGCGCTGCGAGGAAACAAGAAATGCCAGCGCGGGCTGGCACGTGTGCACTATCTCGAGTCAGCCTCCGCCCCGCCACGGAAGCTAACGCAATGGGTATCCCTCCTACGGACGAAGCATGGTCACCCTCCCTGCCCCCAGCGCTCCGCAGGATGCACAATAGTTTAGTGAGAGATCCGCACTATGTCAAGCCCCTTGTTGGGTCGCATTCTTACCGGCTACCAGCGTAGCCGAGGCGGCCTCGGCAATCGTTGACTGCCCCGCGCTGTGGTGGGCTCGTGTCAAGCAACCCAGCGCGATCTCAGTACTTTCGATTCTGTAGGCGCAGGGGGCTGGCCTTCGCAGGCCCGCCGCATTATGACCCCCCCCGCCATCTCCGCATGGTCGCCTCCCCCTGCAACCACTCCGCCACGAACGCACACGTTAGCTACCACGCAACCAAGACATCCTACATGTAACCCGACATAACGACTTGACAGAAGTCGAATGGTGGTGTATTTATTGAGGACATCTAACCTACGGGCTGGGACTGAGGCAGATGGCGGGGCTGCGCTCAAGAGACTGCACTAGTCTTCCTTTCGATTCTGCGCATTCGAGGCGGCCGGTAGTGGTCATGAGCCCGGGCAGGCAGGACTGCCGCGGGCCGATGGCTGCTGGTCGTTAGCCCCGTTCATCTTCTGGCCTTCGTCATGTTCCGGCGCGCATAGAGAAAGGTATCCCCGTATGCGTGTGCTGCTCATTGGGGACATGGCGCTGCTATGGGAGGGCATAGCTCAGGCCCTTTCGACGCAGGAAGTGTCGCGGTCCGTCGTTCACCAGCCTTCGATTGCCGGCGCTGTCCGGCAGGTCTCTCGCTCCAACCCTGATGTTGCGCTGGTTCAATCACGCCTTCCCGACGGCAGAGCCTCTGACGCGGTTCGCCTCCTTCGCAGCGCCAGCGACAGCGTCAAAGTGATTGTCCTCGGGATCGGTGACCACAACGATGAGACCTTTCTCGCCGCCCTGGAGGAGGGGGCCAGCGGCTTCATCGATGGCACGGCTTCCTTCGACGACCTCTTGAACTGCGTTCGTCGCGTCGGCAATGGCGACACTTTCATCCCCCATCGCCTGGCGGTGCGCCTGGCCAACGAATACAGGGAGCGGTCCCCCCGATCGCTTGACGGCGCCGGTCTCACCGGCCGTGAGCTACAGGTCCTCCAGCTTCTCGCCCAGGGCGACTCCAACAAGGCCATGGCCCGTCAACTCGTTCTGTCCGAGCACACAGTGCGGGCTCATCTTCGCAACATCATGCGCAAGCTTGACGCAGAGAACCGGGTGCAGGCTGTGGCCCGCGCTACCAGAGAGGGTCTCCTCTCTGACGGCGACGCGCCCTTAGCTGAGAACCACGATAGGGCGCTGAGCGCCTGACGGCCTGGTCCAACCAAACCACGAGCATCTGCCATCGGGTCCGGCTGTTGAAGATGCAGTCCGAAGCGCCGGCGCGCCGCGATACGTCATGTGTACGAACGGTTAGTCTTGCCCGCGTACGCGCCATCGGGTCGCTAGCCCGTAGCTCACCTCTCAGCATCGGTCTCTTCTTGCTGATGCCGCCATTCGTCGTAGAGGCCAGCCGCCAACAGGAGCGCGAGTCCCGCGAGGAGAAATGGCCCACCGATGAATGCGGCCCCACTGGCCTGATTACTATCTGCGACTATCCCAAAGAAGCACGCCAGGGCCACGCTCGCGACCACGAGCATCGCTCCCCCCACCCTGTCGTTCAGCCAGCCAACGAACGCGCTGAGCACCGCGTAGAGGAGGAGCGCGAGGAGCACGGCGCCCCTGGCGTTGAACTCCTCGAGTATCGCACCAATAACCATTGCCGTGTAGAGCAACGCAAAAGCCGTGGCAAATAGCCGTCCGAACCGTCTCAGGACGCGCGGTTTCCATGGTTGACGTCGTGTCATCGGCGACTCCTCCAAGCCCCAGCCATGCACATTGTATCGTATGCCCGCGCTTCCAGGTCACCCCGGCTCTCCATCGCCGCCGCGACATCACGCATCGGCCAACGCGGAGCACCGGGTCCAGGCTATCGCCTCCTCTCCGAGCGTACCTTCCCTCTGACTGACGAGTCCGATAGAGCGCTGATCGCCTGACTGCCTAGTCCAAACGGACTAGAGGCGACGCCCAACCGCCCACGCTTCGCCTCGTCTCAACTGGCCCCTGAAAACCGCACATTCCGGCGATGCAGTCTGACCATCAAGAGGCTACGCTCCCGCATACTGGGCGGTCTCGAGGGCGACAACGGAGATCGACTGAGAGGAGCGCCGTAGAGGGTGGAGAACGTGATTGTTCGCACGCTTCCGGGCAGCGACCATCGCCGACGGGGAAAAGCGCGCCGGCGGGTCTTTCTCTTGTTTGAGCATCCCTTGTTCGAGAACCTGGTCTCCAACCTCCTGGAGTCCTCGCCGGAGGTTGAGATCGTGGGCCACAGCGACGACCTGTACAACGCGGCGCCCCTCATCAAGGCATCCAGGGCCGAAGCTGTGGTCCTTGAAGGCAACCCCGCCAATAGCAGGGACTTGAGCCTGCTCAACTACCTGCTCGTCACGTCGGTCGACGCGCCCTGGGTAGAGCTGGTCATGCTCAGTGTCGAAAGCAACGAGTTCGCCACCATCTACCGGGGCAACATCAAGCATCTGAACACGAAGCGATTGCTGTCCCTGGTCCTGTCGGGCTAGGCGTGTTTCGGGTGAATGCATGTGTGGTGCGTCCGCGAGTGACGCGACTGCTGGTGGAGGTTAAACGGCAACGTGGGTTAGCTGTTATATCCGCGCCCTTGCGGAGCTGGATCAGTGGAACACGCACGGGTTTCGGTTCTCAATTGGACGCCCCGCCCCGCCTCCGCAGGCGACTCGCCGACGAAAGCCCGTCCCGGGCGTATGGCGAGAGAACCTGTCGGTGGCCCGTCCGGAACTTGGAGCGCCCTGAGCTTGTCGAAGGGGCCTGCCCTGAGCTTGTCGAAGGGGCCTGCCCTGAGCTTGTCGAAGGGCGGAAGGAGGTGGGCACGGAGGGAAAACGACCGCTGGTGAGCGAACCGCCTGAGCCAGTCTCAGGCAGAGAAGGCCCCGAGGTATAGGGGCGTCCGGCGGCCGGGCTGAAAGCCCCGACCGCATAGCAGCCAATAAGGAGGAAGAACGAAAATGGTCCAGATTCTATGGCTGATTAGGGACAAGGTCCTCAGTTTCCTGCGGGAAGAGAGGGCCCAGGACACCTTCGAGTACATCCTGATCATCGGGGTGGTGAGCGTGGCGCTCATCGCGGCGATGGTAGCGGTGCCAGGGCTCTTCGACACCGTCATGGGCAAGGTAACAACTGCCGTCACGGACCTTTTCCTCTAGCAGTACGGCTGCCCATCGAAGGCATGAGCGTTCCCCGGGCCGGGGCCGGGCCCCGGCCCGGGGACAACCCAAACTATGAGCGTATTCTTGTTCTCAATCGCCGGGCTCATTCTGCGGTGGCTCCACGAGCAGCGGGCGCAGAACACCTTTGAGTACCTGCTGATAATGGGGGTGGTGGTTGTGGCGATGGTGGGCGCATTGATGGGCTTCAAGCCGCTCTTGCGGGAGGTGGCGGGGCTCGTCTGTCCCTCGGTGGACACGGCGGACCCCGTCGCGGCCTTCAAGAGCTGCCTGCCACACTAGGGGGGATACGGATGGCATTCAAGGCGCTACGCAAGCTCCTACGCCGTCTTCCTCTGTTCCGCCGCGAGGAGGGCCAGGCAGCATTCGAGTTCGTCCTCATCCTGCCTTTCTTCGTTCTCTTTCTGCTGCTGCTGGTGGACTTCGGGATCATGATGTACGAGTACGTCTCCGTCTCCAACGCGGTAAGGGAGGGGGCACGCTACGGGGCCGTCAACTGCGGCGACGGCGGGTGCACCGCCGGCGACATAGCGACTCGTGTGGCCGACCGTTCGGGCGGCATCGGCGTGACGTCGGCGGAGGTGACGGTGGGCTGGCCCGACGGCTCCGACCGCGGCGACTCCGTGGTGGTGAAAGTGACTCACCCCTACCAGTTCCTGTTCTTCCGCCCCTTTACCATCAACGTCGTCTCCTGCGCCGATATGCGCCTGGAGCAGAAAGATAAGACGGCAGTGCAGTCTGGAAGCGGGTGTCAGTGATGCGTACGCTGGGCACGACCTCCCTCAGGCGGATAGCAGCCGCACACCGGGACGAGCGTGGCCAGATGGCGATCCTGTTCGTTGTCACCCTGCTGGTCGTCTTCATCTTCTTCGCCCTCGCCTTCGACGCCGGCCTCTGGTACTTCGACCACCGCACGGCCCAGAACCAGTCGGAGGCCGCCGCCCTGGCCGCCGTCCAGGAGCTGCCCGCTGACGCCAGCGGCCTATCCGCCGCAACCAGTGCTGTCAACCAGTGGCTGGCAAAGAATGGCGCGGCAGGCGATCTTTACGACGAGTGTCCACAGCCGAGCATGGATGGTTGTTCCTGCGTCCCAGGGGGGACCGGGCTCTTCTACTGCGACTGCAACGATGATGAGAAGTTTGACACCGCCCGCGTCTGCGTGGACCGCGAATCGCCCGGCATCTTCGCCGCCCTGTCCAACATAGACTTCGTCCACATCAGCGCGGCGGCCACGGCCACCGTGGGGCGGGTCACCATATCGAGCGTGATGCCCTGGGGAATCGTGCCGCCCGACCCGCCGTGCACGGCGGACGCCGGCCGCCAGTGCCAGAACGATCTGGACGGCGACACGGTGATGGAGGACTGCGGGGTGTTTGAGGACTGCCCGTGGGGTCTCGATCCGGATCGTCTTTACCCCTTCAAGGTCAGCGGCACGATAACGCCCGGCAACTTCGGCGCGATAGCGGCCTGCGGCAACGGCGCCACCAACTACGTGGACTGCATAACGGGCGAAACGGTCAGCGGTTTCTGGGAGGAAGACGAGAGCGTGCAGGTCGAACCGCAGACCGGCAACCTTGGGCAGAACACGAACTCAGCGCTGGAGGACCGCTATGCCGTCGAGGGGGCCGACGGTGTGTACGAGTGCGACATCCCCTCCACCCCAGACGCCACTACGGGCCTTGACCCTGTCGGGAAAGCCCTGGCCGAAGACAAGTTCGTGGACGACCCCGAGCCCGGTTGCGATTTCCGGCTGGTAGTCGTGCCGCTCATTGACCACTTCCCTCAGGGCCACAGCGACACCATTCTCGTGCTGGGTGTCGCCACCTTCGGCATCGCCAAGTGGGACCGTACTCCGAATTACGGCGATGCCGTCGGTACGACCGACCAGGAGTGCGGCGAGGCCAGCGGAAGCGGCTTCGAGTGCGGGATGGTCTGGGGCTACCTGATGAAGGACGCGCTGCCTCCGGACTTCCTGCTGGAGCAGATAGGCGACACCGACAACCCCTTCGCGCCGCTGCTCATAGCGCTCGTTGATTAGGGGAGGATCCTCGGGAGGGATAGCCATGCAGAGAGCACAATCAAGCAGTCCCCGGTCGGTGGACCGGCGGGTCCTTGTCCTGGCACTCGTCCTGGGCGCCGTGGCCGCCGGGCTCATCGTCGCCTACCTGGCCAGCCGGGACTCCGGCGGCGAGACGGCGGCTGTGCCAACCGTGTCTGTCGTCGTCGCCTCGGAGGACATCGCGGCGGGCAAGAAGGTGACCGACTCGATGGTGGAGCTGAAGGCGCTGCCGGAGACGGCCGTCATCAGCGACGCCGCCACGGCAAAGGAGCAGGTGGTCGGCCAGACGCTGCGCTATCCCGTCGCCGAGGGGGAGCAGCTCAGCAACCTGCGGCTCGTGGAGCCGCCCAAGACGCAGTCGCTCTCCTTCCAGATCCCGCAGGGCATGCGCGGGTTCACCATCCCGGTGACCGTGAGCAACAGCCCGGCCGCCCT
>Ga0315289_10009743_pt1 | contig 13796 bp, 13 predicted proteins | sample YL17G11_40_MG_FD_203452 | JGI IMG/M metagenome (GOLD analysis project Ga0315289, IMG submission 203452) | Sediment microbial communities from Yellowstone Lake, YNP, Wyoming, USA - YL17G11_40 | ecosystem: Environmental > Aquatic > Freshwater > Lake > Sediment | place: USA: Wyoming | collected...
ATTGGAAGAATATCTCGGTTCAGGCCACGGAGCCTGCCCGGGTTGCGCAATGACCATCGTCATGCGCAACACTTTTCATGCCTTGGGGCAGAATACGATTGCCGTCCTCACCGCAAGCTGTTTTGGCACGATTATCCTCACTCATCCCTTTTCACCGATCAAACTGGCCACCTACTCAACCCCCTTTGCCTCGGCGGGCGCAGCCGCATCTGGCATAAAGGCGGCTCTCGATTACCAGGGGAATACCCAGACCACCGTTTTGGCCATTGCCGGTGATGGGGGGACTTTTGACATCGGCCTTCAGGCTCTTTCGGCGGCGGCCGAACGGAACGACGACTTCATCTACCTCTGCTATGACAACGAAGCCTACATGAATACAGGAATCCAACGCTCCTCCGCCACCCCCTGGGGAGCCTGGACCACAACGACGCCGCCGGCCAACTTGAAGAGCCAGCCGAAGAAGGACATCATAGAAATTGTGGCCGCCCATCGAGTCCCTTATGCGGCTACGGCCTCGATTGCCTATCCTGAGGATTTTGTGCGCAAGATTCAGAAGGCCAAGGAGACCCGGGGGTTCAAGTTTATCTATGCCCTTTCTCCCTGTCCTGTGGGGTGGCGGTTTTCTTCGGAGTTGACCGTACGACTGGCCCGGCTGGCTGTACAAAGTAAGCTTTTTCCTCTCTATGAGGTGGAGAATGGGGAGCGGTATATCCTCAATATGGAGCCCGAGGGAATCCCGGTGAGCGAGTATTTGAAGCCGCAGGGGCGTTTCTCCTTTCTGCGGGAGGGAGACATGGAGCGTATCCAGGAGAACGTGGAGCGGGAATGGGGGCGTTTGATGAGGCGTATGGAGGCAAATTGAGTTTGGAAAGGGGGAGCGGTGGCAAGATCCCTTAATTTAAATTTCTTCTCCCATTCAGGGCCCTTCACCCAGCAAGAATCTGACGCCCGGCGCTCTTCGTGATTGCCTTGATCGGCATCATTAACGGAATTATCGGAGCTACGTCCCTTCGCCATATTCCCAAACGGATTGAATGCCGGGGGCAGCTTCAAGACAAATAGGTGTTGATGAAACTTCCAGGAACCACGGATACGTAATCCAAGGGATAGGAACGGGGCGTTCGCGACGCGATATAGCCCGCGAGCAGGCTTTTCTTCCCGTGGGCATTCATAAGGGCCTTCAACCCTTTCAGGGCACTCGGGTCTACCTTCTCGGCGTATTTGCACTCTACCGCGATGAAGCGCCCTCCCTGCTCTATGAGCAGGTCCACTTCCTCCCCTTGGGAGGTTCTCCAGTACCACAGGGGCGCAACCCTTCCGGAAGAAAAGAAGTATTTCACCACCTGCGTAACCACGTGTGTTTCCCACAGGGCGCCGACCGCAGGATGACGCGAAACGGCTTTCCAGTTTTCGAAACCCATGAGGAAGGCGGCGAGCCCCGTGTCGCCCAGATACAACTTGGGCGACTTCACCAGGCGCTTCCCTATGTTGGCATAATAAGGCTCGAGAAGAAAAATCTGCCCTGAGGCCTGCAATACGGAAATCCACTTTTTGGCCGTGTTCGGAGCGATTCCCACGTCCCGGGCCAAATCCGAGTAAGACAAAACCTTGGCCGTCCGGTTCGCTACGGCCCGCAAGAAGCGGTCAAAATCCCTTAGGCTCCCTACATTCAAGATGTTCCGTACGTCCCTTTCAAGATAAGTACTCAGATACGCTGCATACCAAAAGTGGGGATCGATGTCCGGCCGGGCATAGAGTTCGGGATACCCCCCCTGGAAAAGGTACCGGTCTTCGTCAAATCGACCCAGGCCTTCCTTCAGTTCCTCCGCAGAAAGGTTCAGCATGTTCAGAACAGCGCATCTGCCGGCCAGGCTCTCCGATATCCCCTGCATCAGGAGGAAGTTCTGCGAGCCAGTCAGGATGAAACGACCGGGCCTTTTATCTTCATCGATGAGCGCTTTAAGATAGCGAAAAAGCGAAGGACCATACTGTATTTCATCGAGAATAAGCGGCTCCCGGCGTGCCCGAAGAAATCGTTCGGCATTGCCCTCAGCCTCCGCTGCCACCGAGGGAAGATCTAGAGATACATAATCCGCATCCGGGAAAACCTTGCGGACCATCGCCGTCTTTCCAACCTGCCTTGGCCCCGTCAAGACTACAGCCGGGAACTGCTTGAATAAGGCCTTAAGAGTGGCTTCATATTTTCTTGAGATCCACATGCGGATATTTTGCATTCTTACTGCAATTTTGTCAAGCTCCTTTTTCTTACCTGCAGCTGCTCATACTGCCTTGAAATAGGGGATGGTGTTTACTGGCTTTATTAACCTCAAGGATTTAGGGGTTAATGATTTGTTTGATGATTGCCACGTTGCCGCTCATTCCCAATCGATGGGCGCCGGCCAATCCCCATGGATTATTAATCCAAGACAAAAGTGAAGGTGGGCAAGAAGGATAACAAGATTGACTCCTTCGCATGATTTTAATACACTTAAAAAGAGTCAAAGTAGATCCCTTGAGGGTAAAAGAAGATCTAACCCAATCAATATTGGCCAAGATGCATGTGACTTTTGGGGAGGGTGAGTATGAAAATGAACCATGTTGCCGGAAATAGCAAGGGACGCATTATTCTCTATGCTCTGAGCACATGCGTCTGGTGCCGGAAGACGAAGCAGTTATTGGATCAGCTGGGGGTGGAGTACCATTACGTCGATGTGGACCTTCTGGAGGGTGAAGAAAAAACGAAGGCCACAGAAGAGGTGAAAAACTTGAATCCCCGTTGCTCTTTCCCCACGCTGGCGATCAATGAGGATTGTATTGTAGGCTTTGATGAGCAAAAAATCAGGGAGTTGGTGAGATGAGGGCCGGGATGGATGTACCTGCTGAAGAAATCGATAAACTGTATGAGAGGTTATACGGGGAAGCAGAATCTGCCGGGTACCATCTGAATCCGGACGTGAGCTTCACCAAGGAGCTGGTGAAGGGGCTGCTGATCAATGAGAAAAGATATGGTTACTGGGCATGTCCCTGCAGGCTGGCCTCCGGCAATAAAGACGAAGATCTGGATATCATCTGCCCCTGCGATTACCGCGATCCGGACCTGATCGATTATGACGCCTGCTATTGTGCTCTCTATTTCTCTCAGGCCGCCTTAAAAGGTGAGAAAAGAGTCCAATCCATCCCGGAGAGACGACCGCCGGCAGAAGAGAGGAAAAAACCGCAGCCCCCACCCCAGGCCCAGATTATTTCTTCCCTTCCCCTGCCCGTATGGAGATGCCGGGTTTGCGGCTATTTATGCGCCAGAGACAAACCGCCGGAAGTGTGTCCGATCTGCAAGGCGAAAAAGGATCGATTCGAGAAGTTCATATAAGGCTGATTCCCCCCATCTTATGACCTCCGAGTGCGGCCGCTCTGTCAAATTCACCCGGAGAAGGTAAAGCGGGTCCAGGAAAAATTCAAAGGGTTAAAGGAAAAAGAAGGAAAATAAGGGTAGGTTATGATAATATAGAAAATAATGCAGTCCTTTACCCCAGTTAAAGGGAAGAAACAGAAAGGAGGATTAGGCGATGGCTGAAAATGAGAATGAGCAAAGCAGGTTCGTGAAAGGGTTTCTGATTGGCAGCATCATGGGGGTGTTGGCAGGTATCCTCTTCGCCCCAAAAGCTGGGAAAGAACTGAGGGCGGATCTCAAACAGAAGGGGGAGGAAGTCTTTGACGACGCCAAGCACCTGTATTCCGAAACACGGTCTAAAGCAACCGCCATTCTGGAAGATGCGCGCCACCGGGCGGAAGACCTTATCCAGGAAGCCAATCGACAGCTCTCCGAAGCTCGGCAGAAAGCCAAGGATATTTTAAAACGCGCAGAGAAGAAAGCGGGTGAGGAAGAAGCCAAAAAGGGAACGGAAGAAGCGATCGAAGCCGGTGTTTAGACTGTTCGGAATCGATTCTCTGCGGGAAAGACAACGATGAAGCCCAGGCCCAATTGGAAGGGAGACCACTATCCATGGCACTGATCATCATTTTCATCATCATTGCAGCGACTCTAGTGCTCGCCGCGATTTTCCTGATCCCCACCCTTACGCAGATCCGGCGCACGTCTCTTGAGGCGGAGAAATTTTTTGAAACCATTCGTTTGCAGATCGTTCCCATGGCCCATGACCTGACGGTTGTTTCGCAGGAGGTCAACAAAATCCTCCAATCCGTCCAGCGGCAAGTGGGTAAGACGGAAGAAGCCGTCACGACCTTTCGGGATACGGCCCTCCGCCTGCGGGATTTCGAAGAGGATATATTGCACAAGATTCAGGAGCCTCTTTCGGAGATCGCCACCCTGTTGGGAGCCGTGGGCCGGGGAGTCGGGGCTTTCGTCCGCATATTTCGTCGCTGAAGCAAGGGGAACGTAGAAAATTCGTTTTGCGGGAATCTGAATGGGTCTACACAGTGGAATCATCATTCCCCTGCACCCTTTTCCTCCTCCCGTGTCTCCATTCCGCCTCTCGGGTAAAAATGAAAAGCCCGGTTTTAGATATCAATCTCTTCCGGAAGAGCCGGGTTTTCGCCTTCTCGAACCTGGCCGCATTGATCCATTACAGCGCCACCTTTAGCGTGGGGTTTCTTTTAAGCCTGTACTTGCAATACATCAAGGGATACAGTCCCCTGCATGCCGGTTCCATCTTGGCCTTGCAGCCCGCCACGCAGGCGGCTCTTTCTCCATTTGCCGGGCGGCTTTCGGATAAGATTGAACCCCAAATCGTCGCTTCCATGGGGATGGGGTTTACCGTTGCCGGGCTTTCCCTGCTCACCTTCCTCCGGGAAAGTACCGGGTTGGAATTCATCCTCATCAGTCTTCTGCTCCTCGGGCTGGGGTTTGCCCTCTTCTCTTCCCCCAACACCAATGCCGTGATGAGCTCCGTGGAAAAAACCTTCTACGGAGTGGCTTCCGGAACACTGGCAACCATGCGTATGGTCGGACAGATGCTCAGCATGGGAATCGCCAGCATGCTATTCGCCGTGTATATCGGGCGGGTGCAAATCACGGCCTCATCCTATCCATTTTTTTTGCAGAGCGCCCGAACCGCCTTTTTTATCTTTACCGCCCTTTGTTTCGGGGGGATCTTTGCCTCCCTGGCCCGGGGAAAGGTCCGGCTGAACCCCGAATGACGCGGGGACGCGGAGACGCCGGGGCGCGGGGACCGGGGATGGAGGGGGCAGTGGTGGACCCTCAGAAATCAAGCCAACCCCCAACGGGGTATTCCCTTTTCAGTTGCCTCAAGTCGCGGAAGTAGCTATCATCGGGGTTAAAGATAAGATCTAGGACGAGGTATCCCCTGAGTAAAGAGGAGGGGGTGTGATTGCGGGTGGCTCTCCGTCCTCAGTCCTTCCTGGAGCCGTTCAGCTTGAAGATTTGGGTTTACCGCCATCAAACCGACTTGAGGCATTGAAAGGAGAACGGAAAGGGCAATGGAGCATTCGCCTTAACGATCCGTGGCGTATTTGTTTTGAATGGCGGGGTGGGAATGCAGAACAAGTCGAAATCGTGGATTATCACTGAGGAGGACCGCATGAGTAAAAAGCGTATTTCTCCAGTACACCCTGGAGTATATCTAAAAGAGTTGCTTGATGAGCTGAAATTGACACAATATCGACTCGCCCGGGAGTTAGGCGTACCGGCTATGCGTATCAATCATGTTGTGAATGGGAAACGTCCGGTAACAGCGGAGCTTGCCTTGCGTCTGGGGCGCTATTTCGGGCAAAATCCGCGCTATTGGATAAACCTGCAAAGCCGGTATGATATGGATGTCGCCGAAGATGCGCTGTCCAAAAAGGTGGCGCATGAAGTGCGGCCCTTGTTGGCATCGGTGTGATCCAATAGCAACATTCATTGATTCGTTCATCAAACGGGGTGGACTAAAGCGGCTGTGCCGGGCATAGCACAGAACTTATGGGGTGAAGCTCTCTGTAGGTGTAGACGGTGCCTAGCGTCAGGAGGTGGGTAAATCGAAGATCCCGAGCTTGCCGCAGTAGGCGTCAACGTAAGATAGGAGGCTGAGGGAGGGCCAATGAGACGAATGGAGGAGCTATGGCCTATCTGGACCTGAAGGCTAGGACAAGGACCCACTAGGGGGTTAGGGTGTCAAAAATGAAAAAAACGACGTCCCGCTCCGCAAGAGCGGTCATGTATTAAGGGCGGCGGTACACAGTGAACAGGCCAGTCTGAAAAAAGGAGGTAACATGAAGGCGGCTGTTTTTAAGGAGAAAAACCTTTTGGTCGTGGAAGATGTCCCCGACCCCAAACCGGCGGACGATGAAGTTCTCTTGAAAGTGAGCTACTCCGCCATCTGCGGCTCTGATTTGCACCGTTACTGCTATGGGATGATGTTACCCGGAACGATCATGGGCCATGAATATTCAGGGGTCGTCGCGGGGGTGGGGAAAAATGTAAAGGGTCTGAAAGTAGGAGACCATGTCACCCGTTGTGGAGGAAAGGTAAACCCGGGAAGGGACCTGCCAAACTTTTCCCCCCGGTACAGTGCCAAAGAACGCGGGCTCTTGCCCCAGAGGCCGGGAGCGTATGCCGAGTACATGGCGATCCCCGCAGATTTGGTGATGAAAGTCCCGGACTCCATCTCCGATTTAGAGGCTTCGGTCATTGAGCCCCTAACGGTTGCCGTGCATATGGTCAGGATGTCGAATATCCGACTCGGGGACCGGGCAGTCGTTCTGGGTGCGGGCCCCATCGGGCTTTTTACCCAGCAGTGCGCCAGCCTGGCGGGGGCGGGAAAGGTTTTCGTTTCCGAAAGCAACCCCAATCGGCTCAAGGCTGCCTCGGAATTGGGGGCCACTCAGGTTTTTAACCCCACCCAGATCAACCTGGTTAAGGAAATCGTCAGATTGACCGAGATCGGAGCGGACGTTGCCTTTGAATGCGCAGGGGCCAAGCCCACTCTCCAGCAGGCTCTCGAGTTGGTAAAATGGGGCGGGAGAGTCATGGTGGTTGCCCTGGCGTGGGAGCCGGTGGACTGTCTTCCCGTGGAGTGGGTAGGAAGAGAAGTGGAGTTGAAAAGTTGTTATGCCCATTTGAACCACGAATGGCTCATCTCCCTTGCTCTCATGGCTGAGAAAAAGATTGTAACCAAACCTATGATCACCCAGGTGATCGGCCTTAAGGAGATTCAGGCCGCCTTCCAGGAGTTGCTAAGGCCGGATACCCGACAGATTCAGATGGTGGTCCAGTGTAATTCTTAAAAAGACGGTTTGAAAAGATGAATCGGGAAGGATCCCCTGATAGATCTTTCCCCGGGAAAGGAGAACACGATGAAGAAAGGACACAAATTGTTGATATTGGCTCTAAGCCTGGCATGGGCGCTCGGGGTTTCGAGCTTGGGGATTGCGGCAGATTTCCCCGACCGACCCATTCGAATGATCGTTCCGTATGCGGCCGGAGGGGGGAATGACGTTCTGGCGCGGGCTTTCCAAGTGCCCTTTGAAGCCGCCCTGGGGACCAAGCTGGTCGTCGAAAACATACAGGCCGGAACCACCAAAATGGCTACGCTGGAAGTGATGAAAGCGAAACCGGACGGATACACCATCGTAATCATGTCTGACCCCGCATGGGTCGCTTACTATTATTCGGGAACCTATGACGACAAAGTCTGGGAGAAATTGACCCCCGTTGCCAATTTAACCTCTGAGCCGTATGGGTTCGTGGAAGTAAGGGTCGAATCTCCCTACAAGACCTGGGCGGACCTGGTGAAAGCGGCCAAGGAAAAACCCGGGCAGTTGACCAGCGGAGGCCCGGGGGCGGGGGGCATGATGGAACTGATCATGAACACGATCACCCAATCCGCCGGGGTCGAAACCCGGTATGTCCCCTTTGCCGGCGCCGGGCCCAGCCGAATCGCCCTGCTGGGCGGGCATACGGATTTCCGGGTCTGTCAACCCACGGAAGCGATCGTCATGATCCGGGCGGGGAAGACCCGGGGATTGGCTGTTTCCACCGACAAACGGATGGAGGCCCTGCCCGATGTCCCCACTTTTAAAGAGCTGAAAATCGGGGGGACCATCACTTTGACCCGATCGATCTGGGGGCCGCCCAAGCTTCCTCAAAAGATCGTGGACACCCTCACCCGGGCAGTCGAAAAAGCGGCCAAAGATCCCAAATTCATCAAGACGATCCAGGACGACCTGCTTTACACGGTGGAATACAGGCCCCCGAAGAAATTATACGATGAGCTGGTCAATTTCGATAAAGCCTGGGGAGAGCAGTTGAGAGCGAGTTACAAGAAATGATGATCTCGTAAAGAGTCTGGAAAGACGTATTTCCGTCATTCCGGCGAAATTTCCCATGACGGGTTCGACACCCGCGAATCCCGCCTGGGCGGGAAAAATCCCCCCTCGCCCCCCTTTAATAAAGGGGGGTTGGGGGGGATTTGAAAGTTATTTTCTAACGAAGCCGGAATCCAGGGTTCCCGGAGAAAATCGGAATCCAGTCTCTAGAATGGCTCCCGACTTTCGCCGGGACGACGTCTGGACTCCGGTTTCCACCGGAGTGACGACTTTTTACGATTCCATCATTTCTGGGGGACGACGCTAACCCCGGGGGTTTCATGAGAAGGCGGGATGTATGGAGCAGTTTGGCATGGCTGGGGGTGGGAATCGCCTTCCTAGTCGGGAGCCTTCGGGCGGGATTGTTTAGAAAGGGGATCCCGGGGCCTGGATTCTTGCCCTTCGTCATCGCGATGAGTTTAATCGTCCTGTCCTTCATGATCTTCTTGCCGGCCCTCTCCAGAAAGAAAGAAGACGCGGTAAAAATTGAAAACTTTTTCCCGGAAAAGGAAAGTTTTAAAAAAGTCCTCTTGGGTCTCATGGCGCTGTTCGCCTACGGCTTTGCCCTGGAGTATACGGGTTATCTCATCACCACTTTCGTCTTTATGATCTTCACTTCCAGGATCATGGAACGGGGAAAATGGACAGGCCCTTTGATCATGGCGGTTCTCACGGCCGTTTTATCCTATTTGCTTTTTGTATCTTTAGAGGTCCAATTACCCAGAGGGGTTCTGGGAATATGAGGATACTCCGGTGGAATTCGTAAATCACGGCTACCTGGCTTTCAGCGTTGCCCTGGAGCCTATGAATATTTTTTTATGTTTTCTGGGTTGTCTCATCGGAACCTTTGTGGGCGTGCTTCCAGGGTTGGGCCCCGCAGCGTCGATTTCTTTGCTGCTCCCCATTACCTTCAAACTTTCCCCGGTTTCGGCCATCATCATGCTGGGAGGGATTTACTACGGCACCATGTATGGGGGTTCAACCACGTCCATATTAATCAATGTACCCGGGGAAGCGGCTTCCGTGGTTACCTGCCTGGACGGCTACCAGATGGCCAGAAAAGGCCGGGCCGGTCCGGCCCTGGGCATCGCGGCTTTCGGTTCTTTCATCGCCGGAACCTTCGGGACGGTCATGATCATGGTCCTGGCTCCCCCTCTGGCCAGTTTTGCCCTGAAATTCGGGCCGCCGGAGTTTGTCGGGTTAATCTTCATGGGACTGACCATGGTCACTTATCTATCCAGCGGGTCCATGATCAAAGCCTTGATGATGGCGGGCGTAGGACTACTGATCAGCTTTATCGGCATCGACATCGTCACCGGGAGAGAACGGTTCACCCTGGGCATCGCCACGATTGCCGGCGGGTTTGACATCGTTCCCATTGTCATGGGCCTCTTTGGCATATCCGAAGTTCTGTTGAACCTGGAAAGGTCCGCAGGGACCCGGGACGTCTTCCAAACCAAACTCGATCATCTGCTGCCGGACAAAAAAGACTGGAAGGATTCCTCCGGGGCGATTCTCCGGGGTTCCCTCCTGGGGTTCTTTTTGGGACTGATCCCCGGGGGAGGGGGCCTGATTGCCTCTTTCATCTCCTATGCCGTGGAGAAGAAGGTCGCTAAAAACCCGGAAAATTTCGGGAAGGGGGATATTCGCGGCGTCGCCGGGCCGGAAACGGCGAACAACGCCGGGGCCCAGGGGGCCTTCATCCCCATGCTGACCATGGGGGTTCCCTGTAATGTGGTGATTGCCATCCTCATCGGAGCCCTGATGATCCACGGGGTGACTCCGGGGCCGCGCTTGCTGATTGACCACCCCAAGATATTCTGGGGAGTGATTGGGAGCATGTACGTCGGAAACGCCATGTTGCTCCTGCTGAATCTCCCCCTGATCGGGATATGGGTCAGGCTGCTGAAAGTACCCTACTCCTATCTCTTCCCCTTTATCTTTCTGTTCTGTCTCATCGGCGCCTACACCGTGGGCAACAATATCATGGATGTCCAAATCATGATCCTGTTTGGAATCCTGGGGTATGTGATGAAGAAATACGAGTATGAACCGGCCCCCCTCGTTTTAGCCTTTGTTTTGGGGCCGATGTTTGAGAATGCCCTCCGGCAGTCTCTGATCATCTCGGGCGGAAGCCCTTGGATCTTCTTCACCCATCCCATCTCCGCCGTTTTTGTGATCGTATCCATCTCCCTGCTGGTTTCTCCCCTGCTCCTTATGTTCTGGGGCCGGCAGCGTCCCGGGGTTGGACTCAAAGAAGAAAACTGAGCCCTCTCGCCCAAGGATTCCCCCAATCCGTAGGGGATGCGAAGGGCGGAGCGGGTGGAACCAAGAGGTCTTCAGAGAAAGAAGGTGTTCATATGGATGCAGACTTTGAAGAGACAAAGAAGGTCGGTTTGCGCTTCACCGAGACGATGTTCGGATATCTGGCCGAAAGGGTAGGAGATTATGAAGAGGGCGAAAGGGTAGGGGAGAGGCAGAATAATGATTTGTCTTTTGAGGTCACGATCCACATTGAGGATGTGGAAGAATTCTGTAAGTTATCGGACCGTACGGCCAGACTGGAAGGCACTGTTTCCTACAAGCCGCTCGGGCAGAATTTGCCCATCCGGAAAGGCGAGTTCAGCCTGTTCCGCCCCGACGTGGAAACCGGCAAAAGGCACATGACCTACTCGTTCGCTTTTACCGGCAACGATGGGAACGATTATTATCTGTATGGGTACAAAGTCATCTATGATGACCCGAACAAAACCGATGGGCTCGAGGATATGACCCGCCTGTTTACTCGAATTTATATGAGGCAGGCCGCGGATGGTCCATCGATCGGCTCGGGCATCCTGCGCTTTCCCATCCGCAGTCTGCCCTCTATGCTCGCCTCCTTCCAGGTTACGCATACGCCTTCTCTCTTTGCGAAAGTCAGGGCGGTATCCCGGTTTTATGAATTCTGCTATGGCGAGATCCGGGATACATACCTTTCCCAGATCAGCCCCATTTACCATACCGAATACGAAAACCTGGTTTTGAACGGGAAGCTGCAATCCAAGACTGGATATACGCAAAATTTCTTCTTCTTCTCGGGCATCCATGACAAGGACTTCCCCTGGGGGGATGATGGGATATTCTGGGATGTGGCTTTCGTCATCCAGCAGGCCGATGGAAATTGGGCCAGATATGCGCTTACCGACCGGATCATTGAAGGTCTTGAACTGGATGTGGAAAAGGGTACTTACCGTTACGAGGGTCCCATCTACCGGGTACTGGAAGGATATCAGGTGTCGATGAGCGAGCTGCGGAAGACGATTCTGCCCCCGCATCTACGCAAGGTCCAGGCAACCGTCGAGATCCGTTTCGATTATGAAAAATATACCACCGTGGATGTGCCCTTTTCTCTGCTTTCCCAGCATCCGTATCTGGAGGAGATCAAGGAATGGCTCCCCCATCTCCATACTTTGGGGCTGCACCTGACGCCCCATACGGTGAGAGTTCGGGAAGGGAAGATCATTCTCCATGATGATTCCTTCCGGGAGGAGTATTCTTTTGTACCCGGGCAGACCCTGGGGGAAATGGAAAAAGCAACTTTCCAGAACATCCGCTGGCCCAAGCTCTACTATAACTATTTTTGTGCCGTAAACCCGTCCCCGGCGGACATCTATGTAAAAATCCGTTCGAGCGTACTGCGGGGAAACCGGAAGAATGCGGCCCTGGACAAGGTGCAACAGGAACTGGGCAAGATCATCAGCCATCTGGCTTCTCTGGACCTTGATATATCTGGAGGACGCTGCACGATATTGCGGGAGGAAGAAGCCCATTCGCTGCCGATCGTCGATGATGCTCTTCTGGAGATCAACAACGATCATTTTCCGACGGCCGTGTTCCAGCGCCGCATCGTGGCTTTGCGGGATGAACCGGGTAATAGGTTATATGCCCTGGAAGAGGATATGGACACGCTCAACCTGGGAAGTATCAACTCCGACCGGGTTGTAAAAGTCGCGGCGATAAAAGGGAATGATAAATTCAAGGTCCTGGATGAAGTGCTGGAAGCGACGGATTTCTTCGGAAAACTGGATGCCGCCCGCGCGCGGTCGGGCAAGAACAAGGAGACCTTTGCGGTCATCGTCAAGCCAAACTTTATGTTCATGTATTCCACGAAAGACCCCTCCACGTACACCGATCCGCAGCTGGTGGAACGCCTGATGGATCGGATGTTCGAACGGGGCTACCACAATTTGGCCTGCGCCGAGGCCCGGAGTACCTACGGCATCTTTTTCACCAACCGGGAGGTCAAAACGGTTGCCCGCCATATCGGCCTGACGGAGAAGAACTACCGGGTCATCGATCTTTCAGAAAACCTCGAAGAATATTCCTTCTCCGGAAAACTGAAAAAACATTTTGTGAACCGGGAATGGAAGGATGCTGATTTCCGTATCGCCTTTGCCAAGAACAAGACGCACTCCTATGCCTTTTATACCCTGACGATTAAGGATATATACGGGGCCCTCCCGATGGAAAACAAATTTTTGGAGTACCATCATAAGCGGGATATCTTTTCGACCACCATCGAATTTATCCAGCACTTCCCCGTACATTTTGCCCTGATCGATGCCCATATCAGCGCCGATGGGCCGTTCGGTATTTTTGCCGATAAGGACCCCAATCATACCGAAACCGTCATCGGCAGCGAGGATCCCGTGGCCACCGACTGGATCGGCGCCGCCAAGATGGGCCTGGACCCGATGGTGAGTGATTACATGAAGAGGGCCGTGGAAGCCTTCGGCAAACCGCAGATCCAGATGGTGGGAGACCGGACCATCTATCCCGACTGGGTCAATGTCGTCGAGGTCATACCGCTCGTGGCCCTTGGGGTTTTGGACCGAAACTATTACTTTGGCAATCTTTTCTATTCGGTCTTTTCATATATGGAAGATTTTTTTCAGTACAAGGACCCCGGCGTGGCCCGGAAGTTTGCCAGAATACTGGCCGACCCGATCAAGTCGCTCTTCTTTCAAAAGGTAGAGCAGGGGAAGCTGGACGCGGAGGCTAACCGGCAGCTCTTTGACCTGTTTACCGGAGAGGGTCGTTAATAGGTTTTGACCCGTCTTCCCGCCCGACTTGATTGTATAGAAATTTTCTTTCTTATCCTCCCCCCTCACCCTTCCCCTCTCCCCCGCTTGCGGGGGAGAGGGGAAGGGTGAGGGGGGTTAAGTCGGAGAGTTCCACGCTGTCATCCTTTTGACTACCGCCATATTCATGGCCTTTAGATTCGCTCCCTAAGAAAATAGATCCGGCAATGAAATCCAAATATTAGGGACTCCCGGCCATCCTTATAATCCTGGCATGCATATTGCTATTTCCTAAATTGAGCGATTTTTTTAAACCACAGAGAACACGGAGAATAATTTCATAGTTAAAAAACAAAATAAGAACAATCTTTTCTCTGTGTCCTCAGGTAATAAATTCGGCAGCTAGAATATTGTATT
>Ga0315289_10009744_pt1 | contig 13796 bp, 16 predicted proteins | sample YL17G11_40_MG_FD_203452 | JGI IMG/M metagenome (GOLD analysis project Ga0315289, IMG submission 203452) | Sediment microbial communities from Yellowstone Lake, YNP, Wyoming, USA - YL17G11_40 | ecosystem: Environmental > Aquatic > Freshwater > Lake > Sediment | place: USA: Wyoming | collected...
CACACCCGGCCGCTACTTGGGTCAGGGTCTTTTCGGGCTTACCAACCACAAGAATGACTCACACTGGAACTTGAGGCTTTTCATCCTTTCACACACACACAACTACATGAACGACGCACACACACCAAATCAGGTTTTCTTGATTGATTTGATAACCTTCTTTGTCAATTCTAAACACTGTTTCAGCGCAGCTTGGTTCTTTAGGACTTCGCCCTTTACATCACCTGCTCTGACGTTGACCGCTATGAAGGGAGGACGATCGTGTGAGATTAGGGTCAACCCAAGAGATTCGATATACTCTACAACAGTCCGCACTGTCTCCTTCTTGAATCTGCCCGTGCCTGACAAGGCAAAGACGCAGAAAGGTTGTTGCTTTGGCAGAAGCCTATAGTTTGGTTTTGCGAAGGTGTGCTTGTAGCCTTTGTGTTTCCGCATATGAACAATGGTGGCCAGTCTTTCCAGAAAAGCCAAGAATTTTGAGGAAGCCAACAGATACTTAGGGAAAATGAAAATTATTGCGTCAGCTTTCTTCATCTCTGCGAGAATTTGGTTTAGATCATCTGTCAGGACACAGTTTTCATGAACACACAGTTCGCAGAGGACGCAAAACTCAATTTTCTTGCTTGCTAGCTGGATTATTCTGGGCTCGGAACTTGTGGACTGGAGGATAGACTTGGCTAATGCGTAGCAGTTTCCGTCTTTTCTATGGGAGCCCACTATTGCCAGAAGTCTTGTCTTCATAGACATGATTGAACCGATTCTCACTAAAATCTCTGTTGATGTCAACTGGCGCCTGAGGAGGAGATGGAGAAAAGGCTCGTTATTCGAGAAGATTTGGTGGTGGGTAGGCTGGTGCGCACACACACACAAATCACCGATCTCCCACGACGGTTCAAATTACGACGGTCGCACAAGAGGCCAAGTTAGGACGACCGCACAAAGCGACCGACCGCCTGGCGCATCTGATTCTACTGAGTGCAGTAGTCCATGTGGAGAAACGTCACTAGAGATAGGCTGCAAGACCACAGATTCCAAGTAGTTGAAGTGCTGTCTATCGTTCTAGAAAGGATTAGCGGGGGACTTGATGCCAGGGTCTTCCAATGTGATTCGATGTGCCGGGAAAGTCAGCCAAGAAGGCGTATGATCTAGTTGCTATCTCAAGTAGGACAGAGAGGATTCACTGTGCCTTCGTCACGAGGAAGGAGGAACTCCGCAGAGCGCGTGGAATCGTTGTCGGTGTCACGAGTGTTGCAGTCCGGCGAGGCTGGGACGAGACTTGAGCCGTCCGCTACCTTTGACCACAAGGAGGGTGAGTGATTGGAGAAAGGAGATCCCGAACTTGAATTCATAGCTCGTCAGATAGAGAAGACCGGATATCCTCTCGAAATACATGCGTCCGAGGCGCTAGAGAAGAGAGATTGGAAAGTCCTTCACTCGACCTTCTATGAGGACCCCGAGACCAAGCGCCTCCGAGAGATTGACATAAGAGCTGACAAGACTGTTGCTCGGTCTTCTCCAGGTGACGCAATATCCCCGTACAAGATACACCTTCGACTCGATATCCAGTGTAAGAAGAGCGACACCTTTGCTTGGGTGTTCTTCCTCACTCCGAGAAGAACCGAAGAAATGGCGACCGGGCTAAGATTTCTTGACTACCTCTATGTGGCTAAGACAAGTAGTCTATCACGTCTATACTCGCCCTATCCAGAGATGCTTCCGCACATTCCGACTCTATCTCCCGGAATCGCCAAATCGCTCAAGCACACGGGCGACCTCAAGCTGGTCGACCCGACCGTTTTTCGGTCCTTGGCGGCTACCGAACAAGCAAAAACATACAAGGAAATCAAGAGGAAGGCGCAGGATTCAGGGTCCGTGGACGGATACCCTGCCATCTATGAGGCAGCAATGACCGTACTGAAAGCTGCCGACTTTGACTTCAACAACGCCTACTCCTTCATGCAGTTCGTCATCAATAGCAGATTCTCGGGCTTGCCACTTCCGACCGGGACTGAAATTGGCGACATACAACTATACATGCCAATTATCCTATTTGATGGCAAACTTATGGCATGGCGGAATGGGCATCTCGGGGGTGCGGATGAGGTCTTACTTCAAGCGCACGTACTATCGATGGGTTTCTTTGTGCCATCTCCACTTCTCGTTGTCGTTCAAAGGGATCATTTCGACGACTTTCTGAAGTCTCTAGACGATGATTTGATCGTGCTAGCAGATAGAATCCGTAACAACAGAGCCAAGCTTGATCAAGAATTCAGACTACTGACTCAGCAGTTTTCAGGCACAAGTGCTCAGACGTGAGTCGTCGTCGGGCCTCTTGGTGCACACGGCTACTGCCCTCACGACAAGCGGTTTGCTTCCAGTCTGTTACGATCCTCGCAATAGAAAATCTTTGGAGAGGTACTTCTCCGGGATCTTCTTTTCTGCCGGTAGGTAAACACGAACTGGAATCTTCACCATTGACATGTAAGTACAGATGAGCGGGCCTATCTGTTTCCATTCCAAACCACCAAGCCCGGCACCTAATGCAGGGAGAGCTAGCGATTTCAAACCCAGCTCGTGATAGTTGTCCACGATCCACTTCAATCCCTTCTCGATGCCGAGAAGATCCGCTCGGTCTCGCCAATGATCTTTTGTCGGGAAAAGCAAGAACCACTTTCCGCTGTCAGCATCCGTAGCTTCCATTGGTTCATCTGCTAATTGAGCAACCAATGAGTAGTCGCGCCTGTAGAGAAAGGGCTTTCCCAGCTTCATGCGTTTCTTGCGACACAGATCATTATAGTAGACAAAGACGTCAGGAAAGAGATACTTTGCTCTCGCAGCAAGGCCCTTGCCCATTATACCGACACAATTGACACTGATTGTTAAGGTCTGCATTCTTGAAAAGAACATGTCGCCCTCCAGAACTTGAAGATTCTCAAGCTCTGTCATTGTCGTGTCTTGGAAGAACATAGCAGGCTGGGGAATGACAGGGAGAGCCGATTCTCCGACAATCTCTTTGACTTTGTCAGCAACCGCATGATTTGCTACATATACGCTTTCTAGATATCCTGGTGGAACAATGTCGGGAACAAGGCATTCGGCCATCGACTTCCTTTTTCCGTCCACAGCATCCCACCAAATCGTCTCAATTTGATTCGCTATTATGCCTAGCCGACTTGGCGAAACCGGGTTCATCTGCGAGTTGTCGCTAGCCGCGTTGCCATCAGTCATGAAGACGCCAGGGAGATCCAAAATCTCTCGTCTCACAGACAGTACGGCTAAGTCCTCAACACCACTATTGTGCGCCACGCGATAGAGCATTGGGTTCTTGGGCTGGAAATACAGATTTGCGTACATCCAAAGCGACTTGCCGTCAGGGGTCGTCTTCTCTTTCCTTCTTTGAACAATTTCCTCATCAGATATCGGTGTGGGATTGATCCCTTGCTTCAGCATCGTGTCGTGACTGAGAATTCCTTTCTCGATTATTGAAGGCAGATTGTTTACATGTGCGATGTAGTACAGCTCAGCAATCGTTTTCTTGATCGTTCCTTTCTCAGACATCAGATTCACCTGGAGAGTCTCGACAGAATTGGTTTGTAGGTCTTGAATGGGTTTGAGGTTCTTGCTCTACGTCGCAAGTAATGAAGCGTGCTCTTTCCGATTCCAAGCGTCTGAGCCTTTGGCTGCGTGAGGCTGAGTATTCGTCTCCGAAACTCAAGGTCGTCCGTCTTGCTTAGGTCGGGGGAGGGCTCCGAGAAATTGAGCCTACCAGTCCGACCGACCAAGAAACGGCCTAGCTCAACCGTCTTCTGCTCGATGACCGTATCCCACTTCAATGCGCGTTCCCTATACCTGACCCCAGAATTGAACCGCTCACGAAGCAATTCAAGAAACCGTTGTTTCGCTTCTGGCTCAAAGCGGTACCTGTAGTCCTCACCTGTGAAATAGAAATTCGGCAGATCCAACACTCCCGATTCAAAGGCTTCCATCACCCCCACATCAGCTATCCAACGGAACGGCTCCTGCAAATCATACACTAACGACTGCTTCGTCTGATAGCCGCTAGTCTCATGCAGGAATCCTACTGACGGCTCTAGGCCTACGGTGTTGATTGCTGCTCGACACTCACCCTCCAAGACACCATACGCATAATTCAACGCCAAATTGACAGGATCAGACGCATTATTCTGATGACTCGACGTCATTCGTCCGTGGAAGTCGAAGCATTCAGGAACCACCGAAGCATACGCCTGCCAATACCGAAGTGCAACTCGGCCTTCAACGGTTCGAAGATCCACAACACTACGTGCTCTGCCAAGTCGCAACGCTTCACCCTTCGCTAGGCGAACCTGCTTTTCGATGTCGTAACGTTGAGCAAGCCAATCCAAGACCTGCAAGTTTCTCGCAATCTTCGCTCGAACAAGCGCATTCGCAATCGAGAACTTCTTCTTCGCATCTTCGCTCGCTTTGATCTGGGCAGCACGCAAATCCGCTTTGACTGGACTGGGCGGTAGTATGCTGCTGATCATTGAGCCATCATAGTCCAGTATGAAAACTGGGACCCTATTCCGCGACAACCAATGGAACGCCTGCAACGATATGTATCCGCTGTGACGGTCAATGATCATGCTAGTGTAGGGTAAACGTCGCGGACGAAAATGATACACGGACCCGTCTTTTCCGTCTTCTCGTCCATCAGTGATCTCCAATTCGGACCTAGATTTGAGGTTGCGGACACGAATCTTCACACCCCAGCCTGAAAGATGAAGCGGATTCAATCTTGTTCTCTTCCTCGTCGGGACCTCTTTACCTTGATCTCGCTGTCCGTGGCAATCAATGTGAGGATGTCTCCCTGCTCAAGACCCAGACCATCAACAATGGGCTTAGGAATTGTGATCCTTAGAGAATTCCCAATCTTGGTCAATTTCACTTGAAATTTGACTGGCAAGCCAATGAACCCGAACATGTATATCCCTAAGGCTATACTAAAAATCATTGTGTATTCGAACGGAGACCGTGGATATGCGGCTGGTTCTTCTTCTCTTCTAATTGTTGCCAGCTGTAAGAATGAATGAGGCCCAGCTCCTCTCTAGAGTACGACCCTCTTCGGGCTTTCTGTAGGATAGCCTTACGTTTCTCTTCCAAGATCTTCCCTGCTAATGCCTGGCCGCTTGGAGTGTTCAAGAAGTTGAGCAGTTCGGGCAATTTCACGGCGAAGGCCAAGACTATCAGCTCCGTATCACCAAAAGAGCGTTTCAACCCTTGATTCAGCTGCACAAAATTGATCTCCTTCTTTGACAGCACTCTACGAGGAAGGTGGCGTCGTCTAAGTGCCAGTGCAACCAGGTCTTCAAGCCAGAAAAGTTCTTTCGCAAACCTGATCGCCTCCTGCAAGTGGAGAGAACCTGCAACGACAAAGTCGTTTGGATGAACTGGTTGAGTAGCCAAGTAGCACCCCGCTGTATTGTGCACAAAAGCATAGTTGACGTCCTCCAGCTCATCCTTGTCAAGAACCTCTTTGACAAGACGATTCAGCTCGTATGATTTGCCTAGCACGTTCTCCATCAGAATGTAGCGAGATCGGATTCTCCAGACCTTGCCAGCCTTCAACATTACTTTGAGATGTTTACGAACAGTCACCCTTTGCGGCTTTCCTTCAGGGAGGCCCAGTTTGACACGTTCTTCCTTTCCGATGTTCTCAAGCTCTCTGACAATCTCTATGTTTTTGCTCCAAGGCTTCCTTCGAAGCACTTGCACAATTAGTTCATCGTATGGATCGTAGACTCGATGGTGTCCCTTGTCCATACGTTTCGGGTGACGCTTAATTGGATACCCGTTTGACACGTAACCACTACCCACAGTTAATCTGACTGGATACTGGAATTTATAGTATTCAGTGGCGAACATTGGACGACAGAAGAAGAGAATCGCGAATCGGAGTAAGACTGCCCTCTAGTGATTCAGTCTTACTGAAACGGATTTGCAGAAGCCGCGGAGAAGACCTCTCCGATTTCATTCGGCGAGCAATCCGAACCGAGATGGCGAAACTATCTTTCCTGACGCCGCTGGACAGGAAAGCTCTCGGCGTCACGGAGAGACGGACTGCAGAGAGAGACCCAATCCGCGTGTTAGTCAACCCAGTCGATGAGAATCCAAGGAGAACCCGGAAATGAGCATCGTCCGATTGATACGCATGACTATCGTGAGTCGATCATACGATTCGCGTGTAGGGTTTGCTCGCTTGCATGAAATGCACTTCAAAGTCGCTCGCCGAGGATCAGTCCGGGCTAACAGGCGAACACTCGCGCGCAGGGGACTGCCTTACTTTCAGAGGAAGATCTACCGGAAATATCACATTTGGATTCCAAAGCGCAAGCTCAAGGTCAGATTCGAAAGGGAACAGCGCGCAGCCAGAGTCCAACGCGATGTCTCAGTAGACGCCAGGACGATGCGCTATCGAGGAAGGCACTGGAGTGCCACGTCACTACCCTCAAGGATGATCAGTTATGCAAAGAAGAGACACTGACCTCTCAAATGAAAGCGTGCCTAGGACCGGCAACGAATGTCACGTGCGCTCGCAGTTCCCAAAAAGTAGCACGCTGAAGATTGACAAAGACTGCATGGCGGATCCAGAGTGCCTTCAGGACTACTTGCGCCTCATCCTCGCCGTCTGCAAATCGCACGGAGTCACAGTCAAGTCAGTCAGGATGTGTCCAAGCGCGCATAAAGGGCAGCACTTCTACATCCGCATCACGCCGCCGGTCCAGGCTACTCTCGCTAACCGTCTTCACTACCTGCTCGGTGATGATTGCCAGAGAGTTGACTTCAATCGGGCCCGAATCGAATCGGGTCTGGACGAATGGTCAAAACTCTTTGAACGACCGAACGTCAGGTTGCGCATTATCTATCGTGGCGTCAAGGTTCCGGCCGGAACAAAAGTAGGAAAGAATGGGAGGTGAGATCGTGGGCAAACAATCAGAATATGAAATACTCAAAGAAGGAGCAAAAGAGAAAGCCAAAATCACAAGCGTCGAGATCAAGAGGTCTGGTGAGGTCTTCAAGAACAGTAAGACCCCGGATCAGCAGCTCGTAGTGATAGTCGCTGACGTCGATGGCTGGGTGGGGCGTGTAGGCACCATCCCCAAGCCACCGTCGAAGTACCTTTCGCCAAAGTCGAAGATGGCTCAGTTCATCACGAAATACCGGAAGCCACCTGCAGTCGGCATGACAATAGACGTAGCAACGAACGAGAAGGGCTTCTGGACTCTAGTGCTCTAGGCCCACGAACTCTCCGACCTGTCCCCCCTCTTTTTTCTTGATTCATGTTTCAGAAGGTGCATGCGACGAAACTCAAGCCCAAACTAGTCCCATTTGGGAGAGTACAAAAGTATAGTCTACAGAGCACGGATACTCTGTGTAATCTAAGCTATACTTTTAGACTCCCCGGTTCAGCGCCTCCGGTGCTGCAAACTCGCTCCAAGTCTGAGAAGAAACGGTTCCTGAAAGACTGCAAGACAACACTTGACTTTGCTGGCAAGGTCGAGTCATGGCTGAAGGGGTGGCTGCTGCCCTCAATCATCCCGATCGTTAGTTCGATGTCCATCAATCTGAGAGTTCCACGCGGTATGAGGAAGCTTAACAGTTGCCTCATCGTCGCCCCGAGAGGTTCAGGCAAGACTGAGCTGCTGGAGCATATTCTTGCAGCTAGCAACCATAGGCATTTCGTGGTGTTGCCGCCGAAGATCTTCGAGAGCGACCTCGTGAAGAAAGGGCGGGAGTACTTTCACAATAAGGTCATGGTCCTCAGCGACCTGATAGTGACGTTCGAGGGGATGGCGAGGAAGCAGAGGGAGCAGCTCGTTAACTTCTGGACGAAACTCCTCGAAGGCAACTATGCAAGGGACAGGGATGCTCTAGAGAACGTGAGCACGCTTGCCCTGTTCGGCTTGGCGTCGGAGCAGCTTGACAAGTTCAGAGACGAACTCATGTCCGCAACATTCCTGGATCGAGTTCCCCCTTTCAAGCATAATGTGACGACCGAGATGAAGCGGGAGATCCTGCAGTTCAGAGCCAAACTCCAACGTCATGAGGAGGAGTACAAGCCACCCGTTCTGAAGCTTCCTCTACCAGAAAAGATCGATGATTCGAGTAAGATTCAGGTAGCTTTCCCTCGTTCCAGAGAAATCGAGAATCGGATAGTGGAATATGCGCTTGAACTTGACAAGTATCATGTTCAGAGCTTTGCAAGGGCGCAGGACTATATCAGGAACTTCATGCGGGCAAACGCTCTCCTCAACAACAGAAGAAGAGTCACCGTGTCGGACCTCTACTTGTACGATCTAGTTCATCCACTCTTCCTTGGAAGCACGGGTACACTGGGACCTGAGAGCCTCGTCCTCTCGCTCTTCAGTAGATATCCTGGTTGCTCAGATAACGAACTCATCGAGAAAAGCGAATTGTCGCGCGGGACATTCTACAAGTACAAGAGAATCCTGCAGGCGAGGGGTGCTATCTGAATGACGGTCAAACACTTTTGGAAAACAGCATTGTTGGGTGATGGCTCCGCCGGCGTCCAGGTTGCGGCCGCAACAATACCAAGTCACAAAGGAGGTGATCTCTGAAGTTGGATGAAGTTGACAAGGACGCAATTGAGTGTATCAAAATTGAAACCGCCGGTGCAAGGAATATTGAACTCCTCAAGAAAAAGGACTCGCTGTTACAAATCAGAACAATGAGGGACCAACCGATTCTCAAATGCGGAAAAACGTACGCAGTCGTCGACGGCGCAGGAACAGCATACATCTACGAGGAGAAATAGCTTCCATATCGACACATCTGCTAGGCTAGGAGTAGTCGGGCATCCTAGCTTCTCCACTCCTTTTTTTTGGGCCTAACGATCACTATTCAGCTAAGTCGCCACGAAGTCCCAGAGCATACAGGGTGTCAGATGACACGCCTAACAGGCCTGAGGAGATGTCTAGAGGAAGCGGAGAAGCCGTATGCGTTGGTCAATGTCCAGTCGACGTCGGCGCCGAGGCCTCGGCCTGAACCCGAATATGCCGAACGGTGGGTCGTCGGATTCATCTTCGTCTTCTTCCTCAGGATCTTTCTCTATGTGTGTTCCGTGGAGTATACTGCGTTTGCATTTCCGGCAGACCATTGTGGCGACTAGTTCGTTGGCTACCCAGTTGACGTAGTATATTGGTTTCATTCGCCAAGTTGACCTGCCGCAGCCGGGGCATTGTAGCTGTTCGTTCGCTTCACGTTCGATTCCTGCTGTGAATTGTTCAGTTTCCAGTTTCTGTTGGAATTTCTGATCATCGATGGCCTCTTGGTCTAGCCTAGGCTTGGCTCGTTGACTTCTGGGCTTGACTCGTTGACTTTTAGGTCTCGGAGTTCGGTTCTTGGCTGGCATTCATGGTCGCCATGCTTAGGATGAGCCATGATTGCCTATGTTTTGAGGGTTGTGAGCATCTCTTTCACTAGGGAGTGACTCTACTTACCCTCACATCTCTCCGGTTCATATTCACAGTTGAATCTGTCGCGGTTATGATGCGAAGAGCGAGACGATTGAGGGAGTATCAGTCGCCGTGGGCTAACCAGGATGCGTGTTTGCATCCGGCTCCGGTGAAGTTGCTGAAACTCAACGAGGCTGACGAGACCCTCCTTCGATGCGTCGTATGCGGCAAGGTCATGACAGCAAGTGAACTTGGCGTGAGGTGAGCAGTCTTGGCTGAGAAAGAAGTCAAACATGACCTGGCAAGCCTCGTAGCTGAGATTGCTAAGGAAGAATGCAAGAAACTGTACGAGAAGCGGCTTGCAGGCCTCGAAGAAGAACTGGCAGCGTTATACAAGACGGTTGAGGAGTATGTTGATCATCCTGAAAGCAAGTTCGAGAACGGACAGCGCTGCGGCACAATGCGTCGCAGACACCTTCGCGTGAATTCCATACTCTGCATCGGCAAGGAGGCGAACGAACTAGAAGAGACACAAATTCTGGGCATAGACGAAGAAACGTATGTGGAATATCGTGAAATTCACTAGTATCTAGCTAGCAGTAAGGGTTTCGTAGGCCTGAGGGTCCGTCATCCCTTACTCGGATCGCAGAGATCCAACAAGATGCCTCACGGTCCTTGATTGGGGCACCATAGAGACAAACGCTGTTTTGTAAGCAACCGTGCCGGCTGGCTCTGTTCGGCTCGGTCTGGTCTCCGCCGAATAGGATAAATCCTCCTCTGCGGCCGGACTAATTGATCGGGGGAGCCATGAAACACTTCAAAGACGTGGATAGTGTCAATCGAAAGAATGGCAAGAAGGTCTTGCATGACATCTCCCTTGGAAACGGTGAAGGACTTGTTGTAGGACTAAACGACCGATTCTACCGCTTCAAATTCGTTCTGACAATCTACGTGCTAGTATTCACGACAGTGTTTGTGTACCTCTCCTACAGAGATTTCCTTCAATGGTTTCTCCCGATCAGTGCCATGGTTGCATCTGCCATCATCGCATGGCCGGTGGGTGAGCGGAAAGTTCGCACGAGGGTGTCCATGGTCCCAGGACTCTATCAGTTTCGAGATCGAAAAATCAGGCTGACTGTCATCAATCTGGGAGATACCACTCTGATCGGAGAACTCGTTCTTGCGGTAGGGTGGGCTGAATGGACAGTATCGATACGACGACTGCGACCCATGATCAAGTTCCAGGCATTCGGGTCAACAAGTCTCATGTGGGGGATGCGCCTCATGGAAAGCGGTGATGTTGTCAGAGTTTCGGAGAGCGACATCCGCGATGGCCTCAAGATAATACTGGATGAAATGGAAGCGCAAGATCGTGAGAATGCGAGGAAATACCACGCTCGCCTGTTGGTGCTTGCCGTTGACGCGGAGGGACTCCCGTTAGATGCCAAGCCGTTTGAGGGCCTGCTGTCAGCATGTGACCTAGGCGTCGATGTCGGAGAGTTCCCTCTAGACGCCCAGATGCCATTATTGGGGGGAGAAATACGGTTGCACTTGAAGAAAGTGAAAACAGAAATGCGCCCGGACGTGTTGGAGCTAAGATCTCCGCCATCTCAGCCCACCTCTCGTGAAGTACTCTCTCGGGTTTCTGAACTGCTGGATGAACTTAACAAACAGGGGAGAAAGAAGAGCAGAGCGGACTAGTCTCTGCGTTTGTCAGACTGAACTCTGGCCCTCGTGGCCTTGGTCAAGGAGCTCAAAGCCGCAGATTTCGTGCTAACCTAGAGCTTTCCCATTAGCGGCCTCAACAAAAGGCTTCGTTTCGAATCGTGATAAATGATGGATGAGGCGGCATGAAGCCGCCTTCAATTGTGTTTCTTGTATGAGCATTCGGAGTTGGCACATCTCTCGCAGAGTCCACGATAGGGCATGTGAGTTCTAGCGGCAACGTCTGGAGATTCTTCATAGAAGTCGGAGAAATCGCAGGCGGCAGAGTGGACCATTTCAACTAACCAGTCTTCCGGTTCTAGGAATTCACTGAGCGATGAAATTGCGATCTTGTCGCCTGGTTCCCCGTAGAGTATGCACTGAACTATATCCCACGGCCTGAGGCTCTTGGAACTCTTGGCTTCAACTTTCATCTTGTGCTGAGCAGCGTCTTCGAAAACGAAGTCGACCGTGCCATTGAATTCTCCTGAAGGCTGCTCGGGCTCTACGAGATGATACCCCATCTTTGCCATGCGCACTACTGCTTGAATCCTGCCTGTCTGGGCGAGGACCTCGAATTGTCGACGCTTCTCGAGTGGTTCTTTCATGTAGGGTTTCTGGACAAATGCTGGACAGAAGAGCTTCTTCGCAAGCTCAGACGGTTTCAGCTTGCGCTTTGGTCCGACGAGCGGCGGAAGTGGAACGGGCTTCTGATTATAGATGTCTCGCAAGTCTCCCTTGCCTTCCGTAATCCTCTTCATGACTTCACCAAAGTCTCTTGCTTCTTTCACTTCTTTCACCTCCTTTGTCGTAGACGCTGACTACTCGGAGTCGTATTGCTTAAGTAAGCGTTTGTTTACTTCGCTTACTACAGATCGTGACTCGGATGGGCAAGACTTCTAGGGAGGAATTGCAGGACCGAATCGCTCTCGACATGTTCGAGTCACTCGACAGAGGGAGATTCCGATTCGACGAGTTACTGGAGCAATTGCGAGGGCGGAGGAGGATCTGGAGACCTAATCGGGTTACGCTTACGAAGTATCTTCGTGCTGCCAAGGACGAGAGGGAAGTTGACTGGAATCCAGTGACCAAACACTATGGGCTAACGGCAAAAGGCAGATCGAAACTGGAGAGACTAAGAGTCGAGAAAGCCAATGTGGAAAGAGAGAGGGCACTCGCGAGAGCGCCCCGCTACTACAGCGGATCTATCGATTCGCTTGGTGAGATTTCGCTGGATTCCACGGATTTCTTCTCTCTTCTGGAAGACGAATGTAGAAGGGAATTGGCTTTGACTGGGTGGAACGTCCCGCTAGCTCTTCCAGTTGATGCGAGTGTGTATGGAAGTGAGGAGTTGAGACGCACTTTCGAGTTCAAAGCAGAGCAAGCTATGTCAGGTGATGAGAGTCGGAAAGAACTTTCGAACAAGTTGCTACGGAGAGAGTTCACCCCCATTGTCGAGACTATTATGTGGCACTACCTAGCCCTGCACATCGCCGACCTTTCCGATAGACACGACAGCGCGGGAAATCACCGACCCCCGCCGACCCTAGAGGATATCCTCGGATTCGACCTGCATTTTCTGTTTAGCTTCAACGGCAAGAAGATCCTCCAGAGCATTGGAAAAGAGGAGAGGAAGCGCGTGGGAGATCGGCTTGTCGGCGCAGTGCTCTTGGTGATCGCATGCGGCAGTCTCGACATGTACAATTCCCTACTCCCCGTCCTCGAAAGGGCAGACCTAATTGACAAGGACCACGCAGCCGCTGTCCACAAGGTGATGTATCAAGCACATACCTTCAACTCGCGGGAAAACGCTGCCGGCCGTGGTTTCCTCATAGCGGTGGAACGGGAGGTTATCGCCTCAATCGCTTGGGAGTACTTTATGAGGTCAGGGGTCATTCCTTCTTGAGTGTCAGTCGTTCCGTGTGGACTGCTTCCACATCATTTCGTGAATTTTGTCTTGGCAGTTAGAGTCGCGAAGAATCAACTCGACACAACTAATTCAACCCAGCGAGTCCCATGCAGAGGGTCCTACAACAAACCCACACTACCCATACAGAAGCCACACGCCACCCGGTAGGCAGCCTGACTAGGCTGGATAGGCGTGGAAGAATCTTGGAAGAAAGATGTGGAGGAAGATTCAGCTGAATCTAGAAACAGCCTAGAATAAGGATAATTGAGCACAGAAAGGAAGAAGAATCTACGCCAGGGACCAAAGATACCTTGAGAATCTTCTTCTGTTTCTTCTTCACTCCAGGGCGGAATGGAAAATTCTAGATTCTCGGTAGCTTCCTTTCTTGGCGGATGAAGCTGATTTCTATGTGAATTTCTTGTCTGAAATATCCTCAGACTTCCACGTGACACCCTGCCTACTCAGCCCGAGTATCACGTCACAGTGACACGTCCAAAACATAGAGTGCCACGTCCCCCACCAAAACCCATCCTTACCTATATCCCCGGTCTCTTGGTGCGGGCGTCGTAAATTGAACCGTCTAGGTGAGTAAGTGTGTGTGTGGGTAGGCTGGTGCGGGCGTCCGGATTTGAACCGTCGTCCTTGAGGTATTTTGTGTGTGTTTCCTGGTGTGGGCACACACAATGCCCGTAGCGATGATAACCGGCTACTCAGATTATGCTCGCAAT
>Ga0315289_10009745_pt1 | contig 13795 bp, 11 predicted proteins | sample YL17G11_40_MG_FD_203452 | JGI IMG/M metagenome (GOLD analysis project Ga0315289, IMG submission 203452) | Sediment microbial communities from Yellowstone Lake, YNP, Wyoming, USA - YL17G11_40 | ecosystem: Environmental > Aquatic > Freshwater > Lake > Sediment | place: USA: Wyoming | collected...
TTTTCAATTTATTCGATCAACCTTAAAGAAGGTGTTGAAAAAGTCAGATTTTCAAAATATTTTTGTAGATATTTTATCAAAAATCACCATATATGGTAGCAAAATGAGGTTTTTCTTTTCGTAAAACTTACTTTTCAACAGACTCTTAAAAAATATTGACAAAGCATATAGAAAATTGTAAAATAATCTAAACGATTAGACAAAACGATTAGAAAGCCTGATTGTCGTAAAAATTATTTAATCAAAAATTATTTCCGCCTTATAAAAGTATATGAACCGGCCTAAAATTTCTGATGTTGCAAAGGTTGCAGAGGTATCAAATTCAACTGTATCTTATGTCATAAACAACGGACCAAGAAATGTATCAGATGAAACCCGCCTCCGTGTTCTTAGTGTGATTGAAGAGTTGGGATATCATCCTCATGCTGCCGCGAGAAATTTACGTAAGGGAAACACCCAGACAATAGGCTTTCTTGTTCAAAGTCTTAAATCCGCCTATGTTTCTAACCTTGTCGATTCCGTAGAAAAATATCTAACAAAGAAAAATTACTACCTGATACTTGCCAGTGCACATGAAGATCACGAACGGGAATCGTATATGATTAATGCACTAGCCAATCAATCTATCGATGGGTTGCTGTTTATTCCTACTTCTTGCGAAAATGGATATTTAATTAATCGATTAATCCAAAGCGAGATGCCGATTGTTCTTGTGGATAGAAATATTAAAGGTGTGGCTGCAGATCTGGTTATGACCGATAATTTTGAAGCTGCTAAAGTAGCCACTAACTATTTAATTCGAAATGGATGCCAAAGAATTATGTGTATTTCCTTTAGTAAAGAAGCTTCATCAGCCATAGACCGTGTGGAAGGTTTTAAACAGGCGCTAACTGAAAATAAAATCCCACTTGAGGAAAAATATATTTCTAACTTTCAATATGATTCTGATGAAAGCATAGAAAAATTACTATTAGAAAATATTCAGCAATCAGGTCTGCCAGATGGGATCATGTGTACTACAGATACCATCTTTATTGATGTAATAAAATCTTTGAAAAAAAACGGTATTCGTATTCCTGATCAGGTTATAGTGACTGGAAGTTTTTACAACTCTCCGTGGAATGATCTGCTAGAGCCCCCCTTACCAGTAGTAAGTCAAAACTATGACCTTATGGCAAAACATGCTGTTGAGTTCCTAATTGATCGAATAAATGGGAATAAAGAATTGCCACGAATAAAGATGGTCGATGCGAGTTTTTTTAATATGTGATTTATAAGATTTGTTTAAATACAGATTAGTCGAAACCAATTGATTATCGATGGGTAAATAAGATAAGGAGGTGATAAAAAAATAAAAAATATAGAATTTTGATTTTTGAATAAGTAAGGTAAGTGTTTTATTAATAAGAAAAAAAACAAGGAGAATAAAATGAATAAAAGAATTTTGTTAATCATGGCATTTGTTACAGTATTCGCCATGGTAATCACAGCCTGCCAACCAGCAGCAGCCCCTAAACCCGCAGCAGAGGCAGGACCTATTACAATCGGTTATGGAGCTCCTTCTCTTGATGCATTCCAGACAAACGTTATGATGAGTATGACCAATTATGCCCAGCAAAAGGGTTGGCAGGTTACAACCTCCAATGCCAACTTTGATGCAGAAGCCCAAGCCAATGAGGTGGACTTCTGGATTTCATTGGGTGTGGATGCCATTGTGGTTGTTCCTATCGATAGCAAGGCAATCTGCGCATCAGTAACCAAAGCCAAGGAAGCGGGCATTCCATTCTTCACGATCGATCGTGCTCCAACAGGTTGTGAGATTGATATGACCGTTCAGGCTGACAATGAGCAAGGTGGTAAGCAGTCCGGTGAAGCGATTGCTGCATTCCTGAAGGAAAAATATGGTACTGAGAAAGGTACTGTACTTGAACTGCAAGGAGATATGGGCCAAAATGTTGCCCAACTGCGCAGTAAAGGTTTTAATGACGTGATGGCTCAATATCCTGATGTAACAGTCATCTCCAAACCAACTGAATGGAAAGGTGAAAAATTCCAGTCAGCTACTTTGGATGTTGTCGGTTCGCAGGAAGTGGATGCGATCTATGCTCATTCTGATACCGTAGGCACCCTTCCAATCCTTTCAGCACTTGAACAGCTGGAGAAGAAAATTCCAGCTGGTCAAGAGGGTCATATCTTCCTTGCCACAATTGATGGCAGCAATACCTGCTTGACTGCTATTAGAGAGGGTTTTCAGGACCAATGCTCCAGCCAGCCCAATCCGGACTTCGGTATTCTTGTGAATTACATTGAAATGGTTCTAAACGGCGAGGCTATTAAGGAAGGTCCAGTTGTCAAAGAAGGTGCACCGTGGTCCCCTGCCAGCATTGTTAAATCGGATACGGGTATGATGCTTAATTTAGCTACCACAAATGTGACCAAAGACAATGTCGATGCCACAAATTTGTGGGGTAATATCGTAAAATAAAATTTTCGTTCAAGGGTTCCTGAGCTACAAATATTTTGTAGCTCAGGATTTCCAAATTGAGAAAAAAATACAAATGAAAAATAACTTATTGCATAAATTACTGCTTGCATTATTTGATAATTTGATTTGGATTATTATCGCGGTGGCGATAATTATTTTTTCTTTGCTGAGTGATAAATTCTTCACAATCTTTAATCTTGTCAATATAATCCCTCGAGTCGCAGCAATAGGTCTCTTAATCATTGGGCAGTCATTTACAATGATTACAGGAAATTTCGACTTATCATCGGAATCGAATGTTGGTTTTACCGCTATGATCGCTGGCTTGTTATTAGCCACGAGTGAAAATGGCGGACTTGGTTTAATGTGGCCTACCGCTGTAGTAATTCCAATTATGCTCTTAGCCGGTTCATTGGTGGGTGTTATCAATGGGCTTTTGGTAACCAAATTAAAAGTAAACAATCTCATTGTTACTATTGCAATGTTAATGATCCTGCGGGGTGTGATTTATATTATTAACCCTGGTGTTAGCGCTACCAAATTTCCGGGATCTTATAATTGGTTGGGGAGTGGAACCTTATTTAAGATTCCTTACGAAGGAAAATTAGTCTCTTTTCCAGTAAGTGCCCTTTTTGTGCTTATTACATTCCTGGTGGCATTTGTCATCACCCGTTATCGTGAATTTGGGCGAAATATGTATGCTGTCGGTGCCAATCGGAATGCTGCTGAGGCAGCAGGAATTCAATCAAATAAGATCATCTTAACCGTATATATTATTAGCGGCTTCTGTGCCGCCCTCGCGGGATTACTTACCAGCGGTCGGATGGATACCGCTACGCCACGTACTGGAGCAGATTGGATCTTTCAGGTACAAGCAGCATCAATTATTGGCGGCATTAGTTTGATTGGTGGACGTGGAAATATGATAGGCGCAATGGGCGGCATGCTGTTATGGGGCATTATAGATACAGGCTTGAATTTGATGATGGTGGATCCATTATTAATTGATCTATTGAGAGGTCTTTTACTACTCTTTGCCATTCTATTGGATACATATAAAGTTAGGTATCTGCATAGTTTGGCTGTAAATGAAGCTTTGTCAGATACTAAGATTGGTCTAAAACATAAAAAATTAATTTACGAATGAAACAGGTAATCTAATTTGAAAACAAACAATCTTAACAACAAAAAACCTTTCATCCTGCAAATGAAATCCATTTACAAAACTTTTCCTGGTGTACAAGCATTGCGGGGTGTGGATTTTAATCTGTATAGCGGAGAAATACATGGTCTTGTTGGTAAGAATGGTGCCGGAAAGACAACTCTGGTCGCTATATTGATGGGACTTCAGGCACCAGATGCCGGTGATATAAAAATTGAAGGTCATCAGGTAAAAGTCATGACTCCTGGGGAAGCAATAAAAGCGGGTGTGGCTTATGTACCACAGAGAGTTGATTTGATGGATAGTTTAACCGTTGGAGAAAATATCCTGGCGGGACAATTGCTGAAGGATAAATTGGGATTTATCAATTGGCCTGATAATTATCATGAGGCAGAGAGGCGTCTAAAAAAATTAGGATTGCATCTTAATGTTCGCTCACGATTAGAAGGGATTTCTATGGCTGAGCAAACTATGTTAGTCATCGCTAAAGCTATTTTTAGTAATGCAAAATTGATCATTTTAGATGAACCAACCGCGTCGCTTCCACGAAAAGATATTGAGAGACTTTTCGGCTTCATCCATTCCCTTAAGGAAAAAGGTGTTGCTTTTATTTATATCTCCCACCACATAGAAGAAGTGTTTGAGATTTGTGATCGGGTTACCATCTTACGCGATGGAAACCTTGTAGATGTATGCAATGTCAGCGAATTAACAATGGGAAAATTGACTGCCAAAATAGCCGGTGAGAACATAAAGGAAAATGAGCGTAAGTCAACACAGGAAGATAAGCCAGTACTTAATGTAAATGGATTGACCCGGCGCGGATTTTATGAGGATATTAATTTATCTATCAAAAAGGGAGAAATTGTTGGTATTTCAGGATTACAAGGATGTGGGGTAGAAACATTAGGTAAAGGTTTATTTGCAATGGAAAACCGAGGTATTGGTGAAGTTGAAATCAACGGCAAGCCATTTCTACCGAGAAATCCTCGCGATGCATTTACTCAGGGATTAGCCTATTTGCCCCAAGATCGCTACCATTTTGGGTTAGTTGGTTCCCGTACTGTAAAAGAAAATATTACTTACCCTGTTCTTAAACGGTTTTTAATGCCATTTGGTTTGATCAAGAATTCAGATGAGTCAGATTTAGTTGCTGAATATATAGAAAGTTTAGGTATCGTGACACCGAGTCATAATCAAACCGCACTGCTATTAAGCGGTGGAAATCAACAAAAGGTTATATTTGCCAAATTAGCTGCCACAAGACCAAGTGTATTAATTCTACATGAACCCACCCAAGGAATTGATGTTAGGGCAAAACAGGATATCTATCGAATTATTGATGAGTTAGGAACCCAAGGAGTATCTATTATTATCATCTCCATTGAGATTCATGAGTTGATTGGTGTATGCGATAGGATTTTAGTTATGTATGAGGGGAGAATTACCCATGAATTCTTAAAAGGGGATAATAAAACAACTTCGGAGAATATTTTATTGGCAATTGAAGGAGAGAATAATCGCAATGCTATTAAACAAAAATGATTTTAGAAGAATAATATTAGACCAATTTCTTTGGATAATCATTGCTGTAATTTTCATCACTTTTTCATTATGGATAGGCTTTGATAGGTTCTTAAGTGGTACTAATATTATTAATATCCTGCTCCATTCTACAGTGCTGGGAATTTTGGTAATAGGGCAATCAATTTGTCTTCTCAGTAAAAATTTTGATTTATCCGCAGAAGGCACTGTCTCACTGGTAACTGTTATCGCCGCTTTTCTGATGGTTCCCACCAGTAGTTTCGGAGGCGGGGGTGGGTACGAGATAAGTCCATTTATCGTAATACCCCTGATGTTGGTGATAGGCACAATAGCTGGTTTTATAAATGGTCGATTAATTACAAAGCTGCGAATGAACAATTTTATTGTAACCCTCTCAATGCAATTGGTATTACGTGGTTTATCCTATATTATTAGTGGTGGATTACAAATTGACAATCCACCAGCAGCTTTCAACTGGTTGGGTACCGGTACAGTAGGTCCAATTCCATTTGCCATCATTTTCACGCCTATGTTATTTATTTTAATAAATTGGTATTTAAAAAATTCTTACTTTGGGAGGCAATTATATGCCGTAGGTTCCAATAGTGAGGCAGCTAATGCATCTGGTTTCAATTCAGGTAGAGTTGTGACCATAGCTTATATGATCAGTGGTTTTATGGCTGCCCTGGCAGGATGGATGCTGCTGGGGCGTGTCCAATCGTCATATTCAAAATTAGGAGCCGGATTCACTTTGGAAACAGTGGCAGCCTCTGTGATTGGAGGAATCAGTTTGCAAGGTGGATTGGGCTCTTTGGGTGGTGCATTTGCAGGTGTTATGTTGCTTTCCGTCGTCGATAATGGGTTGAATCTAATGGATGTAAATCCTTTTTGGGTAAATGGCATCCGTGGTCTCATCATTCTATTAGCACTCGTAATTGATTCGCAAAAAATGAGATATAAACTCAAAGTAACCCCCCAATCTCAACCACAAACCCAGGAATAAATCTTGCGTATTCAAAAGGAGAGACAATGATTATCGACAATAAAAACAATCCAGATGTAATTCAAGACGCTGCTAATAAACGCATGCTGATAAAAGCGTGGTTGGAAAAACGAGGACTCGATGGGGTGATTATCTCAACCCCCGATAATTTTGCCTGGATTACCAGTGGGGGAAATAATCGAGTGATTTCGGATGCAGATAGCGGGGTTGGGCATATTGTTATTACAAAAGGTAAACACTATCTGGTTTCGCTGTATATGGATGCCGACCGCTTATTGGAGGAACAAGTCCCGGGCCAAGGATATGAATTAATAACAATGTTTTGGCATGAGGGTGATGAACGAATTCGTGCAAAAAGTTTGGCTGGCAAAAAAGTCGGTGCGGATACTGTCGTACCGGGCACAGAATATGTAAATTCTGAGATCGTCAATTTTCAATGGCCGCTAACAGACCTTGAATTGGAAAGGTATCGGTGGTTGGGAAAACAACACAGTGAAGTTCTTGAAAAAATATTTTTCGAAGTTCAACCAGGATTGATAGAACATGAAATAGCATCTCAAATGGAAATCGAATTTATTAAACGGCAGATAAAGCTGGATGTACCAATTTGCGGTAGTGATGAGCGGATTCCAAAGTATCGTCATATTTTGGCGACCGATAAAAAGCTTGAACGATATTTATTACTAGGACCGGTTATATCACGATGGGGATTGCATTCACTTTGTTCACGATCCTTGTACTTTGGCGATCCGCCACCCGAGATAAAAAAAGCATTTCTTGCTGCTGCTACGATTGAGGGCAGGATTTTTGCAGAATTACGGGAAGGTCTAAAATTTTCTAAAATACTAGAGCTCCAAAAACAATGGTATGCAGACGTAGGCTACCCCGATGGTTGGAATTATCATTTTCAGGGAGGTCCAACCGGTTATGTGATTATCGATTGTGGTCAGAATCAAACGGATAATGCTGTTTGTGCTCCTCAACCCTACTCATGGTTTACCACGATACGAGGTGCAAAAGTTGAAGAACTCTCAATATTAACCAAAGATGGCTTAGAGATAGCTTCTCTTGATAAAAAATGGCCAACAATTCAAGTAGAAACCGACAAGGGATTATTTACTGTTCCAGGAATGTTGATAAGGTAGTAAATATATAAGAGGAACGAAGTGTAAAAATATGAAATTAATCAATTACAGGAGGAGATAAAATAAATTGTTATTTTAAAAATATATGGGATGTTCGCCGAACAATCTTATGATTTATAAAGTAAGAAAATTTGAGACTCTGTAATATAAAAAATAATAATCATAAAAATAGAATAAGGAGAAAAAATGGCCAAACCAAAACTTTCCGTGATATTACCGAATTATGGAGTTCCGGCTGATCGATTTTCCACGTATGGCAGTGATACCAAGGATATCTTCGGAATGATAGATATTTGTGGCAAACAAGGAGTGGCTAAAGGTGTGGAACTGCTAATGGGAGATGCGCCGGTTTGCATTAATAAAAACAATATGAAGGATGTTAAAGCAGCACTTAAGAAATATGGCATTTCACCTATTGCTGTTTTACCAATCACCTGGGGTCAAGATTTTATTAAAGGATCATTGGGAAATGCAGACCCTAAAAAACGAAGGAAAGCAATTGACCTAGTAAAAAGTGCCATGGATTTAGCTGCTGAGATTGGTAGTCCTTACGTTGGGCAATGGCCTGGGCAGGATGGCTGGGATTATTACTTTGAGGTAGATTACCAGAAGCTTTATGATTGGTGGGTGGCTGGTTTGCAGGAATTAGCTGACTATAATCCAAAAATTAAGCTTGGAGTAGAGCCAAAACCATTTGAACCACGCTCATTTTCTTTTATTGATACTCCAATAAAAACACTCATGCTAATCAGAGATGTGAATCGTAAGAATGTCGGTCTTACGTTGGACATAGGTCACTCATTATTTGGACATGAAAACCTTGGCTCTGTTGTGGCATTAGCTCAAAAGGAAAACAAGCTATTCCATTTGCATATGAATGATAACTATGGAGAAATGGACTGGGATATGCCCTTTGGTTCTGTCCACTTTTTGGGTACTATTGAGTTCATTTACTGGCTTGTAAGAACGAAGTATGATGGTTGGCACTCAGTTGATATCTTCCCCTATCGTACCGACCCGGCAGAGACAGTTCTGGAAAGTTTGAAGTGGATGCAGGCGATGTATGATCTGGTAGAAAAGATCGGGATGAATAAATTAGATGCATTAATCGAGAAGAGCGATGGCGTTACGATGATGCGATTCTTCCGTGAACTGTTATTAGAAAAATAATTAGTGAAATATGCCCCCCCTATGATAGGGGGCATTTTTTTTGAACTTATCAGAATGAAAACAAGAAAATATATTGCATTTGATATTGGTGCTTCAAATGGGCGCTGTATTATTGGAAGTTATGACGGGACTAAGATTTCTCTTGAAGTATTAAACCGGTTTAATAATGGTTATGTCCAGATTCTTGACCATTATTATTGGAATATGCTGCATATATTAGATCAAGTGAAACACAGCTTGAGAAAAACTGCAGCTATCCATAAGAAGGATATTGTAGGGATTGGTGTTGATACATGGGGGCTGGATTTTGCACTCTTTGATAAACAGGGAAGTATGATCAGTAATCCATTCTGTTATCGTGATCCACAAACCAATGGCATGATCGAAGAGGCGTGTAGAAAAATGTCCCGCCAGGAAATTTTTATGACGACTGGTCTCCAGTTCATGCAGATAAATTCTCTTTATCAATTATTAGCAATGGTGGTTTCTGAGTCACCCATACTGAAGATTGCTGATAAATTCTTGATGATTCCAGATATTATTAATTACTGGTTGACTGGACAAGCTGTTTGTGAATATACCAATGCCTCAAATTCACAATTTCTGAATGTTCGCACCAAGCAATGGGCATATCCCTTGATTAATGCGATGAATATCCCAGAGCATATCTTTCCCGAAATCCTTGAGGCAGGAGACGTATTAGGTCAGGTTCGTAAACAGATATTGGATGAAACAGATTTGCCTGCAATACAAGTCATTGCTACTGTCACTGCGGATACCGGGGCGGCTGTTGCCTCAGTGCCTGCAAAAATTAGCAATTTTGCATATCTGAGTTCAGGAACATGGGGATTATTAGGAGTTGAACTTCCTGAACCCATATTGACAGATAAGGTTCTTGAATACAATTTTGGAAACGAAGGAGGTGTATTTAACACTATTCGTTTATTGAGGAATATTCCAAATCTCTGGTTAGTCCAGGAATGCCGGCGAATTTGGGCTTTAGAAGGACAAAGCCAATCCTGGGAAGAATTAATAAAATTAGCTGAGGAAGCAAAACAATTCCTTGCTTTTATAGACCCTGACCAATCCCAATTCTTAATTCCTGAAAATATGCCTAAGACAATCCAGGAAACCTGCCGAAAAACCGGGCAAACCATACCCCAAAGCAAGGGTGAATTAATTCGTGTCAGTTTGGAAAACCTTGCTTTTAAATATCGTCACACTATAGACAAATTAATAAAAATTCTTGGCAAGGTACCAGAAGCTTTCCATATTGTTGGGGGCGGTGTCCAAAATAAAATACTTTGTCAATTTGCCGCTAATGCTTGCAATATGCCTGTTATTGTTGGGCCAGAAGAAGCAACAGCGCTGGGCAATATTATGCTTCAAATGATAGCGCTTGGAGATTTAAAAAACCATGCTGAGGGTCGGGAATTAATTAGAGTATCATTCCCGACAGAAGAATATTTACCTCAAAATCCTTCTGTCTGGGAAATAGAATATCAAAAATTCCTTGCTTCTACTGGATTGCCGATTATTTTGTAAGAGTCTTATTTTTCTGCATAATTTAGAAATACTAACCAATAATTACTTTAAAGGTTTGTCCGGTTAAATATTTTTAGATATTATTCCATTTATTCTACAAGGTGAAATGTCATACAAAAATTTAAAACGATCAATTCGATAATGGAATTATTCTATTTGGGTTGGGATATTGTTTCATGTGTATATAGAATCAATAAAAAATCTCTGCAAATAGCTGGACAATTCCTTAACAGTTTAGTAAAATAACACGTCTTATTCATTAGAAGTTGGAGGAAGTCTTGGCAAATATTAAGTCAGCAATAAAAAGAAATCGGCAAAACGAAAAACGCCGTCAGCTTAATCGTATTTTCCGCGGGAGCGCTCGCACCCAGGTGAAGGATGCGAAAGAAGCAATTGTCAGTGGTGATAAAGAGAAAGCTACTGCAGAGGTGAACGAAGCGATCCAGAAATTGGACCGTGCTGCGGCAAAAGGTATTGTTCACAAAAATAACGCTGCCCGGCGAAAAAGTCGATTAATGAAACGTCTGGCTTCAATGGAAAAATAAACCAGCGGAGAATAGATAATAATAATAGCGGGAGATCATGTATCTGCCCGCTTTTATTTTAAGCGTATTAAAATAAAGCCATGTTCAACCACGAAAAAGAGATTATCGAAGTAAAAATTTTTAAAATCCTCTCAGATAATGGAATTAATATATCCCCCATCGTCTGGTCCTGGATTCCATTCAGCGGCCACTGGGGGCTGGCAACTTCATTTTTTAAAACGGCTTCTGAAAACTCTCAGTTTAAGGCGGATTTAACCATTAAAAAACGTGCGGAAGAAATCGCAGATCTGGTTAAAGGAGAACTCGAACTCCCCAAAGAATTTGAAAAGGCTGAAGCCATTAAGGGTTATTTAAACCTTTATTTAGATCCGGGGATTTATGCCCGGAACATCATTAAGATGATCTTTGATGATGCAAAATGTTTTGGAATGGGCTTATCTGAAAAAACCATTATGGTTGAATATTCTCAGCCCAACACTCACAAAGCTTTTCATGTAGGCCACTTAAGAAATATGGTGTTGGGGTCATCAGTGTGTCATATCCTTGAGCATGCCGGGAATAAAGTCATCCGAACCAACTATATCGGCGACATTGGACTGCATGTAATCAAGTGGCTTTGGAATTACTTGAATTATCACCAGGGACAAGCTCCTCCAGCGGAAGGAAAAACCCGTTGGATGGGTGAAATTTATGTGGAAGCCATCAGGCGTCTGGAAGAAAATCCGAATTTGGAAATTCAGGTGAGAGAGCTGTTCAAACGCTGGGATGACCGTGATCCAGAAATTATTTCCTTGTGGCAAGAAACGCGCAAATGGTCATTAGATGCATTTACTGAAGTTTATAAAATACTGGATATTCATTTCGACAAGATTTATTTTGAAAGTGAGGTTGAGGACTCGGGCAAAGAAATTGTCCAGGAATTAATTGACAAGGGTATTGCCAAAGATGAACGTCCTGAAGGGGCTGTCGTGGTTGATCTGGATGCTACCCTCGGTACTGAAAACCAGTATCGTGTTGCAGTCATACTCCGATCCGATGGGACATCGCTGTACTCTACCAAAGACCTGTCTCTGGCAATAAATAAATTTAAAGAATACAATCCTGACCAGTCCGTTTACGTAATTGATGTACGTCAATCTTTATATCTCAAGCAAATCTTTAAAATACTTGAATTGCTTGGATATCAGTGGGCGACCAAGTGCTTTCATCTGGCGTATGAGATTGTCAACCTTCCAGGAAACGTAACCATTGCATCGCGAGATGGGACAGTAGTTTTACTCGAGGACCTGATTGCAGAGGCCGAAAAACGCGCTTTGGCAGTAGTGGAAATTAAGAATCCAGAGTTGGATTCTGATGTAAAGAGTGTGGTTGCGAGAAAGATTGCACTAGGAGCATTAAAATATTCCCTGCTGTCCAGGGATAATACCAAAGTGATTACTTTTGATTGGAATACAGCGATGGATGTCAACGGGCAAGCGGCGCCTTATATCCAATATGCATATGTCAGAGCAAACAGCATATTAAAAAAAGTACATTTTTCAATTCCCCCTGAAGAGGAATTGGGTTATACCTTATCCGAAGCAGAAATTGAACTGATAAATATGTTTTCCAAATTTCCACAGGAGGTTGAGCGGGCGGCAAAAGATATGCGCCCCCTGCTTATCGCCAATTACGCTTACGAATTGGCCAAAACTTTTAGCAACTTTTATAATACCTGCCCTGTTCTTACTGCCGAAACTGACATCCGGAATTTCCGGCTTCGCCTTGTGGCGTCTGCCAGGCAGGTAATAGCCAACAGTCTGGGATTATTAGGGATCGATGTCCCTGATGTCATGTAAATAAATATTAAAGGAGATATATATGCAACGGATAAAAACTATTATTATGGGTGCAGCAGGAAGAGATTTTCACAATTTCAATGTTTTTTACAGAGACAATGAATCTCATGAAGTCGTAGCTTTTACTGCCACTCAAATCCCGAATATTGAAGGGCGCAAGTATCCTAAAGAATTATGCGGAAACCTTTACCCAAACGGTATAGATATTTATCCAGAAACCGAGCTAGTAAATTTAATTAAAAAATTCAATGTGGATCAGGTTGTCTTTGCTTACAGCGATGTCCCACACGAATATGTGATGCACAAGGCTTCCCTGGTTTTGGCTGCCGGAGCGGACTTCAGGCTGATGGGTACACATTCCACCCAAATCAAATCCAAGAAACCGGTTGTGGCGGTTTGCGCGGTGAGAACAGGCTCAGGAAAAAGCCAGACAACCCGTATGGTTTCCAAGATAATGATTGAAATGGGCTATAAAGTGGCTGTAATCCGCCATCCAATGCCCTATGGAGACTTGGTTAAACAACGGGTTCAACGCTACGCTTCTTACGCCGATCTTGACAAGCATGAATGCACGATCGAGGAACGTGAAGAATATGAACCGCACCTGGATAATGGCGTGATAGTATATGCCGGTGTGGATTATGCCGATATCCTTGCGCAGGCTGAAAAAGAAGTTGATATCATTCTCTGGGATGGCGGAAATAACGACTTCTCATTCTATGTTCCTGATCTGCTCATTGTAGTTGCGGATCCCCATAGACCCGGACATGAAACCCGTTATCACCCGGGTGAGACCAATGTTGACCTGGCAGATGTGTTTGTCATTAATAAGGTCGATACTGCTAACTCTGAGAATGTTATCCGCGTGCGGGAAACCATATCCAGTCTTAATCCTAAAGCGATCATCATCGAAGCTGCTTCTCCCTTGTTTGTAGATGACCCGAACATGATCAAAGGAAAACGGGTATTGGTAATAGAAGACGGACCGACTCTCACGCATGGCGAAATGGCTTATGGTGCAGGGTGGGTGGCTGCCAGGCGCTTCGGGGCGGCCGAGATTGTTGATCCCCGCCCATTTGCAGTTGGTTCAATCGCCCGTACCTATGAAAAGTTTCCCGGAATGGGTCCTATTCTCCCGGCAATGGGTTATGGCGATGCCATGATCGCTGACTTGGAGAAAACGATCAATCAGGCGGATGTGGATATGGTCATTTCGGCAACCCCCATTGACCTGACACGTATCATCAAAGTTAATAAACCGATGCAGCGTGTACGTTATGAATTACAAGAGATTGGCCAGCCAACCTTACGTGATATTTTGAAAAAAAAGTTCAGTAAATAGTTAATAATCGAAGCC
>Ga0315289_10009746_pt1 | contig 13793 bp, 14 predicted proteins | sample YL17G11_40_MG_FD_203452 | JGI IMG/M metagenome (GOLD analysis project Ga0315289, IMG submission 203452) | Sediment microbial communities from Yellowstone Lake, YNP, Wyoming, USA - YL17G11_40 | ecosystem: Environmental > Aquatic > Freshwater > Lake > Sediment | place: USA: Wyoming | collected...
CTCCGGGATGGAGACAGGACTCGTTATAACGGCAAGGGCGTAAGCCAAGCGGTTAACCACGTCAATAACGAGATCGCCAAAGCTATCGTTGGAATGGATGCCCTGGATCAACCGGCAGTGGACCAGGCCATGCTGGAAGTGGACGGTACGCCTACCAAGAGCCGGCTCGGGGCCAATGCTGTCCTCGGAGTCAGTCTGGCCGTTGCCCGTGCGGCTGCCAACGCAGTTGGTTTACCTCTTTACCGTTACTTAGGAGGAGCAGGGGCCACGGTCTTGCCTGTGCCCATGTTCAATATATTGAATGGGGGCGTCCACGCTAACTGGCAAGGAACGGATCTCCAAGAATTCATGATTGCCCCTGTCGGGGCACCGACCTTCCGAGAGGCTTTGCGCTGGGGAAGTGAGACCTATCAAGGACTGAAAAGTATCTTGAAGGAAGCTGGTTACACGACTGGGGTCGGAGACGAGGGTGGTTTCGCTCCAGCACTAAAGAAGAACTCCGAAGCAGTTGAACTGATCCTTAAAGCTATTGGGGAAGCTGGTTATCGTCCGGGGGAACAGATTGCTATTGCTCTCGATCCAGCCTCCAGCAGTTTTTATGAGGATGGTTGTTATCATCTGCGGACGGAAGGCCGGAAGGTAACTTCCCACGAGATGGTGGAGATGTACGCCGAGTGGGTCAAGAAATACCCCATCGTCGTCCTTGAAGACGGGTTGGCTGAGGATGATTGGGATGGTTGGAAGCATCTCAACGAGACTTTGGGTGACAAGATCGAGTTGGTGGGCGATGACCTATTCGTCACCAACGTCAAACGCATCGAGCGTGGTATCGCTGAAAACGTTGCCAATGCAGTCCTTATCAAGCTCAATCAGATCGGTACGTTGACCGAGACTATTGAAGCAGTACAAATGGCTCGAAAGGCGGGATGGGGAGCAATGATCTCTCACCGCAGCGGTGAAACGGTGGACAGCTTCATCGCAGACTTTACTGTGGCGATGGGCACGGGCCACCTCAAAACGGGTGCCCCATGTCGTGGGGAGAGGGTTGAAAAATATAACCAACTGTTGCGTATTGAGGAGGAACTTGGGGATACGGCTATCTATGCTGGCCGCAAGGCCTTCGTTCGCTAAGCGCGCATAAATGGGAAGAATTGCGCTGACGAACAATGAGGTCTCCAGGTACGTAGAAGACCTAAATTCGCTCAACGAAGGCGAGCAAGCGGTCGCGAAGTTGGTCGCCTGCGGACCACGGGCGATTGAACCGTTGCGCCAATTCCTGCTCGAAGGCAAACCCAGCGCGATCTTTCAGCCCAGGCATTGGGCTGTTGAGGCGCTTGCAGGGTTGCAGGCAAAGGACGTCCTGCTTGTATATCTAAAACAGAAGAAAGATATTAGCGATCCCGTTGTTCAGTTAGGGGAAGAGGCTGTGGAAAGTGCAGCGGCGCGGAAATTAATAAAATGGCAATCGGAAGAAGTCTATCAGACTTTGCTTGATATAGCGCAAGAACGCTGCTTGCCGGGCGCCCTGGAAGCTCTCGGTGAATTCAAAAGACCGGAATCGATTCCTTGCCTCGTGATGGCGCTGGAAGATGATGTCTGTCGGCCTACGGCGGAGGAGGCCCTTCGGAAAATCGGCGCTCCAACCAGATTGGAGCTGATTCATGCCGTGCTCACTCCAAGGCCAGACAAAGATATGGAAACACCTTCGAGTCTGCGCCGCAGAGGCAGTGCGGCCGGACTTCTGGCGGAAATCGGAATTTCAGCAGGTCAGTGGTTGCAAGTGCGTCGGCTACTGAATGAGACTGATCCGGCGATCCTGGTCGCAGTGTCCAGGATGGCATCAAAAGTCGCGGGAGCAAAGGACAAGGGGTTTGCGGCGCGGCGATTAATCGAAGCTCTCGAAGCCGCGGACTGGTATTTCAGGGATGAAATCGCAAGCGTCCTTGTCGATCTCTTTGGTATAGCAGGACGCTTTGTAGAAGAAAGCATTGTTCGGCGCAGTCAATTGCCGGACGAAAAACGTGCCGTCGATCCTGTGCTATTAACCCTTTTGAGAGTGAAGCACCGTGCTGAGGAGAGGCGAAAGGAGACCTCTTATGAATCGGAGTGAGGTAGAATATGATCGAGATTGATATTCCAGGTTACGGTTTGGTTCATCTTGAACACCTTGTGTTGGATTTTAATGGAACACTATCTGTGGATGGGAAAATTTTGCCTGGCGTAAAGGAACAGCTAAATAGAGCCGCGGAGATTTTAAGGCTTCATGTGCTGACCGCCGATACACAACGTATGGCGCATTCCGAACTTAAGGATGTGAATTGTTCAGTCCGTGTCGTATCTGGATCGGATCTCGATCTGCAAAAGGAGAAATATGATACCAGGTGGCCAATCAGTAGGAAGTCACTCCATCAAAGCGTTTATTGAAGAAACTCAGCCTCTGTTGACCCTGCATGGGCACATTCATGAATCGCCTGAGATTTCCGGCCATTACATTGAGCGAATTGGAAAAACACTTTCTATCAACCCAGGGCAGTTTACATGTGGCTCCAGGCTCCATGCTGTAATCTTCGAAACAGAAAACCCAGGGAAAACACTTCATCATACTTGCTTTCCTGATCCCAGATAATTCTATACGATCAGCGCACCCAGCCATGCATCGCGCGAGGCGGCGAGCACCGGCTACGCCACGGATAGCCTTCTGTGTCCCGCCAAAAGTGACCCCTGATGTTGCTCGCAGGTATACTGCTTGGACACTTTAACCCTTTAATCGTCTGTTCCGAATATCCTGTTATACAAATCTTCGCCATAGCTGGTTTGCAATGGTTCCCCTTCGATTAATTTAAACGTTCGTCCTCCGTCAGTTTGCCTTTCAGCCCGTAGGAAGATGGCGCCGTTTTCCATTTTCTTGCCAAGAAAACCATGGGCAAATTTATACAAATGCGTAACAAAGAAAACCTTGAGACGGTTTTCCAATAATGCGCTAACTATCTGCCTTGCAATCTCTGAGCCTTCTCTTTCATTGGTTGCGGCAAATGATTCATTGAAAAGCACCATCGAATTTGAGGTTATCTTGTCTACGATATCACTCATTCTGCTAAGTTCTTCGTCAAGTTTTCCGCTTTTCATGGTCGTGTCTTCTTCCCGTTTGTAGTGCGTGAAAAGGCCGTCACAGACATTGGAAGAGAAGGACTGAGCAGGGGCAAACATACCGCATTGCATCATCAATTGGGACAAACCTATGCTTCGCAAAAAAGTTGATTTTCCGCCCTGGTTGGCACCTGTGATGATCACGAGGTCTTTATTGTCCGCATTCACATCGTTGCCCACAATTTTCTGTTTCATTGTTAGGGCCAGGCAGACATCGTATAAATCAGTAAAAGAATGTCTGCGTTCGGTGGAAGCCACGGGCAGGGGAAAGGACATTGGCTCTTTCATTTGGGCAAGTTGTTCATGTAAATTCAAACAACCGACGTAAAAGGCCAGTTCGGTCCGCAACATGCTAAAAAAGCTGAGAATATGGTCAGTCGACTGGGCGAGCGCATTGGCAACAAGGTTGATCCCTCTGTCTTTTAATTCCGACAGGGCCCTGAAACCGCTTTCATCACGAGGATGGAGATTAAAGGTGTAGACCGGCGGTTTTTTGGCAAAGATCCGCTCCAGCCAATTCTGTTTTTTGTCCTGTGATTTACGAAGTATGTAATTGATACCTTTATTGCCTTTTCCCAATTCAGCGCTGATCAAAACCCCGTCGCGGAATTTCAGTTCCCTTAGATGATTATGGATGGTGACAAAATATTCGTTACCAAGTTCTCTTTTGAGCATCGCGAAAAACGATATAAAGCCCTCTGACTCAAATTTATCGGCGTGTTCATCGGCGATGTTCCTTAGTTTTTTGAGCATGCCCACAAACATCTGCAGCACTTCTATTGATCTACTAAGTATCGCGCCGGGATATTTACTGAAATAGCTAAAAAAATATGCCTTTTTCTCGCTCCCAATGGCTCCCACCGCGATATCGTAGATATCCCTGACAACGGAAGGGTTTTTCAGGCAATCCTTAAGAATGTTTTGGCGATATAGGATTGTGTCCAGATCATTATTTAAACCGGACAAAACAGCCTTCTTTGCCACTTCAAATAAAAATTCGTCACCGAGCGCCATGGCGTTGAACAGCGTGTTTAATTCCAGGTCTTGTGTCAATGCTTGTTCATTTGACGGTAATTTCCGCTGCAGGTCGAAATCACGATCTTTAAACATTAGAAAAGCCTTCATGATTTGATGCGCTCCTTCAAGGAATCGTATGTAAGTCGGTACTTTTCGGCAATTGCTATCGCGTATGCAAGACCATCAGCAGGCTTTCTTAGAATTTTATAGGTACGCAATGCCGGATTTTCGGGGACGACCGTGCTTACCATGCTTACGGTTTTCTCGCTGAACGAAGCCAATTCCTCTACGAATGTTACCCAAACGCACAGCAAGTCCAATTGTATTATTTTTTCAATTACCTTTTTGCTCAAAAAAATAGCGTCTTTTAATGTTGTGGAAGTAAGAATTTCATTAACTACGATAATACTGGTTGATGTGGACTGGTTTAGAATATTGTAAATTCTGACCAGGTCGTCCTCCAGTTTGCCACGGAGATCTTTGATGTTTTCTTCCTTTTCAAAATGCGTAAAGAGTCTGTCGAACAGAAAGAGTTGCGCCTCCCTGCCCGGGACGGGACAGCCAATGCTGGCCAGATAATGCAACTGCCCGAAGGTGCGGGCGAAGGTTGTTTTACCGCCTTGGTTCGGACCGGAAACTACAAATATGCGCTCCTTGTCTTTCAGGTAAAAATCATTGCAGACAACGGACGACTTTTCGGTATTATAGGCCAAGGCTAAATCAAATCCTTCGTAGTCATATACTTCCTTGCTTTTAGTCACAATTTGCGGATAACAAAATTGTAATCTCCCCCGTTTGAATATTGCAGCAAACTCCAGGTAGGCGACATAAAATTGTATTTCCCGGTCAAAAAGGGCTATCTTTTCATCAGGATAATTGCCGTTTTTCGCGCAATAATTGTCAAGATTTAAAAATATGTCGGGATACAATTTGGCTACCAGATCCAGCACTGCCGCTTCAACATGGTTCATGTCCGCTGGCCCGCCGAAAAATTGAACCCTGTAATCTTTCACCGCGCCCTGTTTGAATTTCTCGAATGTTTCCTCAACAGTCGCGCTGTAATCAACTTCAGATTCATATTTGCGGACCTTGATGCTGCCGTCCTTTATAAGCATGCAATATTTTACGGCTGACAAATCGTCGAAAAGCTTTTTCGTTTCGGCCAGAAGCGATCTAAAACGCCCAGAATTGGCATAGTTCATCACATATTCCCGGAGGGCCAAAAAGCCGCGCGATTTCAAATCTGCAAGGGATAAATCATGAACTAGGCAATTAACGGCATCGCAATAAATTTCTATCGTTTCCAAGAACCATCTTTCCTTCTGGTACTTGTAGTAAAGCTTGTTTGCTTGGGCAAGATGTTCGCGCATGGTGCGCATTTTTTGGGCGAAAGATTTTATACTCTCAAACAGATTCTTACTTTCAAGATCACGGAATATTTCATGCCGATACTTGATCGCATCGACGTCATTCAGGGGAGTGTAAAAAAACGGTTTTAAGTTATATTCCTGCTTGCCAGCCGTGACGGCGTCTATAATCTGATCAAGATTTAAATCAATAAAAAAGACGGGCGCTTCAAGTGTTTCTTTTGTTATGCTGTCTTCAGTTTTTTCAAATAGTATGCTGTGGAAAGTCATGGGATAAACACCTCCTGGGGCATGACGCGGACGCACAGTATCAACTCTACCGCCGCAACTGCCCGCGTGGTGGGAGTAATCAGCCCGGCCCGGACGTTTGTCATCCGGCAGCGGGTTTCCGGCACACCCATAAAAAAACTCCTCCAGGTTTTCCCTTGGAGGAGTCTTTCCGCTTACCAGAACCACTCCTCCAAAGGGTTACCCTCTCAGGAGTTATCAACCCTTTATAAGGGCGGTTCCGGTGAACTCCATCACCAATTATAAAAATAAACGTACACTCTTTTATGGGTTCTTGTCAAATGTGTTTATGACATTAAATGATAAGAAATCTGCAATTCAACCCTAAATTGACATTACCAGATTTCCCGCTCCTTCTTGTCCCCTCTCAATTTCCGGTGACAAAAAGGACAGGGCTTCCCTTCCTGAATAAGTAATTGTTTCATCATATCGATCAATTCAATATCTTGTAAGATCTGCTTCACAATGTGTGGATGAGGTCTCCGGTCAAACTTGCGGTAAGGAAAACTACTTTTTCCGCTCATCTCTGTACTCCTAACGTAGATGATACTTGTCATTCAGTGATACGAGGGTAAACACACCTCCCTCCACCTCGAATACATTAATGGCGCATGTGTCTTGCCGCAATCGCCAGAAGCGATCGTTACCCAGGCCTAACACAGCCAGCAAGATGATGCGGTTGATAACGGTGTGGCCCACCAACACAATTGTCTGGCCCTTATGCCGTTTAGCCATTTCGTTAACAGTGCTCATGGCACGTACACGAAGATCATCCAGTGTTTCCCCATTCGGAATTTGGGCTGTGTGAGGAGCATTATACCAAGCATCAACTATCTTCGGCCATCTTTCCCTGACTTCGTCAGGAGTTAATCCCTGCCACTCCCCATAGTCAATATCGATTAGACCTGAGTTGACCTCAACCCGAAGATCAAAATGCCAGGCTACGGCCTCAGCCGTCTTGACAGCGCGTGTCAGCGGGCTTGAGTAAATTGCCACTGGTCTCCATTCAGCAGCAACACGTCGAGCCATTGCCTTGGCTTGGGCCAGCCCGGTTCCGTTCAATGGCACATCAGCACGGCCCCGAAAACGTTCCACACGATTCCATTCCGTCTCTCCGTGTCTTACCAAAATAATTCGTGTCATTTATGACCTCCCGTTCTATTGTCTCTATGAGAATGCTACGCCGGAATAGATGATATAATTATCAAGACATCCATATCGCTCCTATGGATTAGGAACTGAAAACAGCTCATTAGCCGCCTAAAAGTCAAATTTGGATTGAAACGCCTTGAGCCCTGAAGTGATCCCCAATTGTCTTGCAATAGATTTCCACGTACTCACGTGCCTTTTACATAAGGGATCTCCTTCCACCTGCGATAATACCCAGTGAAGCCCGAAAGAAAGCATGGAAAGGCCTCCGCTTTCCATTGTTGCGGCGGCCTGTCTGCAAGACATTGCCGCATTTTCGATGTTATCAACTATAAGATGGGCAAGGGCCTCAACAAGGTAAGCACTGCTACGTGCCACCCAATCCGAGGAAATCCCCTTGGCTTTTTCGGCAAACAACAGGGCCGTGTTGTTTTCTTTCGATAGGAGGGCATCTGCACTCATAAGGATAAGATGCCATGGGCAAGGATCGTCTTTACATTTACACGATTCAAGATCGACTCGCTCGCCTTTTAGGACACGCGCTGCAAGAAGCTTGTGGACAATATCTCCGTTGTGAAGATTGCTTCCGTCTCCTTCGGCTAACCCTCTTTGGTATAATCTGACCGCCTCCCCCGCCCGGCCGAGCAGGAGGTTTACATCCCCTGCGTCCTTAAGGAGATCTCTTCTTAAGGGGTGATCGTTGGGCAACATCTCTTCGGCGATCCGAAAGAAGCGTACGGCTTCACGCAATTTTCCCGCCCGAACTGCCCTCTCCGCAACTCTTAAGGCTTGATTGCCAGCCCAAGAGTAACCCTCGCCAACCTTGCTGCGCTGCCGAAGATAACGGTAATGGTCTTCATAACTTCCCTCGTAGAGGCGAGAAAGAGCTTCACCGAGCCGGGTGGTGAGAGACCGGCTCAACCCTCCCACCAGACAGACTTCAACAACTCTATTCTGGAAACGCTCTAATTCGTCCAGACACCCCGCAAGTTCGGTACGCTCCAGGTACCCCTGCGTTTCCAATCTGTCAAGCCAGTCGTTAACCTGTGTTTCCAGGCTGGCTAACCGGGTGTGCACGGACCAACCCCACTGAAGGCTTAACTCTTGTCGTAGCTCATTCAACTCTCGATTTGCCCATTCTCGTATCCTTGCTGAAAGCAAACCTGCCCTCGTGCTTGGCAATGCGAGCCTATCCGGAGTGAACTCTGGGTGGACTTCGCTGGACGAACTTTCTTTTCGTGTTAGAAGTAATTTAGTGGCTTCTTCCACATAAAGGGGATTTCCTTGGGACTTCTTCCATAGCTCATGCCAAGCGGATCTGGATATCCATTGCCCCTCTTTGGAATGCAATTTGCTGATCTGCTTTGCTTCGCCTTCATCCAATGGACCCAATATGATTTTCCTTGTGACAGTCTCTGTTAACAGCTTGGCAATCCCTGAACCGGAAGGTCGATAGGATGCGATGACCATCATACGGGCAGGAAGGTTCGAGAAAGCTTTTCCCATCACTTTTATCGATTCTCTGTCAGTCCAATGCACATCGTCTATCACGATGAGCGTACGGCCACGATTCTTCAGTTCGGTGAGCAACTGAGAAACGAGTCGAACCCGTGTTGGAAGTGATTTGGGAATGGAGTTTCGTGAGGTCTTGCTCTCTGTACCGGGCATCTTACGCGTGACTTTCCCAGATAAAATGCCTTGCCTGGAGCATTCACTCACAAATTCCTCCAAGAGCAGTCCCGATCTGCCTCCATAGTTGGCCCCGGCCAGTTTTACCAGGATCATGCCATTGCCACCCTCGCTGACCTTCGCAAGGAACGCCTGCAAGAGTTTCGACTTCCCAGTACCGGGTTCACCTACCAGATGGATCGTTAAACCTACTGGCATTTTCCCAGACTTAGTCTCGTCCCAGTGCTGGCAGAGCAACCTCAATTCTTCTTCCCTGCCCACAAGAGGAACAGAGTTATCATCCAGTCGATCCCTCCAGTTTGTCACTTTTTTGGACCCTGCCACAATATAAACGGTCATGGGCGTGTTCGGGTACGTTCCCCAAAGATTGATAGGTCCTGTTCCGTAACATTCAAAGTGAGAGGCGACAAGCTTGAAGGTTGCGGGAGAGAGGACGATCATGCGTGGATAAAGGGAAAAGGCCAGCGCTTCGGAACAACCGATGACCCCTCCTGAAATTTCGCTGTGAGATTTCCCACGTTCTTTAGTCATTTGAGTTCTAATCAAAATGGGACCGGTATTGATCCCCATAAATGTCTTGAGCCCGTATTTTTCCGATTCAATTTGAACCGCTCGGGCACATTGCACGGCGCGTGTTGCACCCTCGATAAGGTTCCTGTTGGCAAAGCACCCCACCAGATGACCACCAGCTCCTCTTGTTATTACTCCGCCTGAGGCTACGATCTGGCTGGCCGCTTCGAGAAGCAGTTCGGAACATCTCGAACGGCTAACATAGAAACTGTCGCATGCAGCAATCGTAAGTACCGTGGCCTCGTAGATCCCGTCCGAAATATTTCGCTTCGCCCCAGTCGGGAACTCATCGGCCGGCACGTACCACCGGATATCTTCGGTGTTACCCGTCGAGCCCAGCCAGACAGCGCACCGCCGGCAATATTCCACCGAAGTCGGCCATTCGGAACCACAGACCTGGCATCGATGAAAAAGCCGTTTCGCGGGTTTCGATTCGAATTCAAGTTTCACTGAAACCTTCATTCAACGTCTTATCTCAATTGATATTGACACTGTTCCTTTGATGAGAATACTTTCCGTTATCATTTCATTTAGAGAATCGATAGAAGAGGACGCCAGCCGCTGCACCATCCTATCGCGCTGATCAATGCTGCTCTATCCTCTTCGGTGTCGGTACCCTTGCACTCCCACCGGAAAGAGCGTGCGTAGATAACAAGATGCTCAAGAATATAATCCAAGACGCCTCGATGAAAAGAGATGTCCCTAACCGACCCGATCGATGCATCCTCAATGAGATGGCGGCGGCACCGCTGAAGAGATCCATTTTTGACACAGCGGCCACAAACAGTCCTTTCCCAATATTTTTTTGTTTTTTGGGCAAAAAATTGGAGATGGCTCGGATCGCTCCCTGTTTGAACGATATCGGGACTTGCTTTTCCTTTTGTTTCCGTCCCCAAACCCATTTCGCACATGATGCAAGGTCCTTTCTCTCGAAGATTTCTTCTCAGGCGTAAATTCTTCACGGGCCCGTGAAGGTCAAGGGCCTGGGTAGCCAATCCGAGGATATCCTCATAAAGTATCGCAGGCCCATGCATGTAGCTGTGACGAAAAGCTGCTTCTACCAGAACGGCACCCCACCCGTGGCGTTCGCAGAACCCCCATGCTTTTCGAAGAGAGTGACGAATTCCAGAATTCATAATGCTGCCCTGAATGTACCAATACAGATAATGGATCTCACCACCGGATAATTTAAACTCACCAATAGCTGGAGAATCGATGATTGCACTCATCGCATACAGTCCCCTAATCTGATCCTTGTAGCTCAAACCACTTCCACCGGGCCTCTCATGACCGAGACCTCAACCCTAACCCTATTGTGAATAAATTACAGTGGATAAGTTACACCTTCAACCGGAATCTCAGGATAATCCCGATGGAGTTCTCTGAACGCTTCCCATTTCCAGAGATCAGTCCTCCTTCCACCGCAATCCCCATAACCACACACAGCCTTAAAATTTAGCACTTTTACCTTGAACGCCCGTTCACAAAGAACACACCATACCCAGATTCCTTCCATCTTCCAAACTCCTCGTCAAGTTCTCCACAACTCCCTTCAACGTATTCCCACGGATAGTAATCTTTGATCCACTCATAAGGTCCATCCAACAACCTCGCTTATTTTATCCCAGGACCCTCAATTTCCATCATTGTCCTTGATCCGCACCTTGAAAGAATCACCTCGTAAGGTTTCTCTTTCCCTCCCTTTCCCTCCCCTTGACTTCTACACGGGATTCAATGATTCCTATAGTTCTCAATTGCCGCAAGGCAACTTCCTTCATTCTCAGTGGATAGCCCCCCGTTATTTCAGCTAAGTTCTTGATGTGAGCTTCTGCCCAATGAAACCGGTGCTGTTCAGATAGACCCTGATAAAATTCGTACACGTTTCTTTTGCTGAGATGCTGAAGCATGATGATTTCTGCCGGGTATAGCCGAACCCGAAGGCGTAAAAGATCATCATCAGAGACGAAGCTCTCCACAATCGCCACAAATTGAAACCTTTTCGCCCAGGCGAGATACCGGATAAAATCAATCTTCTGGGCGGATAGTTTTGCGATATTGTCCAGGACGAGCACATGCTTTCGGCTGTCGTTGAAGTCGAGGCTGACGATCCGAAATCGGGCCGACCTATATTTTGAGAATCCATTTCTTCCTCTACATTCCATCTCGGGCCAGAGCTTGACTATCAAATGTTGGCATAGATTCCCTGGAGTCTCGGAAAAGTCGAGAAAAAGAAACCGCCATTCTTCCTGCATCATCTCCGCCACCTGTTTGATAAGGCTCGTCCGGCCCATTCCGTACTTACCCGAAACGATTACATTCTTTCCTCCCTCCAGAGCTTCTTTGATTTGCCCTATCTCTTTCTCTCGACCTACAAAATACATGCTTCTCTCTCTGCTCATCTATTCCGGGCCAGGAAATGAGCAAGGTCCTCGGCATCCCTTAGACTATTTCCATCAAAGGGTATATCGAAATCGACGGTCACGTTTCCACGGGCGATTTTCAGTCGCAAAAAGCACATAGGCCTTCCGTACATGCTTTTTTCAAGTAATTGGGCTGACTTCAAAGCATCACAGGCAATACAGGACGCTTTGACCCCGAAACTAAATATTTCGGGTCTGATACATGGTTCATCCGTAGCATGGATGAATCCGAAATTCGTTGAAACGAGAATTCCACTTGTGGAAAGGTAGACCGGGATGCTCTTCCACCTTCTCTTTCTTAAAATCCATCGCTCTGAAGAACGAAGCATATTGAACGGAAGTTCCTCTCTGAGGATGAGGGGCCTCAGATGATCTACCTCTGTCTTCGGAGTGTGCTGCCAAATATCCGGCCAATCTATTGCATCAGCAGGCAACTGATCGTGAGTGGGGCCAGTCATGCTACGATATTCCCGAACCGCGATACCAAAATGTTTCATTCCGGTCGTTGCCGGGAAAAAGAGTGTTGCACAAGATGGTTTGTCATCCACTATAAATTCGATAGAAAACCAGCCGAAAAGGAGAGCGTTGCCCAGTTCGACATAGAACACCTGATCGAAAGGGATTGACTGAACGGTTGGAGCGATTCCTTCCATGTGCCGATCTTCGGAAATGATGAATCGATGCTTCGTAACTGCAACAGCATGAGAACCTGGCGCTGTGCACAGTCCAAAGGGGCCTTTCTCCTCTGGGAAAATGGGAGAATAAAGAAGATAGAGCAATCCTTCGTCGCGGCGAAGAGTCTTCCCCATGAGGTCCACATGGACGCCGAGGAGATCGTCTGGCTTGTCTGCGCGAAAGACATAAGGTTTTTTACCGCTCGATCGATATTCGATTGCTTCCTCAGAGTGGCGCCCTGAGTCAATGGGCATATAATCATTCTCTTTGTTAATCACGACTTCCACCTCCTCTTAACGAGCACTGTCCTTTCTTATTGCAGGAAAGAATGGCAAGATGAAATTGACCTCTTAAAGGTCGCCCCGGGGCAGTGGATTCAGGCCCTGACCTTGTGCGAAGTTCCATTGCGTGATCGAAGAGAGCTGATAGATCGTCACCAGGCAAGTTCCCAGAGAGCTTCGGATTTACTTTTCGATTTATGGAGGGCTTCTTTGGGTAAAGAGAAAGCAAGTCTCGAACGGCAGGATGATCCATAAAAAAAACTCCTTCCAGTTATCCCCTGGTAGGAGTTTTTTACATCCACCTATCCCAACTCCCACCAAGGAGCTATCAACCTCAGCAGGAGTCATTAGCCTTTAGGCATTAGGTGGACTCCATCACCAAGATTATACTAACCAATGTAGCAAGGTCTTGTCAAGTTTTTCTCTCACCCAAATCCTGATCCCTGAAAGCAAAAGGAGGTTTTTTATTTCTTAAATTTCCACATCTTTTCATGGTGACTTTATTCAAACCGCTTTTTTGAAAAGTTTATTCCGCTTCAAATTCCTTATGTTCCTTTGTCCTCTCTATGCTGGAATTCTCTGGCCTGGTACATGAATGCTTCGAGACGGGTTAAGGTATTGGTTTGCTCCTGGCCGTCATAGGCCATATTGAGAATGGGAATGTTTCCGTTTTCTTCGCGATATCGTTTGAGGAGGGTGCTCACGATCGTTCCAGGCATGCATGTGAACGGCATGATATTGACGATGCCACTGGCGCCGCGTCTGGCAAAATCGATTGTCTTTCCAACGGATAAAATTGCCTCCCCTTCAAAGGAAGCACCAATATACGGCTTTGCCTTCCTGAGGATCGTTTTGGTTTTAGGCTCACCGAAGTTTCTGAGACTTCCCTTGAATATCTTTTCCAATCGGTGTTCATCCTTCTTCTGAATTAAGTCCGTAAGAAAGACCTTCAGCAGATTGGAAAAGGATCGCCTTCTCAGGCTCCCGTTCTTGGAGATGGTGTTGACGTAAAGAATCCACTCCGTCAGTGGGGCGAGCCAGGCCTCGCCCCCATACTGTTCGATCTTTTGAATGACATCCTCATTGCTGAAACGATTGAGGCGTACGAAGATCTCCCCCACGATCCCGATTAAAGGCTTCGTCCCGAGGCCATCGACCGGTATCCGGTCGAAATCGTCTCTGCTCCTCTT
>Ga0315289_10009747_pt1 | contig 13793 bp, 24 predicted proteins | sample YL17G11_40_MG_FD_203452 | JGI IMG/M metagenome (GOLD analysis project Ga0315289, IMG submission 203452) | Sediment microbial communities from Yellowstone Lake, YNP, Wyoming, USA - YL17G11_40 | ecosystem: Environmental > Aquatic > Freshwater > Lake > Sediment | place: USA: Wyoming | collected...
GCAGTACTGATACTGACAGCAGTAGACCATTTAATATCTACTTTAAACGTGATACCTTCCTCTGCGAACCAGAACGGGTCTAAACTATGCGGTTTAATCTGTGACCATAAACCACCATAAGTAACACTACTACCATAGGTAGTAGCAAACCCATTGTAGTTAATAACTGTCCCGCACCGTATAATAGGCGTTCTCCAGAAAATAGGTATATTGTTTAATTCAAAAATTAACTGACCGCTATTGAGTACTGCTAACGTATCAGCGATTTTATCATTATCCGCTGTTGCCAGAGGAATAAAACATACACCTATTGCAGTTGTGATAAACGGTTCATCAAACTTACCAGAGGTTACCATATTACTAATGTGTGTAGCGGTTGTTACGGACCCGGAAATATCCTGTTGCTGTCCGTCTGTACGGAAATATTCTAACGTAGTATGCCCAGAAGTTCCGTAACCACGTAAATGGTAGTATTCAAAATCTCTTACTTTACGACCGCCTACCAGTTCGCTATACTTATTCAATGTTGCTGGTTTTAACTCCGCTATTTGTGGACTCATTGTTTATTAACACCCCCTTTCTCTCCTGAAGTGTAAATATCTTGAACGTTTATATTTTTCAAGATATTTAATAATATTCATCACTATCGTTTTCGTTCCCGACATCTGTTAATTCTTCTGGTCTAAACTGGTAGCCCATATCGGATACGCCTTTTATATTAGATACGCTTTCTGTTATTGCTGGCTCTGGTAACGCACCTTCTAACAGGTCAACGACAACAGCCATTAGACCGCCGACAAAAATCGCTTTTTGTATTGCAGGTTTTTTTAAGACCAAACCCGCTACAGACGACAATACGATTATGGTTACTATTTTACTTACAGTTACCATTATACCCGTCTGCCATTTTGCAGGGAGTATATATTTAGGTAACATTCTAACACCTTCAAACCCGACTAATACACCAACCAATTCGGGTAACAATTCTGGAATATTAGGTATTACACCTTTTAATATAGGTGGATTTACTGAAAATCCAGCCATACGAGGTGCTAATCTGGATTTACGGGATATATGATAACCCCCTCTTGTTCCGAAAATAGACAATCTATGTCTACCTACACGACTGCTTTTACTTCTACGAGGTTTATTTAATAACATAAGTTCCTCCACTGGATTTTTTATCCGTCTTTTTTTACGAGGGTCGTTTTTACGACCTGTTCTGTATTGTTTCCACGCCTCACGGAATGCAGACGCTTTTGACCGTCCTTCTCGGTACATTCTCCGCAGTAACCCCGAAGGGAGTCCTTTTCTTACCGGGTTAATTAAAAATGGTTCGTTCATTATTATAAATCACCCCCTTTCGTTATTTAATATTGAAACATTTTCCATAAAGGTTTTTTACCTTTAATAAGCAGACTACCGTCTGACAGACCGTATATACCCGCTTTAGTATTAAACTTATGTACGAACGGAGTATTAGCAAAATGTGAGTCCCGTCCTTTGACAGCGTGAATTAACAGACACCTATCATATATTTTAACAGGACTGTTTTTTAATACGGGATACTTTTTCATAATAGTTTTACGGATCGCGGGTATAGACACTTTTCTTTTTTTAGGAGTAATAATCTTGTGTATATATTTTTGGTATCGTTTAATTTTAGTTTTCATTTCTTTCTTTTTATTGTTTTTCTATATTCCTTAACAAAATCTTGATTCGTTATATTGTACCTTCCCGTTAATTCAACGATTACTCTGATAGCGTCTCTTTTAGTTTTTATTTTTAGTATTTTCATTATTTTTTTGCTAACTTAACGACAACAATTAACCCGACTATACCCCCCGCTATATACGGTAAATATTTTATAATATCGGATATAGCGAACCCGGATGTATATGTGATACCAACAGACTGTTCAAGATTAACGGTTCGTGTTATTAAATTATTAACAGACTGTGTTTGAGTATTAATATTAGAGAAAAAAGTTTTACCCCTATTATAAATATCGTACGCTCGTACGTATAATACACCAATTCTTGTCCAAGTACTTATATCTGTTACAGAAGGTGTTTTTCCCGCTATTAAATTTTTAATATCGGTGTCGGATTTTATAGCGGTTATAGAATTAACAATATCAGAACCCGTCGCTTGTAAATTGTTTTGGGTTGTTATAGCATTATTTATGTCTATCAATAAAGTAGCACTGGGTTGTTGTGTTAATGGATATTTTGCTAAATTTATCGCTCTTGTTCTTAACTGGTACAAAGTATTCGCTAAAGTCATAAATTGTCCTATTTTACTTTGGTATTCAGCGATAACACCTTGTATATAGGTGTTCACCAAAGTATTTACGTCTGGTAACTGCCCTACTGTTCCTAATCCTTCTGTTGTTGAATACGGCCTGTAAACGTTTTTTATTCTCTTTTGTGCGATTTTCATATTAGTAATAAAACTACTCCACCTCCTATCAATAGATATGTTAACAAGTTGTCTCCGCTTGTTTTATCTTCTGTTTTAACTGTAATCGGTACGTAATATATTCTTCCGTCAGACATAATCGCTCTTTTATATAATTTTTGTTGGTCTAATGGTAACAATAACCACTGTTTTTCTGTAATACTTCCTTCGGGTAAATCATAAAGAAAAGTCCCGTCGTCTAAAATAATAGGCGGTTTACCGGTAGGACTAACAGGCTCGCCCGACGGAGTATCAACTCCTGCGTCTGGGACCAAAGTACTTGCGGTCAACAGTCCCAACCCCCATTTAATATTATCGGTAGTGAGTAAATCTTTTATAACGGGTATTCTCTGCCAGACCCATTTTTTAGTTTCAGGGTTATATATGAATTTACCTATCGCTTCTACACCTGTTTTACCCCAGCCATAAACAGTAGTTGATACGGGTACTATTACTTTATTTACAACCCAAGTCGCACTACTCCACAGTCCCGTAGCGACAGTAGTCAGTCCTTTCCAAGTTATAGTCATACCCCCCCAGATAATATTCGCTATGTCAACGAATATATTTTCTAAACCTTCAGGGCAGTTATCTAAAGATAGGACTGGATACGCTAATTGACCATTAACCATTAGAGGTTTCATAACAGCGATTTCTGTCGGGCTTAATTTTATAATTTTTTCAACACCACTAAAATTTATACTGAAAGGTTTAACGGATATTTCTTTATAATAAAATTTTTTCATAGGATAAATAAAATACCGCTTGCTACTATAAACGGTATCAATTCTTTAGGTTGTTTAGATAAAACAGGACTAATAACAGGACTAATAACAGGCGATTCCATAACAGCATTAACGGTAAAAACTTTGTTATTAGAATTTATAAGTATATCAGCATTAAATTTAACGTCTGGATTTTTTTGGTATATTTCTATCATTTCAGACATAGGTATGGAATATACATTATCCTGTCCTACGAATCCATTTTTAACAAGATAACTGATACGATTATAAAACGTACTAAAATTAGTATAAGTTTCTTTTGTTATAATGGGTTTTACTGGTTCTAAAGGTTTTACAGGTTCTATAAAAACGGGAACAATAGCGGGTAACGTAAAAGTAACTATAAAATTTTTATCAGTTTCGTTTATTAAAAAATTATATGATACAGCAGTTTGTTTTACATTTGTTTCAAGGTCCGGCGGTATTTCTTGGGTTTTAACGTAACCTGTATTAAGTAATTGTTGTAACCTTGCATAATAATCGTTATAACTTTGGTAACTAAATTGAAAATATTCTGTCCCTAATCCCGCTAAATTTATTTTCATAATATCCCCCTTTTATATAAGAAACAAACTACCTGTTGCGACCAGAAACGGTATTAACTCATTAACTTTTTTTTCAGGTTTAATTTCAGGTTTAATTTCAGATACTGAAGCTACATAATCTATAATACTGGGTATAATGTTTACGATAGTTTCAAAAGAAACATCTGGGAGTTTATTTTCTAACATAAGTTTCTGGTCTATAGTTAATTTTTTACGTATTAGTTCTTTTAATATTTGTTTTTCAGAATTAACAATTGGTAAAATAACTTGCGCTTTATTAGAAAATATAACTGAATCGCCTGTAACACGTGTTTGGAAATTGTTTAGAAAATATTCTTTGCGCGCTACCATACCCGTATTAGCGTAAAATATCTGGGAAGAGGTCTGGTAAGGCTCAGGCATAGGCAGCTCCCATATTACTTTATTTGTATTAGTATCAACGACAACAAATAGATTAAAATATCGTGGGTCTACAGAATTCGCTTTTAACGGGAACGGAGACAACATATAATTATTTAATATGATATTTTCAGGTTTAAGGCTAACTAAATCTCCCGCAGGATTTATTAGTTCATAAATTTTATTCATTAGTTTTGAAAGAGTATCATTCAAAATATAATAAGCATTATCAACAACAAACTGAAAATATTTTTCCGCTATAGTATCTGTTAAACTAAGATATTCATTTATAGGTATAGGTAACAAATCTTTATATATGGTAGCCATATTCTTTTTACGAATGTCGTACGTTTCCTTAATAACGTTTATAACACCCTTTAGATACGACATACCGCCTGTATCAATACTTATCATATAGTTATTCTATTTGTTTCTAAATTCCAGATAATGTCCTCTTTTGTTATTTCTGTTTCCGTAGGCACTACTGGTTCGCTTATACCCATTAGAGAGCATATATGCGGATAAGACGGTTTTATTTTTATATAATCAGAATAATTTTTATAAATATTATTAACAATATTTTCTAATTTTAATAACAAAAATTTCAAGTCAAACAATGAAAGACCGCTTACTATAGCGTCTCCGTCCGTTTTAGCGTCTCCAGAATAAAACGCTGTAGGCGGAAAGCCTTCTTGTTCCAGTACGGTCCCTATATTATTTAATGATTTTACAACTTGTATTCTTTGGTTAATTAACGGTAGATATCCTTCATACTCTCCTTTAACAACATTAAATCCGTCAATAGAACGTTCTATAGTTACAACAGCCATTTCCTTTTGTTTAGCGAAATCCGAATATAAAGTAGATAATGCAGAAGCAATATCAAAAGTAGTTTTTACAAATACCGGAATAACCATTTTATTCTACCAATCCAAATAATTTTTGTTCTTTAGCAATTCTACGGGTGTCTTGTAATTGTCTTAAAATTGTATTTATAATATTCACATACACTTCAAACGTCCTTTTTATATCCTCTAAATCGTCTAAATTAGTAGTATTATACAAAGTATCTTTAAACATTGACAAAAAATTATTTAGTAAATCAGGTCTGTTATCCGGGTCATCTGTCTTGAATACGAAGTGATAATACTTTTGAACTAATTGTACTGGTTCGTTTAAGTCAAACAAATTTATCGCTTGAAACTTTTGTCCGAACCTTTCATATTCTATCATATTTTATAATACCGCCCTAACGGGTTAGGTTAGGGTTACTCGTACAGGGATTAAGATATAAAAATAGAGACAGGGATTCAACATAACTATTTATATTTAATCCCTGTCTCTAATACTTATTATAACATATTAACTAAAACTTGTCAATAGGTTTTCAATATTGCTCTGAAATTTTTAAGAGACCTCATAAATTTTACGTTCTAAATAAGACGCTTCATAACCCATATCTTTGTTTTTTATAGTAGCGTCCAGACAAATCCAGCCCGAAGTCATAGGTATGTTCACGTGTAAATATATGTGGTGAAATCCAGTAGCGTTAGGAGTATTTTTTGTTATAACAATTCTAATTGTATAACCAGCATTAAAAAGTAATGCCCCCAATAAAACCGTATGGTCATCGCAATCGCCGAAAGTCAGTCCCCGTTCCTCAATATCTTTTATATGCCTGTAAGGTGTCTTAACATACTCTATATTACTGATATCCCGAGTATATCTCATATTATCCCGAACATATTCGTATAACCGTTTTATTTCAGACATATAATCTTTTTCGGGTATATTTGTAAATAAATCCTCTACGCTATACCGCACCTCTGGAACGTACCTGCTATCTTTAATAAGTTTAATAATAACCGTTACAGTATCAGTAGTAACAACATTAGAAAATCTAACTATCTGGTGTGGTTTCAGATTCTCCAACAGATTTAATTTCATTTTCTACTATCTCCTTATTCGTTTCATCATAAAAATTTATAATATCACTAACCAGTGCAGTTACCCATTTTTCGTAAGGTCTTAATTCTATAAACACCTCTAAAATTTTTGTAGACCCTTTCTGTTTAAGATAATTTTGTATCCGTTCATATTCTTTTTCCTGTAAATGCCCGACCAGAAAATCCGATACTACGCTAACGGGTGCGTCCTTTTTAGCAAAACCCAGCAAAGCCACCAGATTTTTACCTATTTGTGTCAGTAAATTTTCCTCTATACTATCTAATATTTCTAATTTAACAGGTTCATTAACAACATTAGCGACAGGTAAATCAGGCGCTAGATTATTAACGGGCGTAGGTATGGGATTATTTAATTTAATGTTACCCAATTTACCAGCGATTTTAGGGAGTAATATATCAGCGAATTTCATAATAAGTTTGTCCTCTATACTACTGTTATCGGATACAGTCGGTACGTTTTTTGAAAGGTCTGCACCTAATTTTAATATTTCAACCATTTTAGTCAGGTCATTAAAACTATCTTTATCAGGGAATAACTGTTTTATTTTTATAAAATCATCAAAATTATTTCCTTTATTATTATTATTCATAGAACTAAATATACTGGTCATAGTTTGAAACATTTGCGCCAGTATACTTTCATATTTGTTACTACTATTTTTCATTTCATCTCGTAATATATCAACCATTTTACCCGCAGTTTCGTCTTTCGCTTGCTGGATAAAAGTATGCACTCCGCTATCTTTAACGGGACTAACGCCGCAAGCGTAATCAGTAGTCCATTTTTTAACATATTCGCCTTCTGGGTTACGGACTACAAATCTGTAAGTCCCGCCCCCGTATTCTTTAGCAATCATATCTGGATTAAAAGCGTCTACTGGATAAGTATCAGGTATCCGTTCAAACTTTGTCCCTTGCGGTATTTTACGGTATGCGTGCACTATATAGTCCCCTGCACCAAACTCTTTTTTTAATTGTTCTACTTCAATGGGTATGTCCTCTATATCTATTAAAGGCATTTCCTGTCCTTCTGAAACTATTGACGGTACTACGTTTCTCTTGTTTTTACCCATAACTTTTATCTTAACCCCCTTATTTAGTTTTGTATGTCCTTCTATATATTATATCATATTACGTAATTTTTGTCAATAGATTTACAATATTAGTCCTCTGGTTTTGTTTTTCGTTCAATTTCAAAAAATATATGAAATCCAAACCAAATAATTGATATCCCAGTCCAATAACATATTTTATCCCTGCGGGACACTGAATATATTAACGGTATTAAACAAAACCGCCAGATAATATATATCCTAATCGCTAATAAAGGTAACATTATTAAAATTGACCTCGTGCAAGGTTTTTGATACCTTCTGAACTGCTAACGGGACTAACTTCTGTCGTAAGGCTTCACGCACTTTAAAAAAATGTTTTACCGTATAATCGTTAGTTTTTGTGTTATATAAATTTAACAACTGGTCCGGAGTGCCTTGAAACCCATGTAAACCGTATTTACATAATTTACCGTTACTATCATAATGTAAATATAACTTGTTCCTAAACAAATAACATTTACCTGCACAAACTATTTCAAGTCCGCCTATACCCCTGCGTTCTTTTATTTTATGCGTTGTTTTTATACTGTCCGTAGAACTATGTAATGCATTATATTTATGTTCTAACTGGTGCAAATATACCCGAACAAACCCAGTAATAAGAGAAGCGATAAACGGATTAAATAACCCGCCCGCAACCCAAATACGTTTATCAGGATTTTTAATGAGCGACTCTTTAGAATTGTCATATACGTATTCACAAACAGCCATTGCATAATCATAATTAGTAGTATATTCTCTAACAGGTTTTTCGTCTATAGTCTGTATCAGTTTACCGTACAAAGAATTAAGCAGAACTTTGTATAAAATTCTTTTCGGGCTGTTTTTAGGTTCGGACTCTTTTTTCTCATAAAAAAATTTCACGTATTCCCTGAAAGGATTATACGTTGTATTATTGTCGGGTATCCAGACATAACCGTAACATTTATTCAATTGTAATTCTTTTGTCTTCAATGCTTCTTTCAATTCATAACTTGTCGTCCATAAATTAGATACATCACCCTTAACGCCATTAAATTCGTGGTCAAACAGACAAGAATATTTACAATCTTTTACTGTCCCTTCTATATTCCAGATACCTTCATATTTGTCCGTATATTTATTGCAATATACATAACGACCCGATAAAAAATTCGGTATATTATACATAGCATACGGATACGCACTTATTATGTCAACTTCATAACATTTATTTACAACCGTTACGCCATTACAATAATACCCGTTCTTACCCCCGTGATATGCCAGTAAAGACCCTATTACAACTTCGTCTGGGGGATAAGAAATACAGTCTCTATCTCTTATAAAATAATGACGGAATACACGGGAAGCGAATTGTGGGCTACTGACGGATATTCTTATTTTATATTCTTTATGCTGGTCTAAAATCCACTTCGCTAAATGCCATTCGCATAAAGCGTCCTGTTTAGCATATTCAATGAATTGTTTAGTTTTCAATTTTTTTATACCCAGTCCTTCGGGTGTAACAAATTTCTTTACAGGTAAATTTAATTGTACCATTAAAGAACCCAGTCCCGCACGGTCTATGTCTGTAAAAAAAGCCCTGCTATCTAATAACTTCAACTGTTTATTCGTTTTTATATTCTTAAAAAAAGCAAAGGTCTGTTTTCCTATTACAGCGTCTATGTCCCAGGAACCAAAATGTAATTTTAGTTTTGTACTGTCAAGCCATAATTTATGAAACTGGTATAATAATACGGCGAAATCAAATTCTAACTGGTGAAAATATATTATATTAACCTGTCCCTGCCAAAGTTTTGGGTCTATATAATTCAAAAAAGTTTTTAATACGTTATTTTTATTTACCCACAACAAATCTGTATTTTTACCGTCAGAAAACTGTATTGTATAAGGTTCGCCATTTACTGTTTCGGTATCAGCACCCCAAAACTGTACCCTGTTAGGATACGCTAATTCATTCTTACGTATTCCCAGTTTTACCCAGAAAGGTACTTTTACTTTTTTTAACATAAAAACTTTTATACGTGCTTAAGAGATTTTTTCTCTGTCGCAGAAAAAAAAGCGTATCTTACAAACTCTATGTCCGCTTTAGAATTATTTATGTCGGACTCTATCTGTCTCACTGCTTTAGGCACTGCTATTTTAACTAACTCATCAAAACCAACAGATTTCATTGTCGGGAATGACCTGTTTGTAAATACAATGTAATACCTGTTTTTAATCCTGCTGTCATAAACCTTAAAATAATAGTATATAAAAAATATGTCAAACTTATCTTTTACGGGTAATTTTTCTTCATACCAGTTAAATAACATAGTTAATTCTACTAAATTATAATAGGGTTCTACAACGCCTTTTATATCTGGTTTATGTACCTGATACCGTGATAACGGTCTTAAAATAGGTAACTTGTGTGTTTTACGAATTTCTCTATCTAACCTGTCTAAATATTCATACGCCCGTAACCATTGTTCTATTATTACTTTTTCTAACTGCCAATAGGTTACAGGTGTTTTACGCCTGTAAATATATCCCCTGCGAACTAATACGGGTATATGCCTGTAATAACTTTTAACACGTATAATCTTTCTTTTTCTTTTATAACTATATCCTTTAATATGTACACGTTTTCTCTTGTATATAGCAGAAACACTTGTTTTATGATATTTGTATTTAACAACTTTTGACCACTGATATTTTTTCGGCGGTTTAGTCGGCGGGTCCGGATACTTGTCCAAAGGATATTTTTTTATAACCATATATCAATAAAAACAGAAAAATATATTATATAAAATTAACTATCTCTTTCGGAGTCAATTTACGTATATCTTTTCTGAACACGGGTCTAAATAAACAATCTTTTAGAGAATTAAACCATTTGACATAATACAAATTATCTTTAACAATAATAACCTGTCCGACTATGACGCTTCTTTTTACGTTGAACCTTACATAGTCATTTGCTTTTATATTCATATTTTTTCAAATATTCTAACAATTTTTTCAATCCCCTATTAAATTTTTTAACCTTTATTCTTATAAAAATCATATTGTATAATACCATGTCCCTTCTGTAGAACTAAAAAACACTTTTAATAAAAAAGATTGAAAATGTTTTAGTCAAAGAAGGGACATTTTTACAACTTAACCCTTAATCTGATACTTTACTTCAAAATTATGCATATTGTTACCCTTTTTGGTCTTGATCATACCCTTGTATGTAATCTTGACCATACTACCTTCGGGGACTTCCTGCATTTTTCTCGCCAAATCCCCACGTTCAAACACTATCACTAAACCATCATCTGTCCTGACTCTGTATCCTGTCCTGTTATTTTCAAAATTATCCTTATAAGAGAAACTGGACAGTAATACACCTTTACAGGTATCACCCTTCGTATCAAAATTCGCTATCTCGCCCTGACCCGATATATGCCAATCGGGTTCTACTACAGTCGGAATCGCTGGTGTTAATTTTGTACTTTTTTTCTCTACCATTTGTTTTTCACCCCCTTTTTTCTTATTTTTTTAGCCAAAGCCCCAGCCATCGCCATTGCCATAGCCACTGCCCTCGCCCCAGCCATCACCACTGCCATCGCCCCTGCCATCGCCCCAGCCATCGCCACTGCCATTGCCATAGCCAAAGCCACTGCCAAAGCCCCTGCCATCGCCACTGCCATCGCCACTGCCATCGCCCCAGCCATCGCCACTGCCATTGCCATAGCCAAAGCCACTGCCATCGCCACTGCCAAAGCCATTTTTTAACATTTCCATATAGATACCTTCTTTATACTATTATATGCTTTTTCGGTACTGGGGATAATCTCTATTACTCCCAAAAGAGTTACACTTTCTACTTCACAAGGGAATTTGCATTTTTCTGGTTTTGATACTCCTTCCATTGCCAATTGAGACAAACTCGCCGCTCCTTCCCAATACCATAATCGTCTTGCTTTCAACAACACTACCTCATCCTTGTCTCTACTTTTTATATATCCTGCAAAAACTCCTGCGGAATGGGCTCTGACAATGCAGTACAACATACCTTCCGTGTTAATTTCTTTTTCTTCTTTTATATCTGACTTTCTAACATATGTATTCATCTTTATTCACCCCCTTTCGTTTGTAAATAGAAAAAACAATATAATTATAACCGCTAACGTCAATAAAAACAATTTTGTCATTGTTTATACCTGCCCAGATATAATCCTATCCATAATACAAACACATAACTAAATATGGTTAATATAAAATGCAATTCATCAAAAATAAAAAACTTGTTATAAACATCGTCCATATTATTTTTTTATAAAAAACAGGTTCGCCAATTCTTTTTTGATAACTATTTTTATTTCATAGTTACCTTCTTTTTCTACGACTTTTATGTCAAAATTATCACCCAGAATAGTTTTTAAATATAACCCGACAACATATCCTATTATACTTTTTATTCTGTGATTATTCATATTGTCATAATCATTTGACCCGCTATGTCGGGTCTTTTATTGTTAACGGGTATTTTAAGCCGTCTCATAGCATACTTTGTCCAATTCATTATTTGTTTTTCGGTAGCATTCGGGTGTTTATCACGTATATTTTCCGCTATAATTTTCGTTATGATTTCAAAACCTTGTTTGTTCATTCTGTTTGTTCATTCTGTTTGTTTGTCAACAAAAATAATATTTTCCAGACTATGCATATCTTTTCACTTTGAACGTACCATTCGCATTTATCTTTCAAACACGGATTACTTATTATCATAGGTTGACCGTTTATAGTCGCACTCCCCGTAATAACAGGACATAATTTACCTACTCCTACCAAATTATTCATATTTTTATCCCCTTTCTATTCTATTTCCCGTTCCATTAAAACCTTGTATAATATTTTACGAATAATGTTCCCTACAGAGCGATTTTTCTCTAAAGCAAATTTTTCAAGCCTGTCCTTTAGATCCTTACCAATTAATATTGTCAAGGTTTCCTCATACTTTTGTTTAGCGTCAATTTTAACGTTATTCATCTGTGTACACCCCCTTTCGTTATAATATTATAACATATAAAAATCTGTTTGTCAACCCTAAAAATCATCTTTGTGTCTAATCTGGTCAATAGGTCGTAAATCTATATCACCCGTAAAAAATTCTACTGTCCAAGAAATATTGAACGCCTTATACATTTTAATCGACCTCAACGACCCGCTTTCTAATTCATAAACATTATACAAAACCAGAATAATATCACTCTCTGCATAATTGTCTAAATAAAACACTCTAACACCAGTCGGTTCATAAACAGTAATTCTAAAAGTAAAAACATAACAATCGCCCTTCCGTGTGTGTATCGTTCCCATTTTTATCCCACCTTCCTTTTAGGACAAATATATCCCCGCGCAAACCTTTTATCGTTCGCTATTATTTCTACAACCGATTCATTACCTCTTACATTAACAGTAACATACTCCGACACTTTACCTAAAACTTCGAGTAATTTAATTAATTCATCAACTTTAAATATTATACTATTTACAGGTTTACCCTTCAGAATAATATTTTCTACATCCGGATAATCCCCGCTAATACAATCAACAGTTTGTTTATTGTACGTCTCTAAATTACCATTCTCAATGTCAACCGTAGTTAAAAACTTTGTTTCCTTTTTGTCAACTAACCAGAAACAATTAAATATTTGTATTGGGTGTAACTTTTTAGTTAAATTTTTAATCAAATTTTTGCATATTTCTTTTGAAATATTAACTCCCTCAGTTATCTGACCCAAAACTGTTCCACTCGGCACAGGTATAGCATCTTTGTCAACTTCTACTCCCGCTATCTCTACGGATATAAAACCATTAGTAGCAATGCTTTTACCATTCCTAAAATATACCCCCTGTAAATTAGCCCTATTAACATCATCGCTACAACATTTTAACACGCCCAGATTCACTTTATCCCATACAACCACTTTATTTTTGTCATTCATTACATTATACCTTCCTTTCGTTAGATTTTACTACCTTATTTATCACTTTACTAACCACTTTACTTACTATAGTTTAGTACAACTCAAAATTGACGTCCACTTTTTGCAGATTTTTTTCCCGCCGGGCAAAAGCAAATCAACCATAAGGCCTCTTTTAACCACTTTGGCTAGACAAACGATTTCCTCTTTAAAAAAACGACCATTGGTCTTATGCCACTGGATATAAGTAATTTTAGCATTGAACGGTTGTGCAGGTTCTTTTTTTTCTTTTTCCCATTTTTGAAAATCATCGACTGCAGCGGGGTTTGCATCATAATCATCACTGTTAATCAAACCAAAAACAGCTAAAACCTGTTCCTGGTCATAAAATGCAGTTTCGTTGAATTTGCAAGAAGTATGATGCACCTCTACTGGTTTCACATATTTGCTAACTAAAAAAGATGGAACTTTACTGATTTTGGAAGCAGGTAACAATCCAGCGTTGTAAGCGTCAACTGCGTTGTTTGACATTTCAAAATCCATATAACCAGACATTTCTTTACCCTCCCTTTCTTAAATT
>Ga0315289_10009748_pt1 | contig 13792 bp, 15 predicted proteins | sample YL17G11_40_MG_FD_203452 | JGI IMG/M metagenome (GOLD analysis project Ga0315289, IMG submission 203452) | Sediment microbial communities from Yellowstone Lake, YNP, Wyoming, USA - YL17G11_40 | ecosystem: Environmental > Aquatic > Freshwater > Lake > Sediment | place: USA: Wyoming | collected...
TTGTATCTGGTTGATAAAGGAGCGTGCAATAATTTACCCCTCTGCTCGCAATAATTTTTTTCCCGGAAACGTTATAGTGAGTATATTATTGTTTGGTTTGTCTTGCGACTAGGGTAGGCGGGGAAAAAAGTTTCCCCGCTTTTTTTTCGTTTTGAGGAATGTTTAGGCGGAAATATAGGTAGTAATTTTATTCCAGGTGATAAACTTTCCGACACCGTAGGTATCGTCTTCAAGGGCAATTAAATTGCCCTTCTGATAGTTGTACTTGTCTTGCACATCGATAGTCCTTCCGATAATACCAACCTTTGGTACAATGTACCGGAAACCGAACTTATAGCCGGTTTCGATCTCAGCTCCTTCCACGTTTATCTGGAGAGAAAGCGTGCTGTTAGCATCGATATCAGCAGCCAGGACAGCGGAGCGAAGTTCATCGCTAAGTTGGAAGGTGATAACCCTTTGCCCCCTCAAAAGCTTGCTGGCGTAGATCTTACCAGAGCCTGGCATATTAAACAGTTGCAGGCCGTTATCGCCTGAGATGGTCAGACCTCCCCAGGTGTTATTGATAACGGTATCACCACCGGTGATGGTGGTACCACCAGCATATAGGCCATTGACTGTAAGTGTACAGTCTACCAGTTTGAGAGGGCTTTCCTGGTTTATACTTGGCGGGGTCTTCCAGGTATCGGCCTGAGCGGAGATGTAGTAGATCTCGAAGGCCTCAGTGCCGACCAGACCAGCTATTTCTGAGAAGGTAACAACGCTAGGGCCTCCTGTGGGGCCAGTGCATTCTGTTAAGGTGGGGACTACCCAGGTGCCGTCTGCCTTCTGGATTCTGACCCTATGGATATTTTCCAGTCTTTCAGGAGAGGTCGATCCTGCGACCAGATCCGTGCTGGTACCACCGGCGTACCGGAGATGGCCATCACCGGCGCCTTCCATTGCAGCCGTGTACTCAGCAAGGGTCAGCGTGGTGGTAGAAGTAAGCGTGCCGGTGGCCTTGATGTAATCGACCTGGCTCTTACCCCAGCCTTTCAGGTCGCAACTGGACTTGATCCAGCCGCTCCCGATCTCGACATTGAAACTATTTACCCCCAGGCCAGCGAACCGTTCGCTGAATACCCCATCTCCGAGCTTCTGATAGGCGGTGAAGGTGGGATGGTCTATCGATGTCAGGGGCGTGATGACATGCATCTTTGTCAGCGTCCCAGGGGCTGTGTTAGCGCATGCCCCAAAATAATACGCAAAAATCCAGGTAAGAAAATCTGCCATAGAGACATTCTGGCTCAGCGATCCGGATGCAGTCCTGGCCAGTTCATACGTCTGCGTAGGACCTTCTTTGCCGGTGATTCTGTCCCTGTCATCCTGCTTATCTTCTGACAGCTCAAACTTCATGCCTGGCTCCCAGGGGAGCCGCATCAAATTGGCTTCCTGATAGGTACCAGGAGTGGTTTCCTTTGTCCTGGAAACCCATACCCCGCCTAATTTATGAAGTGACGATTTCATAGCATATTCCTCCTTATCCTATATCCTTCCTGCTCCTTAAAAAATATCTAAAGCTAAGGTCAAACCTAAAGCAGGTTATTATAAAGCTTATTGAAATCTTTGTTTAATAATACAATTTTTTTCAATTTGTGCCTATAGAAGTATTGATAATTCTGTGATCCATCAGATTGATATTGCAGCCAGGCGACATGAATTATTTCAGGGTTAGCGACATCTATCTGCCCTACAAAAAAATCTAATCCATTGCAGGAATCTCCATACATGCCAACTTCCTCTTTCAATAGATAGACAGGATGCGGATCGACTATTACCGATCCGTCCAAATCTGTTTCCGCCATAAAGATTGTTGAATCAAACCCCTCTTCGGTGATCTGAGCAAAGATAAGATAGAGCCGGTTATCTATTTTTTCTATATGTGGCAGATTTCCGGTAGTTTCATCGCCGACCACCATACTGAATAAACTTTTAGGACTCCCGATGAGAGACGGTGTGGCCGTGAGCTTCTGAAAATAGATCTGATACTCTTGGAAGCTTCCGGCCGCAAAACAAACATAGATATTTGTACCATCCCAGATAAGGTCTACGTACCATCCATCCTCATTATAGGTACCTGCCCATATGGTAACGACAGATCCAATCACATTGCCGGAAGTATCTCCTTTGAATAAAATAACGTCAAATTTAGTAGTCGTGGAGTTATATTTGACCGCTACACAGAAAAAATGCGTACTATCAATCATCTGGATCTGAGGGAAATAAAAATCTCCTGTCAGGGAAATCTGCAGTGGTGAAGCTATTGTCCAGGGCGTGGTAGTCACGTCGATCTCGTTGATCATAAGATCATGGGATGAATTGGTAAAACATAGATACGCTTTCCCGTCACGCAGGCTATGCAGAGACGGAGCCAGCCAACTATTATCAGTTCCACCTGAATAAATCAGGGTATCATTGATATAGATATTTTTGCTTATAGGTGATATGTCCATTCGGACATGGGCAATATACAACCCAGAATTACTACCATCCAGATCAACAAAAATTGACGGCCGCTTACCGACATACGCTCCAGAGGTGATAGCGTAATGAAAAAATTCCGCGATTGTTACCAGATTTTTCAATCCGTTCAGTTCCTCAAATTGGCTATCATTAGGCAAGTGGATCACAGGAGATTGAACTATTATCGATGCTGTCGGTGAATCAAGACTTAGGCTGACCACATCGAACTTATTGACCGACTGCACCAGGATGAAATACTCAGTGATGGTGTACTCCGATGTGCCGTCGATCGATGCAAGCATAGGCATTTCCCATTCGACATAACCTTCACCGGAGGCGGTGATTGTCCGCGACTGTCCTGAGTTCGTGCCCGCTGTAATGGTCAAGATAGCCCCGATGTAGAAATTATCAGCTCGATCAGTCAGAGCATCGTGTTCTAATCTCACCGTAGTGCCGCTATCCGCTATGCCTGCCCGTACAGCCTCTTTCTTGGGAAAGATTTTGCAGATAAAATCTGCTGTCCTGGCTATCTCCTCGTACGAATAACCCCCGTCATACGAGATTGAGATAATCGCCTCTTTATAGAAATGATCCAGGGGAGGAATAAATGTAACCGTCATAGCCTTTCGCCATTTGCCATCAGGCTCCCGTTCCCCGGCGTCCTCCAGAGCCAAGTCAGTCACCGGATCTGGAGCATAGAGAGGGTTACGGGCCGCCAGAGCTGTGGATTCCTGTTTCCCTGAGCAGTAATCGTGGTAAATGCCGGGATGTTCACGTTTAGCCGTGATTTCCATTTCTCTGTGTTCCTGACGTTCACGGATCTGGAGAATCCGGAATAGCAGGCCATCCCCTGCATAATAGGCTGTAGCCGCATAGGTTTCTATGCATGCGACATATGTACCAGGGCAGGCTGCATTTCCACAGGCCGCCTGCTGGGTGCAGCCTGATCCCCATATCATACGGGATGAATTGATTTCGATAACATCGCCAGGATTGCAATGAACGCTATTTAGCCCGGCAACGAACTGGCATACCCCATTTCCCAGCCGGATGCCGTCCAGGTGCATCTGGGCCAGCCTTCCGGCCTGGCTGAATCGGTTGCAGGGAAGCAGGTCGATTTCTCTCGGTATGGTTTCCCCATCTTCAGATTGAGCTATAGGATCATCAATAACAGCCTGGATAATTTCAAAATTACCCTTACGGATCTGGTATACGGAATCCAAATAAGGCAGAGTCCGCCAGTTACTCTCAACTGTGGCCACTTTCGTGCTGCCGTTATAATCGATAATGTCTTTTACCTGTCCAACACCTGCTCCTGACAAAATTTCTATCACCATGCCGTTATATTCGTCATCAGTTGCACTGGCCGTAGTGGCCAGCGTGATAGTATTGGCACTGCGTCCCAGGGCTGTGCCTGCATGATATTCGTAAGGGGCCTCAGTGAATTTTGCCTTAATCTGGTTTACCCGGCGCTCAGTCCCTTCAGGGTAATATTTCAGGTCCCGGTGATTATCATTATTGAAGACCTGCACCACTGGATCATCGCCTTTTTGCGGTTTAAGATAAAATTTCCCTTCCTTATGGACAAGGAAGGAATTACAGGCTCCAAGCATAACCAGGAGATGATCCATCCCACTCTTACGGGAATCAATGATGTAATTGCACTCAAAGCGCGGGCCTCCATCGTCGGCCATAATCTCGGCGTAATAGGTGGCAGCGGCCTTAAACGAGTTCAGATCCAGCCATGATCTTGGTATTCCAGCCCCGTAATTTACCTTTGGCACGCCCACGCCATCAGGCCGGTCAACTGACAGAAAATCATAGATGCACCAGGCAGGATTATTGGTGTAAGCAAAACGATCAATATCTTCCGTATCCGGCCACCCTGCAGGGATATAAACTTTCAACCCCTCGACAATGGACGAAACCTCCTGGAGTGTTGACCGGACGTAACTGGTGGGGGATATTTCTATATAGATATAGGCAAGGTTTTTATATTCCCCCATGTCTCCCAGGAAAAAATGATTTTGAAATCTGGAGATAAAACAGCCTACATCACTCTCGTCATATAACAGGTCTGAAACCATCATCCGTATTACGACGCCCGTCTCCCTGGTATCCCAGGACGCGCTGGCGAAGCACTGGCGCACTTTCCCGTTATTTACTCCGCCCTGAATGGTAATTGTCGCTCCCTTCCAATAATCCTTGCTACGCCCATATGCTCCATCACTTTCCTTAAAATCAATGCCAACATTCCCTGCACGAATTTTATAGACTTTTACCTGAAGGGTCTCTTCTAAATCACATAACAGCTTATTATTTACTCTGACTTCACAGGCTTTATTGATTACTCCTTCCCCCAGGCCAATATATGTATTCAGAGAGTTATGGTTATCAGCATCGATTTCTTGACGAAATACATTTCCAAAAATTTTATTTTTGCCATAAATAACAGGGATTGGAATCCCAGTGGCAATGGTATTACGGTCTATTGCCGTTTCATACGCAGCAGATTTGTCTTTGGGAGACGTTGGCGGGTCGATCAGAGCCCCTAATGAACTACCAAGACTGGCCCCATAAAGCGCACCACAGAAAATGGTCATAGTGGTAGCCCCTGTCATGCCAGCGGCAACCCCAGTACCCACTAATGCGCCCACCCCAGCTCCTATAGCTACTCCAGCCGGCATCGAATCACCCCCTTCAATCTCTTTTGCCAGTTCTCGGATAGATCGGAGATGACCGATCCGGCCTGGCGGGTTAAATGCAAAAATGCCCGGCTATGATCATGGTTTAAGTAAATTCCCAGGTGATCAATCGCTGAGGGCGATTTTACTGCAAACAGCAGGATATCTCCCTGCTCATAATCGGCTATTTGAAGCATGACAATTGAATAGACAGGCACGTAAGACCTGAGAAGAAGGCTAACCTGCCGTTTAAAAATTTCAGCCGCAGCACAGGGGAAGAGAAAGCAATCAGCACAGCAGGGGGTAAAGTGATGCTCTTGCCAGTAGGACAGGATCAGGCCGAAGCAATCGCAACCCTGTCGGTCTCCGGCTGTGCGCTTATAGCGTAAGCCCACCAGGTTGCGGTGAGCACGGGGAGACGGGGAGACGGGGGGACAGGGGGACGGGGAGACGGGGAGACGGGGGGACAGGGGGACAGGGGGACGGGAGGAAGATCTCTCACTATCGTTCGAGATGACATTATTTCTCCCGTTGGTCGAAATGACATGAGGAGTCGAAATGACATGAGGAGCCGAAATTACATGAGGTAGGGGCGGCCCCTTGTGGCCGCCCGCATGGGGTAACCACGGGGGGTTGCCCGTACAAATGACATGAGGATCGGGCATTTATTTTTATCCTCCATACCTTCGCAGGTTTTGAACATCCGCTATTTGGGTGAACCCGCTGAAGCAGGGATCGTTATGGAAACGGTCGCGGCATGTTTCAAGGGTTTTATCGCACCCGCAATACAGGTTATATACATTCCCGGCCACAACCGGCGTAGACAAAGGCAATGCCCAATCCACATAGTTTGATCCGGAGGCTATAATCAGCCTCTTTTGCCCTGCATTTGCTCCTGTGGTGATATGCGCGTAGCCATAACGCCAAAAATTGACCGGCCAGTACCGCTCTTCGTTATCCTGAATTCTGGTAGTGGTGCTACCATTCCCAGCTATATAATTGAGTAGATAGATAGGTCGCCAGGTAACCGTATAGGAATCGCCTGCACTTATCGTATAGGGTAATGGATTTGACCATCCAATAAAACCTGTAAACATGTACTCTACCGTCCTGCTCTGCCCTGCATTCGCTCCGGATAAAATTTTCAGCGTACCTCCATTAAAAAACCCATTTGGACGATCAAGTGCATCGTCATTCAACCTGATAGTAGTGCCGCTATCGGCAATACCTGCATAGGTCAGGCACCCAACATCGCCGAACTGGGAGTTGCACGATCGCTGGTACATCCTGCGAGGGCACTGAATCTGGAGGGTGTAGATATGCTGTACCACATCGATGGAAAAATTATTGCCATCGATGATGGGATTCGCCAGATAGCCGGAGAAGATCAGTCGGTCATTGCCGGTGGTAAGGAGATTGCGAAATACCTGGCGGATATTGCATTCGCAATTTGTCAGCCGGGAATACTGGAGAAGGGAAGTGAATCCCCTATTAGTGTTATCCAGTGAGATGCCGACTTTGTCGGCCTTGCCGTCTGCCGTCCTGCTGATCTCTGAGCGGCGGACAGCCCAGGCCGTGTATGTGTGGTTATTATACGTCACGAACAGCCTGCTGTTAGCGTAGTAATACCACGTCCCATTGATCTTGAACTCGTACAGGTCAACAGGCTGGGTTTCTTCCTTGTCCTTTTCGGTAAGGAACGCTTCGGATAGAGCCATTTCCATAACTCCGATGTCATTTCGACCAGAGGGAGAAATCTTATAACCGCTTACGATCTCTCACTTCGTTCGAGATGACAGTTCATTTCGGTTTCGTTCATTTCGGTTTAATTCGTTATCTCGAATATCAGGCTGATTTTCTGCCTGGTATTGGTTTGTGTGGCCGGAGGAATAGGCCCAATCGAATGAACCGTGTAGGTCACGCCATCCAGAAGACTGACGTAATAAAACGCCTCCCAGGAGCCTTTCCTGGCCTTTAGAAAATCCACGATGGCCGTGATCTCCGAAGGAGTCCGGCTATCGAAATTCAAGTGGAATTTATGCCCGATCGGGTCAGGATTATTCAGGTATCGCTGCTGGGCGCCGGAGACATAGTCAGTCTGGTCAACATCATACTCGATCTCTTCCTTATACTCGTGATTCGGTACCCAGGTGAAGGTCTGAAGAGCCATTATCTACTACCTCCGATCCTGAATGATAGACCGTGTTTGCCCTCTATCATTATAATCACGGACAAAGATGCTCACAATGGTATCCCTCTCCTTAGCCAGCATCCGCTTCACACTATCACCATCCAACGGGTTGTTTATGTTAATCGTGACATGCTGGGCAGCCTGGCTGCTACCCCCGCCACCCCGCATCTCCACAGGGATTGCACGGCCACGTGATAATGGCACGACCGCCTCTGGGCCTGATTCGCCTGCCAGCGTGAAGGTGGGACGATTGAGAACGCCCCCTTCGGCCATGATGAATGGGGAATTAGCTATTCCCTGCATATTCTCGAAGGTCAATTTTTCTGGAGACCAACCTGCCGTTATGGGAGTACCGAATAATGACCCAAAGAGCGACGACGTCACCTTCTGCGCTGCCATATTGGCCATAGTTTGTGCCCAGGCATTCCAGATACTGTTACAGAATCCCATCCAGAGATCCTTCAGATTCCTGATCTTGCCGGTGAACATATCAAAAAAATAGCTGGAGAAATTTGACTGGGTAGCAGATGCTGCCTCTTTGGATCGATCTTCCATCCAGGAATAGAATTCCCCTGCTTTTGTTTTGATAACATCAAAGTTTTCGAGCTGGATGCGTTGCTTTTCTTCCTGCTCAGTTACCCACGCCTGATAATCCTCTTCCTCTTGCTGATTGAATTGGTTTTGAAGCGAATTACTTGAGGCTTCCTTGAATTGCTGCTCACCTATCAGGTAATTTTTCCGGTCAGATTCAGAACTATATCCCATCTGATGGAGTTCTTTTTCCCGTTCCAGTTTGGCTATTCTGGCCGAGATCTCATCATTCTCAGGGTTAGCTTGAATTTCCTGGAGAGACTGGCTGATAAATACCTGATCAGAAGGGCCACCGGCTGACATGCTGGCCTGTTTGGCCTGTTTGGCCTGGAACTTAACCAGCAACTCTTTTTGTTCAGCTTCCGCTTCCTGTCGTGCCTGGTCAGCATCTGCTATTGCCCCATTTACCCCGGTCAAATAATTAATGCCATAGCCGATGCCTCCGCCTATGGCCAGGCCACCGACAGCAGTCCCAACCGCAGGCGCAGCCGCAATCAGCGCGGCCAGAGCAGCGGCCCCACCCAACCCAGCAATGATAGGAGCTACTTTAGCCAGGATTAAAGCGAGTGTTCCCAATGCCCCTGCAACGGCTGTTATGGCTCCGGCGATCAAGATAATCTTAGTTACGGTCTGGTGCTCCTCAATGAATTTGGTAAGACCTTCGATAAAACTTTTCAGCATACCTATGCCGCTATTCATGACATCGCTTTTGATTATTACACCTCCGATAGCTTCCTTCAGCTCATCATAGGCGTTTTTTAATTTCGCGATCTGCCCGCTATAGGTATTTGCGTCCTGCTGGGCCGCACCGCCGAAGCGTTCATTGACCAGATCCAGGACAGCGGCAAATTTCTCTGTTTTAGGGATATTATCACCCAGGACAATCCCGTACCTGGTCAAGGTAGAGGTTTCACCCTCAAAGGCTTTACCGATCAGCTCTGCAGCGGTCTTCAGGTCGATCTTTTTAGCCGCTGCCAGGTCAAGGGTGGCCTGAGTGGCCTTCCTGACTTCGTTCGTAGTCATGCCATGATTTACCAGGATGGCCTCTGCAGCGACTATGGCATCATCTTCATACCTGGTAACCAGTTGCATGGCGTTGGCATAGTCCAGCAGCATCTTTGAGGCTGTGGGGGAATAAGTTCCAAGCCTCGTCATGGCGCTGACAAGATCGTTTTGAGCATCCTCCTGGGCTGCTGCCGCCTGCGTGACACTGTAAAATGCGGCGGTTATACTGGCAGCTATCCCGGCCAGTGTCATGGCTATGGCCCGCCAGTGATCGTTGATAAAGCTTTTCATCCTCTCGAATTGGCTTTGCGTATTATCAGCCACTTTATCAACGATGGGACTCATCTCGTCTTTAGCCTTTAAGGTGATTTCTACTTTATTTTCTGTCGCCATTATTGTCCTCTTGCTGTGCCCCCGCTTCAAGGGCCCTTACTTCCTGGTTAATAACTCCGAGCGCCATCCATTCTTCAAGGCTCAAATCGTTTTTGTCGAATGGATACCCGGCCTGCTGCAGGCTGTAAACCGAAAACAGATGAGCAACCCAGGGATGGACTTCCTTGATATGCGTGGTGCATTCCCTGCAGGCCCAATCCCTTGCCATTTCTTCGTAATTCGACAAACATTTTTCTTCATGCTCCTCTGTGCAGATCCGGCCATTGAGCAATGCCCTGACCTGCCTTCTTAGTTTTTTTCGCTGATCTCCTCTGCCTGATCTTCCGTCTCAACTTCATCTTCCTGGTCATCGGATGACTGGACCCGTGCGCCCTCGAATACGTGGGCGGCCATTGTTTCCACCAGGTCGGCGGCATAGCTTGCTACCAGTGTTTTCCAATCAGTCCGGTAATTAGGGGAGGATGAATCAGAGGAAATGGGGACTGCAGGAGCATTTCCATCACCCGCCTGAGCAGCGTGATCGGCATGATCAGTCTGATCGGCCTGATCGGCGTGGAGGAAATCACCTTCGCGGATTCCTGTGAGGATAATCAGGCCATACTTCTGCCTGGCTTCAGCTACGGTCACTTTGACCTTGCGGCCCTTTGCCGAAAACAGGGCGGAATTGTATCGCTGTCGCTCTTCGGTAGTCGGGGTGCGATAGGAAAACTCGACACTTCCCCCGCCGATGGGGTCAGTGATGATTATTTTGTTCCTTACGTTTTTGCCGATAACTCGCATCTGGTTTATTTCTCCTTTGTGTTAGGTGATCGGTGTCTATCTGTGTCATTTCGGTGTCTGTCTGTGTCATTTCGACCAACGGGAGAAATCTTATAAGTGGCCGATATAAGATTTCTCTCTTCGCTCGAAATGACAGAATGATCATGAATGACAGAATGATCATGAATGACAGAATGATCATGAATGACAGGCTCGACATGAATGCTGAATGAATTTTGATAACCTGATAATTGCCGCATGGAAAAAACGCTTCCATTAACCTGATCCTTTACTTGACAATTTCTTCTCATCTGGTGACATCCTTAACATAGGTTTGTTCGGTCATGAATAACAAGGTATAGACGGCTATACTGCTGTCGAAATGGAGGGGGTCGGTAGATTGCCATTCCAGGGGGAGGATATCCTCCAATCCAAGCATATTATTCTCCAGGATATCCTTTACCTGGCTGATAACCTCATATGCCCCTGGATTGGTCGTAGATCCGCGCCTGGCTGCCTCAGTTCCACGCAATGATTCATCGACCACGATCAACCCGTAAAACATCGTCTCCCTGATTTGCAGGTTAACGGTCTCGGATTTCGACCCCGCGTAAATGGTAAACACAGCCGGAGTAGTCCCCTTGATTTGCTCTATTAAATGATCCATTTCTTCTTTTTTTTCCAGTTCCCCCTGATAGGTCTTCAGGGTACGAAGGATGCCTGGAGGATCAGCAGTTATTTTTAATGGCTCCAGTACCCTTAGAATTGCGTCCTCTACGTCCTTGATTGAATATCCGGCCATAATCCTCAATCCTCCTCTATTTCTCTCCCAAAATATGGCGTAATAGGCACCTTCTGAGATAATCCCAGTCTTCAGGTAGCATCTGCAATATGGTTCGCTTTGGCATGGTTACCGATTTTCGTAAGGCATACAGAGGCGATAACCCGCCACCTGGCAACTTCTGAAATATGATGCCGGTACCGTCTCCCTCCCTCTTTACGAAAAAATTTTTTTCTCCCAGCCTGCGCAGGAAATCACGCGGCCGCTCACCTTCGGGGGCATTGATTGGTATGGCCAGCGCCTTAGCGTTTTTCGGCACAATGGTGCCACCCTCCTGGTGGATTCTGGCCCTGATATCAGGAGATCCCATCGTGAAGGAACTGCGGTCAGAGGCAAAGGTGAAGCTGTTTTGCAGCAACCCCTTATCGCGAAGTGTCTGGCCTCCGTGCTCTTCTGCACGCTTTGATTTTGGCCATTTCTCAGGTCGTCCCCCCTGTCGGAAGGTCGTAGCTATACTGGCCCGCATATGCCCCCGGAAATCAGGCCAGGCAGGGGATAAATCAGCCGCCCGCTGGCCTGCCTGAGTCAGGATCTCGGCCACTTCCTTTTGCCCGCGTATGTCGATGGTTATTTGCATTGTAGTCTGCCCCTTGTGTCATCTGTCATTCGGGAAGTAAAAAGTAAAAAGTAAAAAGTAAAAAGTAAGACTCTTTTGTATTCACTTTTACCTTTTTACTTTTACCTTTTTACTTCTTTTCGACCGGCCCTCTGTCATTTCGACCGGCCTTCTGTCATTTCGACCGGAGGGAGAAATCTTTCACGGGTAACAGATCCCTCACTCCGTTCGGGATGACAGAGCATCCCGTTAATCATGAACATCCCGTTAATCATGAACATCCCGTTAATCATGAGCATCCCGTTAATCATGAACATCCCGTTAATCATGAGCATCCCGTTAATCATGAGCATCCCTGTTAATACTGATCCATTTTATCCGAATCAAAAATCTTTGTCCGTACCCTCACCGCTGCCGTAGTTTGCGGAGCGATCGGCGAAGTGCTGCTGATACCGATCTGTATATCGCCTTTGTTGATCTTTGCCAGAAGCGCCTCCTGGGACTGCTGAAGCTCCTTCACGGTCTTATCTCCCTGACGCTTCCTGGCAAAGAGCTCAACTATAGTCAGCTTAATAGACATCTCGGTGACCAGGGCCGGAACAGGTGCCGAAAAAGGCACGGTATACCGTGCCTGGCAGTAGCCATCTATCTTCCGGTCTGCGCTGGCCACGCAGGAATTGAAGTTATTCAGATCAATGTCGCCGGTGTCCGAGTCATCTGTCAGCTCGATAATCTTCGATTCTTCGAGCTGAAGTTTTACCTCTGCCAATGTACAGTAAGCCATTATCTTACCTCTGCCTTATTTGCCCTTACCCTTGCTCTTAGCTTCAGGAGCCTGGTCGGTTGATGGCTCAGATGCCTGGCTGGATGCTGAGGACGAAGCGGCTGCTGTGGAGGCGCTTTCCTTAACCTCTTCAACCTCTTCAAACTTATTTCTGACTCCTGTCTCGATAAGCTCTTTGCCGACAGCATCCGGATATTCCTTCACTTCACCCTTAAGGTGAATCCCGTATACTATCATGACCTTTTCCCTGGGTCCTAAAAATCTTACTTTCATTGCTATCACTCCTCTATTAGCTGTCATTTCGACCGGAGGGAGAAATCTTAAAGGAAAGATTCCTCGTTTCACTCGGAATGACAAAAAATTAGCTGTCATTTCGACCGGAGGGAGAAATCTTAAGGGAACGATTCCTCGTTTCACTCGGAATGACAAAAAATTAGCTGACAAAAAATTAGCTGACAAAAAATTAACGCTAACCTTAATCAGGTTGAAATCGTGTCACTGAACAAAAATCCCAGATCAGATCCGGTGATTTTGCAGTCGAACCGCTCAATCCCTTCGACCACATCCCTGTGGTTTTTGTCCTCTCTCCATCGATTGACGATTCTGACCAGCCCATTCTTAGCCCAGGAATAAAGATAAACAGAAGATGGGGTTTTGATTCCAGGAGCGGGTGGCCGATACATCAGCAGAGCAGATCCTTTGCCTGTATTAACTTCCCAAATCTTCTTCCCTGTGAAATCTGTTCCATCGGCCTTTTCAACCGCTGTCGATACCAATCCATCCCCGACGAGAACTTCATCCAGCTCGAAAAGGGCCGCAATCAGTGGGGCGCTGACAATGCCTCGCTCCACGTACTTGATGCGATCCAGTACGTCTGACTCCATTTTTATCTGGGCAAGCGTCGCGCCATCCATGAGCATGACATTCGGCCTTTTGCCAGTCCGGTCAAGGATGTACTTAATGCCATATTCCACATCGACAAGGAAAGTATTGCTTTCCCCTGCTACCCAGGTACCTTCACAATCCATAGCGTGTCCGGTACCCCAACTGGTGCTATCCAATAACTTGGAGGCTACCAGAACTTCCTTCTTCAGCAGGATTTTACTCCCGCAATAATCGATTGCATCAAGTTCAGGGCTTAATGGTGCGTCAGCGTTTTCCCTGTCGTCATCGAGGATATTTACGGCAAACCCGTAAGGATTGCAGAAAAATGTATCCGTCGAGATAGGGAAATCTCCCCTGGGAGATTCAGCCCCGCCAGCAATCAACCCCGCTTCATCACGGAAAATCGCCCCTTTCGGAAACGTGAAATACTTATCAGACTGCTTTACTACCGGCACTGTTCGAACCGCTCTGTCGGCAATGAATTCAGCGTTTTTATACGCTATTAAAACATTGCTGAGAGGCGTATCGACGTGAATAGTTCGTCCCATTATTTCCTCCTTTGTCATTCCGATGTCAGTTGTCATCCCGATGTCATTCCGAGTGA
>Ga0315289_10009749_pt1 | contig 13790 bp, 10 predicted proteins | sample YL17G11_40_MG_FD_203452 | JGI IMG/M metagenome (GOLD analysis project Ga0315289, IMG submission 203452) | Sediment microbial communities from Yellowstone Lake, YNP, Wyoming, USA - YL17G11_40 | ecosystem: Environmental > Aquatic > Freshwater > Lake > Sediment | place: USA: Wyoming | collected...
CGCCCTGCCAGTGCCCTGTTTGCCAGTTTCCGCCGAAGCTCATCGGTAGGCAGCGCAAGTATCGCCCTGGCGTGGCCCATCGTCAGTTGGCCGTCGATCAGCATCTGCTTTATTTCATCCGGCAAGTCCAGTATCCGCAAGTAGTTAGCGATAACAGAGCGGTCTTCGCCCAGTCGTTCGGCAGCTTCAGCCTGCGTCAGGGAGAAGGTGCTTAAATAGTTCTGGTAAGCCTTTGCCCGCTCGATAGGATTGAGGTCGGTTCGATGTATATTTTCAACCAGCGCCAGTTCGAGCAATTCTTCGTCGGTTGCCTGGCGGACTATCGCTGGAATAGTTGTCAGGGAAGCTAATCGCGCTGCTCGAAACCGACGTTCTCCTGCAATAAGCTGATATGCCGGACCAACCGGGCGAACGAGGATTGGCTGAATTATGCCATTGGCTTTTATAGATTCAGCCAATTGTGCCAGCTCCTGGTCGTTCCACGTTGTCCGTGCCTGGTAGGGGTTCGGCGAGATTGCATCGATACTAATCTCTCGCAACGAGCTGTGTAACTCCTTGTCCGGCGGGAAGTTAGGCCCTATGCCAAGATCAGGCATTGGATAATTTGTCTCTGCGAGGCCAGATATTATCGGACCTATTAGCGACTCAAGCCCCCTGCCGAGATGTCTTGGCTTCTCCCTTTTCTTGTCAGTCATCGAATTGCTCCTTTTACTTCTCTCAACAAACCGTTTTCGCACCACTGCTGCCATCGCAGTTTTGCACGCTCGTTCTAATCATATTTCGGACAAACCTCTTGAAGTTCTGCAGTTTTGCTGCGGCAGAAGATGCTTTTTTGCAGAAAATGTTTCACGTGAAACGGGAAGAAAAAAGGCCAAGACATTTCCCGCCGACAGCCGAAGCTGAGCCTTAAGATGCGGGAACGGGCGGAATCGCCGAGAGATACTATCCATGCCCCGGCAAGCGGTCGGCTGCTGCGGCAGCATCGGATTGAACGATTCGCAAGACGCCGCCGTTTCACGTTTTTGGTCGCGGTTCTGAAAAGGACTATGTTGACAGCAGAGTAACAGAGCACTCGGAAAGTACGTAGCCTGATACCGAGCAACACAAAAGCTGCAAACATGCCATAAGACCCTCTGCTGCACAGCTAATCGGGCAAGGCCGATTGGTAACGGTTCCCGGGCTAACATGTTCAATTTTGGCCGTTTTTCGTCATTGCGAGCCAGGCACAGCCCATCACTCTGTCGCAGCTTATCGCAGGAGCTGTTATTGCGAGCGAAAAGAGCCTTTAGCCCTGAGCGGAGCCGAAGGGGAAGCAATCTTAACCTCTGGCAGCCCAGAGATTGCCGCGTTCAGCGGAGTCTACCCCTTCAACTCGTCGGGGCGAAGGCCCTTGCCGGAGCACGGCTGCGTTCACGGCAGGCCTTGAGTGCAATCGAAGGGCCTCGCCCGCAACGACAAGAATCGGCCCACATTTGAATGCTACCCCGTGAACGGTCACCAACTGTCGAACCTGTTTTGCCAAAGTGAGCGACCAGCCGTGTTAGCAACCGTGATCGACAAGTGCACTTATTCAAAGGCTCTAACAAAGTGAAACAGTCGAGCGATGTAGTATCAGGGAGATTGCTTCGTCGTCCGCCGCACGTATGGCGGACTCCTCGCGATGACTACGTATGTGTTTAGCCATGAAAGAAACCATCCCCAATCCGCCAAACGGGCGATTGAGTCTGCCACCCAATGCGAGTGATATGGTACGTGTGGCAGCATCGAGCGCAGCTTGGGGATGGCTACGGATGCAATAGCTGGCGAAACACACACATAACTGCGACACTTTATTGCGAGCCCTTCGGCAAGCTCAGGATAAACTCCGCGAAGCAATCTGTGTTGTTAGAAGCGCTTAGACATCTAACAAGTGCCCGCAGTTCGGACCACTCCTGGCAAGGCGTTTCACGTGAAACAATGGCTGGGTGACCTGCCGTGACCGTCAAACAGGTGACCGCACGACGCCAACACGGCGGCGTGAGAATTGCGGGTACTTCCGCCGCCGGAATGGTGAACAGTGCGAAGGATATTGGGGCGGTAGGGGGGTGGATACCTGGCTGCGGTTGCGCCTCGTTCCTCGTGTTGTGTTAGTTGAAAACACACCAAACAGACAGCCGTGTGACTCCTCTGGCGGGTGTAGATCGGCCGGTGTTTTTCAACCGCGCCGTGAATGCACATTATTGTGGCCGGCAGGGCGGAAGATCGGCACTCCAACAAGTGCAGTTAATAGACCCAATTTAACCTTAAATGTCTTTTTGGTGCGAGGTGTCTCTATTACAAACGGGCGTTTCATACAAGAGCGCCGCCGGCAAGTTGCAGGCAGCGGAACGTAACGGATTTAGGCAGGGGGGATCAGCGTGCTTCCCGCGTTGCCAACACAGACACTTGGCAGACTGGACGCCAAACGCAAAGCCCGCGAGCGTTCGCATCGTTTAACGCCGTGGGAGTTGCGTACTTTACCAGTGTGTGGTATAAGGGTAATTGTCTTAAAGGATTTCAAAAAGTATATGAGAGTAAAGCAAGTGGAAGTTGCAGAGTTAAAATCAGGCATAGCAGAGTTGGCGGCCCGGATTGAGAATATCCGGGACTGGCTTTGACTTTTCCGGCAAAAAGTCCCAGCTCCAAAAACTCGAAACACAGATTTCCAAGCCGGGCTTCTGGGATAATCCGGAGGCTGCTCAAAACGTAGTTTCTCAGCTAAGTGCTCTCAAATCGGTGGTCGAGCCGGTGGAAGAAATGCAGCACGAGGTCAAAGACATCCAGGAGCTTTTCGAGCTGGCCTCGGCTGAATCAGACCAGGACGAGATGGCACAGTTAGACGGTCACTTGCAGACGCTTGTCAAAAGGTGTGCCCAGATTGAGCTGACGGGGCTTTTATCCAGGCCCGAAGACGCAAAGAATTGCTTTTTCAGCATTCACGCCGGCGCGGGTGGGACGGAAAGCTGCGATTGGGCAAGTATGCTGCTGAGAATGTACACGCGGTACTTCGAGGCCGGTAAATACAAATACCGCGAGCTTGATATTACGCCGGGCGAGGAGGCCGGCATAAGGTCGATAACTCTGGGCGTGCGTGGGCCGTTCGCGTACGGCAAGCTCTCGTGCGAGGTGGGCGTACATCGGCTGGTCAGGATAAGCCCGTTCGATGCGGCCAACCGCCGGCATACGAGCTTTGCAGCGGTGGATTGCGTCCCGGAGTTTGATGAGGATATTGATATTGAGATAAATGAAGCCGACCTGAGGATTGATTTCTATCGCGCCGGTGGGGCCGGCGGGCAGCATGTAAATAAGGTAAGCTCAGCAGTGCGGATAAGACACGAGCCAACCGGCATCGTGGTGCAGTGCCAGAATGAAAGAAGCCAGCATAAGAATAGGGCTGAGGCGATGAAGGTGCTCAAGGCTAAGCTTTACATGCTCCAGCGACAAAAGCGTGATGCTGAAATAGCCAAGCTGTATAGCGAAAAGGGCGAAATCGCCTGGGGCAACCAGATACGCAGCTACGTAATGCAGCCTTACCGGTTGGTGAAAGACCACCGAACCGCCTTGGAGACAGGCAACGTCCAGGCGGTGCTGGATGGAGACCTCGACAAGTTTATCGAAGCCTATCTGCGGCACCGGGCTAAAACAGGGCCAAGTAAAAACAGATAGAAAGACAAAAACACAAACACAAATAGGGCAAAGGTTGAGAAAATGCAGGAGATTATCAACGTCGAAATGCAGACACGACAGGCTGATTTTGCCAAGTGCGAAACGGACCTGCTCGCGGTCGGCCTATTCTCGGACGTTAAAGGACTTGACAAGCTGAACGCGGAGCTCAGCAGAAACCTCGATGGCGCAATAGAGCGGCTGATCGCATTAGGCGATTTCAAAGGCAAGGAGGGGACCAACGCGATCATCTACAGCGACGGCAAGATCGGCGCTAAAAGGCTGATGCTGGTCGGCCTGGGCGAGAAGAAAAAAGCAACCCTCGATACGGTTCGCAAGGCTGCGGCCAACGCGGCCAACAAAGCGGTAGCCACGAACATACCAAGTGTGAGTCTCGCACTGCATCGGGCGTTTGGAGGACGGTTTGATTTGTCCGCGATGGGAAGGGCTATGGCCGAGGGAGCGTATTTTGGAGGCTACCGCTACGATGAGTATGTTACCGAAAGCGAACAACCACGCTTGGAATCACTTAAGGTAGAAGCGGTTGACGCAGACCCTGCGAAGACAAGAGAGCTGGATGCCGGTGTTGTCAACGGCGTTATTATAGGACGGGCACAGAGTTATGCCCGAACGCTGACGAATCGGCCGGCCAACGTAATAAACCCGGCGAAATTGGCAGCTACAGCAAAAGAATTGACGCGGAACCTGAAGAATCTAAGCTGCACCGTATTGGACGACCAGCAGTTGGCGGCCCAGGGCATGGGCGGATTGCTCGCGGTCGGGTCCGGGTCTGGGAACAAGCCAAGACTTGTCGTTTTGAAGTACAATCCCGCCGCCCCCGCGTCTTCATCGCGGAAGCCGGGAGCGGGGGCAAAGACTCAGCCCAAGATCGCCCTTGTGGGCAAGGCAATAACCTTCGATTCCGGTGGCATAAGCATTAAACCGGCAGCCGATATGGACGAGATGAAGCTGGATAAGACCGGCGGAATTGCGGTCCTGAGCACGATGAAAGCACTGGCAGAATTGAAGCCGCCGCTGAACGTCTTGGGAATAATCCCATCAGCGGAGAATCTGCCCAGCGGGACAAGCTACAGACCCGGTGACATCATTACCACCTACAGCGGCAAAACCGTCGAGGTGCTTAATACCGACGCCGAAGGCAGGATGATACTGTGTGATGCCCTGGCGTACGCGGTCAAACAAAAGTGCGATATCATCATTGACATTGCGACATTAACCGGAGCCTGCATGGTTGCTCTGGGCACTTATATGGCGGGACTATTCGGCAACGATGAAAAACTGTTAAAGCAGTTGCAAAGGGCGGCTGAAGAAAGCGGCGAAAAAGTTTGGCCCATGCCCAGCACCGATGAGTACGCGGCGGAAATGAAAAGCAAAATAGCGGATTTGAAAAACATCGGCAGCAAATGGGGCGGAGCGTGCACGGGGGCTGCGTTCTTGAGACAGTTTGTAGGCGACGCTAAATGGGCGCATCTGGACATCGCAGGAGTGGATATATTCAAAACTGCCACCGAATATACAGCAGAAGGCTCAAGCGGCTTCGGCGTGCGGCTGCTGACCACCTACCTAATGGAATTGGCGGGCAAGGGCACTTAAACCGTGACATGTGCGGTCAAAAACAACCTTAGGCAGCCGGTAACCGACTCTACGCTGTCTGGCAGACGGATTAACCGCAGAGCACGCTGAGAGCGCCGAGACGAAAGATGTAAACACGATTTTCTCAGCGGCCTCAGCGGTAAAAATTCCAGACAGGGAGAAAGAAATGGGCAACGAGACCGAATTGATAGATGTCGCGCGGATTGAGAAGGCTGTTGCAGAGATACTCGCAGCAGTTGGCGAAGACCCCCGGCGCGAGGGATTAAAGCAAACGCCCACTCGCGTGGCAAAGATGTACGGCGAACTCCTGGCGGGAATGCACAAAGACCCGAAGGAGCATCTTCGCAGCGTCTTTAGCGAAAGCTACGACGAGATTGTTCTATTGCGTGACATCCCTTTTTATAGTATCTGTGAGCACCACTTGATGCCGTTTATGGGCTCAGCTCACGTTGCCTATTTGCCCAGGGGCAAAGTATTGGGGGTCAGCAAGCTGGCTCGAATCGTGGATGATTTTGCCCGTAGGTTGCAGACTCAGGAGAGGCTTACCTACCAGATTGCGGATTTTATAATGGACAGCCTAAAGCCGCAGGGTGCCGCGGTTGTGATAGAGGCCTCCCATAGCTGCATGACCATTCGGGGCATAAAAAAGCCCGGCTCGGTGATGGTAACATCGGCACTTCGAGGGATATTCAGGAAAGATCCGAAAAGCCGAAGTGAGCTTCTGAGCCTGATACATAACGGAGCTCGGTAATTTGCCACAGACGCCGTCCCTTCGACAGGCTCAGGGCAGGCTCTGAGCAAAGTCGAAGGAGAGCACGCCGTTCAGGTCCGGCGGGTGCGGACCTGCCGCCCCTGACGGAGAGAGCTCCGAGGAAGTATTCTATTTTTTTATCTCTGTGAACTCTTCCAGCCTTCGCAGCCGCTCCCTGCTCTGCGAAGCAGCGCTTCGCTGCGCAGGACGAGTCGGCGGAGTAGGCGTGTCGTCTGTGGCTTTTGAGGTCTTTTTATGCATACGCTGACCCGCCAGGTTCGGTTTTCAATTAATCCTTTCTTGCCGCACCAGCCCACGCGTCTTGCGCCGCGAGGCGGGGCGGCGGGGGAGAATGAGGGATTTAATCCGTATGCGTCCAAGCCGGTGGGCGAAGGGTTATCGGTATTTTTGGAATTGTCTGTAGAGCTGGCGGGTAATGTTGACCCCGCGACAGGATTCGTGGTGAACGTAACCGACATTGATAGCAAGGTCCGCGAATTCGGCATACCAATTTTTGCCCGGCGACTAAGAGCTGATTTCCAACAGGGCAAATCTGTCGCCCTATCTGCGGTAGCGGAAATGCTGCGGTCGGTGTGGGATCAGTTGGCTGACAAGTTCGCCCCCGCTGCTGTCTTGCGACAGGAAGACGCGGGGGTTCGGCTGAACAAATTAAGCCTGAAGCTCAATCCTTTCAGAGAGCTTGCGGTAGACTGCGAGGAGCCGGCAATGATTTACTTTAGCGAGAAGTTTGCATTTGCAGCAGGGCATAAGCTATGGAATGACCAATTTAGCCAGCAGCGTAATGTTGAGATTTTCGGAAAGTGCGCAAATCCCAGCGGCCACGGGCACAACTACGTTGTCGAGGTCACGATAAAGAAACCGACAGATGGCGGGGATTTTTGCATCGGCGATTTCGAGAGAATTGTGGATGACCAGCTTATAAAAGTGCTCGACCACAAGAATCTGAATGTGGACGTTGCTGAGTTTGCCACGACTATTCCTACGGTTGAGAATATCGCTGCTTTCGCGTGGAATAGACTCGTGGGCAAATTCAGCGGGGCGACGCTTGCCTGTGTGACCGTGTGGGAAACGGACAAAACTCGCTGCTCGTACTTTGAATAAACGGACGGGCTTTATCCACCGGACGTATGGCGGATTGGGGATGGCTTTCCCGCTGGCTAAACACGTACCCCGCTTTCGCGGGAATGGCCGCAGTGGATGAGAAATCTCCAGGACTGCTGACACATCGTATCGGGCATCATTTCTAAAGAATTCGAGGCTCTGCGCAAAGATTTGCCTACCTAACCTGCCTATCGCTGGATAAACAGCAAAAAAATTACAAAAACCCCGCAAAAATACATAGTTTCCACAATTGTCAAACCACGCGGAGCACCGTATTCTGCCCTTTAGACAGGAAATTTCTGGAGTCTTGGAAGAATGTATCGTGGGCTTGGCTAAAGGTGGTCCGTGACCACCATTGGGTTTCGGGGGGATTGGCCGAGATATGGATGAGGCATCTGAAAAGCTATTGAAAGAAAGTGCCGGTCGGGCAAAGCCCGTCCCGATAGAAATATCCGGCGAACATAGAAAGCGGATAGAAGAAATCCGTCGACAAATGGACTGCCCCAAGGACTTTGCGTGCTGCAAATCAGACTTTCAGAGCCTATGCAGAACGCGGATTATTGTGGACGGTAAGCTGATCGAGTGTCTGGAGGAAAAACCGCAATGGTGTCACTTCGCGCTTCCTTTTGGACACACTGCCTTCTGTAAATGTCCCTTACGCAACTATATCGCCAACAACTTCTATATATAATTGCGTACCGCCGGGCTGTGGTTTATTGTCTTTCTACCACCTTAGGGGGGAGGATTCGCGTTTAGCCCCGCTCCGTCGGATGTGGATTATTACAGCGTCCGTCGCCGAGTCGGCGACGGCTAAACTGCGAAATTATCGGTCTATCTACGGCTGATGGAACCTACGAAAACAGGAATCTTTTGCGGGCAAATATTTTTACGTGAACTGTGGCTTTGTGCGTTCGTAGGGTACTGAGGAAGGGAATCCGTGCGGGCCAAGCTGAGTACCCTCCTTCCTCAGCAGTTTGGCCCGTTTTTTTTGCCCCTGCTGCTGCAAGCACCGCTGCCCGCTTGGAGTAGACTCGTTCAGGATTGAAAATTGACAATTATCTAATCCCTGTCAGCCAGTTGCCGGCAAATACGGCGAAGTCGGCAAAATCCACGAAGCTGGACTGATCGAGGTCGACGCCGTCGCAATAAGAATTGGCTGCAAAGCATTGTTCGTTCAGCCAGTGCTGTGCGAACCACGCCAGGTCGATGCAGTCGACGCCGTCGGGGCAGCGAAAATCGCCCGCGGGAATCTGCCAGAGCAACACGGGGCAGTTGACTGCCTCGCAAATGGTCCAGACGGTGAAGAAGTCCCAGGCTGCGGCAGTGAAGGTGCTCATCGTTCGCATCTGGGCTGTAGTTTTGCCTGTCCCACCGGCGCTGGTTTGCTGGCCACTTGTTTGAGTGTCCCAGAAACAGTGCATGACATCTCCCAGGACCCGCACGTTTCCCACCAGTCCGCCGACATATTGATTGCCCGAAACTTTGCCCGTTGAAAAGCACTTATAGGCTGCTCCGCGTTCAACCTGGCCTACCAGTCCGCCAACATACATGCCTCCCTGGACAGTGCCCGTAGCGTAGGAATTGGTGACGGCGCTTGCTTCATCGGCGGTCCAGCCGGCCAGCCCACCGACATCTGTATTGCCTGAAACGGCGGCGGTGGAGTAGCACATGGTCACTTTGCCGTCGCCAACTCCTCCGACCAAGCCGCCTACATACCAATCGCCCCAGATGCTGCCGCTTGAGCAGCAGTTGATGATCGTGCCCTCATCTGAGCCTACCAGTCCGCCGACATACAATCGGCCTGAAATGTTGCCGCGTTCGACGCGGCAGCCGGTGATTACTCCGCTCTCGAACGCCCCTACCAGGGCGCCAACATAATCGCCCGCCCCCGCCCGGACGTTGGGAGTCAGCAATTTCAAATCCATGATTTTTGAACTTACGCTGCTGACGTTTCCGAAAACTGCTATAGCATTTACGCCCGTAGAGGTGTACGTGAAGTTCGAGATAGTATGACCGCTGCCGTCGAACACGCCGCTGAAGGGATTTGAAACTGGATCGAAAGGGGTCCCCCTGCCGATGATATTGAAGGTTGTTCCGGTATAAGCGCTCAGGTCGATGTCGGCCATCAGCTTGAAATGCTTGTCCCAGTCGGCAGGGTTTGCCCCGATTGTGTTCATCTGCTCGGCTGTGTAAATCCGATATGGGTCTGCTTCCGTGCCGCTTCCGCCGCCGTATTTGGCGTAAGCCGGCAGGCAGAACGAGCAGATAGCAAACAATGCCAGTAACGATCTTGATGCTCGATTGTACCAATTACCCATATCTATCCTCCGAAGAAGTGGGCGGCAGCCGTCGGCACGAGTTCAGGCCGAGGGCTTACACTTCTATAAGATTCTATCAAATTTGTGGGGGCATTGTCCAGAGGTTTTCCTGCCGGCAACGGAATTCCTGCTGTTTTAGAGGCGAAATCGGGCTATCGGGGAATCAGAATGCAGGGAATTAGGGCATCAGGGTATCAGACATGAGGTTATCTGATATCCTTTTGTCCTGATCCCCGCCACCTGATAACCTGATAGCCGGATAACCTGAAGCGACAGCTCGCTGCACTGGCCGCGGGGCAGATAGCGAAAAAAACCGCTTGCATTACCGGGCAAACGTGCGTTATAATCACAATAGCTAAACTTGGCGGATACAGCATCTCTTGATGGAAAGTGTCGGGCAGAAAAACTCCTTAAAAGGAGGCAGACCGACAATGCTCAAACGAAAAGGCTTTACGCTGTTAGAAGTAGGCCCGCCTTGCCGGGACAGCCGGCAGCGCTGTGGATTTCTAACGGGGTTGACGTTGATAGAGCTTTTGGTGGTGATTAGCATCATCGCCTTATTACTGGCGCTGCTGGCGCCCGCCCTGCAGCGCGGAAGACAGCAAGCCAGAGCAATTGCCTGTCAATCAAGATTGCGCGAATGGGCCTATATTTGTTCGACGTACACCTGCGAGAACGATGGCAAGTTCTTCGGATGGGACGAGTTCTTTGGGCCGTTTTTCTCCTGGTTCTACCGCGACCGTAACGGCAGGTACTATTTTGGTCCTTACCGTCGCGACCGGGGCAGATTGCTGTTGTGCCCAACCGCTCGCAAAGCTCGAGATTATGAAATACCCAAGGTGCAGGCTTGCCTGGAGCTCGGCGACAAGTCCTCAGCCTGGGCGTGGTTTCTGACGTACCCAGGCGATCCCCGGTTCATCGGCAGCTACGGGCTGAATTTCTGGGCGCTTACTTCTTATCCATCTGAGTCTGCCGGCGCCGCTTTGCCGGCTTCCAGGCCGCCATTATGGCAGAGCTGCCTGGTTAGAGGCGCCGGCAGTGTCCCTGTGCTTCTGGATTGCCGGGTGCCGCACGCAGCGCCGCGGCATAATAACGACCCGCCGGATGCTGAGGATAGACGGTCTGTAGGATCGGGCGCGATGTGGACCTTCTGCATCGACCGGCATGACGCCCACACGAACGGCCTTTTTATGGATTGGTCCGTGCGGAACGTTGGCCTTAAAGAATTATGGACGTTGAAGTGGCATCGCGAGTTTGACACAACCGGCCCATGGACCCAAGCCGGCGGCGTCAGGCCCGATGATTGGCCGCAGTGGATGAGAAGCTTCAAGAACTATTGAGCCGCCCCGGCTTGCTCGCGGGCGGTTTTTATTAAACTGCCTTTGACAGAACCTATCTGCCGGACGTTTCGAACAAATCGCATCCAACTATTTACAGAGCAGCGAACAAAAACTGCCGCCGTTCGGTATCTAACAAAATCCGGCTGGGAAAATAGAAATACATTGCCCTTTCAGAGCTATTGTACTAACATTGGCGCAAGGAGTGCACATTGTGGCGTCGGTATGCTTTTACTTTCAGGTTCATCAGCCCTGCAGGCTCAGGCACTACACCATCTTCCACCAGGACAGCAATTACTTCGACGACTCCAAAAACGAGGAAGTCTGCAAGAAAGTAGCCAATAAATGCTACCTGCCGACAAATCTGCTGCTGCTGGATCTGATCAAGAAATACCGGGGCAGGTTTAAGGTCGCCTTTAGCATAACAGGCATATTGCTGGAGCAGCTGCAATCGTACTCGCAGGAGGTTCTATCCAGCTTTCAGGAGCTGGCGGCGACCGGCTGTGTAGAGTTTCTCGCGGAGACCTACCACCATAGCTTGAGCTTTCTATATTCGGTGGATGAATTCATCGAGCAAATTGAATCTCACAAGCAAGCTGTCCAGAGGTTTTTTGGCCAGACGCCCCGCATTTTCAGAAACACCGAGCTTATCTACAATAATAATTTGCCCCCTCTGATTGAGCGGCTGGGCTGCTTCGACGCGATACTGGCAGAAGGAGCAGATTATATCCTGGGCTACAGAAGTCCGAACTTCGTCTACCGTCCGCCCAATTCGCAGAGGCTTAAGCTTCTGCTTAAGAATTACCACCTCAGTGATGACATAGCATTTAGGTTTTCCAATCGCGGCTGGAACGAGTGGCCTCTCAGGGCCGACAAGTTTGCCAGTTGGGTCAACGCCGTCAACGGCAACGGCTATGTGGTCAACCTCTTTATGGATTACGAGACCTTTGGCGAACACCAATGGGAAGATACGGGCATTTTCAATTTCATGCGGCAGCTGCCGGAGGAAATCTTCAAACACCCCGACAACGATTTCAAGACTCCTTCCGAGGTGGTTGCCGCATACGATGCGGTCGGTGTGTTCGATGCGCCTTACACCATAAGCTGGGCGGATATCGAAAGAGACCTTTCAGCCTGGCAGGGAAATGCAATGCAGCAAAGTGCCGCTACCGAACTTTACAAGCTCGAAAGTAAGGTTAAGGCGACAAAAGATGAACGGATACTTGCGGACTGGAGAAAGCTGCAAACCTCGGATCACTTTTATTATATGTGCACAAAGTGGTTTTCGGATGGGGACGTTCACAAATACTTCAATCCTTATGATTCGCCCTACGAGGCGTATATGAACTTTATGAACGCACTGGATGATCTGAATTCTCGGTGCAATCGAGTTCTTCGGCTCGCCTCGGCGAAGGCCGAAGCCGGAGCGGGGCAAAAAGAGCAGGAATCTGCCCGTATTCCGATTATGGAGACGCCGCCAAGCCAGTCCGCCGTACATACAGCGGTCGAGGAGCAGGCCAGACCCCTGCCTCGGATTCCCGCGAAGCGGGGTTCCTCGCAGGGGCAAGCCCGCCATACGACCGACGGGCAACCCTCCGCCCGCCAGTGCGGGGATCAGGCCGACCAGCCCGCTGCCCCGCGGCCAGCGCAGCGAGCTGCTGACGGCGTCTGGCAAAGCACTTAACCACCCCCTAAACCTGCGGTAAAACCGCAGGCTAAATATTTAGCCCCGCGTTTCACGCGGTGTCTTGGCACAGTTATGACCAACGCATACTGGGAACACTATTCGCATCCGGCTGATATAGGGATTCGCGGCTTTGGACCAAGTAAAGAAGAGGCCTTCGCCCAGGCTGCTCTGGCTTTGACGGCCATCATCGCCGACCTTAAAACGGTAGAGCCAAAAGAAGAGGTCAAGATTAGCTGCCAAGAACAGGACGATGAATTGCTTTTTGTAAGCTGGCTAAATGCCTTAATTTACGAAATGGCGACGCGGCAAATGCTCTTCAGTCGATTCGACGTCAGCATCGACAGCGAACACCTTTTGGGAAAGGCGTTCGGCGAAAAGATTGATGTCAAAAAGCACAGTCCTGTCGTGGAAGTAAAAGCCGCCACGTACACCGACCTGAAAGTCGGGCAGGACAAAAACGGAGATTGGGTGGTACAATGTGTGGTTGACGTGTAGTTCGGGAGAAGAGCAGAAATTGAAAGGGACTTAATCGCAGAGAACGCCGAGCAACGGAGGACGGAGGACGGAGGACGGAGGACGGAGAACGGACTGGCGTCTTGTGTTTTCTGTCTTCTGTCCTCTGTCTTCAGATTTTGTTGCGCGGTCTCGGCGGTGAGAATTGAAAGAAGATGCAAAATGTATGCGGATAAGCTAAAAAGACATTCCGAGTGTCAGTGGCAGATCGAGCCATTCGATACGATGCGTGTGCCGGTGATTATCTTCGCCGATCAGAAACTTATCAGGGATATGGACGAGAAGGTTTTTGAGCAGGCGGTAAATGTCGCCAAGCTGCCCGGCATAGTAAAGGCCTCTTACGCGATGCCCGATGCTCACTGGGGCTACGGCTTTCCCATAGGCGGCGTGGCAGGTTTCGACGCCGAGCAAGGCGGCGTAGTCTCAGCAGGGGGCGTGGGCTTCGATATATCGTGCGGCGTGCGGGCGCTACGGACAGGGCTTACCGTGGGTGACATCGAGCCTCAAAAAAATAGACTTGCGGATTTGTTGGCCCGGCGAATACCCGCCGGCGTCGGCAGCAGAGGAAAGCTCAAGCTCTCCAGGCGTGAAATGGACGATATGCTGGTGGGGGGCGCCCAGTGGGCGGTCGAGCGAGGCTTCGGAACCACGGCAGACTTCGAACATACCGAGGAACATGGGCGCATGACGGGCGCTGAGCCAAGATACGTCTCCGACCAGGCAAAAAAACGCCAGGAGGAGGAAGTCGGCACACTTGGTTCGGGCAA
>Ga0315289_10009750_pt1 | contig 13790 bp, 13 predicted proteins | sample YL17G11_40_MG_FD_203452 | JGI IMG/M metagenome (GOLD analysis project Ga0315289, IMG submission 203452) | Sediment microbial communities from Yellowstone Lake, YNP, Wyoming, USA - YL17G11_40 | ecosystem: Environmental > Aquatic > Freshwater > Lake > Sediment | place: USA: Wyoming | collected...
GAGATTTCTCGACTCGCTGCGCTCGCTCGAAATGACATTGCCCCCCCCAGGCCGTCCTTGCGTGGGTGTGCATGGCGCGGGCCACACGGCGAGATTTCTCGACTCGCTGCGCTCGCTCGAAATGACATTGCCCCCCCCAGGCCGTCCTTGCGTGGGTGTGCATGGCGCGGGCCACACGGCGAGATTTCTCGACTCGCTGCGCTCGCTCGAAATGACATTGCCCCCCCCAGGCCGTCCTTGCGTGGGTGTGCATGGCGCGGGCCACACGGCGAGATTTCTCGACTCGCTGCGCTCGCTCGAAATGACAGACCTAAGCGTTCGCCGGCCGGCACGGACTTGCCTACGGCAACTCCGGCACCTCCACCTTTACGCCCAACTCCGGCGAGCCGGTCACCTGGATCCAGAACGTCCCCGGCTGGGCGCGGACGTAGGTGCTGCCCGACTGGCCGGCGAACGAGGCCACGTGCGTCGACACGCCGCCGCTGACCACGTTTTCGTTCACGCGGCAGATGGTGAACGACACGGGGCTGTTGGTCCGCCAGGGCTTGAGGTTCCACGAGACCCGCCACTCGGGCACGTCGATCTTGAAGCGGCCCGACCTGCAACTCATGGCCATGCCGTCGGTCTTGCCCACGGGCACTTCGCGCCACTTCATCTGGTCGCCGGGTTTGGGCGAATCGGGCTTGGCCGGCGGCGCAGGAGGCGTGGCGGTGCCGGGCGTGGCAGGCTTATCCGCCTGGCCGGGCTTGGCCAGGCCGGCCTTGATGAGGGCGTCGGACAGCCAGCCGCCCTGCGTCCAGACCAGCGCGCAGGCCTCATCCTGGCCTGCGCCCCGGCTGACGGAACAGGGGAGGACCCAGACCGGCCCGGCGGCCAGGAGGCGTGCGGCCTCGGCCTTGGCGGCCTCGCGCTGAGATTCTTCCAGGCCCTGGCAGGTGACGTCGGCCAGTTGAACCCTGCACTTGCGACCGGCGTGTTCGGTGTCGAACGCATCGCCCTCAGCCACGGCGCAGGAGGCGGGCACGAAGGCAGGCTGGCAGGGCGGAGGGCAACCGGCCCCCGGGCTGCACGGGGCGGCGGCGGGCTCGAGCGCCGCCGGGTCCAGGGCGGTCCGGCGCTGCGCGTAGCCCGCCCGGATGAGCACCTCCGCGAGCCATCCTTTGGAGGTCCAGACGCAAGCCCAGATCTCGTCCTCCGGCGTCCCCTTGGCCTTGCCGCACGGGAAGACCCAGACGGTTTCCGTTTCCAGGATGTTTGTGGCGACGGTCCTGGCGTTGGTCTCGGCGGCCTTGCCGAGCGGCGTGCAGTCGGCGTGGGCAAGGCGGACCCGCACCTTCTTTCCGCCTTCGCTGCTGAATACAAAGGAGTCTCCGGTGATTTCGCGGACGCGGCCGATACTGCCGGTGTGAAACGCGGGCGGCGCCGGGAGCGGCGGCGCGGGCGCGGCGGCAGGCGATGGAGGCGCGGCGGCAAGAGATGCGGGCGCGGCCGCCGGCGAGCCGGCGTCGAGCGCCGGCACCAGGACCGCAAGGCACACCGCGGCAGCGACCGCCGCGGCTACGCAGCCCCCTCCGCCCGGACGCCCATGTTCCCGGCGGTTCAGAAGTGACATCGTAATCCCCCCATTCCAAGCATCGAAGGGCCTATGTGTTTCGACACGCTTCCTTTTGTTAAACCCCTTGGCACGGCGGACTGCGCCGATGAAACCGTCTTCTCTTCGGTGATTGTAGACGCGGCAGAAGCCGAAAAGTTCAGCGGTTTCCCGTGGGCCATGAGAATACGGTGGCGGCCCCCGGCCCGCCCGTGGCAGAATACCGCCGCGGCAAGGAACCGGGAGGCCGCTCATGAATCACTATCGCGCTCACGGCTTCGGCTTGGGCGCGGGCCGGTCCTTGTTGGCGGCCGAGATAGAGCCGCTCTGCTCGTCCAGCGCCTGGAGATACTTCAGGATGAAGCGGTAGTGCTGCTCGAGGCGGTCGGGGCGGACGGCCTCGGCCCGGTCTTTCGGCGAGTCAATCAGGTCGAAGTCCGTCAGGTCGAGGCTGTCAAACGTGATGGCCGCGATGCCCGCCGCCATGAACGAATTGGCGTCCGCCGTCACGCCGTGCAACTGGCGGAACTCCACCGGCGTGTTCTCCTTCTTGGCGACCTCCGCCGCCAGTTGTTCCAGCGCGTCGGCCGAGCCCGTCAGCCAGACCTTCGCCGTCGAGATGCCCAGGCATTCCAGGTTGACCATGGCCGTGGTGCGGGCCTTCTGCTGGGCCGACAACTGCGACACGTACCACCGTGATCCGGCCTGGCCTCTCTCCTCGGAGTCGAACGCGACGAATACAAACGTGTGCTGCGGCGGCGTCTTCGCCAACGCCTGGGCCAGGCCGACCATGCAGGCCACGCCGGTCCAGTTGTCGATCACGCCCGTGCCGGTGCTGGTATGGTCAAAGTGGGCCCCCACGATGATGACGTTCGGGGTCCGGCCGGGCAGCGTGGCCAGGATGTTGCAGCCTGGCGGCCTGGTGGGGACGGCCTGGCGGGTCACGTTTCTCAGGCCCGCCTGCTTGAAGAGTTGCAGGACCTTCTCCGCGCGGTCGGCGTTCTGCTGAGGCACGGCCGCCAGTTTGGCCATGAGTTCCCGCTGAGTCACGGGCGCAGCGGAACCTTGGCCCGCGGGCGCCGGTGCGGCTGCCGGGGGGTCGCCTGGGCGACCGGGGCGCGCAGCCGGCGTTTCCGCCGGGCACGCCGAGGCAAGCCACCCTGCGGCGGCGGCCAGGCACAGGGTTCCGAGCAAGCGGATCATGGGCGGTTCCTTTCAGGCGATGTTCAATCGCATGATAGCCGCCGGCCGGCCGGTTTTCCATCCTCTGGCCGTAGATGCGCGCGGGGTCTCGCGCTTGACACGGCCGCCGCGCACCCGTAGGATAATCATGCGTCCCTGTTAAGGCGAGCCGACGATGAGCGAGGAGCCCGAGATCATCCAGGTGGTGGACCGCAGCGGGGTCAAACTGGTCCGCATCCGCCCGTCCGCCATCCTGCGAGAGGCAGAGGTGGAATCCTTCGGGGATGGGTTGCTCGCGCTGGCCGAAGTGCCGGGCCAGCGCGTGGTCCTGAGTTTCCTGGGGGTCCAGCACCTGACGAGCCTGGTGCTGGGCAAGTTGATTCACGTCCACAAGCGTCTGGCGGAGTCCGGCGGGGAACTGCGGCTGGCGGACATCGACCCGCACATCTACGAGGTCTTTGCGATTACGCACCTGGACCGCCTGTTCAGGATTTTCGACCGCGAGGACGAGGCGGTCGCCAGTTTCATAGCCGAGGCGGAGGCGTAGCGTGCCGTCCTGTCCCCCGGAGACCGACGGCGATTATCCCTGGACCGAGGAGGTTCTGCCGACGCGCCTGGACATCATCCCCGAGGCCGAAACGGCCGTCCTCTCGGCCCTGGAGAACCTGGGCTACGACGAAGACCACTGGTTTGCCGTTCGCCTGGCCCTGGAAGAGGCCCTGGTCAACGCCATGAAACACGGCAACCGGATGGACCCCTCGCGCACGGTGCGGATGGCGTATCGGGTCGCCCCGGACCGCGTCGATATCCGCGTCCGCGACGAGGGGCAGGGCTTCAACCCCCAGGGCGTGCCGGACCCGACGACCGACGAGAACCTGCAGCGTCCCTGCGGCCGCGGCATCATGCTCATGCGGTCGTATATGGACAGTGTCCGATATTCGTGTGGTGGAAATGAAGTCCATATGGTGAAGTACCGACAGCCCCGGCAAGGGGGAATGGCGCCATGAAAATCCAGACGCGCGAGGAAGGCGGATGCCAGGTGGTCGCGATCGTGGGCTCGGCGGACGTGGGCGCCTCCGCGGCGCTGCGCGAGGCCCTCCTGGGGGCCATCGAGGGCGGCGCGAAGCGGCTCGTCTGCGACCTCGGCCGCACCGACTTCATCTGCTCCGACGCCCTGGGCGTCATGATCACGGCCTACCTGAAGGCCCGGACCCGGGGCGGGGCCGTGTGCCTCGCCGGCCCGCAGGACCACCTGCGAGACGTCCTTCAGACGACGCGCCTCGACCACCTCTTCGACGTGTTCGCCGACGTGGCGACCGCCGTCCGGTGCTGCAAGGCGCCCCAGGGGTAGGCCCCCCGGGCGAAGCCCCGCCGCCGCCCATGCCGTCCGAAGCCGGCCCGCGGGGAGCGTCCGCCCCCCAGGCGTTCTAGATCCACCTGCGGCGGCGGAAGAACCAGACCATCCCGAGCGCCATCACGAGCATGGCCCCCAGGCAGGCGTAAAACCCCCACGGTTCGTCCTTGGGCGGCATGAAGGCGTAGTTCATCCCGTAAATCCCGGCGATGAACGTCAGCGGCATGAACACCGTTGTGATGAACGTCAGGAGTTTCATGATGGCGTTGGTGCGGTTCGACACCACGGACATGTAGGTTTCGCGCGCGGTGTTGATGAGGTCGCGGTGCGTCTCGGTCGTCTGCACCATGCGGACGAGGTGGTCGTAGGCGTCGTGCCAGTAGGCCATGGCCTGCTTGGTGATGGGGGCGAACTCGCCCCGCAGAAGCCGCCCCACCACGTCGCGCTGCGCGCCGGCCACGCGCGCCAGGGACGAGACGGTCTGCTTCAGGTCCAGCAGCCGGTGGAGCAGGGCGTCGGTCGGACGCTGGAAAATCTGGATCTCCAGTTCCTCCAGCAGGTACTCCATGCGGTCCAGCGTGGGGGAAAAACTGTCGATAATGCGGTCCACGATGGCGTGCATCAGGAAGTCGGCCCCGCGGCCCATCAGGACCGGGCAGTCCTTCGAGCAGGTTCCCAGCATGTCCTCGATGCTCTTGACGGGCACCTGGTGATACGTCAGGACGAAGTTGCGGCCCCAGAAGATGTCCACCTCCAGCGTGTCCACCAGCGCGGCCTGCGCCTGGAGGTTGACGGCATGGATGACCATGAACAAGTAGCCCTCGTAACTGTGGACGAGGGGCTGGCTGTTGACCTCGCGGCAGTTCTGGACCGCGACGGGGTGAAACCCGAAGCCGTCCAGCAGGACATCGGTCTCCTCGGCCGTCGGGGCCGAGAAATCGATCCACATCAGCCCCTGTTTCTGGCGGTAGGCCTCCAGAATCCGGGCCATGTCCGTGAGGTGCTGCGACTCTTTTGCGTCCTTGGGCAGAAAGAATGCCTGAACCATCGCCCGGCCTCCTTTGCTTCATGCGGAAAAAATGCCAGAGTGCGCCCGTACCCTTAGAAAGTCAAGTAAAGTGTTTCCGGTTGAAGCGTTTCACCGCCCGCGCCGGCGCCGGCCAGGGCCTTGCGGACCTGCCAGCACAAGTGGCACTTGCCGGCGTATCCCGCGGGGTCGGCCGCAAAGCCGTGCCTCGCGGCGGCCTCCGCCAGTCGGCGCGGCCCTCCTTCGACCAGGGCGGCGACAAGCGGCGAATCCTCCACCCGCCACGTTGTCAGCAGCCGGTCCAGCGGCCGCGACGCCGTTGTCCGCCCCAGGACGATCCCGGCGCACGTGCCCGGGTACACCCAGCCTTCCGGGTCGATGTGCACGTGGCCGCTGGCCAGGAGCGCCCGGCGGCAGCCGTCCGCCGGCAGGCCCGCCAGCGCCGTGCGCTGGACCAGGCCGGACAGTTGCTCGGCGCACCGGCCGGTCATTCGCTCCGGGTAGCGCCGCAGGAAGGACCGGAAGAGTTCCAGCCGCTCGGGCTCCGGCATGGCGGCCACGTCGCGCGGGGCCTGGACCCATTTCCACCGGCGAGCGCGGACGCCGCCCGGCCCGAGGACCTCGCGCGCCGCATCGTACAGCAGCCGCACGCGCTCGGGCGGCACGAACTCCTGGTGATACGGGTCCGCGCTGATGGAGATCTGCCTCATGCCGGCGTCGGCCAGCGCGGCAAGGCGGCGGCGGGTCACATCGGCGTCGGTTGCCCAGAACGCGTTGGTCTCGACGTAGCCGACGCCGGGCAGGCCCGCGGCCGTTGCGGCCCGGACGACGGCCAGGAGCCGGTCGAAGTCTCCGAACGGTTCCCCGCCGCCGATATGGATTGCCTCAGCCGCCGCACCCAGCCGCGCAAGCGCCGCCAGGTGAGCGGCGGCGGCGTCCACGGTCATCCACGCGGCGCGCCCGGGCCCGGCCGATACGTAGCAGTGCCGGCACCGGGCCGGGCACCAGGTGGTTACCAGCAGCCCTGCGGCCGTAATGGGCTCGAGGTCGTTTGGCGGCATGGGGCCCCATTATACCGGGACATCGGGGCGGGGGGCACTCCGCCCGGTCGGGTGCGAACCTAATATTCGTGGCAAGACCATCGTGTTTGTCATTCCGAGCGGAGCGAAGAATCTCGCTGTGGGAATCGCCACGGCAGATTCTTCGCCGCCTGAAGGCGGCTCAGAATGACAAACTCCGACAACTGTGCCACTTTCTTCAGGCACACCCCCGGTCGGGTGCGCGGATTTGGCTTGAAGGAAGGCCATTCGCTTGTATCCTATGGTAACGACGACCGCTGCCGGGCGCATGGCCCAGGGCCGGCGGTAGCACTTTCTCCGGCGGCACAAGGAGCGTTCGCATGGGCACTTCTACCGAACGCCGCAAGTTCCCACGCTTCGAGGTCCCTTGCCGGTTGCGCGTTGAACTGCCGAGCGGCGCCGACGTGCGCGCCCGGACCGTCAACGTCAGCGACGGCGGCGCCTACTTTGTCGCGGACGAGGTCATTGAGGTCGGCGGCAAGGTCACCGTGCGTCTGGCCGTGCCGCGCGATACGGCCAACACGTTTTTCCTGGAGCAGTTTGCCGCGCGGGCCGAGGTCATCCGCCGCGACCCGCCCGCGGCCGGCCAGCCGGGCGTCGGCGTGGCGCTGAAGTTCGAGAAGGCGCTGGTGCTGGACCTGCCCTAGTATTTCGTCAAATTTGAATCCGCGGGTGCCACGGTTGCGCCGTTCAGCAACCGTGCTGCCGTTCGACGCAGAGCACGGCTGCAAACAGCGCAGCCGTGGCACCCGCATAATCAAAGTTGACGGAATACTAGTCTTCTCGTTCGAAGACGACCCGGCCGCCCACGATCGTGGCCGCGGCGCGCCCGCGAACCTCCCATCCCGCGAACGGGCAGTTCCGCGCCCGCGAGGCGAACGCCTGCGGATCGATCCGCCACCGCACTTCCGGGTCGATGACCGTGACGTCGGCCGCCGCGCCCACCGCCAGGCGCCCCGTGTCCATCCCCAACACCCGCGCGGGGTTGGCCGTCAACTTCGCCACCAGCGCGGGCCAAGTCAGCAGGCCGGGCTCAACCAGCGCCTTGATGTAAACGGGCAGGGCCGACTCCAGGCCGATCATGCCGGCCGGCGCTTCGGCCAGCGGCCGGCGCTTGGACTCGGCCGAGTGCGGCGCGTGGTCCGTGGCCAGGCAGTCAATGGCGCCGTCGCGCACGCCCTCCAGCACGGCGTCCACATCGTGGCCGTTCCTGAGGGGCGGGCTGACCTTGAAGACGGTGTCGCGGCCGGCCAGAGAATGCTCCGTCAGCGTCAGGTGATGCGGCGCGGCCTCGGCCGTGACGGGCACCCCGGCGGCCTTCGCGCGGCGGATGACGGCGACCGCCCCCGCCGTCGAGACGTGGCAGATGTGGACGCGGCAGCCGGTGCGCGCGGCGGCATCGCACGCCCGCTGGACAGCCACCTCCTCGGCCTCCGGCGCGATGCCCGGCAGGCCGAGCGCCGTGGCCAGCGGCCCGTCGTTGATGACTCCGCCGTCCGCCAGCGCCGCGTCCTCGCAGTGGCAGAAGGCCGGGGCGCCCAGGCGCGCGGCCAGGCGCAGGACGCTCTCGAAGACGGCGGGGTCGGCCACGTCGGCCCCGTCGTCGCTGAAGGCGACGGCGCCCGCGGCCCGCAGGGCCGCCAGGTCGGCCGGCATGCGGCCGGCCCGGCCCGCGGTCTGGCATCCGACCGGCAGGATGCGCGCCCGGCCCGCCTTGCGTCCTTGCTCGACGTAGTACGCCACGGCGGCCGCGGAATCGACAGGCGGCTGCGTGTTGGGCATAGCGCAGACGGCCGTGAATCCGCCCGCCGCCGCTGCTGCTGCGCCGGATGCGATTGTCTCGGCAGGCGCCGGAGCGGCACCCGCCGGCTCTTGCGCGGCGGGTCTCCTGACCCGCCGCGCATCAGGCGCAGCGTAAATGGGCGGCTCGCGCAGGTGGACGTGCAGGTCGATGAGGCCCGGTACGATGAGCCGGCCGCGGCAATCAAGCGCGCGGTCGGCCGGCCCGGCCGGGCCGGGGGACCCGATGGCGGCCACGCGGCCGTCGGCGATGAGGAGGTCGGCGAACTCGTCCCGCCCGCTAGCCGGGTCGATGATGCGCCCGCCGGCCAGGAGAATGCGGTTCATCGGCGTTTGCCCTTGCCGGCCTTACCGGCGTTGGCCTTCCGCTCACGCTCCAGCGCGCCGATGCACAACTGGAGGCAGGCCATGCGCACGGCCACGCCGCAGGTGGCCTGGAAGAGGATGACGCTCTGCGGCCCGTCGCAGACTTCGTTGGTCATCTCCCGGCCGCGATTCACCGGGCCGGGGTGGAGGACGATCGCGCCCGGCTTGGCCCGGGCCAGGCGGGCGGGCGTCAGTTGGTAGCCGCGGACGTATTCGTCGACGTCGAACGCCACGGCCTCGTGCCGCTCGAACTGCACGCGGAGCATCATGATGGCGTCGCACTGGGGCAGGACGGCATCGAAGTCCGTGGCCGTCTCGACCTCGACGTCGAGTTTGTCCAGAAAGGCCGGCGGGCCGACGAAGAGGATGCGGTTGGCGAACTTCGAGAGGCCGAAGAGGTTGGAGCGGGCCACCCGGCTGTGCCGCACGTCGCCCACCAGGGCCAGCGTCAGGCCCTGGAGGCGCCCCAACTTCCGCCGGATGGCCAGCATGTCCAGGAGCGCCTGCGTGGGGTGTTCGTGCGCGTCGTCGCCCGCGCTGAGGACCGAGCACCGCACGGCCTCGGCCAGGCGGTGAGGCGCGCCGCGCTCCGGGTGGCGGACGACGATGGCGTCCAGGCCCATGGCCTCGATGTTGCGGGCCGTGTCGATGAGCGTTTCTTTCTTGTTGAGGCTGCTCGTGGCCATGTGAAACTGGAAGACCCTCGCCCCCAGCCGTTCGGCCGCAAACGTGAACGACGTGCGTGTGCGCGTCGAGTCTTCGCAGAAGAGGTTCAGGACTGTGCGGCCCTTGAGCGCCGGCGGGTAGGGCCGCCGTTGGGTGACACAGGGCAGGTATCCGTCGGCTACGTCGAGGACCGTCAGGATTTCTTCGGCCGACAGGTCCTCCAGGCCGAGGAGGTGCTTTCTTGTCCACTGGGTCTTGGCGCTTGTCGGCATGGCGTGCCCCCGCGAGCGAAAGGTTGCGGCTGCGTGTCCTGAGCCAGACTATAGGCAGGGCGAGGCGGCACGGCAACGAAAAATGAACGCTACGGCGGCAGGGATCAGCCGGGGAGGGCAAAAGGGCGAGGATGGCGGTCGCTATCTGTGCTGCTGCCGGACGCCCGGCGAGGAACCACCGACCGGGTGCGCCGAAAGTTTGCGGCAGGGGCTCTTACGCTGTCACCCCGAGCGAAGTCGCGGGGTCTCGTCGTGCCACCCGCACAACGGAAACGACCACGGCGAGATTTCTCGACTCGCTTCGCTCGCTTGAAATGACAGGCTTCTTCATTATGCCACAAACTTTCGGCGCACCCCACCGACCGGACGGGCAAGGAATCACTTGCATCAGGGGACGGCGGCGGCTAGGCTCTAGGCGGCAAGAAGGGTGAGTCGCTGCTGGCCGGCGGCAGCGCGAAAGGGGTCTCTCATGACTCAGGTGCCAGACGTACAGCCGGCTGATGCGCCGGCGTCCGCGAGCGATTACGGCACCTCCCGGTTGCGTCCCGGCTGGGCGATGCCCTTCGGCATCATCTCGATCTGTTACGCAGCGTTCGGCCTCCTCGTGCGGGCCATCACGTTGGCTGGCAACATCTTCATTCTGTCCACCGGCAAGCCGGTCGTCGGATTTCCCCCGTGGTATAACGCCTACGAGACGATTCTGGGCGTGGGCCTGCTGGTGCTGGTGGGGGTGCTGGCCGCGGCGGGGATCCAGTTGATCCGGTGGCGGCCTGTGGCCCGGCCGCTTCACCTGGTGTGGGCTGTTGCCATGCTCGTTTCGCTCCTCGTCTGCGGATGCGCGCTGGCTGCGGTCGCCTCGGGCCAGGCCGGGGCGGCCGCCCGCGCGGGGATGGTGATCGGCGGCGGCATCATGCTAGTGCTTCGGGTGGCCTACCCGGTTCTCGTGCTGATATGGTTCCTGCGCGGCAAGGTCAGGGAGCAGATGGAGGCATTGAAGGGCGCCGGCCAAGCGTTCTGAGGCGTCGGCCCGGCTGGTCGCGCAGGGTCATAAGAGGAGAGGTTGACCTATGATTTCAGATCGTTCGATGAGCATCCTCCGGGGAGCCCTGGCCTTGTGCCTGGCCCTGCTGCCCGCGGCGGCGACGGCAGAGGAGCCGGTGAAGGCGCCGGATGCGGCGAAGCCGCCCGAGGCAACCAGGGCGCCGGATGCCGCGAAGGCCCCGGCCGCACCCGTGCCGGCAGCAGCGCCCGCCCCCGCCCCGGCGGCAGCGCCTGCGCCGGCCCCGACGCCACAGGAAATCGAATGGAGCCTTCACGTGAAGGACGCCGGGGAAGCCTACCAGAAAGGCGACATGGCCCGTGCCGAGGCCGAGTTGCTGGCAGGGCTCGCGACGGCCGAGTCGTTCCCGCCGCAGGACGAGCGGATCGCCGGCACCCTCAGCATGCTCGTCAGGGTCTACGGCATGCAGGAGAAGTTCGCCCAGGCCGAGGAGCCGGCCAAGCGGATCCTCGAGATCCGCGAGAAGGCCAACGGGCCCGAGCACCCGTCGGTTGCCCTGGCCCTGAACGACCTGGCGGGGCTCATGAAGGACCAGGGGAAGTCGGCCGAGGCGGAATCGATGTACAAGCGGGCCCAGGCCATCCTCGAAAAGGCCAAGGGGCCGGCCGAGACCAGGGACCAGGCCCTGGCCCGTGCCCAGGCCTCGTCCATGATCCTGGTGAACCTGTCCGAACTCTACTGCAACCAGAAGAAGTTCGCCGAGGCCGAAGAGTCGGCGCGCCAGGCGCTGGCCATTCGCGAGAAGACCCTCGGGCCGTTCCATCACCTGGCGATGTCGGCCCTTCAGGCCCTCGGCAGGATCTACAGCGCCGAGGGCAAGCACGCCGACGCCCTCTCCGCCCAGCAGCGGGCCCTGGAGATCTGCAAGAGGACCCTCGGGTGGAGCCGTCCGGCCATGATGCAGGCCCTGGCCTGCCTGGCCGATGCCTACAAGGCCGACGGCAAATTCGCCGAGGCCGAGCCGCTCTACAAGAAGGCAGTCGAGATGGCCGAAGGCGGCCTGGGACCCAACAACCTCGTCCTGGCCGACGTCCTGGAGAAGTACGCCGATCTCCTGAAACAGACGAAGCGCGACGATGAGGCCGCCAAATTGGAGGCGCAGGCCAGGGAGATTCGGGCAGGCATGGGCAAGGCGGCACCGCCTGCGGGGCCTCCGCCGCGTCCGGCAGGCCCGGCCCCGGCCAGGACGGCTCCCGCCGCCCCTGCGGCTCCCGCCGCCCCTGCGGCTCCCGCCGCCCCGTCGGCTCCGTCGGCCCCGGCGCCCGTGGTTACGCCGCCCGTGCTGCCGCCGCTTGTGCCGGACTCATTGCCCGCGCAGCCGTCCAAGCCGGAGTCGCCCGCCGCGCCGCCGGCTCCTCCGGCGAAGTGATTTCCGCTCGCGCCTTTGCCCGCGGCTCTCTGGCCGCGCTGTTGCCTGGCACAGACAGGGTGGCTCGCTCAGTAGCGCGGGGGTTTATCCCCCGCGCCTTCCTTACGCGGGGCACAAGGCCCCGCGCTACGGTGCGTACCCGGCCAGGCCGTCTGTGTGCCGCAAGCGCGGCTTGGCGAAGAGCATCGGCAGCGAGGCCAGGAGGCCTCGCGGCGTGTAGAGGGCCTCGACCTCGCCGCGGCAGTTGTACCAGCACGCGCGGCAGCGGTTGGCCCGCCATCGCCCGCGCAGGCGCGCCAGAAGCGCCGGCATCGGCGTGTCGGTAATCGAGCCCACGGGGTTGGCGCGGTCCTCCACGCACTTGGCCACGAGGCCCCGCTGGTCGATGTTGAAGGTGGCCTGTCCCGCGCGGCAGCCGGCGACGCCTCCGTCGAGGGCCGCGTCGAAGCGCGCCAGAAAGTACGGGTTCGAGAGGAACGCCCGGTACCGGCGCCTCAGGTCCAGGAGGTGTGCGGCAACGGGGGGCCGCGGCCGATGCGACTCATCCCCCGTCTTCAGGACCCCGTACGGCTGGACCATGAAGTTGGCGCCCAGGCTCTGGGCCAGCGCCACGATGCCCTCCAGGCTGTCCTGGTTGTCGGCCGTTAGGACCGCCATGACGTTGACCCGCTGATGGCGGGCGGTGCGCGCATCGCGGAAGACCTCGACGGCCCGCACGGCCTCCGCGAAGGCGCCCGGGCGGCCGCGCTGCTCGTCGTGGCGTGCGGCGTCGGCGTAGTCGATCGAAACGCTGACGCCCCAGAGGCCGGATTGCCAGAGTTCGTGGGCCTGCCGGGCGTCGGTCCGCCAGCCGTTGGTTGTCAGGAAGGGGAAGTGGCGGCGGGCGAGGACTTCGACGATCTGCGGCAGGTCGCGCCTGAGCAGCGGCTCGCCGCCCGCCAGGTTGATCAGCACGGAGCCGAAGCGGGCCAGGTTGGCCGCACCCCGCTCGAACCCGGCAACCGACAGTTCCTCGGCGGCGGCGTGCGGCTCCTTCCAGTAGGAACAGATGCGGCAGCGGAAATGGCAGCGGTACGTCACCTGCCACGAGCACCAGATCGGCGCGCGGGCCAGGTACGCGCGGACCAGGCGAGACTTCTTCTCACCGGTTGTCAGGTTGGCGGCGTTGCAGTTCAACCGCGCGATCCCCGAAGGGGCGCCTGACAGTAGCCACGGGGCGCAAGTCGAAGATCCGCCCGCAGTTCTGGCGGACCCGTGGAAACGGTCGGGCCCCACCTTTGGAGCCCCAGCGGGGCGATTGAGGCGCGCTCAGTCGCCCCTGGCGGGGCTCTTGTCCTAACGCATTTGAGGTTTGAGATCTCAAATTGTGAGATTTGAGATCTCAAATTGTAAGGCCACCCCGGGCCCGCCAGAACTGCGGGCGGATCTTCGACTTGCGCCCCGGGGCTACTCGCAAACGCCCCTTGCGGGGCTAGCGATTCACGATTGCGTGTAGCCTGCTGCGCGGCGGGCAGTCTTGCCCGCCGCGCTTCGCTCGCGCCTAGGCGTCTCGTGGCGCGGTGGGCAAGACTGCCCACCGCGCGAGATCCAGATACAGCCAACCGTTAACTGCTCTAACGGCGGCGCATCGGCGGCGCGAGGAACGGCTTGACAACCAGTTCGTACAACGTGCCGCGGTTGCCGATTCTGACGCGCCGGCTCAGGCGTATCAAGGGGACGATTCGCGGCCGCAGGATGGCAAAGGGCAGTTCCTCGCACGCCGTCACGAGGTCGTCGGCCGAGAGTCGCGGCAGGGCGACCGCCGGCCGGCCTGCCAGGTGGGCCGCCGCCGCGTCCGGCACCAGCCACCCGTTCTCGCGGGCGATGCGGTCGGAAGGCGTTCCCGGCACGGGGTAGTGCATCGCGGCCTCGACGCGGTCGGGCCCCAGGCGGCGGAGAAACTCGACGGTCTGCTCGAGGCTGGTCGGCGTCTCGTACGGCGTGCCGATCTCGATGCAGGCGACGGCGCGGACGTCCCCGCCGCG
>Ga0315289_10009751_pt1 | contig 13790 bp, 8 predicted proteins | sample YL17G11_40_MG_FD_203452 | JGI IMG/M metagenome (GOLD analysis project Ga0315289, IMG submission 203452) | Sediment microbial communities from Yellowstone Lake, YNP, Wyoming, USA - YL17G11_40 | ecosystem: Environmental > Aquatic > Freshwater > Lake > Sediment | place: USA: Wyoming | collected...
AAGAACTTGACGCGCTCGGCGATGGCCGCATCCGTGCGCGCGGCCTCCCGCATGGCGGCGAAGGTCAGGCCGTTCTGCGATTCGTTGCGGAACACCTTCCGGCCGTCGGCCCAGGCGTTCCAGACGTAGCCGGCCGGACGGAAGCTGAAATTCGCGGACGCGGGATTGTCCGGGTAGCCGGCCTTCGGAGCGCCTTCGTACTCGGACGAGACGGGGTCGCCCTGGTAGATTTCGACTAGCGGCTCCAGGACCGGGTTGTTGTCCCGCCAGTCGGTACCCATGCTGGACGCCGAGGTGTGCGGGATGGTGAGGCCCTCGAAGCGCTTGAGGTATTCGTAGAGTGCCCCCGCGCCCGTAGCGGCCTTCTGCTCGGCGGGCGGGACGGGCAGCGTCGGGTTGCCGCGCCGGGCGAAGTAGACGTTGCGGTGGCCGTTCGGATAGCCGACGCTGCGCTCGTAGGAGTACAGCGGCGTGAAGGTTTTCGGCAGCATGAACAGGTCGGCCGTCTGCTGCATCATCCAGTTGATGTACTCGACGTCGGGTCCGCCCATGCTGTTGTGATCGGTGACACCCAGGAAGTCCAGCGACGCGGCGTCCAGCGCGTAGCGGTAGCAATCCAGCAGCGCCCCGTCGTTTTTGCCATCCATCGAGAACTCGGTGTGCCGGTGCGTGTCGCCGCGGTAGATGCGGTAGGTGTTCCCGCCCGATTCGATGGTGTACCGGCGGATACGCGCCACGTCTTCAGTCTCGCGAGGATGGATCGGCGCCGCCTTTAATTCAGGCACCTTTCGCGGCTCGAGCCTGGGTTCAGCCGGCGCGCCGGGCAGCGCGGGCAGGCGGGCGGCATACACATCAGCGCGCCGGAAGAGGGACTGCTCGAAGTCGCGGTTGTCGGTCGGCCAGGCCGCCTGGAGGTTGCCGCGCCCATCCAGGGCAAAGGCGCTACGCATGTCCGTGCGGCCCTGGCTGAAAGGGACTCGCAGGGGCGCGGTCCAGCGTTCGCCGTCATAAGCGGTCCCGACGACCTCCCAGGCCGCGCCGGACGCCGTCGCGAAGCTCGGAGAGTCGCGGAGGCGCAGCGCGCGGTGGCGAAAGAAGACCCACATGCGGCCGGCGCCGTCGGGCTGGAGCGCCGGCAGGTCGTTGTATACCGCGGAGGTCCTCCGGGAGCGACCGGTCCAGCGCGGCCGCCGGCTCTTGCCAGCCCCGCCCGTCATAGACCGCCACCGCCAGGTTGCGCCACTGGTAGAGCCGGTTGCCTTGCTTGCGGACCAGAAAGCCGGTGTCCTTGCCCCAGTTGAAGCCGCTCTCGTTCCATGCCGCCCAGAGGCGGTTCCGGGCGTCGCAGGCCAGGCTGCTGTGCGCTTCGAACTTGGGAGTGGTGGCGACGGGCACGATGTCCGACCACTTCCCGCCCGCGTACTGCCGCATCAGAATGTCGTAGTTCCCCTGGTCGTAGGTGTCCCAGGAGACCCAGACGCGGCCGGTGGAATCCGCAGCGATGGCAGGCTCCCATTCATTCGCCGCCGATGTCGAGACGCGTTCCGCGGCGGTCCAGGACGAGCCGTCATACCGCCGCGCCAGCACGTCGGACTGGCCATTCCGGAAACCCTGCCACACGACCCAGAGGTTTCCGCCGGAATCGCGCGCGAGGTTGTGATAGATGTCCGGCTCCGGGTCATCGGTGAGCCGCTCGACGGCCGACCAGGCCTGCCCGTCGAAGCGCCGGCCATAAAGGTCCCAGTTGCCGCCTGCTTGCGCGGACCACACCACCCAGAGGCGTCCGCGAGCATCCCGGCCCAGCTTGGCGAGAAAAATGTCCCCGGGCTTCTCGGTGACTCTTACGATCGGCCCCCAGGCCGCTCCGTCAAAGCGGCGGGCCAGCACTTCGCTTGCCTGGTTGCGGTAGCCGACCCAGGCGACCCAGACCTCGCCACCGGGCCCGCCCACGATCGAGGGGAAGTCGTTCTGGTGCTCGGGAGTTGACAGCAGTTGAGCGCTGGGCGTGCGGTCCACCACGACACGCCCGCCGAGGAAGCGCAGCGGCCGACCGGGCTGGAGTTCGCGCGTGGCGACCTGAAAATCGCCCTGGCGAGTGTGAAAATCCACCCGCGTCCCCGGCGAGGTCTTCACGTCCACGATGAGGCCGGGGATCAGGAGGTAAGAGGGCGGGTTCGTCAGGCGCTGGTCTTCCCAGGGGCGGTAGCGGAAGGTCTGGCCCTTGCGCGTCGCCAGCGACCAGCCCGTGGTGCCCTGGATCTGATCGCCCGGGCGCGGATGCCAGTTCCCGAGACCAGTCACTTCGCCGTTGACCGCGCTCAGCGTGCCGTCCCAGGCCGTTGGCTCGGCGTCGCTCACGCCGAATTCCACGCGGAACGAGATCACCGCGTTGTCCGGCGCCGCGGCCGGCGTGGCGGCCGGTCATCCACAGAACCGCCGCCGCCCCTGCGGCCAGCAGGAGCAACGACCGCCTCATCCACTGCATACGGTCCGAGGCAGTCTGCCCCGTCTCATACCCGCTCGGGCAGCACGTAGGGCTCGCGGTACTTACGGGTCAGGAGGGCGTTCGCCTCCTTGTCACCCGGGAACTTCTCCGTCGCGGGATCGAAAACCAGCTTCCTCCCCGTGCGGTATGAGATATTGGCCAGGTGGCATAGCGTTGTGGACATGTGTCCCTCCTCAATCTCGCAATACAGCGCCTCCCGCTTCCGCGACCGCACGCAGTCGATAAAATTCCGGAAATGAGCCCCTTTCTCCTCCTTGTCCTGGCCCGGGACCGCCGGGCCCGGCTTGTAGGTGATCTCGGGGAAGCTGACGTTGAAGGCGCGTTGAGAAACGCCCGAGGGCAGATCCGGCTTGTTGGCCGGAGTGAACTCGGCCAGAACGGTCGTCCAACGGCTGCCCGACAAGCCGACCCCGCAGACATAGCCTTTGGGAGTGTAGAAGAAGGAGCCGATCATCTGAACGCCCCCGAAAGGCGGACTGAGCAGTGTGGTCACCTCCAGTTCCACCAGCATGCCGTCGGCGTATTCGAAACTGGCGTTTTGCACGTTCGGCGTGTCCTGATCGGAGTCATCCAGGTAACGGCCGCCGGCACAGTGAATCTTCACCGGATGAACCTTCTTGCCCAGTCCCCATCGCACGGTGTCTATCACGTGAACGCCGTTGCAGCCCACCTCGGTGGTGGCGGTGTCCCAGAAGTAGTGCCAGCCGTAATGGAACCGGTTCAACGTGAAGGGGCGGTAAGGGGCGGGTCCGAGGAAGAGGTCCCAGTGAACGCCCTTCGGAATGGGCGACTCAGCCGCGCGGCCGATACTGGCACGGCCCCGGTAGACGACGGACTTAGCCCGATAGACCGCGCCGAACTGGCCGCTTTGCACGAAGCCTATGGCGGAACGGAGCGGCCCCTCGCTCCGCATGTTCAGCCCGGCTTGGACGATCCGGTTGTACTTGCGGGCAGCCTCCACCATCCGGCGGCCTTCCACTACGCTGTAGGAGACCGGCTTCTCGACGTAGACGTCCTTTCCGGCCTGGCAAGCCCAGATGGTTTGCAGGGCATGCCAGTGGTCGGGGGTGGCGATGGAGACCGCGTCAATGTCCTTCTTCTCCAGCAGCTTGCGGAAGTCGTACTCGGTCGCCGGCCGGTTGCCACCGATCCGCTCCACCGCGGCAACCGCGTCGGGGAACAACCGCTCGTCAATGTCGCACAGGTACGCGACACGCACGTTGGGAAGCCTGGCCAAAGATTGGTAGTGGGACTGGCCGCGCCCGTGGAAGCCGATGACGGCCACGTTGACGCGGTCATTGGGGCTGCTGCGGCCCCAGGAAGGACGTATTGCCGGCCCCGCGGCCACGCCGCTGGTCCAAGCTGCTGTCTTCACGAAGTCGCGACGACTCGTTGACAAGATGGCAATCCTCCTCTTTCGAAGCTCTGTAGTGGGTGGTAACGTACTCCTGCTCGGCCCGGTCGCCCGCGGCCTTCTGTTCTTCCCCGGCTACGTGCAGGACCGGTTCAACTCCGTCCACAACGCTTTATACATCCGCAGGAACCGCTCCGGCTCCTTGCTCTCGGCGACTTCGGCAAACGTGTACCGGTCGTATTTGGCGTTTCTGAGCAGCGCGAAAAACTCACGGTACGGGTACCGGCCCCCGCTCAGCTCCTTGATGTGAACGCTCCTGATCCAGGACTTTAACAGGTCGAAGCTCGGCTTGACCGACCCGTTCACGATATCCTCGCCGTTCGAGTTCCAACACGCGCCGACGTTCTTATGTCCGGCGGCCTTCAGGATCGCCGCCGCCACAGGAGGACTCGCGGTGCCTGGGCCGTGGACTTCCATCCAGATCTCCACGCCCTTGCGGGCCCCGTAGTCGCCCACCTCGCTGAGCGAGGAGCCGAAGTTCCGCACCGACGTTTCCATCGGCACCTCGGCCGGGAATCCCATGGGCTGCATCTTGATTCCCAAGGCGCCCGTATCGTGAGCCAGATCGACGAACTGCTTTGCGATCTCAACCTGCTCCTTGCGCTCCGCCGCCACCGGAGATTGAAACCGGCACGTGGTGCCGTAGCTGACCAGCCGCACCTTGCTCCGCTCGAAGAGCCGCCGCACGCGGGCGCGCTCCTCCTGCCCGATCGACGGCTCCACCCCATGCTTGTGCCCGGTCCGCAGCTCGACGCCCTCGAAACCAGCGCCCTCCAACACGCGGATGATCCCTTCCACATCCAAATCCTTCAGCACCAGCCAGGTGACGGCACCGAGATGGAAACCCGGGCCGGCCTCGGGCGGCGCCGCGGAACCCCGCGCTTTCAGGGGAATCCCCGCCGCCGCGGCCGCAACCGGGCTCAACACAAAACTTCTACGGTTCACGAAACCTCCTCCTCAGGTATTAAAGCTAGTTCAAACCAAACTCAGACTTGCGACCACGGCCGACCGCTAAAACACGTACTTGAGGCCCAATTGGAATATCCGCGGACTATCCGCGCTCAGGATCCGTCCCAAGTTAACGCTCGCCAGGTTCCCGTCGGGCTGCCCGAGGTTCACCCAATTAAACACATTGAATGCGTCGCACCGGAACTGCACTTGCTGACGTTCGCGGATTCGCACGGCTTTGGCAAGCGCAAGGTCAACTCCCTTGGAGCCCGGTCCGATGACCACGTTCCGCCCCAGGTTCCCGAGCTGGCCCGGCCTATTTTGTTGGAAAGCGTCCGCGTTAAACCATCTCTGGATCACCTGTTGCCGGGACCGATCCGGGCTGAGCTTCCAGACGCCCACAACGTCGGGGTGGTCGCTGCCGATGCCAAAATCGTTATCCTTGCCGCTCACCACTGCCACCGGCTGGCCGGCGTAAAATGTGGTGATCGCATTGAGAGACCACCCGCCCAGCGCCTGCCGGCGCAACCCCGTCGCTTTGGAGTAGAACGGCAGTTCCCACACCCAGGAGAGCACGAGCATCTGCCGCCGGTCCTGGTCGCCCAGCCCCTTGTCCAGCCACCTATTTCTCGGATCCACCCAACTGGCCCCCTTGTACCAGCTTCCCGTATCTATCCACTTGCTCGCCGTGTACGATGCCAGCAAGGTGAACCCGCGGGAGAATCGTTTCTCCGCGCGCGCCTGCAAGGCATTATACGACGAAGCTATCATCGTTTGACCCATAGTCATGCTTAAGAAACTTGGGTACAAGGGACGCCGCTGATCGATGTTCTTACTCGAGGCGTCCGGAGACCGCATGGGCGAGTTGATATCCGAACCTCCCACTAGCTTTCGACCGACATTGCCCACATAAGCCGCCTCCAGGGACCAGTCCTTCCCGATCTGGCGCTGAATCGACAAATTATACTGCTGCGCATAGCCCGTGCGCTTATCGGGACTGTCAAAGCTATAGTTGGATCCTGTCGGAAACTTCAGGTGGGCCGGATCGGTCAGGAACGGGAACGGATTACCTCCATACGGCGCGAAAGGATCCTGCAGGGTCGTATCTCGGATCTTCAGACTCAAACCCCAGGGAGTCGAAGTCTGCGGATCTTGAGTCGCATTCAAGATAGTGAAAGCATAGGAAATCCCGTAGCCCGCCCGGATGACCGTCTTGCCGTTCCCGAACAAATCGTAGGCGATGCCGAACCGCGGCGCAAAGTTGTTCAAATCGTTATCGATTCCCGCGCGCGGAATGCCGCTGTCACAAGGAAAGAGAATCCCGCCAGGCGCCTGAGGGACGCAGGTAGACTGCCGCCCCGGCCTGTAAGCGATCAGTTGGTCCAGAGGGTGTACCGGCACCGTGTTCAATTCGTACCTGACCCCAAGGGTCAAGGCCAGCCTGGAGCTCACACGAAACTTGTCCTGAGCGAACCAGTACAGATACCACTGATTGCTGCTCTTATACTGTTGTGCTCCCGAACTCAGCACGTCACTCATGCCCAGCATGAAGTCGGCCAAAGAGGTTCCGGTGTAGACGCCGCTGAAGTTGAATTTGCCCCCCATGTTCTCCCCGGCGGTAACATCCATCAATTTGCGGACGCCACCCTGAGCCCCGAACTTCAGGTCGTGCCGTCCCCTGGTCCAACTGAGGGTGTCCCTCGCATCATAGCTGTCGGACGTCTTGGGTCCGCCGGTGGGAGAGCCGGGTGTGTCAAGGTAACCGGCCACCACAATCTCCGGGGGCATGTGGGGCCCAACCGGCAGCGGCGCGAACTTCGAACCCAAGTCATTCCAGCTCACCGTGTCGGGAGTGACGTACCGGTTCCCCGAGTTCCGCGTATAAGTGAGACCGAAGTTATTCAACTTCGTGGGACTGACCATCCAGTATTCCTGCACGTTGAGGTTCTGCTGGCCGGATAGGATCGTGCGTCTGATGAAATCAACGCTGGTCAAGAACCGCGCCCCGTCGGCGATGTCGCTATAGAAATAGGCGCCCGTGAGCTTGTGTTTCTCGGAGAAAAGGTGGTCGCCCTTGAACAGAAGCCGCTTGCTGTCGGTCGGCGCGCTGACCCGCTGTGCGAGGGCATTGGGACCGATCTGAGGGGCATTGGGCAAAGGAACGGCCGGTAAGGAACCCACGGTCAGTTTCAAGTAGTTCTGGGCGACCTGGCTCAGGCGGTTCGGGGGAATAATGTTGTTGGTAAAGGGCTGTCCCGTCACCGGGTCCTTGACGACGATCAGCTTGCCGGTTCTGTCCCTGGTGGCGGAGAAATCCCCGCCGCGCTCAGCCGCGGTCGGCACCAGCGCGGAATTGTTGAAGGCCGATGTTCTCCTCCGGAAGCCCTCAACGCTGGCGAAGAAGAAAGTCTTGTTCTTGATAACCGGTCCGCCGAACGACGCGCCGAACTGGTTCTGGACCAGGGGAGTCGTATCGGGCTGGAAGAAGTTCCGGGCATTGAGTGAGCGGTTCCGAAGGAACTCGAACAGGGTGCCGTGAAACTCGTTGGTTCCTGATTTTGTGATGACGTTGACCACCGCGCCAACCGTACGGCCATATTCCGCCTCATAGTTGTTGGTGATCACCCGAAACTCCTGGATGGCATCCGGGTTTGGTACGTCATTGCCGTAATTGCGGAGCGGCGATGTGTTGTCGCCGCCGTCCAGCAGCCAGTTGCTGTCTTCCGCCCTCTGGCCGTTGGCGACGACCTTGTTCTCCTGGAACCCCTGCAAATTGCCGGTCTGGAGGTTCTCCATGCCCGGTACGAGACTCACGAGACTCAAGGTGTTGCGGCCGCTCAGGGGCAGATTCACCACTCGTCTCTGGTCCACCAGCCCCCCCATTTCATTCGTGGAGGTCTCCACCAGCGGGGCATCGCCGGTTACGCTGATCCGCTCCGCGAGCACTCCCACGGAGAGCTGGATGTTCAGTCTGGCGTTCCGGTTCAAAGAGAGTTCGATGCCCTCCCGAATCGCCGTTTTGAATCCCTGGCATTCGACCAGCACCCGGTACACGCCGACAGGCAACTGCGGAAAGGTGTATATGCCAACCTCGTTCGTCGCCGTGTTCCGGACTTCGTTGGTGAGGGTATTCGTGGCCTGGACCCTGGCTCGGGACACGACAGCTCCCGATTCGTCTGTGACAGTTCCGAAAATCGAAGCTGTCGTCTGAGCCACGGCCGTAGTCGCCCCGCCAGCGAGCGAGAACGCCCATATCATGAAAGCTACGACAGTGTTTAAAACAAGACTAGGCCGTTGCATTGTGACCCTCCGCGCCTTTCGTGGCATCGCAGCAATCTCCTTCCCGCATTCTTGCCGAGGCCGACTACGCCCCCTTATAGCCCTTTCGACACTGCTTTGTCAAGGACCTCATGGTCTGAATCTCAACCGCTCTGGCTGCGATTCGGGCACCCGGTGATGTGATCGGTATGGCTTCGTGGTGGCGTGAGGGCGGCCGAACAGACAACCACGCGCGGCGGAATCGTCGCTTCCAGCCAAGGCACTCGTCGAAACTCAGTTCCCCTCGCTGCGCTCTCCAGGCGGGGTACACAGACGCCCGCCTGCGCCGTGGGGGACCCCAGTCTGACAACCATGGCAGGCTGAGGATACCAAGCGAATCTGAAAATCTCCTGAAGACACTCCACCCCCTGCGCATCTTCAGGTCAGACGGCTGAACGGCCGGGAACCAGCGGGCGTTTGAGTCGCCCCCGCCCTGGGAGCGAAGGGCTTGTCGTGGGCCGGCGAGAGCCGCCCCAGGCTCTGCTGTAAACCAGAATCCCCAGGTTGGCGTCCTGGTCCGACTCGGCATGGCCCGGAATTCCCTGGCTCAGCCGGGAGTTGTTTCCCAGCAGAACCGGCTTCCGCTTCGTCCGGCCGGGTCAGTTTGCCGGCCAGGCGCCGCAAGCCAGCCTGCCAGTTTTGGGGCCGGTGGCCAGGTCCCGCCAGCCGATGAAGCGGAGGGCGGAGATCTCGGCCTTCTGGGTCCCGCACCCGGCCAATTCCGGCCCCTGGCCGCGGATATCGTGCGGCACCGGCACGCCCCTCGGGTCTTTCCAAGACTCTTGCCGCTGCGCGCTCCTCGGGGTGCAGCACCTGCGGGCCTGCCTCGTGGTAGGTTCTCTCCGTTATCTTAACTGCCAACACTCCATTTCCAACTGAGGCGCGACAGCCCGTGGTGTGCATTCAGTGGATTTTCAGATTCGCCTGCTACTCTCGTGTCACATGACGGCCAACCGGGGACACGCTGGCCTCGTGGCGCCCCGATCGGCCGTCTCAGGAAAGGTCATTGTGTTTGGACGAATGCTCTATCTCGGAACCACGAAAGCGCCGAGTTCGGCTGCCTTTTCAACCGCTCTTACACAGCTAAGGCGGAACCGGATCGATGAAATCACGGGCGCGAAGGGGACTTACAGGGCGCGGGACCACCTGTCCACGGCCAGCCTTCCGCGAAACGCCCGGAGAATCGCCGTGGAGGGTTGGCCGATGCAGCCGCTTCTGCCTTCCGGTCCGCCTGTGATCAGCAGTGTCACGCTGGTCGCGGGCGGCATGGAGACCACGGAGAAAGGCGTTTGGCGCAACCGGTCGGCGCCGGCCGGGTCAGGGCGGAAACCTTCGTTTGGGAGCAGCCTGACCCTGCCCCGAAAGGCCGGAAGGGAAATCCCGGTTGGCGCGAGGCCGGTTCGCGCGCTTGATTCGGAAATCCCCGGTGTCCCCGCCACCGGCCCCAGCCGCACTCCGCCTTCCCTAGCCACCTGCCCGGCCAGGGAGGCAAGATGAGGCTTCTTAAGGCCGTACTGGCCAGGGCGGCTCCGCTCATGGCCGCCGGTTGTCTGCTGTCCGATTGTTGCGCCCAACAGCGCATCATGCTGTTCAGCTCGCCAGGCCCGGTCTCCCTTGACGGCCTGTTGACAGAGCCCTGCTGGCAACAGGCCCAGGTGATTTCGGACTTCCGTCAGCGTGATCCACGCGAGGGTGAACCCGCTACGGAGAAGACCGAGATCCGTGTCGTGCTCTACCAGAAGGCCCTGTACATCGGAGTCGTTGCCTGGGATTCAAACCCTGGCCTCATTGTGGCAAAAGAAATGCGGCGCGATGGCGCCGTGGAGGCGGACGACAGCATTACAGTCATCCTGGACACCTATCTCGATCACCGGAATGCCTTCTATTTTGCCTTCAACCCCAACGGCGCCAGGAGGGACGCGCTCATTGTGGATGAGGGCGTTCAACTTTCCGCTAAGGGCGGGACGCCCTCCTTCGAAAACCTCAACGCCGACTGGAATGCGGTCTGGGACGTGAAAGCCGTCATCACAGACAAGGGCTGGCAGGCTGAGGTGATGATTCCCTTGGACACGCTTCGCTTTGCAGCCAACCAGCCAGTCTGGGGAATCAACTTCCGCAGAATGATACGCCGGAAGAACGAGGAGGCGCTCTGGCAGGCCTATCGCCGCAACGCCGGCATATTCAGAATCTCCGAGTGTGGGCTCTTGGCGGGTGTGCCCAAATTCCAGCAGGCCCATCGCTATGAGCTTCGCCCCTACCTTTCCGCCGCCGTAACCGAGACTCCGCCGCCCGCGGCTGCGCAGCCCTCCAACATGGTGCGCACACACCCCGTGAAGGTCGGCGCCGACGGCAAGATCAAGCTGACGGAAAACCTCGTCGCGGATCTCACCGTAAACACGGACTTCGCAGAGACCGAAGTGGACCAGGCCGTGGTCAATCTCACTCGCTTTCCCGTCCTATTCCCCGAGAAGAGAGACTTCTTCCTGGAGAACGCCGGCTTCTTCGATTTTCTCTCGCCCGGCCGCAACCGCGTCTTCTTTAGCCGCCGCATCGGCCTCTCTCAAAACGGCGAACCCATCCCCATCGACTTCGGGGGCAGGCTGACGGGCAAGCTGGGCCCGTTCGACCTGGGGTTCCTCAGCATCCAAACCCGCGCCCAAGGCTCCACACCCGCCGCCAACTACACCGCCCTCCGGCCCAAGTACGGCATCTTCAAGAAGTCGTACGTAGGCGCCATTTTCACAAACGTCTACAACGCCCGAGACGGAAACCGCAACCAGGCCCTCGGACTCGACGGCATATTTTCTTTCTCCAGCTTCTTCGGACAAAACCTCTCCGTCTCGTCCTCCATCGCTCAGACCTCGACCAAGGGCCTCAAGGGAGACGGCGCTGCCGGCTCCCTGGGGGTCCTGTTTCCAAACGACTGGCTCGAAGCCTGGTTCAATTACAGTCTCGTCCAGAAAAATTTCAATCCCGAGACGGGCTTTCTCGGCCGCGACTCCGTGGAGCAATACTCCGCCAAATGGCGCTTCCAGCCCCGTCCTCCCGCCCCCTGGAACAAATGGATTCGCCAGTTGTTCATCAAGCCGCTGGAGCTGGACCTCTACAATACTCTTCCCACCCACGAACTGGAATCCCTTAAGCAGGAGTTCCGGCCGCTGGGCGCTACCTTTCAGAGCGGCGATTCCGTCGAGTTCAATATCAGCCGCAACTTCGATCGGCTGGACAGGGAATTCAAGATCTTCAAGGACGTGGTCATTCCCCAGGGCAGGTACTGGTGGAACGCCTACGAGCTTAGCGTGGAGACCTCTTCCAAACGCCGCTGGTACCTCGACAAGGGACAATTCAGTTGGGGGCGTTATTACAACGGAGAAATAAAAACGATCAACCTCAGCGGTAATCTTAGATTCACCAACCACTTCAGCGCCGGAGGCAGTTACGCTGTAAATCGCGCACGCTATCAGAAGGATTCCTTCACCTCTCATGAGCTCGCTTCACGCGTGGTGTATGCGTTCAGCAACCGCGCGAATCTTCAGGTTTTCACCCAGTGGAACAATGACTCGAGGGCCGCCAGCGTCTACGTCCGGCTGCACATCATTCCAAAGATCGGAAGCGACATCTACGGAGTATTCCTTCAGCTTGTCGATACCAGCAGGCTGCGCCGCACCAATCTGGGAAGGGTGGGACGCGGCAAGGTCGTGTACCCCTTCTACCGTTAGCGCGACGGCTGGCGGGGCGGGCAGCGGCGCGCGCTGTGGGGACCCCGGGGATGCTCAGCCGGTGGCGTTGTTGTGTGCTCGCCGGAAAGCGGCCAGTGCGTTCTCGCGGTAGACCTTTCTCAGCACGGGGTCCGGCAAGCCGAATCCATTGAGCGGCCAGTGATAGTCGAAGTTGAGGTTGATGTCCTTTTCGTAAAAGTGCTCGTCGAGCGTCTCCAGGATCCGAAAGGTGGCGCTGAACATCCGCTGATCGTAGGGCATGTCCGTGCCGTAGAGCACCCGGTCCGGGTATTTCTGGAAGAACCGGGCCACGAATCTTGGGATCGGGGCGGTCTCCGCGAACCGAGCCGAGATGTCCGCGTAGAGATTGGGATGGCGCTCGAACATCTGGCCCAGCCGCGTCAGGTCGTAATCGAGATTGGCGAGGTGGCAGGCGATGAAGACCGTCTTCGGGTGCTTTTGCGCCGCGCGGTCCAGAGTCTGGATCAGTTCGTCGTGCCCCGTGAGGTCCGGTTTATCGTCCAGCCGCCAAGTGTAACCATTCATGAGCCCGTCGTTGGTCCTGTCCATCGGTTCGTACGCCCAGATCGGGTCCGAGACGTGGATGTTGACCGGCATCCCCAGCCGCGCGCACTTCTCCCACAGTGAGTCCATACGGGGATCGTCCGCGTGCGGCCCGGCGGGAGGGCGTGGCTCGGCAGGGTTCGGACGGGTTCCCCGGTAGCGCCGGCCGGTCCCGACGCCCACTCCGATGCCCCGGCCTTTGTCGCTGATTTCCCCCACCCCGCGGGCGCCCAGGCGATGGCATTCTTCCAGCGCTTTGACGGCGTTCGGCCCGAATCCCGGCTGCTCGACGCCGGTCAGGTCGAAGCCGCACCACAAGTCAAAGCGGTCCGAGTACTTGGCGTAGAGCTGGCGGACCTCGGCGAACCGCTGGGCGGTCGTTGCGCTAGTGAAGATAACCGTCTTTTGCACACCGACGGCATCCATGATCTTGACCATCTCGTCGAGCTGCTCAGCAGAGCGGGCCGTGTGGCAATGCACATCGATGATCGGATACCTGGCCCTCTTGATCTCAGTCTTAGGCACTCTGTAGATGGACCTAGGACGGTAATCCTTGAGCAGGATCCTGTCCGGGTTGTCCTGCGCAGTCTCGGAAGCGCTCGGCCCCGCGGCCGGCCGGACCTGCGGAGCTTGAGCGGATCCCCGGCGCATCGCGAACGGCGCCCCGGACAGCATCATCCATTCTCTACGGTTCACGATTCGTACTCCTTCCTCGGGCATTCCGCTGGGCGACTGTGGCCATGCCCGACCTGCACGGTTACCCTGATTCTACTGTTCCAAGCGGGAAGGCGGCCTCATGGCGCCGCCTTGTATTTTTCCGCCTCTTTGGCCCGCCCCATGCGCTCCAGTGCGATCGCCTTGTATTTCCGCCCCTCGGCCCAGGCCTCAGGGTATCGTGCCGCTTGCTCGGCCGATTCCACGGTCGGCAACTCCAGCACCGCGTCGGCCGCCTTGCGCCACAGCGGTTCGGCCTCGGCGGGTTTTCCCGCCGCTTCCAGCTCGCGCGCCGCCTCGACCCACTCCCGCACCGTGGCGTCGATGGGAGGCCGGCCCACGTCCAGGTTCCGCGGGTACTCCGCCGCCTGGAGGATGGCGGCGGCGGCCTGCTCGTGCCGGCCCGCTTTCTGGTGATTGCGGGCCAGGCCCCACTGCGCCTGGCGGTAGATCATCAGGGCCGACATATCGCCTTCCCGGGCGTTGAACCGCGGGACTTCGAGCAGCCGAACGGCTTCGGCGAAGCGCCCCACGTCCGCGTAGGCGGCCGCCAGCGCCTGAATCACCACCGGGCGCGCACGCGCGCCCGCCGGCGCCGCTTCGAGCA
>Ga0315289_10009752_pt1 | contig 13789 bp, 9 predicted proteins | sample YL17G11_40_MG_FD_203452 | JGI IMG/M metagenome (GOLD analysis project Ga0315289, IMG submission 203452) | Sediment microbial communities from Yellowstone Lake, YNP, Wyoming, USA - YL17G11_40 | ecosystem: Environmental > Aquatic > Freshwater > Lake > Sediment | place: USA: Wyoming | collected...
CTCTCTCTCTCTCTCTCTCTCTCTCTCTCTCTCTCTCTCTCTCTCTCTCTCTCTCTCTCTCTCTCTCTCTCTCTCTCTCCTCAACAGGACCCGGACGCCCCGCAGCGCGCGGGAGGGAGCTACGCCGCCGGCAGCGAGGCCGCAGCCGCGGCGGCCTCCTCCTCGCTCCGCGCCGCGCGGACCTACGCGCCGCTCAACAACAAGGCGATGGAGCTGCGCAAGCTCTGCAACCACTACTGTCTTAGCTACCCGCACGCACCTGACCCCGGGTGGGACGAGAGCAGGGGAGAGCAGACCCCCGGGTGGTGAGCAGGAAGGCGGCGTTTTTTTCTCCCGTTTTTGGAAGCTCGCTTTTCGTTCTTTTTCGGGAGAGGGGGAAAAAAAGGCTCAACTCTTTCCCCTCGCCCCTCCCCCCCCCTTTTTCCATCCAATAAAATATAACCACAGGAGCTTCGGCGGCGACCTCGTCCGCGAGTGTGGCAAGCTCGCGGCCCTCGACCGCATGCTGGTCAAGCTCCACGCCTCGGGCCACCGCGTCCTCCTCTTTTCGACGATGACGCGGCTGCTGGACCTTCTCGAGCTCTACCTCCGAAACAGGCTCGTGCCCGTCAAGAGGAAGCGCAAAGCGGTCAAAGGAGTCAAAGAAGCAGGGGCGGAGGAGGAGGTCGAGGAAGAGTACACCTCGATGGAGCCCCTGCGACACCTGCGGATCGACGGCAGCACCGCGCTCGAGGACCGCGAGGCGCGCATCAAGGCCTTCAACGCCGCCGGCACCGACGCTGCGCCGGCGCCGTTCATCTTCCTGCTGTCGATCCGCGCGGCGGGCCGCGGCCTGAACCTGCAGTCGGCCGACACCGTCGTCATCTACGACCCGGACCCGAATCCCAAAAATGAGGAGCAGGCGATCGCGCGGTCGCACCGGATCGGGCAGAAGAAGGAGGTACTGGTGCTGCACCTGGAGGCGGTCGCGCCGGCCGACCGAAGCGCCGGCGACGGGAACGCCGGCGGCGGCGGCGGGGACGCCGAGGAAGACGGCGACGCCGGCTTCCCCGAGTCGTCTCCGTCGACCCCGGCGCCCACCACGGGAGCCGGAGGGCGCGCCGGCAGGGGCCACGCCGACTCGGTCGAGACGATCGTGCGCACCGTGATCCAGTCGGCGAAGCAGGCGATGGCCGCAGAGATTGTCGACGCCGGCCGCTTCGACAAGCGCACCTCGAACGACGCGCGGCGCGCGACGCTCGAGGAGCTGCTGAGGGAGACGGCGGCCAAGGGCGGGGCGCCTACAAACTCAGTGCCGTCTCACGCGGAGGTCAACGCGATGCTCGCGAGGTCGTCGGAGGAGAAGAAGCTGTTCGACGAGATGGACGTCGAGTACGACGCGGGGAGGCTGGGGCTGCTGCCGAAGAGCGAGGGCGAGGGCGAGGGCCAGGCCTGGCCAGACTCTTTCCCCCCGATGCGGCCCCCGCCGTTCCTGCGCTACTCGAAGAGGGAAGTTGAGCACGTGGCGCACCTGCAGGCCAACCCGTTCGCCGCGCCGGAGAACCTGCTGGTGCCGCAGCAGAGGCAGGCGGGAGGAGGCGGGGGCGGCGAGGGCGGAGGCGGGGGAGGCCGCAGGGTCACGCGCGGCGGCGGCGTCCGCGTCGCCGGGGCTTACGCCGACGGCGGCGACGACTTCGAAGACGACGATTGGGAGGCCGCTCCTCCTGCTCCGCCTGCTGCTCGCGCGACGCGGTCGCGCTCGAGGGAGCCCTCCGCCGGCGTCGCCGCGAACGCGTCGGCTTCGGCGAGGAGGAAGGGGAGGTCGGCGTCGGCGACGGCGGCCCCGAGCGAAGAAGACGGGAACGACGACGACGACGGAGACGACGACGACGACAGCGCCTTTGAGGAAGGCTCTCGACGCAGGAGCCGCGGGACCAGGGCCTCTTCCCGCGGGCGCTCTGACGCGTACGATACCGAGGAGGAAGCGATCGCTGGTGAGGAGAACCTGCTGCTGAACGACGAAACGGAGGAGGGAGCGGGGGGAGGAGGTGGTGGAGGTGGCGGTGGAGCGTTTGCGCGGCCGCCGCTGCCGCCGAGGAAAAAGTCGAGGACGGGGTCCCCGACGTAGAAGAGTCTCGTTTATTTATTTCCTGTACATTAAGCACGCATTATCATGTCAAATTTCAAGCACTGAATTGTTCTCATTTTTTGGAGCGGGGTAAAGAGAGAGAAAGAAAGAGAGGAAGAGGCGGGGCTGAAAAGGGAAAAAAAAACCGAAGGTGGCTAGTGACGACAGCATCACTTCAAAGCCGTCGCCGGAAAAAAACAAAATTCAATGCGTCTTTCGTTGCCCCCGCTTCCGCCCGCCCAGGGGTCGGTGCTCCAGGTCCCTCGCGCTGTGGATCCCTCCGCGTCTTTTGCCGCTCGCCGCAGCTCGGGAGGCGGAGTCTCGTGCTCCAAGAGCCGGAACGCGGCCAGTGCGATCCTAGCAATGTCGAAGAATGCTCGACTCAGCTCGTCGTCGCTCGTCTGCTCCGCTTCTTCTTCGTCTTCGTCTTCTTCTTCTTCCAGAAGCAACTCGTCCTCTTCTCCTCCTCCCGGCGGCCCAGCAACAGACGCCGCAACAACAACACCAACCTCCCTCACCGACCGCCTCCTCACCGTCTTCGCCACCAAAGACCCTTCCAAGGACTGGCGCAAGCTCATCGGCGGCTCCGCCGAGTGGCCCAAGCTCCGCGCCTCGGTGCTGCAGCGCGCCGACGCCATCGCCGCCGCCGAGAGGGACCCGGCCCAGCGCCTGGCCGCCCGCAGGTTCGCTCGGAAGCTCCGCGCCGTCTCCGATGAGCTCGAGAGCTACGACAAAGAGCTCGAGAGGTATCTGACGGCGCCCGAAGCGGAGTGGGAGCCGATGGTCGCGGCCGGGAGGGCCAGGCTGCCCGTGGCGCTCTTCGAGCACGCCGCCGTCCGGTGCCGCGGCATCCAGCCCGCGGACTCCCCCGCGCGCAGGAGGCTCGTCGAGGCGGTGACCCGCCTGGGAGCGCTCACGACGGCGTTCGACTCCGTGGACTCCGGGTTCGGAGAGGAGGAGAAGCGCGCGATGGCCGACGCGGCCCTCGAGTTCGACGCCCTGCTTAAGGCGGCCGCGTCGCTGCCCGAGGCCGAGAAGCGGATCGACGACCTGGCCGCCTCGGGCCATCTGACGCCCGCCCTCATGCTCACGATGGCCAAGGCCTACGCCGCCGCGAAGGAATCGACCTACACCCGCGACGACGCGAAGGAGGTGATGGTGCACCTGTACACGAAGGCGAAGGCGTCGTTCAACGCGCAGCGGCCCGCGGAGCTGCGGATCCTGAAGCACCTGGTCTGGCTCAAGGGCGAGACGGATCTCCGATCGGCCCTGCGCGAGGCCTTTGAGGAAGACATGTCTTCGGGATCCTCCTCTCCGTCGTCCTCCGCCCCCTCATCTTCGTTGCTGGTCACGGAGGGGAGCGCGGCGGAGCGGGCGCGGGCCAGAGGAGGCCGGTTCGACGCGGCGGGCGATGTCGCGGCGGAGCGCGCGAGGCTCGAGCGGGAGCTCGCCGCGGCGCAGGCCCGCGCCAAAGAAGCCGCGCGCCTCGAGGCCGCGCCCATCGCCAGGGGGGCCGTCGACTACCTGTCAACGACGCCGCCCAAGCTGCTCAAGGCGGTCGAGTCGATTCTGCGAGCCTACGACGAGTCGCTCAACCGCGGCGGCCTCGGCGACCCGGCGGTCATCGGCGCCTCCAAGGGCCAGAGGGCGAGGAGCAAGGCGGCCGCGGGCAAGCTGCAGGCGACGAGTCCCGAGGCGGTCGAGGGCCTCAGGAGGATCAGGGCGATGATTCTGAAGGAGTGGATGTGACTTTAGATTCGTCGGTGAGTGTAAGAAGAAGAGAGATGGAAGAAAAAATGGAGGAGATGGAGAAAATCATTGACGGGGTCGAGGTCATTTTTTTGACGGGAAAAAGAAGAGGGAAAAAACACCTCTCCCTCTCTCTCCTCCGCTTCTCCACCCGCCTGCCATCTAGAAAAGAGTCGCCATCAATCAATCAGTTTTTGCAAGAGAGATAAATAACACGTAAAAAACAAGAGGGGGCTGCCTCTAGGTGTCCTTCTTCTTGTCGCCCTCTCCTTCTCCTTCCTCCTCCTCGACCAGCGCCGCCGATGACGAGCTCTGCCGCGCCCACATCGAAGCGTACAGCCCCCCCAGAGACACCAGCTCCGAGTGCTTGCCAACCTCCACCACGCGCCCCTCCTTCATCACAGCGATCGAGTCGCAGTGCATGACGGTGCTGAGCCTGTGCGCGACGATGAGCATCGTGGGCGGCTTTTGTCTCGTTCTCTTCTCCTGTCCTCCTCCGTCGGCGCCGTTGCCACCGCCGCTCTCGCCGCCGCCGCCGCCCCCGCTCTCGCTGCTCTCGGCGGCGGCAGAGGAAAACGCGCCCCGCAGCGCCCGCTGCACCGCGGCCTCCGTCAGCGCGTCCAGCGCCGAAGTCGACTCGTCCAACAGCATGATCCTCGCCCGCCGCAGAACGGCCCTCGCGAGCGCCACGCGCTGCTTCTCGCCGCCGCTCAGCCGCAGGCCGCGCTCTCCCACCACTGTTTGATAGCCCTTCGGAAACGATAAAATGCTCTCGTGGATCGCGGCGACGCGGGCCGCGGCCTGCACTTCCTCGAAGGTCGCTCCCGGGTTGGCGTACCGCAGGTTGTACTCTATCGTGTCGTTGAACAAGACAGAGTCCTGCGGCGTGACGCTCATGATCGACCGCAGGCTCCGCTGCCTCAGCGAGCGCGCGTCGCGGCCCTCTACGAGGACGGCGCCGCTGTCCGGGTCGACGAACCGGAACGCGAGGCGGAGGAGCGTCGACTTGCCCGACCCCGTGGGCCCGACGATCGCCAGCGAGGTGCCTCCTGGGGCCCTGAGCGAGACGTTTTTCAGCACCGGAGAGGACAAGGAAGAAGAAGGAGCGGCGGAGGAGGCAGGGTTGACCGCTCGCGGAACGACGCGGTCCCACGAGAAGGTGACGTTTTTGAACTCGAGCGAGCCGTCGCCGCCCGGAGGCAAATCGACCGCATCAGGCGCGTCCACGACGGTCGGGACCTGCGCCAGCAGCGAGAAGAGGCCGTCAGCGTCGAGCATCTGCTGCATGACCGTCCTGTAGAACGTGCCGAACCAATTCAGAGGAATGGCGAGCTGCGCCATGAGCGAGAGGAAGAGCACGGCATCGCCGACGCGGAGGGTGCCGTTGGCGACGCCGACCGAGCAGACGTAGCTGTTTTTCGTTTCGTTTTTATTTTTTTCAAAGCAGAGATAGAGAGAGAGAGAGAGAGAGAGAGAGAGAGAGAGAGAGAGAGAGAGAGAAAGAGAGTGAGAGTGCGACGCGAGAAGAAGCGCAAGAAGGAAGGAAGAAAGCAAGAAGAACAAAAAGGTTAAAAAACCAAAACTCACAGCCCACTCGCGGTGCCGGCGAAGATCACTGTGCTCTGAATCACGTTGAGCGAGTTGAGGCTCGCGAGCAGCTTCATCTCCACCCTCTGGTACTCATCGATCGCCCCGGACAGCCTTGCGACCTCGCGATCCTGCGCGCCAAAATACGAGACGGTCTCCCAAGACAGCAGCGCGTCGGTCGCCCTCGCGGAGCGCACGTTGTCACGCACGTTGAGCTCTTTCCTGTACTTGCCGCGCCTCTCTGTTAAGTAAATCGTCAGCGGGATGTAGGAGGCCAGCGTCACGAACATGATCGCGGCGACCCAGGGCTCGAGGGCCGCGGCGACGTAGACGGCCGCCGCGGCGATGTCGAAGAGTTGGGGGCCGACCTTTTGCAAGAAGAAGATAGAGTTTTTTTTTGAGTTTGAGATTTCGCTTCCGTCAGTTGTTCTTTGTCTTCTTCCTTCTCGTTCTTTCAACTCTCTCTCCCCACCCACCCCACCCCACCCCACCCCCCCCAAAAGCAAAGACCCACCTGAAACAGCACCGTCGACAGCAGGTTCTGGATCGCGGAGCTCCCCCGATCAAGCACCCGCGTCAGCTCGCCCGTCTTGCGCATCAGGTGGTACTGCAGGTCCATCCCCAGGACGTGCGCGAAGGCGTCGACGTTGATCTTCCTCGCGGCGGCCTGCGAGATCGGGATCCACGCGAACTGCCGCGCGTTGTTGAGCAGGCCCATCGACCCGCCGCCGGAGCCGCCCTGGAGGTACAGGGCCGCGAGGTACGCGACGACGGCCGGGACCATGAGCGAGCGGAGCGGCGTCGGGGCCGGCGCCTGGCCGCTGCCCGCGGGGGGGTGCGCCGAGGCGTCCGCCGCGGCGAGGCGGTTGACGAGGTAGGCATAGCTGGCCGGGACGGCGAGGTTGGCGACGCGAGAGAGGACGAGGAGGACGACGCAGGCGGCGGCGCGAGCCTGGAGTTTTTTTTAGATATTATTTTTGGCGAAAAAGCGAAAAAGTCAAAATTCAGAAAAAGGGTTAGCTTTTTTTAATTCTTCTCTGAGAAACTTTCAGTGAAAAACGTCGAAACAGAAAACGTTTCGAGAACTCACCTGATGCCCCGGCTCCTCTGGCCAAACAAACGCGATGGCCACCCCGAGCAGCGATATCCAGCTCCGTGAGGGCCCCTTGGGCGCAGAATAGGGACCCGCGGGGGCCTCGACGTCCGTCCTCGAAGACGAAGGCGCCGCCCCCGAAGAAGCCGAGGAGGAGGGCGCGGGCCCCGTGAGCAGGGCCCTCGTCACGAGCGCGTCCTCCTCCAGGTCGACGGCGCTCAGCCCCCGTTGGGCCTGCGAGACCGCGAAGGCCAGGGCGACGGAGAGCCTCGCGAGCGCGGAGAAGAGAGGGAGACGAGAAGGGGAGCGAGACGTCTCCGAGCCCAGGACGACGGCGATCTCGACGAGGTAGAGCACGGGGGCGAGCCACGCGACGGGCCGCACTCGAGGGGCCCTCCTACAGCTGGCCGCGACGCCGCAGAGCGCTGCCGCGGTGGCCCAGGTGGCCGCGAGGCAGAAGTGGTAGAGCTCGGAGTCCGGGGAGGAGGTCGCGGAGGAGGAGGAGACGAGGTGCGACACGGCGAGCGCGGCGGCGACGGCCGCGGCCAGCGTCCCGGGTGTCGCTCCTCGGGCGGTCGACGCCGACGTCAACGTCGAGTTCGAAGGCAACATCCTTGCCCTGCTACTCATGCCAGCCCTGGGCGACGCCGGCTCGAGGTTCTCGCCCCTCTTCACAAGCCTCGCGCGACGCACGAACAGGAAGACGTTTGCCGCGGCGACGATGAGAGCGACGCTTGCGACGACGGTGAGGGCGACGCAAGAGACCTTGGCGTCGGCGCCGCAAAAGGCGTTTGAATTCGAAGTCTTCCCTCCGGATTCGCCGCTGTGGCGGTGATGGCTGTGATGGCGCTCGTGCCCGTGGCGCGACGCATCGATGGCGAGCGGCATCGACTTGATCGAAAACGACGCGGCGCCGATGGCGTTGTTCATTCTTTGAGATTTTACTACTTCGATTCTGATCATCAGATGGCAATGTTTTTTTTCCTTCCGTTTTGATTGTTTTCGTCCTTCAGGGAGCAGCTCGCTGTTTTTTTACTGTTCTCTCTTCGCTTCACGTCGTCGCTTCTCTCTCGCTGAGCATCGAGGGAAGACCCGCGCCGACCTCCTCTCGAAGCTCCAAACTCAGAGAAGAAGAAGCCGTGCGCGGCGAGCGAAGAGATGGGGGTGCGTCGTCAGGCGACTTGGCAGATGACCTTGTTTTCCCTCTCGTTCTCTCTCTCGCTCTGTTGGAGCAACGAAACGCTCTGCCTCCTCTGCAGCGGAGAAAGGAGACACGCCTCTCTCTGCTGATGCACTGCGATAATCGAAATGCAAATACAACAAGATCGAAGGGAAGCGATGAAAAGGCTTCCCTCTCTTTGATCATCGCCTCTTTCCTCACGACCTCGTTCGAAAACGAAAAAAAACTCTCGCTCTCTCCTCATGCAGGACAACGCCGCCGACCTGGCCCAGCTCGAGGCCACCCTGCGCCAGCCCGACGCCGTCCTCGAGCCGGGCGTCCTAGGGGTGCTCCGTCGCTACGTCGCCGCGGGAGGAGAGCCCCCGAGGGTCGTCGAGGCCCTGGCAGACGGCTACGTGGGCACCGCCCGCTGCGCCTCGCTGGTCGTCGGCTGGAACAGGCTGCTGTCGTCGCTGAGCAGCTCCGCCTCAGCGGCATCCGCTGCCGCCGCCGCCGGCGCCGCTGCCGCTGCCGCGGAGGAGCAGCAGCAGCAGCAGCAGCGAGGCGCCGGGGGCGGGAAGAGGGGAGGGAAGGGAGGCAAGGGCGCTGCTGCTGCCGCCGCAGGAGGAGGAGGAGCGGCGGCGGCAAAGCGAGGGAAGGGGAAGGCGGGAGCGACTGAAGCTGCCGCTGCTGCCGCTTCCAATGCAGCGGCAGCAGCGGCAGCAGCGGCAGCAGCGGCAGCAGCAGCAGAGGCCGCCGCCGCCGCCGCAGACCCCGACGAGGCCTCCTACCTCCGCGACCTCGCCGCGCGCCGCTTCGACCCGGCGGCCTTCTCGGGCGTCTTCTCGCGCGGCGGCGGCGGGCCCCCGCCGTGGCTGCACGGCCTGCTGTCCGACCCCGGGGGCCGCTCGCTCGTCTACCGCCTCAGCTGCGAGCACCGCGGGTGCCTGCTGCTGTCGTACGCGGTGCGCAGGGCGCTGCACGCCGCCGCGGCGTCGCACGGGGCGGGCGCCGCCGACGCGTCGCCGGCCGCGCAGGCCGCCGCGGCCGCCGCCGCCGCCGAGGAGGTCGCCGCCGCCGGTCCCGCCCTCGCTGCTCACTTCTCCGTCTTCAACGCGCTGGTCGTCGCCAGGCTCTCGGGAGTCGCCGCGGCCCCCCCGCGCGTGCTGAGGTCGCTGGCGGCCTCGCTCGCGGCGTCGCTCTGCGGCGCGCAGCACACGTACATCATCGCCGCCGCGCTGCTCTCGCGCCTGGGGCGCAGCAGCAACGCGCTGCGAAGGCGCGCGACTCGGGCTATTGCAGCGAAAGAGAAAGAGAAAGAGAAAGCAGAAGAAGAGAAGAACAGGAAGAAGAAGAGGGGCAGGGAGGACGAGGACGAAGGGGGGGAGGCGAGGCGAGGGAAGCGCGGAGCTGCAGCGGCGGCGTCGGCGGCGTCAGCGGCAGCGGCGAAGGCGAAGAAGGACGAAGCGGAAGCGGAGCCGAAGAGAATCGTCGACCCCGCAGCGACCGAGGCCGCCGCCGCCGCCGCGGCCTCCGCCGTCGCCGGAAGGTACCGCCGCATGGCCCAGGAGCTCGAGGCCGCTGCCGCGGCCGCGCACGGCGCGCCCGTGTGGGAGATGGCCCGGTGGCTGCTGCCGCGGAGGAGGAAGAGGAGGCCGAGCAAGGGAGGGGAGGAGGAGATGGGAGATGGAGACGCCGCCGCCGGCGAGAGCGAGAGCGCGACCGCCGAGGCCGCCGCCTCCGCCGCCTCCGCCGTCGCGGCCCTCGCCGCGGCCCCTCGGGCCTCCGCCGCGGCGGCGTCCGCCGCGGTGGAGCTCGCGAGGATGTATCGGGCGGAGGAGGCCGTCGTGACGGGGGGAGGCTGGGGGGGAGGGAGCGACGAAGAAGAGGGGAGCGCGAGGGGAGGCGGCCTCGGCGGCGGCGGCAACGGCGGGGCGAACGGCAACGGGAGCGCGGCGGCGGCGCCGGCGGCGGCTACCGCCGCCGCCGAGCCTGCCGTGCCCTGGGACCCTGCCTCGGACGCCGCAGCGGCCGCCGCCAGCAGAGGCGAGCCCCGCTCGGGCGAGGCGGGGGGCGCCAGAGGAGGAGCATCGGCGTCGGCGGCGTCGGCGGCGGTGGCAGGGCCTCGAACCTCCTCGTCGTCTTCTCCGATCCCGCCGCTCTCCATCATCCGGCAGCCGGTGGTCTTCGACGCGCTGATTGCGCTGCTGTTCTCTCCCGCCGGTGCGAGGCTGCCGACGATGGCCGTGGCGTCCGGGGTGGACTCGCTGGCGGGAGGGGGCCGAGGGGGTGAGTTTTTTCCCCTTGCATTGTTTTGCGAGCGAGAGTTGGAGAGCGGAGGCGTTTTTGAGAGAGAGGGAACGAGAAATGCTCACCCTCGGTTTTCCCTCCCCCCCCCCCTCTCTCTCTGTCTTTCTTTCTCATCAAACAGGAAAAACCCAAGCGAGCGCCTCCACGCTGGGCCCGCGCGTCCAGAGCCTCAGCGACGCCGCGATCTCGCCCCTCGGCACGACGCCCAGCGGCCACTACGGCCCGATAGGGCTCGTCGGCAGCAGCGGCGGCCAGCGGCACGGCGGCGGAAAAGCGTCTTCCGCCGCCGTCGCGGTCGCCCTGACGGAGGAGCAGGCGGCGCAGGCGCTGGCGCTCCTGGCCGTGGCGGCGGCGGCGATCGACGAGCGGGGCGAGGAGGAGGAGGAGGAGGAGGAGGAGAAAGAGGAAGAGGAGGAGGAGGAGGGTGGTGACGACGAAAATGGCGAGAAGAAGCAGCAGCAGAAGCAACCGAAGAAGCAGCAGCAGCAGCAGCAGCAGCAGCGGAAGAAGAAACCGTCCCTTTCTTCGGCCCCTCTCCTCCTGGACGCCTTCGACGTCCCCTCCGCCGCGGCCTCCCTGCGCGACGCCCGCGCCCTCGCGCTGCGCGCCGCGGCCGGCGGCGTCCGCTCCGACGCCGCCCTCGCGCACGCCGCCGCGGCGGCCTCAGCCTCGGTCGGCGCCGCCGCGGCCGGGGTGCTGCACGCCGCCGCGGTCTGCCTGCAGGACCCGGAGTGGTGGCGGAGCCCTGCCGCGGGGGGGCCCACGCAGGCCGCGGCCTCGGCCTCGGCGTCGGACGCGGGCCTCGAGGCGCTCCCCGCGGCGGCGGCGGCCTGCCCCGCGCTGGCGCTGGCGCTCGCGGCGGCGCTGCCTTCCGCCAGGGCGCTCGGGAGGGGGGCCGCAGCGGTCGTGGGCGGGGCGCTGCGGGCCGCGGGGAACGCGCGGCCGGACGCGTCGAGGGCGCTGGCCGACATCCTGGCGTTCCTTGTGGCTCGGGGCGGGCAGGCGGAGGCAGGGCTGGCCGAGGCGGAAGCTTGGGTGAGATTTGTTTTTCCCCGGGTGCTTTTTGGTCTGCTTTTTTCGAGGTCGAGGGGGGAAAAAAGCTCACTCTTTTCTTCTCTCTCCACCCTCTCTCGTTCCTCTCCTTCTTCCCTTTTTTCTTTCCGTACAAAAAAACAACAAAAACACCAGGCGAGCTCCTCTTCCAACTCCTCGGCCGCCTCGCTCGCGACGACGGCCTTCTTCTTCGGCGGGCGCTCTGCCGTCGCCGCCGCCGACCCGTCGCTCGTGCGCCACTTCCTGCGCAAGCTGCTCGCCGCCGTCTCGCCGCCGCACTCGCCGGAGTTTGTCGGAGCCGTGTCGAGGCTGCTGGTGGTCAGCGGCGTGAAGAAGCGCGGCGCCGGGATGGCGGGAGCCGGAGGCGGCGGCGGCGGCGGCCAGGCGGGCGCGGACCTCGGGGGCATGCTTGCCGCCGACGGGCCCTCGAGGGCGCACCTCCGCGCCTTTGCCCGGGACGCCCTCAAGGGGGGAGGAGGAGGGGGCGCAGCGGGCGGAGGGGCCTCTGCTGCCGCGCCAGGGGCGTCTGCTGGTGCTGGTGCTGCGGCGGCAGCCTCGCTGGGAGCCAAGGAGAGCGCGCTGCTTGCCGAGCTGAGGGACGCGCTGTGAAGTTGTGTGTGTGTGGGTGTAAAAAAAAAAGAGTTTTCTCGATCGAGTCGAGCTATCTCTTTACAACACGCTTTCTTCTTCGACCTTTACTTCCTTCTCCTTCTTCCTTTTTTCAACCAGGTGCGCCGCTCTCCCCCCCTGTTTCGCACCTTCCAGGCGTCGACCGAGGCCTAAGGCTCCCCTCGGCGTTGCTCTCGGGCCTGTGCGAAGAGGTTTTGGTTTGAGTTGTTGTTGCTCGGCTTTGTTTTTTTCGCTTCCTTTCACTCCTCGCCCACCATCGTTCGGCTTGTTCACCGCTTCGAAACAAAACAAAACATAAACCCATCAAGAAGCAGCGAACGTGAGGGCTTCTTCATTTTCTCCACCGAACCTCTCTCAGGGCATAGCAAGTCGAGTCCCGAGCCCCGAGAGAGCGGGGAGAGGGCGGGGGAGAGAGTGGAGGGTTTGAAAGCGAGCGAACGACAACGGAGCGACAACGGAGCGACTTCCGAGAGAAGGACGACGAGACAGCGCCTCATCTATTCTCTCTGTCTCTCTCTCTCTCTCTTTTCCCGAAAACGAAAAACAAAAAACAGATGGTCACCCCTTCGAAAGCCCAGGAGGAGGAAGCTCTCCATAGCAAGCACATTACTGTCGGTGAGGACGAGGGAGAGAGGAATAGAGGAAGAGAGAGAGGGAGAGAGAAGAAGAGGAGAAGGCGAAAGAGGCGTCGCTTCGCCGTGTTTTTGCGTTCTGAGGAGCCTTCGAGCAAAGCGAGCGACGAAATGCGCGAAATGCGCGAAAGGCTACGAAGAAAAAAAAACTCACCTCCCCCCTTCTCACCTCTTCCTCCTCCTCCCACTTCCTCAGGCCGCTGGGTCCAGTACAGCAGCGGCCGCATTACGCGCACGGGCAAGGTCACCCAAGTCCTCAAGACGGAGGAAGAGACTCCCCACCCCCCGAAGGTGAGTCCCCCCCCCCCGTTTTTTTTTGCGTTTTTTCCTTTCTTCTCCGTCTCTTCTCTTTTTCTGTCTTCTTCTTCCTCAAAACCTTCTTACCCTCTCACCTCTCTCTCTCTCCACCGCTCCAGGTCGTCTACGTTTGCGAGCGTAAGTCAATAATTTGCTTTTTGTTTTGAAAGAGAGAGAGAGAAAAGAGAAAAAAGAAAAAGAGAAGAGACAACAAAAGAGAACGCTCACCCTCTTCAAACTCTTTCTCTCTCCATCTTTCGCATCCCCTCCCTCCTCCCCCCCCCCTCCCACACACACTTAGAAGAAAACGGAGAGATGAAAGAGTACACCAACAACCCGTCCAAGCTCGAAGTGGTCCCGCACCACAAATAGAGTGGAGTCTGGCGAGGAAGCTTGGGCTGAAGGAGGAGCTCTTCCGAGGGAGGGAAGGAAAAGCAAACAAGCACAAAAAGTTGAGAGAGAGAGAAACAAGAGAAATCAAAACAAGCAAGCGAGCAAAGCAAAGCAATAAAACAGAAATAAAGGAGCTGCGAGCCTCCTGCGCCCTTTCACAATAAAATAAAAAAACTGTGTTTTCCTTGTGCAAAAGAGAGCAAGAAAAAAAAATGAAACGAGCGCAAACAACTTCTCATCACTTCTCGCCGCCCGCTTTTTTTTTCTCCCTCTCCGTCTCCGTCTCTCCCCTGCCCCAACCAACCAACCGACCGATATGGCCACTTCTACGCCTGTGAAGCCCCGCATCAACGAGCTGGAGCAGCAGGAGATCGAGGAGCAACAGATGACGCCAGGTGAGGGGCCGCAAGAGACAGGGAAAGAGAAAAGAGGGAGAGGGAGAGAGAAAGAGAGAGAGAAGAGAGAGAGAAAAGGTGCTTCTCTTGTCTCGAGAGCGCCTTCGGGGGAAAAAAAAGCAAAAAAAAAGAAAAAAAGGAGGGGGGTTGGCGGGCGCAGCAGGTCGACCTCTCTCTCTCTCCTTCCTCATTGTCTTCCAACCCCTCTTTTCACCCTCTCTCCTCCTCCTCCTCCTCTCAATCACGCGGGAAAGGCCGCCTCGTGAGGTACGACACCCGCACCGTCTCGCGCGTCGGCCGCATCCTCAAGGTGCTCTCTTCTCCCGAAGAGACGCCGAGGCCGCCCAAGATCTTGTACGAGGTCTACGACGAGAAGAGGACGAA
>Ga0315289_10009753_pt1 | contig 13788 bp, 12 predicted proteins | sample YL17G11_40_MG_FD_203452 | JGI IMG/M metagenome (GOLD analysis project Ga0315289, IMG submission 203452) | Sediment microbial communities from Yellowstone Lake, YNP, Wyoming, USA - YL17G11_40 | ecosystem: Environmental > Aquatic > Freshwater > Lake > Sediment | place: USA: Wyoming | collected...
GTTCGGACGGCATCTGCATCCGCCACGTGACTCTGAAGGACTTCCGGCGGCGCATGGTGGTGTGCAACGACCGCCTGGTGGAGATGTCCGGCTACAGCCGCCAGGAACTGATGGCCCGCTATGGGCAGGAGAAGTTGCTGGTGCACCGCAACAGCGATCTGGAGCGCCGCCAGCAGCGCGAGATGATCTTGCGCGAGCAGCCGGTCCAAGGCGTGGACTCGTGGATCCGCCCGGACGGCAAGGAGAACTACCATGAGTTCACCTCCGTCCCGATCCGGGTCGCCCCCGATCAGATGCTGATCGTGGACATCCGCCGGGACATTACCGAGCGGCTCAAGACCGATGCCGCCCTCAAGCAAGCGCACCGGCAACTGGTCAGCGCCCGGGAACAGGAGCGCCGCCGCCTGGCCCGCGAGCTGCACGATTCGATCGGGCAGGGGCTGGTGGCCCTCCAGTTGGCGATGCGCACCTCCCTGACCGGCTCGCGCGGCCAGCTCGACAAGGTATCCGAGGCGCGCCTCTGGGAGTCGATGCAGCAGTGCAGCCGGCTGGTGGGCGAGATCCGCCAGCTCTGTCACGGCCTGTATCCTCCGACCTTGGAATCCCTGGGGTTGGTGGCGGCCCTCCAGCAGTTGGCCCGGTCCTGTCGCGAGTCGGCCGCCAACGTGGAGCTGCAATGCGACGAGCCGCTTCATAGCCGGCGGTTCAGCCATGAGATCGAGATCACGCTGTTTCGGATCGCACAAGAGGCCGTCAGCAACGCCCTGCGCCACAGCCGGGCCAGCAAGATTGACGTTGCCCTGTCCCTAGGCGACGACGGGTGCCTGTGGCTGCGGGTCCGCGACGACGGCGTCGGCTTTGACACCGCCGTGTCCGCCAACGGCTTGGGCATGGTCTCGATGAAGGAGCGGGCCCAATCCGTCGGGGGCGTGCTGACGGTTTCTACCCAGCCGGGCAGCACGTGCATTAACGCGGTGGTGCCCGTCCAGGAGCCGTCGCCGCCGGCCTGAGCTTGCCAAGTCGGCCCGCGGCTGCTAGAACTCCCTGGCCGCAGCGGCCCGCATGCCCCGTCGGCGGGGAGGCCGTTTGGACTGCCTGATCTTCGACTTCGATGGCGTGATCGTCGATTCCGAACCGGTGCACCTGGTGGGTTTCCAGCAGGTGCTGGCCGGGGCGGGCATTTCCTTGACGTCTCAGGAGTACTACCAGCGCTACCTGGGCTACGACGACCACGACTGTTTCGCCGCCGTCCTGCGCGACCGGGGCCGGCCGGTGAGCGAACCGCAGATCCGGCAGATGACGGCTGACAAGACCGTCCTGGTCCAGCGGGCGTTCTCGCAGTCCATCCAGCCGATGCCGGGCGCGCGGGAGCTGATCCGCGCCGCCGCCCAACGCAAAATCCCCATGGCCGTCTGCTCCGGCGCGCTGCGAGCGGAGATCCGAATGGCCGCTCAGGCCGTGGGGGTGCTGGACAGCTTCGACGTGATCGTCTCGGCCGAGGACGTCCGCGCCGGCAAGCCTGACCCCCAGGGTTACCTGCTGGCTTTCGAACGCCTCCAGCAGCTCGCCGGCAGGCGGCTGTCGGCGGGCCGATCGGTGGTGATCGAAGACTCCCCCGCCGGTATCGAGGCCGCCCGCCTGGCCGGCATGGCCGTGCTGGCCGTGGCCGGCTCCTATCCCCCTTCCCAGCTCCGCCGGGCCGATCGCGTGGTGGCTAGCCTGGCGGAGGCGGATCCCGATCTGTTGGAATCGCTCGTCGCCGGGCGATGAAGACCGCTGCACCCGCCGTTCATGTCCCCGCCCCGCCTAGCCGATAGTCCTACTGGCTGCATTGGCCGGGAAGGAGCCTCGCATGAAGGTCCTCATCACGGACCCGGACTGGGAGTTCGCTCGCAAGGCCTGGGCACATCTGGAGGCCTGTGCCGATCTGGTGCTCTGGGAGACGCAGCCCCAACAGATCGTCGCGCGAACCGAATCGTGGCAGCCGGATCTGCTGATCGTCTCGGCCCGGCAGGTCGAGCAGGGCCTGCTGGACCAGTTGCCGGACCACTGCCTTCGCCCGGCGGTGCTGGTGACGGAGCACATGGCCGATTGCGACCGCGCCTGGAGGGCCTGGCATCGCGGGGGTGACGAACTGCTGCTCAAGCCGGTCTTCCACTGCCGCGAGCTGCGGGAGGCCATCACTACCGCCCTGCGCAACGCCGCCTGCGGCCTCCGCGCCGGCGCGGCCCTGGCCGTCAGTGCCTAGAAGCGGCCGGACCGGTTAGGCTGCCTCCGACTCCACCCCCGACCGCGCCACCGTGTAGACAACTTACATTGACACCACCCCGTCCGGTCGCTAACATGTTTGGTCTGCCGGATTCCAAGGCACATGGTGGGTGTAGCTCAATTGGTTAGAGCACCTGGTTGTGGTCCAGGGGGTTGAGGGTTCGAGTCCCTTCATCCACCCGTCCAGCCGGTCCGGCCGCCGGGCCGGCTTCCTTTTTGTGCCCGCTGCGGGCGGTTCAATCGCCATCGCCCCAGCCGCTGCGGCTGGTAAGATAGCCCCCGAAGTCCGACCGCATGAAGATCTACATCGAGACCTTCGGTTGCCAGATGAACCGCCTGGACAGCGAGCTGGCCGCCTCCGCGCTGGTCGAGGCCGGGCACGAGCTGGTCCGCTCGCGCCGCCAGGCCGACGTGGTGCTCTACAACACCTGCTGCGTGCGCCAGCACGCCGAGGACAAGGTCCATTCGCGCCTGGGGGCCGATCGGCAGCGCGGGCAAGACGGCGCGGGGCCGGCGGTCATCGGGGTGATGGGCTGCATGGCCCAGGGCCTCGGACGGGAGCTGCTGGCCCGCCACCCGCACGTGAACCTGCTGTGCGGGCCGGGACAACTGGCGGCGCTGGCGGACCTGGTGGAATCGGCGTCGCGGGGCGCCCAGGCCGTGGCGCTCGATCCGCCGCGCCTGGCCAAGCCCCCCCGGCTGGACCCCCGCCAGGTGGACCGGCTGGATTGCTCGCGGCGAGTTGACCTGTCGCCCCATCCCGCGCAGGCCTTCGTCCGCGTCAGCCAGGGCTGCGACAAGTTCTGCACCTACTGCGTCGTGCCGTTTGTCCGCGGCCCCCAAGTCAGCCGCGACCCCGCGCGGATCGTCGAGGAAGTCCGCCGCCTGCTCGACAGCGGGCGAAGCCAGATTACCCTGCTGGGCCAGACCGTCAACAGCTATCGCTGGGAGGACGGCGGATCCCCCGTCAGCTTCGCCGGCCTTCTGGAGCGACTGGCCGCCCTGGCGGGCGTGCGCCGGCTGCGGTTCGTGACCAGCCATCCGGTGGACTTGGGCGACGACCTGCTGGCCGCCATGCGCGACCTGCCCAACGTGTGCCGCTACCTGCACATTCCCGCGCAGAGCGGCTCGGACGCCGTGCTGCGGCGCATGAACCGCCACTACCGCCGCGCCCAGTACGATGACCTGATCGACCGGGCTCGCGCCTTCATGCCCGACGTGGTGCTGGCGGGGGATTTCATCGTGGGCTTCCCCGGCGAGACCGATGCCGACCACGCCGCCTCGGCCGAGCTGATCCGCCGCGGCGGTTACCGGAATAGCTTCATCTTCAAGTACTCCCCCCGCCCGGGGACCGCCGCCGCGCGGACCCTAAGCGACGACGTGCCGATGGCCGTCAAGCAGCGACGCAACCGCGAGCTGCTGGCGGTGCAGGCCCAGGTGAGCCTGGAGCATAACCGCCGCCTGGTCGGCTCGACCGTGGAGCTGCTGGTGGAGGGCGTGGCCCCACGGGCCTCCAAGCAGCCCAGCGCCGCCCCCCCCGGCCAGACCCAATTGCTAGGCCGCACCCGCGGGGACCACATCGTGGTCTTTGATGCACCCGACCGCCTGGTCGGCCGGTACGTCCAGGCGCTCATCCGCGACGCAACGGCACTGACGCTGTTCGGGCAGTTCGTGCGCGAGGATTAGGGCCGGCAAAAAGCGAACCACCGGCTCGCGCCGGTGGTTCCCCATGGAAAGGAGGCCAACGAGGCCCAGGATTCATCTGCCGGCCCGGCCGTACGCCGCAACCGGCACCCTAAACTTTAATTGGCTGGCAGCGCGGCCGCGACACACACAATCACGCATTCGGGCCGCGCTGCCCACGCAAATGAAGCCTAGGATACGCCCGGGTGCCAGGCAAATCGCGGCCAAGGAATTCCGCGGCCTACAGCCGCCCCAGCAGGCTGAAGCACTAGTTGTTGACAACGCTGCGTGAGAAGTTTGCCAAGGTCGGAGCCAGGGTGGTCTCGACGGCCTGGTACCGGGTCTTCCGGACGGCCGAGGTCCCTACCCCGGGTGAGTTGTCCCGGGCGATCCCTGGGCGGATTCAACGATTGAAGCCGCCAGCGGCAGCGCCAAGACGACGCCGCCCCTCTGCCGGAAGCGAGGAACAAGCAGGGCGGCAACGGAGGCGGTCCGTTCGCATGAGTGCCGACGGCCATGTTCGCGCCTCCGGGACTCGGATTCGCCGCCCTCTGGCGGGCCGGGTGAGGTCTGGGGCATCGGGAATTGGCTTGTCGAAGCTCCGAAGCGAGTTAGAATCGTGGACACTGCTAACGGCGGCCGTCGGGAGGGGACTATTTGGGAAATGTCAGATAGACCCCTTTCATCGCCCCCTCGTTGTGCCGTGGCCAATGTCAGGGTAGTCCAATGGGCATCCGGGCCCTATTGCGTGGCCGTAACCGCCGGGTTGTCCTGGCAACGCTTGTTCTCCTGCTGGCTGGGGGCACCGTGGCGGCATGGGCGCTGAGCGAATACCAGGAGGATAAGTTCCACCCACACGCGGTGCGTCGCGGCCTCCTGTACCGGTCGCGCCAGCCCAACAACGAGACCTTCCGCGGCCTGAAGCGCCGGAATATCACCCAGGTGATCAACCTGCGGAGCGAGTTGGAAGATCCCGAGGCATACGCCGTTGAGGCGAACGCCTGCCGGAAGCACGGAATAACGACGGTGTGCATTCCTATCGGCGAGTTCGTCCCCGATGACAGGCAGATCGAGCAGTTCCTCCGCGCGGTCAATGACAACAAGGGGGCCACGTTGGTGCATTGCGCCCAAGGCCGCACCCGCACGGGAGTCATGGTGGCCGCCTTCCGAGTGGTAATGGACGCCTGGCCCGCGCAGCAGGCCTTCGACGAGATGGTGCAACACGAATACAACCCCTCGGACGCCAACAGACCCGATGAGATACTTCAGCTTCTCGAACGCCTCGGCCGCCAGCGCGCGGAGTGGCTCGAGCGGCTCGCCGCCGGATCGAGATAGGCAAGGAACGATTCGGGGCGCCTTGCGCGGCAAGTTTCATCCCTGCGCACCGCAACTTGCCCGGAAACCGCCTCGTGCCGCACGGGTGATCCTCCCTGATACCGGCTGATCCCGCAAGTGAAGGCCCCCAATCAAGTCATAGCCAGGCCGTCTGGTCCACTCTCTGCTTTCTGCTGCGGGCCGCCCGCGGGGGCTTTTCCCGCGGATAGCCTACAGCAGGTCCAGCGGCTCCAAGCGGGCGAAGATCAACCAGGCGATATTGGCGGCCGTGGCGAGGTCATACGGCCAGCTCGCCCGCGGCCATCGCCACACGCGGATGCGGTAGGACCAGCCTTGGGTCCGCACGTCGGTGGCGACCGCTCGGCCATGAATTACCGCCCGGGTGTGGAACACCCGTCGCAGCACGGTGAGCATCGGCAGGGCCGCCTGCTGGAGCACCATCGCCGGCAGGTTGTACGCCAGCGTGCCGATCAGCACGGCCGTGAACCGCTCGCCCCGCTGCCAGTAGCCCACCTTGCACTGGGGAATGAGGTTCTCGGCGCGGGCACGGGTGTACGAGATCATGAATCCCCAGAAGAACGCCAGCATCGACAGCAGCACGAAGGTCAGGTTCCCTGCCCGCGCGTAGTGGATCGCGATGCCGGCGAACACCGCGAAATCGCTGAAGCGGTCCAGTGTCGAATCCAGGAACGCCCCGAAGCGCGTATTCGCGCCGGCGATCCGCGCCACCGCCCCGTCGAGCATGTCGCACGCAGCCGACAGGAACAGCACCATCCCCGCCAGCAGCAGGTACAGGTTGCCCGGAGCCGAGGGGCGAAGGCTCAGGCCGAAATGCTCGGCCGACAGCGCGTAGAAGACCCCCGCCAGCACGGTCAGGCCCGTACCGGCGGCCGTGATCTGGTTGGGGCGGATACCCTTGGCGATCAACCTGCCGGCCAGGCCGTCGCGGGCCCAGGCAAATGCGCGTCCGATGGTTCGTCCGATCATGGTCCCAGAGGGTAATCGGCCGGTCTGGACATGACAAGGGCGTGGCGATAGCCTGTCGCGGCCGACCAATTGGAGAGGACAACCATGGCGATTCCCATCCTGGGCTGGCACGGCCTAAATGCCCAGCACGAGACCCTTGAGAAATACCGCGAGATGGCGGCCGCGGGGTTCACCTACAACCTCTCGGGCTGGCCCGACGTCGCGGCGGCGCTGCGGGCTCTGGACCTGGCAGGCCAGGCGGGCCTCAAGCAGTTCGTCCACGTCAAAGGGTTGATGGATTCCCCCGGCCAGGTCGTCGGGGCCATCAAGCATCATCCCGCCCTGGGCGGCTACAATCTGACCGACGAGCCGGCCGCCGATCAGTTCGAGAAGCTTGGCCAATTGGTCAGGCAGATCCAGAGCCTGGATGACCAGCACCCCTGCTACATTAATCTATTCCCCACCTATGCGGCCCCCGGGTCACAGTTGGGCGCGCCTACGTATCAGGACTACCTGGACCTATTCCTCCAGCACGTGCCAGTGGAGTTCGTCAGCTTCGATCACTATCCGATCATGGAGAAGTCGCTACGGAAGGATTTCTTCCTGAACCTCGAGCTGGTGGCCGCCACTTGCCGCCGGGCCGGCAACCCCTTCTGGGCGTTCGCCCTGTGCACCGCGCACAAACCCTACCCCGTCCCCACCCTGGGCCACCTGCGCCTCCAGCAGTACAGCAACCTGGCCTACGGCGCGCAAGGGCTTCAGTATTTCACATACCTGACCCCCACGCCGGGCACGTGGGACTTTCATGACGGCCCCATCGAGACCGACGGGCGAAAGACGGCCGTGTACGACCTGGTTAGGCAGTTCAACCAGGAATTACGGAACGTCCTGTGGGTGTTCGAGGGCGCGGCGGTGGAATCCGTCGGCCACACCGGGACGAAGATCCCCCTTGGCACGCAGCCCTACACCCCGGCCGAGCCGATCCGCCGCGTGGAGCTGGGCGGGGAGGGGGCGGTCGTGGCGCTGCTGGCCAACCAGGACCGACGCCACTTGATGATCGTCAACCGCGACTTTGCCAATCCCGGCGAGCTGGTGGTGGAGTGGAACCCCCAGGCCCCGATCCGGCAGGTGGACAACGCCGGAAGGGTATGCGAGCTTCCAGGCGCATCGCTGGCGCGGGCCCTCGAGCCCGGCCAGGCGTGCATCTTGAGCTGGGTGTAACCGCCCGGCGCTCGGAGGATCAGCCGACATGACTTCGATGGAAATGGTTGGATGGATCGTGTGCATCGCACTGGTGGCGGGGTCATGGGTCCAGTCGCTTCGGGCCCAGGGGCCTGACACCCCCGAATCACAACCATCTGCCGCGGCGCCCGAGCCCGCGCCAGTCCCGCCGGCGCCGGATGGCCAAACCCTGCCGCCCCGGCTGCCGATTGTGGCCTGGTACGGACTGTTCGGCCCCAGCGCCACGTCCGAGCGGTTCGCCGAGTTGGCGGCAGCGGGGTTCACCCATAACACGGGTTGGTTCGGCAGCGTGGAGGAGCTTCGCAAGGCGATGGACGCCGCGCAGCCGGCGGGGATCAAGCTCATCGCCCGCGCGCCGCTGCTGGACAGCGACCCCGAGGCCTTCGCGGCGCAGGTCAAGGACCACCCGGCCTTCGGAGGCCACTTCATCGCCGACGAGCCCGGGGCCAGCCAGTTCGACCAGTTGGGCCAACTGGTGCGAAGGCTCCAGGCGGTGGACCCGGATCACCTCTGCTACATCAACCTGTTTCCGGACTGGGCCGATGGGGCCAAGCAGATGGAGGCGGAAAACTACGAGCAGTATCTGCGCCAGTTCATCCAGAAGGTGCCGGTGCAGGTGATCAGCTTCGACCACTACCCGGTCGTCGAGGGCGGGATTACCGGCACGTTCTACCGCAACCTTGAGGAGGTCTCGCGCGCCAGCTCGGACGCGGGCAAGCCGTTCTGGGCCTTCGCGCTGAGCATACCTCATGCCAACCACCCGGTCCCGACGCTGGCGCACCTTCGCTTCCAGCAGTACACCAACCTGGCCTGCGGGGCACAGGGCCTCCAGTACTTCACGTACACCACGCCGGAGGACAGGCTCTTCGGCGCCGGCCCGCTGGATCGCGATCTCCAACGCACGCCGATCTACGACCTGCTGGTCCAGCTCAACCGCGAGCTCCAGGCCCAGGCGTGGGTGTTCATCGGTTCGCGCGTGCTGAGCGTCAGCCACATCGGCCCGCACAGCCCTGAGGGTGCCACCGCCTACGTACCGGCCGATCCGATCCGCAGCCTGGAGGTAAAGGGGCGGGGGGCGGTAGTGTCGCTGCTGGAGAACAACGGCCGGCGGCACTTGGTGATCGTCAACCACAGCTACGTCAAGCCCGCGCAGGTCCAGGTCAGTTGGGACCCCGCATGTAGGATGCAGCAGGTGGACAAGGGCGGGCTGGCGCACGATCTTCCGGGCGATTCGCTCCAGCAGCCGCTGGAAACGGGCGATGCGATGATCCTCACCTGGGAGGCGGGCGATGCGCGATAGGCAGCGCCGTCGGGTTTGCGGACCTGAGGATTATCGCGCGACAGGCGAGGACTTCTGCACCGGCTGGTAGCACACCTTGTCCAATTCCAGGGCCTCGGATTCGCCGTTGCGCTGGGCGATGAAGTCCTCGAGCATCTGGTGGGCCTGGTAGTCGGTGAACTGGGCCGGCGGGTGCTTCATGGTGTAGGCGCTGACGGCAATCAGCGGCCCGGCCAGGCCTCGCTGGCGGGCCAGCTTGCAGCAGCGGATCGCGTCGATCGTCTCGCCGGCTGAGTTGGGCGAGTCCTCCACGCTCAGCCGAAGCTCCAGGTTCATCGGCACCCCGCCGAAGCCCAGTCCCTCGATCCGCAGGAAGCAGATCTTGTTGTCCTTCTGCCAGGGCACGTAGTCGGCCGGGCCGATGTGGACCTGGTCTTCCGGCAGCGGCACGTCCAATTGCGACTGGACGGCCTCGGTCTTGGACACCCGCTTGGAGCTGAGCCGCGCCTGGTCGAGCATGTTGAGGAAGTCGGTGTTCCCGCCGGTGTTGAGCTGGTAGGTAGCGTCGATGGCGACCCCGCGCTCGTGCACCAGGCGGGCCAGCACCCGGTGAACGATGGTGGCGCCGATCTGGGCCTTCACGTCGTCGCCCACGCACGGGATGCCCGCGGAGCGGAACCTCCCCGCCCAGCGGGGGTTGGACACGATGAACACCGGGATGCAGTTGATCAGGCTGGTTCCCGTGTTCAGGCAGCACTCGGCGTAGAACTCGGTGGCCTTCTGCGAGCCCACCGGCAGGTAATTCATCAGGATTTCAGCCCCGCTGTCGGCCAGAAGCTTCTCGATGTCCCCCGCCGTGGCGGAGCTCCCGCGGGAAACGACGAACCGCTGGTGCTCGGGGTAAGCCCGCATGTGGTCGCTGATCCCGTCCAGCACGTTGCCCATAGCCACCTTGAGGTGGTCGTAGCGGAAATCGCTGAAAAAGGTCTTGGTGTTGTTGGGCAGGGCGAAGACCGCCTCGTGCAGCGGCCGGCCGACCTTCCGCTCGTCAACGTCGATCGCGGCGACAATCTCCACGTCGCCCGGGCGGTAGCCTCCCAGATCCGGGTGAGCCAGCCCGACCGTGCCATCCGCTCCATCGGCCATGCCGTGGGCGTAGTAGTGGATGCCCTGGATCAGGGACGAAGCGCAGTTGCCCACTCCTGCTATGGCGACTCTAATCTTTCTCATAGCTTAGGCCCCATTCCTTTAGAACGTGCGCGGCGTCAACCTGTTAGCGCTGCCAGCTCCGGTTTATTCTATTCTCCCGCCGTTCCACGCGTCAATCAACCACCTGCCCAGTTTCTCCCGGGCGCCCGGGGACAAGCAGGAAGAATTCCCGATTGCCTCCCTTGCCCGTCAGACCTGATTCCACGACCGCCGCCACCGTGACCCCGCCATCGGCCAGGCGTTGGCAAACGCACTGGCAGACCTCCCGCGACCTGTCAAGGCCCAGGATCCCGCGTGGCGCCAAGCCCTCGAGCTTGGCCAGCTCGTAGTGGGGCTTCAGCAGCGATATCACCCAGGAATTATACCCCCCAGCGACCCTAAGCCAACGCAAAGCCGCCGGGATGCTCAGCTCCTGGATCGTCCAGGCCATGTCGATGACCGCCAGATCCACCGGCTCAGCCGGCTGAGCATAGAGGGCGTTGGTCCGCTCCATTACCACCACCCGGCTATCCTTGCGGAGCTTCCAGGCCAAGGCCCCGTAGCCGGTGTCGATGGCGTAGACCTTGCCGGCCCCTCGCTGGAGCAGGCAGTCGGTGAACCCGCCGACGTTGCATCCGAAGTCCGCGCAGACCCAGCCGGCCACATCCAGGCCGAAGGCGTCCAGGGCTTGGTCGAGCTTCAGGCCCGCGCGGCTGACGAACCGGCGCTGGACAGGCTGGGACATTCACCGCTCCGGTAGGACCGCGGCACAAAGAAGCTGGCGCCGCGCCGGCCGAACCTGGACCCGTCGGCGCCGCGCAAGGGATGGACAACCATCACAACTGAAGGCAAACGGATCAGGCCTGGGCGGCTAGGGCGCCGACCCGCCGGGCCAGGCGCGACTTCTTGCGGGCGGCGGTGTTGCGGTGGATGACGCCCTTGGCGGCGATCTGATCGAGCTTCTTGTAGACCGCCTTGAGCTGCTCGGCGGCCTTAGCCCGATCCCCGCCGTGCAGCGCCTGGTCCAGCTCCTTGATCACGCCCTTGACTTGGGCCTTGCGCCGCCGATTGAGGGCGCGCCGCTTGGCGTTCTGGCGGATGCGCTTCTTGGCCGAAAGCGAATGTGCCACCTATCGTCTCCTGCTGACTGACCGGCGCTCTGGTAAAGCGACGGATTATACCCCGCCGTCGGGGCCTGACAAGGCCAAATCCCGCTACGGCTGGCCGGTCGGCTTGTCCTGCATCTTCTTGCGCACCGCCTCCACCCGGTGGCGGACGTCTTTGAACGTAAAGTCCATCTGGGCGACCTTCGAGAACTGCTCGTTGGCCTGCTCCAGTTTGCCCATCTGCTCGTAGACGTCGCCCAGGTTGTAGCGGATGGATTTGTCCTGGTCCTCGGTCAACTCGGCCTGGAGGGTTTGCTCGAAGGTCTGGACGGCTTCGGGCAACCAGCCCTTGCGGGCAAACGCCAGCCCCATGTAGTTGAGGGCCTGGAGCTGCCGGCGGGGGTCGGCCTTGGCCTTCTGAAGGGCGCCAATGGCTTCGTCGTAGTTCCCGGCGCGGAAGTAGCGGACCCCCAGCTCGTACTTGATCCCCAGGTCCGTGGGATAGTTGGCGGCGCGCTCGATGAACTCCTCGATCTCGAGGGCCAGTCTTTCCTTGGCGTGCCGGGCCGCCGCCTCCTGGTCGCCCGATTCCACCAATTGGCGCTGCTTGTGGTCTTCCTGGCGCAGGCGGATGTCGCCCACCCGCATCTTGAACTGGTAGGCCCCCGTCTCCTCGTGGGCCCGCCGCAGGACGTTGATCGCCTCCTGCTCGTGGGCCTGGTCCTCGATCTTTAGCAGCGCATCCACGTAGGCGTTGATCTTGCCGACCTCCCGCGGAGCCGCCTGGTACTCCTGGCGCGCCCGGCGGATTTGCTGCTCCAGGTAGCTGTCAGCCTGCACCATCGAGTCCTTCTGAATCAGCTCCGTCTGTCTGGCCATGTCCTTGACGCTCTTGGTGAAGTCGCCCTCCTGGCCATAGCGCCCGGCCTTGATGGTGTGCCTGGCGGACAACTGGTTGTACATCTCCACCAGTTGGGCATCCCCCGGGGCCTGCTGCATGGCCATCTGGCAGGCCGCCAACGCCAACCCAAAATCCTCGACATAGGAGTACGCCTCCACCAGCATCATGAGGACCCGCCGCTGAGGCTTGGCGCTTTGGCGCTGGGTGTCCAGTATGATGTTGCAGATCCACCCCGCCGTCTCGCGCAGGTCCAAGGCCCTCGCCGCCGACAGCACCTGCCCCATCAGGGCCGGGTTGCCGGGGTCCTTGGCCAGCAGGTACTCGGCGTTGACCAGCGCCTCGATAGGCGCCCTGCCCCCGCGGCGCTTAAGATGCTCAACAAACCCCACCGGCTTGCCGCCCTTGAACTTGCGCTTCAGCGACACCTCGCGGAGCTTCTGATGGCCCCTGGCGACGTTATTGGGCTCGCGCCTGATCCCCTCCAGGTACAGGTCGATGGCGTAGTCCCAGTTGCCGGTTTCCGCCACCTCGTCGGCCCGCTCGAAGAAGGCCTTTCCCTTGTCCGCCTGGTTGGCGCTTGCATCCGCTGTGGTCATCCCGCACCGTCGCTGGCAGTTATGCGTCCATCCTAAGTTAACAGAAGCCCCCGGCGCTGACAAGCGGCTCCACCGCCGCGCGGGGCCTCGTTTCCGTTAGGCGCGGCCGCCGCTCCGAGCCTCCGCCAGGCGGTTAGCCGCCGCTAGGAACTGGCTTGGAGCAATAGCCTCGGCCCGCAGGTGTCGCTCCATGCCGGCCTGGTCCAGCGCCTCGGCCACCAGGGAAGGCTCCCACGGCAAGTCCTTGCGGCGGATCAGCGAGCCGATCTGCTTGCGCCGCCGGCCAAAGGATAGGTTCAGCAGCTCCATCAGCACGGCGGCATCGCCCAGGCGATCGGCGGCCGAGGGGTCGAAGTCGATCCTTGCCGTCCGGCTGGTGACCTTGGGCGCCGGCCAAAAGGCCGATGCCGGCAGGATCGGCCCGGCCTGAAACCGCCCCAGCAGGGCCGTAAGGACGCTGACCGGCCCGTAGTCCTTGCTCCCGGGACCGGCGCCGATTCGGTCGGCCACTTCCTTCTGCACCGTGAACGTCAGGCGGTCAAACAGCACCGCGACGCCCGCCCCGCGGCGCGCCCGCCAGGAGTTCAGCAGGCACTCCACCACCAGCGGCGTGGCGATGCCGTAGGGCAGGTTTGACACCAGGCTGGCCGTGGCGGGGGGCTTGTTTGGATCTACCCTGGCCCCCAGCGCCTCCAGCACCTGCCTTGACAGCGTGTGCTTGGCCGCCAGCACGTCTGACTCGACCAGCACGAAATTCGGCCGCTCGCCCAGGCGATCTCGCAGCAGGGCCGCCAGGCCGCGGTCGATCTCCACGGCCACCACGCGCCGGGCACGCTCCAGCAACTCCTCGGTAAGGCTGCCGGTGCCCGGCCCGACCTCCAGAACGGTCTGGCCGGCGTCCACCTGGGCCAGCTCCAGGAGCTTCCGCAGCAGGTTCTGGTCGATCAGGAAGGACTGGCCAAGCTGCTTTCGAGGGCTAAGTCCCGCCTGTGCCAGCAGCGCACGAATCTCCTGGAGTGTCTGCATGAGGACATTCAACCCCCCCACCGGTGAATGTCAACGGCCTGAGCCGCCTACCAGTAGATGTACCGCCGGAAGTCCGTCAGCTCGCCGGGCAACAGGGCCTCGACGTCGGGGATGAGGTAGCGGTTGTCGTCCACGTCGATGAGCACCTTGCCCCGTCTGCCGTAGTCCACCGCGCAGTCGTACTGCCATCGCATCAGG
>Ga0315289_10009754_pt1 | contig 13788 bp, 13 predicted proteins | sample YL17G11_40_MG_FD_203452 | JGI IMG/M metagenome (GOLD analysis project Ga0315289, IMG submission 203452) | Sediment microbial communities from Yellowstone Lake, YNP, Wyoming, USA - YL17G11_40 | ecosystem: Environmental > Aquatic > Freshwater > Lake > Sediment | place: USA: Wyoming | collected...
GGTATAGCCACACGAGACAGCCTGAATCAAGCGATCGCTGAGACTACCGCGATGGGAGACCTCCGTGACTCGCTCATCGTCGTGGTGGACAACCGATTCGTTCTTTCCGTGTGGCTGGATGAGACGGCTTACGATTCTCTGGCAAAATATCCCGAAGCCGTCTATCTCGATGATACGACATTGTCGGGTCAGCATTTCTACGCCAGCCCGTCCGATACGGATTCGGTGTCGGTGCCGGGAACATATATCATGACGAAAGGTCGGTCGTTTCAGCTCCGAATGCGGCAATGGAACGCCGCCGATTCGTCCAATGTGGGACGCTATATTGAACTGAACTGGCTCTCGCGACTCACACCCGGTGAACATACCCTTCGTTCAAGATTGACGCAAGAAGGGTCGAAAATCACGGGAACAATTGTGCTTGTCTATGGAGAGAGACTATGAGCCATCGGACTATGTGCTGGAAGGGCTTGATTGCCTTTCCGATATTGCTCTTGATCCTCCTTGGTGTGCTGACTTGCCCCGCGCCAGCCTTGGAGAAAGTCGGAACGACATCCATTCAAGTCCTAAAAATTCCTGTGGGTGTGCGAGGCGTGGGGATGGGGAATGCTCAGGTCGCTGCCTGTCGGGATGCCTCTTCGGTCTTCTGGAATCCCGCGGGACTGGTCTATCTGGAGCGAGGAAAGGGAAAGCATTACGAGGCCGTTCTTGGACAAATCAACATGCCGGCGGATATTCAGCTCAACACGCTGGTCATCGCCCGCAAATTCGGCGTGCAAGCCGCCTCACTCCATATCATCAATCTCTACACGGGCGACATGAAAGTCCGAACCTACTACAGACCTGAGGGCACGGGTGAGAATTTCAATGCCTACGATTTCATCATTGGCGGGAGTTACGCCCGGCTCCTCACCGACCGATTTTCCCTTGGAGCGAATCTGCGCTACCTCCGCTCGGGACTCGAGAACTCAACCTACGACGGGCTGTCGCTCGACCTGGGGACTCTCTATCAGACGGGTCTGCGATCCCTCATGATTGGCATGGCAATCCAGAACCTGGGTCCGAATGTCACCTATTCGGGCAGCTATTGGGACTACCGGAACCAGACGAAAAGCGGTGGGGTGTTCGAGCGTGGGTACGAAGACGCGGCGCTGCCCACGATGTTCCGACTGGGTGTGTCAGCGAATCTCTTTGAGATGCTGAAGGCACACCCCGGAGACAAGCACGATGCGATTGTCTCGGTAGAAATGAATCATCCAAATGATAATCGAGAGCGCCTGAATATTGGAGGAGAGTACATTTGGAACAAGGTGCTTGCGCTTCGACTCGGAGGCAAATTCGCCTATGATACCGAAAGTTTCTCCGCTGGCTTAGGACTTAAGATTCCAATGGGTCAGGACTACCGCCTCACCTTCGACTATGCCTATTCCTACTTTGGAGATCTCACACAGGCTGTGGACGAGTTTAGTATGCAGCCACACCGATTTGCGCTGGGATTTGCATGGTAGAGGGGCGCTTACTTTTCCCGGAAGGAGTTACTCAAATGCGGAAAGATATTTTGCGATTCACTTTCTTTGGCTTGCTGGTGATCGCCATCGCAGGGTGTGAAGTCAGTGATCCGGGGAGCGCCATCCCGAATCAGCCGCCCAAGACCCAACTCGTCCTGGCACCCGCCGAGCAAGATACTTTCAACCACTTCGTCCACATGAGGTGGTCCGCTACCGACCCGAACGGCGACATCGCCGGCTTCTGGATCATAGACAGGATCATCTCGCCGGATACCACGATCGTAGATACGCTTATGTTCACTGCAGCGTACGAGGACACCATCGCCTTCTATGCTCCCGGCGACACCATTGTGGCCCATCGAATTCAAGTCACAGCCGTTGACAATGAGGGACTGCAGGACACCTCACCGCCCAGTCGCTCTTTCTACGCCTCCAACACACGTCCCAGTGTGGCCTTCGCGGCAACGAGCGTGCCCAACGGAGCGACAGTCGGGAGAGGATTTGCCATTGAACTCGAAGGCGAAGATCTCAATCCGTCCTCCCTGCTCTACTCGATTGCCATTGATGACAGCATCGAGGAATGGTCCCCTTGGTCCTATAATCCGATTTTTCTTTTTTGCGATACGATCCTCTTTCAGAAAGTAGTTGACGAGGTTGTCAAAACCGTTCCACCGCCCCAAACAACTCTGATCCACAAGGATGTCCTGGCGCTTGGTGAACATACGATTTATGCCCGCATCAAGGATGCCGGCGAGGCACCGGGGCGGGCCATGATTTCGATCCGCTTGACTGTTGCCGAAGGATTTCAATCCTCCATGGATACCATTGTGGTTGCAAAATATGGTGCGGACGATTTCTATCTGGACGGTTCCGTGTTTTATAAGAGCGGTCGCGAGACGAAGTTGACTTTTAGTGCGAGTGCGGCATCATACTATGGAAGAGTGCACAGCTACAGCTATGCCATTGGCGATGCCCCCTTCGATCCGACGCGATGGATCGAGACTCCCGAAATTGTGCTGACCGACGCTCCGGCCAAAGAGTATGTGTTCCGCATCAGAGCCCGTGATATTGCTGGAGTCGTGAGTGACACGATTTCGTATAGAATATTCATCCTCGAGCTGGCGACTTCGGACACCGTCTTGATTGTTGACGAGACTCGCGATGGTACCGGAGGCGCCGGCAGCCCCAATGATTCGCTAGTGGATGTTTTCTACGAAGCAATGGTCGACACCCGTCCTCACCTTCAACTGGATTATGCCACACACCAGATTCCGCCCTGGCCGGACGGAGTCAGTTACCTCTCCCCACTGGACCTCTACCATTGCGGCTTAGTGATTTATCACGCCGATGATAAGGCAAACTTCAACATCCTGAGTAATCGAGTCGTTCTTGCGGAATATTTGGATAGAGGAGGAAAGGCGATTTTCAGCGGTTGGAATCTGTTCGAGCCTTTTGGCATCAACTATCCACCGGATTCCGCTTCCTATGGGCCTGTCGGCGCGTCAGATAATCCGTATCGCTTCGTTTACACCTACATGCGTCTGTTCTATGCCATACAGAGTACAGCAACCAGCCCACGAGAATTCAAGGGGATTACTGGAGTCGGAGGTTATCCGGATGTCGCCATAGACCCTGCGAAGGTTCCCCCGAGCTGGGCGGGTGCACTGGATAGGTGCTGGATTTTCAACAACCGTGGCGAGACAATCACTCTTGGCAAGTTCGACGCCGCTTCCGGGGCTCCACGGTTCGAGGGACGCAATTGCGCCCATGTCTATCTTGGGCCCGTCTACAGCGTTGCCGTCTTTGGCTTTCCTCTCTATTTCGCCTATCAGGAGCAGGCACAGACTTTCATGGGCCGCCTTCTTACAGAGATGCTGAGCCATTAGGCAACATAGATACTTTTAGAAGCATGAAAAAAGAGGTTCCGTTTGGAACCTCTTTTTCTATTCCATTGCCGCGTCGTCAACAGGTCATTACGAAGGCCAAGAAGTATCTATGCCCATGATATAGTTGTGAATGGAACGCGCGGCCTGCCTACCCGCCCCCATGGCAAGGATAACGGTGGCCGCACCAATGACGATATCGCCCCCAGCCCACACACCGCGATACGAAGTCTTACCCGTCTCGGCCTCGGCGGTGATATTTCCCCACCGATTGGTTTTCAGGCCCGGTGTCGCTGCCGGCAAGAGGGGATTCGCGCCATTGCCGATGGCGACAATTACTGTATCGCATTCGATTTCGAATTCCGTGCCCGAAATCGGCACAGGCTTTCGCCGCCCCGAGGCATCCGGTTCCCCCAACTCGTAGCGCAGGCACTCCATCGCTCTCGCCCACCCATCATCATTGCCGATGATCTTGGTAGGACTCGTGAGGAATTGCAGCTCGATGCCCTCCTCCTCGGCATGATGAATCTCTTCGATGCGCGCGGGCATTTCGGTGCGCGACCGCCGATAGACAACCGTGACCTTCTCCGCTCCCAAACGAAGCGCAGTGCGGGCCGAATCCATCGCCACATTGCCGCCTCCCAAGACGCAGACCAATCGCGACCGGGCAATCGGCGTGTCCGCCCGAGGAAACTCATAAGCACGCATCAGGTTTGAGCGCGTCAGATACTCGTTGGCAGAAAATACGCCATTCAAATTCTCGCCCGGGACACCCAGAAAGTAGGGAAGACCCGCTCCCGTCCCAATGAAAACGGCGTCAAAGCCCTCTTTAAATAGGTCCTCTATGGTCATGGTGCGCCCGATGACGACACTCGGCACGATCTTGACACCCAGACTGGCAATATAGTCCACCTCTGCCTGCACAATCGCCTTGGGCAATCGGAATTCCGGAATACCATAGACTAAAACACCACCGGTCTTATGCAGTGCTTCGAAAACGGTTACCGAGTGGCCGAGTTTTGCCAAGTCCCCCGCCACAGTGAGCCCTGCAGGCCCCGAGCCAACAATGGCCACGCGCTTGCCTGTTGCGGGCGCAATTTCGGGCACCTCAACAAGGTCGCGCTCGCGCTCCCAGTCTGCCGCAAATCTCTCTAAGCGCCCGATAGCAACGGGTTCGCCCTTGATGCCTGTCACACACACCTTCTCGCACTGGTCTTCTTGTGGACAGACCCGACCGCAAATTGCCGGTAGAGCATTCGCCTCTTTGAGTTTGCGAGCGGAAGCCGCATACTGTCCCTCAGCAATCAACTTGATGAATCCGGGAATGTCAATCTCAACCGGGCAACCCGCGACGCATCGGGGCTTCTTGCACTGAATGCACCGCATCGCCTCGACAACGGCGACTTCCGGCGGGTAACCATAGGGCACTTCCCGGAAATTGTGCTTGCGCTCTTCCGGAGGTTGCTCCGGCATAGACTGCCGCGGGACTTTCGGCTTTTTCGCGGGACTTTCGGGCTTCAGAGATGGAGTTGCACTCACGAATGACCCTCCTCCAAGAGACATCGGTGCTTCTCCCAATATTCGATCGCTTGCTTTTCAAGCGTCCGATAAGCCTGTAGTCTCTTGGTCAACTCATCGAAATCCACCTGATGACCGTCAAAATCCGGGCCGTCAACGCATACGAATTGCGTCCGACCTCCGACCGTCACCCGACAGGCTCCGCACATGCCCGTGCCATCCACCATGATGGGATTCAGCGACACTTCCGTGGGTATGGAATATTTCCTTGTCATGTTGCACACGGCTCGCATCATTGGAACGGGACCCACAGTGAAAACCTTGTCCGGTTTCTCGCCTCGATCAATCACTTGCTGCAAGAGGCCGGTCACGAAACCGTGATAGCCAAAAGACCCGTCGTCTGTTGAGATCAGGAGTTCATCCGAAGTCTGACGCATTTCGTCAAGAACAATGAGAAGTTCTTTCGTCCGAGCTCCGACAATCGAGATAACGCGATTGCCCGCTTCGGCGCAAGCCTGTGCGACCGGCAGAATTTCACCGGTTCCAATGCCCCCTCCCATGCATACCACGATTCCGAACTTCTCGATGTGAGTGGGCCTGCCAAGAGGGCCGACGACATCGGCCAAGTACTCACCCTCTTGCATCAGCCCCATTTCCATCGTGGATTTTCCCGCTTCCTGATAGATCAACCGGATCGTACCGGCGACAGGATCACCCCCTGCGATAGTAAGAGGGATGCGCTCGGAAAGCTCCCGCATACGAACAATAACAAATTGGCCCGCCTTACGCTTGCGGGCAATCAGTGGCGCCTCTACAACCATATCGTGGGCAGCCGGAGCCAGGAGTTTGTGAGAGAGAATTCGGTGCATAAGTCCGCTTCTAATCCAAATGCAGTATCTCTATGATGATCCTCCCGCTCCTCGGGATTCCGCGAGCGAGGATTCCGGCGTGGGCTGAGTCGCTTTTTCTTGAACAATTCGGCGCGTGTCGTCAGCAATGACGAGCTCTTCATTGGTCGGAATAACAAAGACTTTCACGCTCGACTGGGTTGTGTTAATCTCCGTATCCTTCTGAATGGGCTGCCGATTCCTGGCGAGGTCTATCTCGATGCCCAAAAATCCCAATGTATCCACGCACATTTCGCGCACATAATAGGCATTCTCGCCAATGCCGCCGGTGAAAACAAGACAATCCAAACCGCCCAACACTCCGGCATAGCCTCCGGTCCCTCACTCGGCGAAAAAAAACCGCGTCTCCACTATCCCATTTTCTACAGAGTCGGATCCATGCACCGCGTTTCGCTCGACATCTGTTCCGTAGAGAGCGCGCAGCGTCCCGGGCGCCGACTTCTTCGGATCCGTTGCGCCAATCACCTTCCGCCAATGCTCGACTGCGCCCTCGCATTCCAGTCGTCCCACAACGACCGGGCCAGAAGTTATGTAGCGTATCAGGCCCTCGAAGAAAGGGCGTTCCCGATGGATAGCATAGAACTCTTCCGCTTGCTCGCGAGTCAGATGCAAGCAGCGCAAACCCGTGATTTCAAAATGTTCCGCCTCCACCCGCGAGATAATATGCCCAATGTGCCGCGCTTTGACGGCATCGGGCTTGACAATCATCAAGGTTTTTTCCATTTCCGCTTCTTCATTCCAAAAGTGCGAACCGCTTCGTCAGCTGCTGACCTCGGCCTTCACCGCCGCCGCGGCAGCAAATCCGATATCCAGCGCCTTCAAATTCTGTGTTTCCGTTCCGGGTGGAGCATTCTCCTCGACGACTTTCCGAATGGTCTCGCGTTTCACCACATCCGTCAACTCAACCATCGCTCCCAAAGCCACGACGGAGGTGTAGACCATTCGCCCCAATTTCGTGCGCGTCAGCTCAATAATCGGAATTCTGAAGACATTTGCGTGGCCCTTGCAGTCATGCACGAGATTCGGGTCCACGAGAATCGTGCAATTCGGCTTCAATCCGACCGCAAAAGCGTCAAAGGAGCGCTGCGCCAGACTCAGGAAAAAGTCAATCGCCGTCGTTCGCGGATAGAGAATCTTCTCTGTGTCTATGATAACATCTATTTTTGTCGGTCCTCCTCGCACCTGAGCGGTGTAGGTCGGACTCTGAACAGAAAACTTCCCTTCCTCATAGGCCGCGTGTGCCAGAAGGTCTCCCGCCAGGATGACGCCTTGGCCCCCAACCGCCGCAAGCCTTACTTCATACCGATTCGACATTCGCTATTTTGCCTTCCCTTCTTGTGCAACTACCTGAGCAATCTCACGCCACAGGTGCCGCCGCTTTCTTCTTGGTGGCCGCCTGCGCGCGTTCCTGCAGTTTCGCATATTCATCGCAGAACTCGGGGCGATCGGCATCTCGAAAAAGCTCCCCAACCACGAACTTGCCTGCCAGTTCCGCCGAGTCCATCTTCTCCGCCTTGGACTTCGGCACGGTCTTATCCTGAATGTGCTTAATCAACTGCATGGGATCAGGCAACTTATTTCGACGCCCAAACTGCGTGTGGCAGTTCGAGAGAACCTCGATGACCGAAAAGCCATGATGACCAAGTCCGTCGCGAATGAGGCGCTCCAATTGTACACCATTGTTTACCTGACCGCGGGCAACATAGGTCGCTCCAGCTCCCATAGCCAAATTGGTCAAATCGAAGCACGGCTCCATGTTTCCCCAGGGCGCCGAGGAGGCTTTGGCTCCACGAGGCGTTGTCGGCGAATATTGTCCGCCGGTCATGCCATAGATATTGTTGTTGTTGATAATGCAGGTGATGTCAATGTTCCGGCGGCATGCGTGAATGAAATGATTGCCTCCGATGGCAACCATATCCCCGTCGCCCGCAATCACGATGACATGTTTGTCCGGTCGCACAAGCTTAATGCCCGTGGCAAAGGAGATAGCGCGCCCATGCGTCGTGTGCAGTGTATTCATATCCAGATAGCCGGGAGCACGCGATGTGCATCCGATACCGGAGACGACGGCGATGTCATCCTTCAACCAGCCAAGCCGGTCAATCGCGCGAATCAAACTCTTCACGACAATGCCAATGCCGCACCCCGGACACCAGAGGTGAGGCAATTTGGACATTCGCATATAGGGCGTATAATCAAAAGCCATGGCTAAGCTACCTCGCGAATCTTCGCAACAATTTCATAAGGTTCAACAGGAACACCGCCGACCTTCTGGCAGCCGACGATTTTGATATCACTGTGCGCCGCGCGTTCGACTTCCAAGATCATTTGTCCCAGATTCATTTCTGCCACGACAATGGCCTTGGCTTTCCGGGCCAAACGCCGCACTTCTTCATCGGGAAAAGGCCAAACCGTAATCGGTCGGAAAAGACCGGCGCGAATGCCCTGTTTTCGCATCTCCAGCACTGCCGAATGAGCTCCGCGCGCTGTCGAACCGAAACTGACGACGAGAATCTCCGCATCCTCCGTCATGACCTCTTCCCACGAGTCAATCTCGGCTCGATTCCGCGAAATCTTTGCGAGCTGACGCACCTCATCCTGATGACACACGACAGGATCAGTTGTGGGGAAACCGGTCTTGTCGTGATTCAATCCGGTGGCGTGGAAACGATAGCCTTCAAAATAGCTGGCCATCTCCGGCACAAGCTGCCCATCCCGCACTTCGTAGGGATTGTATTTTTCCGGTGGGCAAGTGGGCTTCACTCGATTGATGATTGTATATTCCTTGGGCGTTGGCACCTCGAAGCACTCGGACATGTGACCAAGGATTTCATCGAGGAGAACAATCACGGGAACACGGAATTTCTCCGAGAGATTGAATGCGCGAATCATCTCGAAGTAGAGCTCGCTCAAATAGGCCGGCGCGAGCGCAACGGTCGTGTGATCTCCATGGGTACCCCAGCGCGCCTGCATCAAATCCGATTGCCCGGGATGAGTCGGCAATCCCGTTGAAGGCCCACCGCGCTGGACATTCACGATGACACAAGGCGCTTCCACCATGCACGCAAAGCCGATGTTCTCTTGCTTCAAACTGAATCCCGGCCCTGAAGTCGCCGTCATAGACTTCACACCCGCCAACGAAGCGCCGATAATAGCGCCCATCGCCGCAATCTCATCTTCCATTTGAATGAAGGTTCCGCTCTCTTCCGGAAGGCGCAGTGACATAACAGAGGCGATTTCCGATGAAGGAGTGATTGGGTAGCCTGCAAAGAAACGACAGCCCGCGGCAATCGCGGCTTCCGCCGCAACTTCATTGCCTGTCCAAAAAACCGCTTTCTTCGCCATTTAATCCTCCACCGCTTTCTTCGCCCTTAGGGGCGGCGTACACCAAGAGCGCGAAGTCCGGACATTCATGCTCGCAAATGAAACAGGCTATGCAAGCATCAATGTCTTTCACGCGCGCTGTCGCTCCTTCCCATCGGTCAATGGCATCCACCATTTCGAGAACATCCTTTGGGCAGATTTCGACGCAGATCGTGCATCCCTTACACAGAATCTCGTCTATCGTAATCGCGTGACCGGTCTTCTCGCTCTTGACAAGAACGACCGAATCTGCGGGAGTCGCTGACATCTATTTTCTCCATGTTAAAATTCATATATTATACCCCTTTTTATCAACAAAATCAAGCCCCACAATCCTCCCTATGCATTGCCTCCTACTCAATTCCTGCTTCTCCAAAATGTCGTCCGACAAGCTCCCCTTCCCTTGCCAATGACTTAACGATAAGCAACAAAAAGTGTCTTTTCAGACATTTTCACGAAAAATTCAAAGTTTTTAAATAGGGATAGGGCGGGGTTTGTAAAATGGGATATGTTGTTTCAATATGTGGTCGAAATGACAAAAAGCCGCTATTCTGCATATTTTTCAGCACTTCTGCCGAGGTCACACAGATCCGATGTTTTGCTGCTCCTTAAACCAGAACTGAGCCCGATTGGATTCGAGAAGGCACTACTTTCTTTTCCTGAGTATTTCCTCTAAGGCAGCGCCTATATCCGCCGGTGAATCGGCGACATGAACTCCGGCAGCCTTCAGCGCTGCAATCTTCTCGGCAGCCGTTCCCTTGCCGCCTGCGAAAATGGCACCGGCGTGCCCCATCCGACGCCCTGGAGGGGCTGTGCGGCCCGCAATGAAGGCCACGACGGGCTTCTTGAAATTCGCCTTGATGTAGTCCGCTGCCGCTTCCTCAGCGGTTCCGCCGATTTCACCGATGAGAACCACGGAATCCGTGTCGTGGTCGTCATTGAACAGTCTGAGAAGGTCAACGAAGGTCGAGCCATTGATAGCGTCGCCGCCGATGCCGACACAGGTAGATTGGCCGATGCCGCGGTCGGAAAGCTGCTTTACGGCTTCGTAGGTCAGCGTCCCTGACCGCGAGATGACACCGCAGCGGCCGGGCTTGTGAATGAATCCGGGCATAATTCCGACTTTCGCCTCCTCGGGAGTGATAACGCCGGGACAATTCCCTCCGACCATGCGCGACCCGGACCGATTGAGGGCTTCCTTGACGACAATCATGTCCTTGACCGGAATTCCCTCGGTGATCGTGACAATAACCGATACTCCGGCGTCAATGGCCTCCAAAATGGCATCTGCCGCAAAAGCTGGCGGAACGAAAATGACCGAGGTATTCGCACCCGTCTCACGGACAGCTTGTTCCACTGTGTTGAATACAGGCACTTTGTCCTGCCATTTGGTCCCCCCTTTGCCCGGGGTGACACCCGCCACGACTTTCGTGCCGTATTCAATCATCTGCTCTGTGTGAAAAGTGCCTTCCCCGCCGGTTATTCCCTGTACGAGAAGGCGAGTTCTTGAGTTGACTAAGATAGGCATCAGATGTGATATCCGTGATTATTCTCTAATTTGAAATAGCCATGGTTTCTTTTCCGGGTGGGTGAGGGCACCCACCGCGGCGGCAGGTCTCCCGCCGAGCCGGATTCTTTATCCGGCCGGAACTTCGTGTTTATTTCCCCTCTCGATTTACCTTTCCCTGTGTTGCTGAGACTGCCGCAACTGCCTTCTTCGCCGCGTCAGCGAGGTTGTGGGCGACGATAAATTTCAAGGGTGATTCTTCGAGCATCTTGGCTGCCGCATCGGCGTTGGTTCCTTCAAGACGCACGACAACCGGCAAGCTCGATTTCACTTTGGATATCGCTTCAATGACGCCGCTCGCCACACGGTCGCAGCGGACAATGCCACCAAAGATATTGATGAGAATCGCTTTGACATTCGGGTCCTGCAGGACGATGCGGAAGCCGTTTTCGACCGTCTCAGCCGACGCGCCGCCGCCAACATCGAGGAAATTCGCAGGCTCGCCGCCATGCAGTTTGATAATATCCATTGTCGCCATCGCCAGACCGGCGCCATTGACCATGCAGCCCACATTGCCGTTCAGCTTGACATAGTTCAAATCATATTTCGACGCTTCGACTTCGGCTGGCTCTTCTTCCGAAAGATCGCGCATCTCGACCAAATCAGGATGGCGAAAGAGAGCATTGTCATCGAAATTGATTTTTGCATCGAGGGCGACGACCTTACCGTCTTTCGTAACAACGAGCGGATTGATCTCTGCGAGGCTTGCGTCCACAGCTTCGTACGCACGATAGAGCCCGGTCAAGAATTTCACGCCTGCTTTGAAGGCATCTCCACTTAGCCCGAGAGCAAACGCGAGTTTCCGCGCCTGAAATGGCTGAAAACCCGCGACAGGGTCAATCGCGGCTTTGACGATTTTTTCAGGCGTTTCCGCGGCGACCTTTTCGATTTCGACGCCACCTTCGGTCGAAACCATGAAGGTATTCCGAAAGGTGGCGCGATCAAGGACGATTCCCGCGTAGAGCTCGCGCGCTATCGCCATTCCTTCTTCGACAAGCAGCCGCTGAACCTTTCTCCCTTGCGGCCCAGTTTGGTGCGTGACGAGATTCATGCCGAGCATTTTGCCCGCAAGCTCTCGCACCTCGGTCTCAGAATTGGCCAGCTTAATGCCTCCCCCCTTCCCTCGCCCGCCGGCGTGAATTTGAGCTTTCACGACTACCGGCCAGCTTCCCAATGAACGCGCCACTTTCACCGCTTCGTCCACGGAGAAAGCAACGCCCCCTCGTGGCACGGCTACATCGAACCGGCGCAGAATCTCTTTTCCTTGATGTTCGTGAATTTTCATAACTGCTCACTCATGAATCTATGCAACAATAGACTTATTTCCTATGGAGCAATCGTCGTTCCTGCCTTTCCATCCAAAGCCAGAGGCAAATTCTCAAGAGCGCAAATCACGACGCGCTCGCCGCCGCTCTCTAAGAAAGTAATGGCGGCCTCAATTTTCGGTCCCATGCTCCCCGGTGGAAAGTGTCCTTCAGCCGTAAACCGTTTTGCTTCAGTCACCGTGATTCTGTCCAAATCGCGCTGATTCGGCTTTCCGAAATTCAGCGCCACTTTGTCAGTAGTTGTGAGAATATAGAGTTCTTCCGCCTCCACATCTCTTGCCAACACGGCAGAGGCGCGGTCTTTGTCAACGACAGCATCCACACCTTCATACCATCCGTCACTTTCCCGATAGACAGGCACTCCTCCCCCCCCTGTGGCAATGACAATCGTTCCTGAGGAGATGAGCTGCTTGATGGCCGCGCGATTGATGATTTCAAGAGGAATCGGCGATCCGACGACGCGACGCCAACCTCGGTCGCCATCTTTTTTCATCTGCCAACCCGATTCATTTGCCAACCGTTTCGCTTCAATTTCGGAATAGAACTGTCCCACGAATTTCGTGGGATTGGTCAGGTTCGGGTCATGTTCATCCACGACAACTTGAGTGACAATGGACACGACATCGCGCTTGAGGTTCGCTCTGAGGAGAATATTTTGCAGACATTGTTCAATCATGTAGCCCATGCCGCCTTCCGTGTCTGCGACGATAATTCCGAGAGGCAGAATGGGTGCTTTGCCTCGCGCCAACTCAACGCGCAAGAGTGCGTTTCCAACCTGAGGACCGTTCCCATGCGTCATGACGAGCCGATAGCCGCGCCGCACAAGTTCAATCACTCCGCGTAGTGCTTCGCGCGTGTGGTCGAACTGATTGGTGATGGTATCGGGAACACCCGGTTTTGAAATGGCGTTGCCTCCCAAGGCAACGACTGCCGTGCGCTGATTTTTCATCGGCTCGATTTCCGCTTGCGAGACTTCGGGCAGTGAGCCTTCTTCAGAAGAGAAGCAAGAACATCGGAAAGATCAGGCTTGCCGATTTCCTGAAGACTGTAAGTGACATGGACGGTGGGTGCCTTAATGTCAATGATGCGCCGCAGATCCACCGGTGTCCCAATCACAACGACCTCCGGTTTGGCACGAGCGATGGTTGCCTCGAGATCCTTAATCTGTTGAGGGCCATAACCCATCGCGGGAAGGAGCTGGCCAATCGCCGGATAGGTGTCGAAAGTCTTCTTCAGAGAACCGACGATATAGGGACGCGGATCAATAAGCTCCGAGGCGCCGAACTTTGTGGCCGCGACAACTCCCGCGCCATATTCCATTTCACCATGTGTCAAAGTCGGGCCATCCTCAATGACAAGAGCCCTCTTTCCCCGGATTTTGTCAGCATCCTCGACACAAATTGGCGAAGCCGCCTCGATAATCACAGCCCTCGGATTGACCGACCGCACGGATTCACGCACATCATCCACATCCTCCGGGAAAGCGGTGTCTATCTTATTTATCACGACAGCATCCGCCATCAGCAAGTTGGTCTCGCCAGGATGATAGCACAGTTCATCACCGGCACGATGAGGGTCGGCCACAACGATGAAGATGTCCGGCTTGTAGAAGGGCAAATCGTTATTGCCGCCATCCCAGAGAATGATGTCCGCCTCCTTTTCAGCTTCCCGCAAAATCGCTTCGTAATCCACTCCGGCAAAAACAACGATGCCCTG